>Ga0172380_10008145_pt1 | contig 11570 bp, 10 predicted proteins | sample Leawe162metaG_FD_119747 | JGI IMG/M metagenome (GOLD analysis project Ga0172380, IMG submission 119747) | Leachate microbial communities from a municipal landfill in Southern Ontario, Canada - Leachate well 162 metaG | ecosystem: Engineered > Solid waste > Landfill > Unclassified | place... | reverse complement strand
CTTTCCTGCCAATGCCAGTTGAACCAACCTTCACTGATTTCGTTGTTGCCGCACCACAATGCCAGCGAAGTCCGGTTGCACATACGTTCAATTTGCTGACGTGCTTCGAGCTCAACATTGTTGAGAAATGAATGATCAGCTGGATAGAGCGCACAGGCGAACATAAAATCCTGCCATACCAAAATACCCAGCGAATCGCAGGCATCCAGAAATGCCTCATCGGCATAAGTGCCGCCTCCCCATACACGGAGCATATTTAAACCTGCATCGGCGGCCATTTGCACTTGCCGATGATATTTTTCGGGTGTAATTCGGGCGGGAAACTGGTCGGGAGGCACCCAGTTGGCGCCTTTTACAAAAATAGGTTTGTCATTTACTTCCAACTGAAAAGAAGCGCCGATGGAATCGGCTTGTTGCACCCATTGGATGGTTCTCAGGCCGGTTTTGAAGCGTTTTTGATCTACCAACTTTTGATCAACATACAAATTTACTTCTATAGGGTATAGTCGGGATGCGCCATGCCCATTTGGCCACCATAACTCTGGTTTAGGAATATCAATTAGGATAGAATACAAGTCACTAAGTGCACCTAATGAGCCATTTTCTTTTTTTTGTCTTTTAGTTAACCACTTTTCACCGTTGTAGAGTCGGGTTTCAATTTCCCAGTCGAGGAATTGATTACCCCGTAAACTACCTCTGATTTGAACGGAAGCCAGATTTGTATCCAGGCTTACTGTTTGGATAAATGGCTGGGTGAGATAAAGGACATCCCTGAATTCCAACCTAACGTTTTTCCAAATGCCGCAACCGGCTAGCCGGGGCGCCCAATCCCAACCAAATTGATATTGTGCTTTACGCGCAAAAGGGGCATCACCACCGGGCAAGAGGTAAGCGTAGTTTTTTCTAGCCTTTTCAGCTTCCGTAAGAATAGGGTAGAAGCGTAGCAGCAATTCATTATCTCCTTTTTTTAATAAATCGGCTACATCATATTCCCAATCTCGAAACATATTGTTGGCTTTACCCAATAATTTACCGTTCAGGTAAATGTCGGCTCTGGTATCAATGCCGTCAAAGACCAGAAAAATGGCTTTTTGACGACTTTTGGATGGATTGTTTGCAAATTGTAGTCGGTAGATCCAGCTGACAGTATCTACCCACTGACTCGTTTTTTCATTCAAAGCGGTTAACGGATTGGCAATTCGGCCCTGGCGTTCCAGATCGAGATATACATTACCGGGAACTTCTGCTTGCTGCCAACTGGAGTCGAAAGCTGCTTTCATTTGCCACCGACCGGATAGCTCAACAACCCTTGTTTGTGCCTTCAACAGCGATGAAAACAATAGCAACCAAGCCAGAAGCTGTACTTTTTTCAAAGCAGTAAACTTTTTAACTGCTGTACTTCTTCCGGATCTGTCAGGTTTTTATCCAACGTCAGTGCTGCACTATGGTACCATCTTAAGTCACTTTTTTCAAGTATTTCGGGCAAATTGGCTTGCCGAATACCTCCGCCGGCAATAAAAGTGATCTCAGGAGTTTGGGCTTGCCAATGGTTCAGCTGCTTTATGCCAGCCAAAGCGTTTGTAGTGCCACCCGATGATAAAATGGCGCTGAAACCCCAAATTACGGCATCTTCCAGCGCTTTTTCCTTGTCTACACAAACATCAAATGCCCGATGTAATGTGCAGGGCAGTCCATCGGCTAATTCAATCAGTTTTCGATTACTGCTTTCTTCGAGGGCTAAACCAGCATCCAAAAATCCAAAAACAAAACCATCTGCCCCGGCAGTTTTTAGCGCCAATAATTGGTGTTTCAGCAGCTGTAGGCCAGCGAAACTCACACTAAAGTCGGCAGAATCGCGCAGCATGACGTAAATCGGTTGCTTGATGCGATTGCGAATTCGGGCCAGATCAAAGGGGTCGGGCGTTAAGCCACCACTGGCATAATCCAGACACAATTCTATGCGGTCGGCACCGGAAGCGGCAGCCAGTATGGCCGATTGTATATTAAAACAGGCTATTTCGAGTTGTGCGCTCATTTCAGATAATAATCGGCCGGGATCAAACGGTTGTTTTCGGCATTGTGTACGGCATAGCTGAAACCTTTTTGTAGACAATATCCCCCATAACCGCCGTCTTTGCGAATGGCAATAAAGCCGATTTGAATGGCATCCATGGCCTTATTTCGGCGTTTTTGGGCAGCTACAACACGTAATACTGCTTCCCGGCAGGCTTCTTCAGCCGACCGCCCCTGCCGCATCAATTCTACCACCAAATGGCAGCCGGCTACGCGTATTACTTCTTCGCCATGGCCGGTTGCTGTAGCGGCACCGATTTCGTTGTCGACAAATAGTCCGGCACCAATAATGGGTGAATCGCCTACACGACCATGCATTTTATAGGCCATACCGCTGGTAGTGCAGGCACCTGATAAATTCCCTGCTTTATCAAGGGCAATCATTCCAATGGTATCGTGGTTTTCGATGTTTACAATGGGTTTGTATTCGCTGGTTTTCAACCATTCCTGCCATTCTTTTTCAGAATCGGGAACTAGCAGATTTTCGCGTTTAAAGCCCTGCGCCAAAGCAAATTGTAGCGCACCTTCACCTACCAACATTACATGCGGTGTTTTTTCCATGACCGCCCTGGCAACAGAGATAGGGTTTTTGATGTGTTCGAGGCAGGCAACAGAGCCAATATTCGCCATCTCGTCCATAATGCAGGCGTCGAGTGTAACCCGGCCGTCGCGGTCAGGGCGGCCGCCGTAGCCTACACTACGTTCATTGGGGTCGTCTTCACATAAACGTACGCCTTGTTCAACTGCGTCCAAAGCGCGGCCACCTACGTCGAGTATTTTCCAGGCTACTTTATTGGCTTCCAGACCAAAATTCCAGGTCGATAAAACCAATGCACCATTTGTTTTGTCAGAAGGAGCTGTAGCAAATGCGGCAAAGGGTTTGATCGCCAGTCCGGCTGCAGCCAGGGCTTGCCACTTAAAAAAGGTTCTCCGGTTCATGGTTTTTGATTAATAGCGTGTTTACCATGGGGAATACCCCGGGCATCGAGCCAACGACTGTGTTGGCGCAAACGAAGCTGAAAGTTCGCATAGTCTTTTAATTCAGGGCGGGTCCACAATACTTCCGACAACGCCAGCATACGCGGCAGGGCCATATAACTTACCTGATTAAAATTCGGCATATATTCGGTCCAAACATTGCCTTGTGCACCCAATATAAAATGTGCTTCAGCCTCACTTAAGCTGGCAGGGGTGGGCAGATAATTGTAAACGGCCTCAACCGAATTAAAACCACCTATCGCAAGGGGTTCGCTGCTTCGGTCTTCACTTTGGTAATGATCAAAATAACAAGGTTTTCCGGGCGACATCACCGCAAAATGGCCTGACTTGGCCGCAGCTATGCCGCCTTCGGTGCCTCGCCAGCTCATAACCGCAGCATAAGGCGCCAATCCACCTTCGAGTATCTCATCCCAGCCGATGAGTTTACGCTTGCGGCTGTGCAGGAAATTTTCCATGCGTGTGATGAAGTAGGATTGGAGCTCGTGCTCATCTTTTAGACCCCTTTCCTTCATCCGAAGCTGACATTTTGCACATGCCTGCCAGCGGGTTTTCGGACATTCATCGCCACCTACGTGAATATAAGTCGACGGAAAAATGGCCACAATTTCATCGAGTATGGTTTCGAGAAATATAAATGTGCTGTCGTTGCCGGCACAAAAAACATCCTCAAAAACACCCCACCATCGTCCGGTTTCAAAGGGGCCACCCGTACACGAATATTGGGGATAGGCAGCCAAAGCGGCTAAAGCATGACCGGGCATTTCAATTTCAGGCACCACAGTGATGTGTCGGGCTGCGGCATAGGCAACAACTTCCTTCATGTCTTCTTGGGTATAATACCCGCCATATCGTTTGCCGTCAAACTGCATTTTGTCCGACGGTCGGCCAATCAAGGTTTCTTTCCGCCAGCCACCAATTTCGGTCAGTAAAGGATAGGCCTTAATTTCTGCCCGCCAGCCCTGGTCATCGGTCAAATGCCAGTGAAAGGTGTTCATTTTGTACCTGGCCAGGTAGTCGATATATTGTTTTACCTCTGCTACCGTAAAAAAATGCCGGCTGCAGTCGAGGTGCATGCCCCGCCAGGCATAATTGGGTTCGTCGACCAGGGTTACCGCTGGTAGTAACAAATTGGGAAAGGCTTCGCAGAGCTGTAAAAGACTCACTACTGCATAAAAGGCGCCTTCAGGACTGGCAGAAGTAATACGAATCTGTGATGCAGAGACATCCAGTTTATAAGCCCCCACTAACCAAAATTCCGCTTGAATAAATTCAATATTCAGCTGATCTGCGTTGGATTTAACAACTGATTGAAGCGGTTTTGAATTTCTATCCGCTAAACCTTGCTGTAAGTAGGCGGTTGCATTCGGGAAAAGTGTACCATTTAAAATGGCGGCTTTTTTAAGATCAAACATTGGCCCGGTATGCCATTTTACTTCTTGTGGCCGGGGTATAAATATGTCGGGCTGGGCAAATACAGAAGCAACAGAAAAATAACCTGACAAAAGCAGTATGAAAAAAAGCTGGTATGGACGAAATCGGCGCATATTGATTACTTATGCAAACAAGATAAAAAGAAAATGGACTTAAGTTGGGAGGAGAAATTGCAACAGAAACACTAAGTTTACGTAAAGGCTAAAATAATTCAGTGATGAACAAATATCTAAAATGGACATTGATTACCGTGCTGGTTGTGGTAGTGGGTTTATGGATCGCATTCCGGGTGATGTCGGCCAATACCAAAAAAGCCAGTCCGGAAAAAATCGCTACTTATGTGGCCGACTCATACGACCTGAAAGTTGCCTATTGCAGTCCTTCCAAAAAGGGACGCGAAATATTTGGAGGCTTGGTGCCTTTCGGTGAAATATGGCGCACAGGTGCCAATGAAGCCACCACATTTACAACAGCAACAGATTTGACCATAGCTGGAAAAACACTGGAAGCAGGAACCTATACCTTATGGACCAAACCTGAAGCTGCTAGCTGGACCATCTATTTCAACAGCGGCGAATATCCCTGGGGAGTAAGTTGGGGCGGCAAAGCCAGCCGTGACCCCGCCCTCGATGTTCTTGCAGTTGAAGTTCCCGTGATGGCACTCGATAACGCAGAGGAAATGTTTGCCATTTATCTCTATCCAAATCCGCTACGCATGCGTTTGGCCTGGGATAAAACAGCTGTGGATTTGCCGATGCAATAATTGTAAAACTCCGTTTGAACAATTCAATACCACAGGGACCCGATCCGGCAATATTGTTGGAATTGGTGCGCACACCCATGCCATTTGGGAAATATAAATCGACACTTATATGTGATTTACCCGTCTTTTACCTGGAGTGGTTCTCACGTAAGGGCTTCCCAACAGGCAAATTAGGACAGTTGCTCGAAACCATGTTTGTGATTAAATCAAATGGTTTGGAATCGCTTTTAAAGCCGTTAAAATCAAAAGCTTAGTTTGAATTCTGGTAATTTAATGGGAGATTTACTTCCGTTTTGAGAATATTTCCCATATTGAAACAGAATTACGATTGAAATTAAAGATCTGATGTTGATTATTGCTTATACACGCTGGTTGAAGGAGCTGATATTATGCTTAGTCATTTGCCTTGCCACACTTTTGCCTACACAGGCAGCCAGCGTAAAAGGAAGTTTATTTATCGTTGGTGGCGCGCTCGACACGGCCCTTACCTTACAAATGGTAGAACTGGCCAATGCCAGGACCGGGGGCTATATTTTGGTTTTGCCTTTAGCGAGTGAAAAGCCCGATTCAGCAGCGATCAATGCGATAAAACTTTTCGAAGCCGTTGATGTACGAGCGGTTACTAGCATATTTATAGGTCAGGCCACCCCGGCCACCGACCTGCAACTGGATAGTCTTTTAGGTGCCCGTCTGATATATTTCACCGGAGGTGATCAAAACAAACTCATGCAGTTGATTACACAACTTGAAATCAAAACCACACTCCATTTGGCTTACCAACGGGGAGCCATGATAGGTGGGAGTAGTGCCGGTGCAGCAGTGATGAGCAAATGGATGATTACCGGTAATCAGCTGAAATCAAAAGAATATGAGCCTACTTTTTCCAAATTGGAGGAAGGAAATGTAGAATTGGTTGAAGGACTCGGGTTTTTGGAAAAAGTAGTTATCGACCAGCATTTTGTAAAACGTAGCCGCTATAATCGGCTGCTCAGTGTGGTGCTCGAGAAAAAAGGAATGAAGGGAGTTGGCATTGATGAAGGCACTGCAATTTACGTGAAAGAGGGCAGAGCCGAAGTATATGGCTTATCTCAGGTAATTGTGATCACCAACAAAAAATCCCGGCAATCCCTGGATGGCCTGCTATCATCTACCAACGTTCGACTGACGATATTATGGGCAGGGGATAGATTTGCGTTGCGGTAGGTATGAAGCTTACTGAACTTTTGATTAACTAATTTTCATTACTGCTACCGCTTCCTGTGGTGTAAATACCGGTATTGAACTTGTTTTGAAGTCCTTTGTGTCTCTGGTAACTATTCCATCAAGTTCAGAAATATTTAATGCGCATTGAAATTGAATAGCATCTTCAAAATCTTTAAAATTTGACTTAAGCGCATTTCTGATTATATCCTGATTTACTTCAACACCGATAGTCCATTCCTGCAGTTCAGCTAATACAGCAATAGTAGCCTGATGTGTATTGGTTTGCTTTAAAATGTAGTAAATGTTGTTATATGAAACGGCCGCAACATAAATATTTAACTTGTTGTTGAGGCTGTAATTAAAGAGTGAAGCGGCTACCATTGAAAACGGTCTGCGATCAGCTAGAAAGTCTATCAGCACATTGGTGTCCAGGAAGAAGTGCTTCACGATTTAAATTTTTTCGTCAACGCTTTGGTAAGCTCCTCTTCGTAGGAAACATCTTCCGGCAATTGAATACTACCCATGAGTTTTAATATCCGGGGCGATATTGGCTCTTCTACAGTTTCACCGGAAGAAAGTGTCATGAGATAATTTTCTACAATATCTGACAGACTCTTACCCTTGTTTTTTGCATATTTTTTAGCGGTGGTAATCACCTCATCGTCAATGGTCAGCGTTAGTTTAGTAGTCATTACACGTGTGAATTTTTTATAAATATACGTGCTTTTAGGTTTGTGTCAACCGTTTTAACTGACCCTTATTTGTGTTCTCTGCATAGAGTTCCGGTAAAAAAAACTCAAAATTACCTACCTCTTCAATATTATGTAACAACCAGGCTTTGGCCATGGCTTCGGTAAAAATAAACGGCCGGATATACCCATTAAAGATTCTTTTGAATAATTTATGGTTGGTGCCAACAATCATTTGTGATTTGTAATTGGTGTTTTGTCCGGCAGGGATAAATTGATGTTCAAGCGAAAACACTTCAATACCAGCAATTCGTCTCACTAATCGAATACCCGTTTTATCCAGCTTTTCAACTACTTCCGTACTATCAACCAGCTGTTTGGGATTACGGCCAAAAGCTTCAACTATTCTGAAGTGTGCTCCAACCCCAATATCATTACGGGATTTCGACTTTTCTAGGCTCCAATGAATATGGTCTTTCGGATGCCAAACCCGGTATTTAGCATAGGTTTTACCCTGGTAAGTCATAGTACCACCTATGTTTTTGAACCACCACAACAGCATATCTGGAGTAACTCCTTTGATGAGATCATGCGCAATGGTCATTTTATAAACACCATCTGGATCAATGGTAAAGTTCGTTTCGGCAGAAGTTAATGTTTTCATTTGCCAGCCGAAATCCAAGGCTGGTGGTATTTTCCATTTGCGAAACATATTGATCATCTTAAACCAGCACAGTAAATTTAATCCGATAGCATTTACAAAAGCCATATAACTGGCTATTAAAGTCGATAAAAAATACTTGTACTGAAACTTGGTAATACAGGAAAATTAATGATCTCGAAATCCCACCCACTTGCTTGTGATTTTTTCGTTTCTATATGATGAAGCTTTAACATGCCTCCAAAGTCCACTTCAGTACCAAACTTTTTGGAAAGATTAAACTCAAATCCCAGGCGTGTATTTAAAAAGACATATTCATTAATGGAATAAATGTCTTCATTCCTGAGATAGTTAAAACCAATTTTCCAATACCAAGGACGTTCATTCACGAAAATTGAAGAAGCACCGAAATAATAGCGAAAGTCGCCGGAGAAACTTACTGCTGCTATATCTTCAGGAATAATAAAACCCCCAACGCTTATCCCGAATTGTATTTTCTTCCTCGGGATTCTAAAACCAATATTAATAAACTCAGGCACACCCATACCAACCGATATAATAGGTTTTTCCTGGGAATAGGCATGGTGAGGTTGGCCAAAAAGTATAACCATACCAATCCCCAGAAAAAGTAATCGAAGCTTTTGTGTCTTCCTTTTATGCAAATGGGCTGTCATGGTTTCTATTGTTGAATTAGCTAAGTATACCTGTATTTAGCGTACTACAATAGTTACCTCAAATCCGCCTCTTTATCCAAATACTCCTGCACTATGCCAATGGCATTGGTAACCACATCACTTAAGGCAGTAATAAAGGTGCCGGGCTCTGCAATAGAAATGGCGTGTTTGATGGCTTCGATCTCTTTAGGAATGACTTCATAAGTCATTTTTTTATCGACTTGTTTGATGCCGCCTACAATAAGGTCGATCAATTCCTGCTCAGTACGTCCCCGCAGGTGTTTTTCCTGGCGGATGATGATGTGGTCGAACATACGGGCAGCAATTTTGCCACATTCGGTAATGTCTTCGTCGCGGCGGTCGCCTACGCCTGAGATGATGCCGATTTTTTTCGGTGAGTCAATATTATTCAGGAAATCCTCGATTGCGAGATAACCTGCCGGATTGTGGGCGAAGTCGATCATCACCTTAAACTCCTTGAAATCGAAAATATTCATCCGACCCGGCGTAAGTGCTGGTGAAGGGATAAATGTTTCGAGCGACAAACGGATGGCCTCGGTCCGAAACCCTTGCAGATAAGCGGCTAAAGTGGCTGCGAGCACATTTTCGATCATAAAACGTGCCTTTCCAGCCATGGTAAGCGGTATAGTGGTGACTTTTTCGATCCGGATTTTCCAATCTCCCTTTTTAATGGTCACATAGCCATTTTCGTAAACAGCAGCGATGCCATTCTTTTTGGTATGTGCTTTTAGTACAGGATGGTTTTCATCCATGCCGAAATAGGCCACATTACATTGTAATTCGTCACCGATTTTTACGCACCAGGGGTCTTCAGCATTTAATACAGCCCAGCCATCCCGTTTAATGCTGCGGACCACGACAGATTTTACCCGGGCCAGGTCTTCGAGGTTTTCGATATCGCTCAGGCCCAAATGGTCTTCACGTATGTTGGTGATAACACCAATATCACAGCGACTGTAACCTAAACCCGAGCGAAGTATACCACCACGAGCAGTTTCAAGTACGGCAAATTCTACAGTGGGGTCTTTTAATATAAACTCTGCGCTAACCGGACCTGTAGTATCGCCCTTTTCGAGCATGTGGTTTTGCACATAAATACCATCTGAGGTGGTAAATCCGACGCGATAACCCACATTTTTCACCATATGGGCCAATAAACGTGTTGTGGTTGTTTTACCATTGGTTCCGGTTACAGCAATGATTGGAATACGACTGGCTTTGCCCGGAGGGTAAAGCATATCAATTACCGGTGCAGCTACGTTACGCGGCAAACCTTCGGCAGGCGCCAGGTGCATGCGGAAACCAGGTGCGGCATTTACTTCAAGTATACTGCCACCACTTTCCTTGAGCGGCTGGGTAAGATTTGGCGCCATGATATCAATACCACATACATCCAATCCAATTACACGCGATACACGTTCAGCGAGGAAGATGTTTTCGGGATGTACCATATCAGTTACATCGATCGATGTTCCTCCAGTGCTGAGATTGGCAGTGGATTTGAGATAAACAATTTCACCCTTTTTAGGCACTGTTTCGAGTGTGTAACCGAGTTTTTCAAGTAAATCGGTCGTGTCGCGGTCAACTGCTATCTCTGTCAATACATTCTCATGGCCATAACCCCGGCGTGGGTCCTGGTTTTCGATATCGATGAGCTCTTGTATATTGTGTTTGCCATCTGCTTTTATATGCGCGGGCACCCTTTGGGCGGCAGCAACTACTTGGTTGTTGATGACGAGCACGCGGAAGTCGAAACCCGTGATAAAACGCTCAACAATTACTTTTCGTGAATATTTCTGGGCAAATTCAAGTCCGGCAACTGCATCTTTCCACACTTTCATATTAATACTGGCACCTTTGCCATGGTTGCCATCCAGAGGTTTGATAACGATGGGATAACCTATGCGGTCGATACAAGCTTTTAGGTCTTCTTCATCCACACAGATATCGCCCTTAGGTACAGGCATGGCAGCATCGTCGAGCATTTGTTTGGTGAGCTCTTTATTACAGGCGATATCAACCGCAATATTGCTGGTGTTTTGGGTAATGGTGGCTTGAAAACGCACCTGATTAACTCCATAACCAAGTTGTATAAGGCTATTCGTACCTAATCGTATCCAGGGAATGTCGCGCGCTACGGCTTCATCAACCAAAGAGCCTGTAGAGGGGCCAAGGCGAACATTCTCCCGTATACGGCGCATTTCCATGATGTCGGCTTCCAGATCATATTCACCGCCATCGATGAGGGCCTGAGCTATTCGTACGGCAGCTTCGGCCGCAAACAGCCCTACTTTTTCTTCTACATAACTAAAAACCACATTATAAATGCCAGGTGTTTTGGTCTCGCGTGTGCGGCCGAAACCGGTCTCCATACCCGCAAGGGTTTGGATTTCGAGTGCAATGTGTTCGATGACATGTCCCATCCAGGTACCCCGTTCTACACGATAGAAGAACCCGCCGGGTTTGCCTTCCGAACAGCGGTGTTCGTACATGGACGGGAACAAAGCTTCCAGACGTTCGCGGAAACCGGGTATTTTATTGGTGGGTTGCTGCTCGAGTTCTTCGAGATCGAGCCGCATTTGAATGAGTTTTTTGCGGTTGATGCTCCAGATATTAGGACCGCGCAGGGCCTGAACTTTGAGTATTTGCATGAGTGAATAAGAATAGGGTAGGTTGTGTTCGGTTGAGTACGTCTAAAGTCTCAAATAAATGAATTAATCGTTAACAAATGCAAGAAATCCGGAGAATACAATACTTTTCCCCAAAACAGTAGCATTTGCAAACATCCGGAGGGCGGTTTATTTGTTTTTAGGGCCGATTACAGTATCATTACGCCTTTATTAAGCGAACATCAAGCGACTATTTCCATGACACCCAAGGGTAAATTGATTGTAATCGGGGGGGCAGTAGATACCGGTAGTTTTACAGAAAAGGACTATAAAAACGACATTGCGAAAAATTTAAATTTTTTCGAGCGAGGTATCCTCAAACGTATCATCACCGAATCGGCCAAAGCGGAGGAATCCCGTATCGAAATTATTCCGACGGCTTCTCAG
>Ga0172380_10008144_pt1 | contig 11574 bp, 10 predicted proteins | sample Leawe162metaG_FD_119747 | JGI IMG/M metagenome (GOLD analysis project Ga0172380, IMG submission 119747) | Leachate microbial communities from a municipal landfill in Southern Ontario, Canada - Leachate well 162 metaG | ecosystem: Engineered > Solid waste > Landfill > Unclassified | place... | reverse complement strand
GAATCCTTAGTAGTTGGAATACGATTTAATAGTATCTTAAAACTTGTTTGACACCGTGGGATCATTGAGCGCACCGAAAGCGACAAGCGCCTGAAGCACCGCCACGATAACCCCGTTGATGGTTTCGCTCTGCGTGGGGTTGATGACCTCCAGCAGTACCAGGATAGACAGGATTTGCGCTAATACGGCCCCCCATACCACCGGGGACTTAAAACGATTCTGTTTCATAATTTCCCTTTCATCCAATCAATTTAGTAATCAATACGGTCAACCCTGCGGTTATCAGGACGGTCAGGATCAGCCATTTGGCCTGTTCCCATTTGGTAGCGGGCTTCAGTTCAATTAGCGATATTCGTCCGCCGAAGTTGTCAAGTTTGCAACTCAGGTCGCCCATCTTTTCATCCAGGCGGGACAGCCCCATTGCCAACCTGTCCAATGATTGTAATAGTTTCCCCTGTTCCTTTACGTTTGCCTCAACATGATCTAACCGGGTACAAATGCCATCCATTTTTTCATCGACCCCGCCCCTCCATGCCCGAATGTTCCCAACTTCGGCAGACAGTTCTTTCAGCGTCATGGTGCTTATCCCCTCAGTGCTTTTGTTATTACTTTGATGCGGTCTGAAATACCGACCAATTCGTCAATCAGCGCTGAATTATCAATCGGTTCAGGCTTTAAGTCATTCGCAAGTTTTTCCTCTGCCTCGCCCCAAACACCGTTGACAGGGAGCGCATGTTCAGCCTGAAACGCCTTTACTGCCCCTTCGGTGACTTCGCCGAACTTCCCGTCTGCGCCCCATTTACCCAACTCATACCCAAGCGCAAGCAGTTTCGCTTGCATAGCCTGTACTTCTAAACCCTCTGCACCTTTTGATAGCCCCATACCTTTATCCCTTTCCGTCCAGTATTCGTTTAAGACAGCCCAATGGCTCCACCTTGATTTGTTAATAGGTTTGTCGCTTACCCCTTTGTACTGGCCCCCGGCCTGAATCACTTTCCCGTGACCGTCATAGATTCCCGTATGAGCCATGACAATTTTGTCTTTTTTCTTGTCCTGGTTAAACAGAAACGCCACCTTTTCGGGTAGGCTTTCAATCGTCCCGGATTCGCCCCAATAACCGTATCGGTCAGTCTGTCCCGTCTGTGAACCTCTCAACCATTGCTGAGTCGCGCCGTGGAACCAATCCAGCCCAATCAGTTTCACCGCCCGTTTGGTAAGGCCCGAACAGTCAAAACTATCCGGGCCACTTGTACCAAACACATACGGCTCCCCGACCTGTTCACGGGCGAACTTGATAATTTTACTCATTTTCCTCCAATCAAAAAGGACCATTGTCAGGTCCTTTGGGTTATGATTTCACCCTTTTACAATATGTACCCTTGAAGAGCATCCGTTATCACATCGCCAATGATTTGCTCTCCGGCCTGTCCATTGATATGTGTATCATCGCTCGACCATTTTGTGGTCGAGTATTTCACAATGATTTCCGCGGAAATCGCCGGAACAGCATCCGTAAACACCAGCCTCAGCGGAACGTTCTGCCACAATACACCCGTTGCGCTTTTTCCGTTCCAGTCCGTGACCGTCAGCGCATTGTCAGCCGTTGCGTCAGCGAATGAATACATCCTGCCGCCTTCGATGTGACAATCGTTTCCATACCGCTCCACACCATCAACCACAACCGAGAAATGCCTGTAACCGTAGGTTGAACCGTTTGGGTCTGCGCCCGCAGCCGTGACAAGGGCATAACTGGCCGAACCGTCTGATGTGGTATTCAATGCCGTGACAAGATATGCCTGCAGATTAAGGTTCTGCGAATATTGCCAATCCATCAATGCCTTGTATGCTCTGATGTGGCGGCAGTCTTTGTCACGTGCGATTTTGGCAATCGCCTCCGGATAGCCCAGCAGCATCCTTGAGTAGTAGTTACACAAGCCCGTATCAATCAAGGCAATTATCACATCCGGATTGTATGCCTTGATTTTGTCGATTGCCGCGTTTAACGGCGTTGTCCAATCAGTGATCCGTCTGATTCTTACATCCATCCCGGCGATATCAGCGATTGAGTTCCAGCCAAACTTTCCATCAAAGCGGAGCGGTTCAGCGAATGATGCGGTTGCGGTGTCCCATGCCGTAATAACCCTTGATTGTACAAAACGATTATCACCGTGATAATTTCCAATCGTGATAATGTCACCTGCCGCTGGGGTTCCAAATGTCACGCCTGTCGCATCGATTGTGACACTATTCCGTGTCCCTGATGTGGCTGTTAATACGCTCGTTTCGATGGTGTAATCGTCCGCGCCCACATACGCGCAGGATTTGAGCCAGATGGTTGGGTATCGTCTGGCTGTATCCTCTGTAACGCCCGTAACTTGCTTGTAACTGACAAAATCAGCCGCCCAGTCATCGTTTACGCCATACTCCAGGAAAACAACATCCGGCAAATCATACATCAGCGGGTCAACGCCTGTCGGGTATTCCTCTGTATTCAGTTCGCTTGCCGTGTACCCACCGATGCCTGCGTTCATAATTGTGTGCATCCGGTTCGTGGCAAAGTTGAGATAAAGGCAGGGCGTTCCGGTCCCGCCTGGATCAAGCTCCTTAACATTCAGCGTGAAAGCTCTGTCCTTGTTTTCGGTGAACCGCCATGTTTTGATTGAGCGCGGGTCAACTGAACGATAGTCCAATCCCGTGGACAGGGCTGACGGGTTGGCCGGATCATAACTCCGAGAGCCGTCACCATATACGCTTTCCAACGTCCCGTTGATGGCTGATGTAGTTTCACCAATCGTGGTTTTGGCGTAATAAATGCCCTCGCCGTAGTCGAAATTAGCAACAATCGCCAATCCGTTCCCAGGCGCAACGGCAAAGTACAAATAGTGATTGACTTCGTTTGTTCCGCTTTCGTACTTCCTGATAACAAGATAATCGTCCGGAATAGCCTGACCGTAGGCAGTACAAAGTTCACCCGTCATGGGTGATCCGTCCACCGTTACGACATGGTTATAAGTGAAGCATCGCCCCAGGTCGAACATGACATCCGTGGCATTCCCGGTAAAATTTTTAGTATCGCTGCCGATTTCCGCATCGTTGTAGGTTGAAAACTCGTCATATAATTCACCGTCAACATACAATTCTACAATCGCCGCGCCGACATTCTCGCGGTGCTTTCCAAATGATATGGACAATTCATTCCCGCCTAATGTAAAAGACGCTGAACTGTCTACATCGTCCAGCTTCAACGCACTTCCTCCATAAAACTTTGCATTGATCGCGCTTTCCGATGTCCCGTCAACATTCATATTTTCGGGCAATACCGATGTCGCAAATTGTGTTCTAAGCGCGTCATCAACTACGCCGACAAAACTATCGTCCAGCAGTCCCGCTCCCCATGTGATGCTTGAGCCGCTCAAAACAATGTTTTCAGCATTCTCTGGCACAACCGCATCCACAACGACATTCTCAGGCACAACAGCAGAATCTTCCTGGGACGATGACGAAAACGCCACAATATCCGTTGATACCGCACCGCTTTCGAGTTGCGTTGACTGGCTGTATGCGTATTCACGGAGAATAAAAAACCTAACATATACAGTTGTCGCAGGCACCGTATACGGGTCGGATTTAACTTTTGAGGTCCGGCTGATAAAAGCGAAGTTTTCATCATAGAATGCAGCGCCCGTTGTGACATTGCCCGTGATTTGAGTGAGTCCGCTGATATAAATAAATTGATAAGATGCAGCATACCTTGATTCTGCCTCGTATTCTCCGTCTGCGCCGATTCTCATGCCGTCAACTAAGCTATTGTAGTTATACAGGTTTTTGCTGAACGGGTAGACCACTCTGGTGCTGTTTTCTATGGAAGTTCTCAAAGCCTCCATCAAGGACACCTGACCGGGCAGGACAAGCGCAAAACTTTCAAACGCGGTTGCAGTTCCGCCAAATTCTACTTGACTGGTTAACGCAGTGGACCAACTGCTGATTAAACCAGCAAATTTTACGTATACTGCCGTTTCTGGGATATCCATAACTACATCTGCTAATTTGGAGCTTGCCGATATATAATCCATGTCGCTGTCGTAAAATACATATAGTAAAGTATGGTCTGCAATTAACTGTGTCGCTGTACCAATGGCCACAAAATCACGGGATGCACAGTAACTCGCGTTCGCAGCGTATTCTCCATTGGTCAGCGTGTACCCGGAAACGCAGGATTCCCTATCCCACAGGTTTTTCTTCGGTGCTACAAAGTTTGTGTAAATAGGCTGGATGTGTCCAGGAGTTGGGCCGTATACTTGTTGCCAGTTTACACCGTCGTTTGTAGGCGTGACACCCGTCTGCGTTACCAGCGAAACATACGAAATCCCGTCTTTGTAAACCCAATCCAAGAACACATACTCTGTTGCCGCGTTATATTCGCCTTGCGGCACCAAACACACGCGCCCTAAATTAGTAACTGCCATATTTGCCTCCCCACATATAAGTATTATCAGCATTGTTATTGCTAAGATTCTTTTCATACAATCCTCCCGGTGCCTTTTGTAATATTATATCACAATGTTACACCGGCCCCCATGCTGTCCCGTTATGGACGTCTAAACAATGCGTTGTCAGATTGTAGATAACCATTCCCTCGGTAGGTGTCAAGATTGCGTCCCTTTGCGTGGTTGTCATGCGCGGCGGCATGAACGCCTTTGTAGTAGATGCCACATCAAGGATTGCGTTGGCGTTAGGGCTTGTCCCAATACCAACATTTCCTGAACCGCTCAAAATTGTCAGCTTTGCCGTTCCTGAACCGAAATTGCCATAGCAGAACAGGTACGCATGATCGAGGCCAGAACCCGCCATACCGACCTGCCACCCACCGGAACCGCCGACTTTGTGTTGGATGAAAGCCGCGGCCGTGCTTGCGTAACTGTCCAGGATTTGAGGGATTTCCAAAGCTGCGGATTGCTTTACGTCCAGCCGTGCACCCGGTGACGCTTGCCCAATGCCAAGCGCCCCGGTGAGGCTACCGCCGGCCAGCGGTAATGCCTCGATATCGCTCAAAACCTCCGCTGGTGTGCGCGGAACAAGTGCGTCTGTACCATTTCCCTTTAGGTAGCTCCCCGTCGCAACCGTAGACAAGCCGGTGCCGCCGTTTGCAACGGGTATCAATATCTCATCATCTAACTTTGCAAGCGTGACAGACCCGTCAGGGAGTTCAGACGGGTTACCAGCACCCTCAACAGTTGTAGAACCCTCTTGAGCGTAATAGGCGGCGGGTAAAGCATCATCCTGTTTCAACTCGCAGGATATATTGGCAGAAAACCCTTGCTCAAAGTTTAAGGTCTGCTGAAATACACAGGTTGAATATGATGCACCAGCCCTGTTTGTTAAAGTCACCCTGTCGCCCACATGTAGTAACGGATCGCCACGCCAGCGGATGTTCATGCCTCTCAGGGTTAGCCCCGTGAAGTGTGTTTTCAGCCCGTCCGCAATCGACTGAAGAACGGTTGAGTTGTAAGATGTACTGCGGGTGTAATAATGCCCGTAATGTACACTCACTGATTCAAGTTTTTCATACGCGCCGCTTGCGTTTCGATAGTAGTATGTCCTGTTAGGGTTTACTGCCGTTCCAGCAGGGACAACCGTATAGGTATATGACCGTGTCCGATAGAAGAACGGGTTACCAGATAAAATAATTGTGTTATTCGCCGCTTCTGCTGTCCCTGAAGCAATAGCCGATTCAACCGAATCATTCTCTGACAGTTTCAACTTGATACGGTTGAAAGTGAAGGTCATTTCATCGTCAGTCAGTTCCATGTATTGAGTAGTATCTAAAGTGTGCGTTGAGGTAGATACATAGGACGGGACAACCTGATACTGCCCGTTCCTGCCTACTCTTAAAAAACACCCGCCCACGGCGCAGGTATAGGCCAAGGCTTGACGTAATGTTAAACCATCGCCCCATTTGGGCATGACACCGATTGAAATTGACGTATTGCAGGCTAAAGTATCATAGTCCGTATCAAGCGTAATACCGGCCTGTGCAATGATATAATCAAAGATTTGCTGAACAGTACGCGGGTATTCTTGCTCATCAACAAAAGCGTCAACCATCCCGTACAGTAAAGCATCCGAGCCAGTTAAGACTATCCTTGACTGTCCCTCGGTGTACGCTGTTTTTTCGACAACGAAAGTGCCAATATCCTCATAATCGTAGGCTCCGGAGTGAAACACACCTAATTGTAATGTAACGGTTGCCCCGACAATAGGGAGGTTCCCCCTTAAGGAACCCCCATATGTCCATTCGCCGTCCGTATTGACTAAAGAAAGGTTCAACCTTGACGATACAGCCGCACCCAAAGGTAATGAAGCATCCCCCTCGTCAACGCTCCAAGCCATGATGTGCGCACTGGTTAAAGCAACTTCAGCCCCACCGATACAGGTGATAGTCCCTTTAACATCAAGGTTCCGCCATTGGTTCAATATCGCGCCGGAATAAGCAAGTGCATCCGTAACATCAAGTAGGACCTCACCATCGACAAGGGTAAAGGCCCCCTTGTGATGGGTGATGACTAATTCACCGTTGACGATTGCATAAGAAGCATACGGCGTATCTTGAGCATCCGAAAGAATCAGATCCCACAATAAGGGAGTAACGGTGAACTGCGTACTGATCGCCATTTATACCCTCCTTATTGTTCGGTGAAAGTCATTTTAGTATTTGTCCACACCGGGACACCTGATGTAATTCTGTACACCCCGATTGACTGTTCGCCCACTTCGCAAGTAATAGTTTTGAGTGCGTTATCGTATGGGTCATAATAATTTACGGTAAAGAACACATCAGCAATAGCCGTTAAGAGGGAGGCCATATCAGCGCATGACAAGTACGCCCACTCGCACTCAATTCTCCGTTTGGTCGCTATCCTGTCCCTAACGGTCTGACCAGCTGCATTTTTATCGTCCTTTGACTGGACATGATATCGAACAACGTACTCCTTGGACGGGGTAGGTATATCGTTTCCGTTGATTTTCATTATTACCTCCCGCCCTGGCTACTAAAAAACGTTCTCCCGACTTGCGCCTCAACCTTCGGCAAATACTTAATCACCAGCCGCGCCAGCGTTTGGCCGTCAAGAGTTATGCTTACCGGCGCGGGTTCCACCTTCACGGCAACACTTCCAAAACTACCGCCCCTCCCATCATCACTCGACCCGGAAAGCTGAGGCGTGGTTATATTGACTTGTGGCGTGTCTACATCAAGGGACGATAAATTGTAATTGTCGTCGTAAATTGCCCCGCCCCCCGGCTGATCAGGTTTAGTGAAATCGGGCTTATCAATCACGTCTTTGTTTTGCGTCCAAACCAGGATTTGTTCCATCTGATCCCACATGGTCTTTAACGCTTCATACTGTGCTTTCCCGGCCTCGCTCAAGTTATCAACATTGATGGAACCCATCAGCCCACTCAAAGCATCAGCCAAGGACAGGGCGGAACCATAATCCATATCACCGGAAAACAGTTTATCGAGTTGAGGCCTGAGCTTATCAACAGCTTCGGTCAAAAACCCTTCTTCGATCCGTTGGTCTGCCGTGGCCTTTTGGTTCCGAATATCAGCTATTGCATCGCTGAATGATTTATAACCATACTGATCCAAAATGCCCTGCATTCCTAAAGTGTCGCCGGATGCCTGAAGCGAGAACAACAGGTTTTCCCGCATGTCCAGCTTTTCTTGTTCTGAATCCTTTAGGGTTTTGATTGTGTTTTTATAAGCGTTTGCAAAGTTGGTTAAGGATTCCGGCGACAGGTTTTGAAGGTCAAACAGAGCCTTGTTAAACTCGCCTTTAGGTGTTATCCCTGTGGTAATAAAGCTGATAATATCAGCCATTTCCTGACGCAGGCCGTTGATTTTCCCCCAGTCCCAATCAGCGTCAATGGAGTTGTTCATTAGGTCGCTTATTTGCTGACGCTTTGTTTCAAGGAGCGTCAAAGCATTTGCATAGACGCCCTCAACAACGCCTTCAACATTCCCGGTTCCCTCAAATAAGGCCGATGCCGTTGCCTTTGCCTGAAGCGCAACCGCCAGTTCCTTGTCCATTGTTGACTGCATGGATGCTCTCATAGCCTCACGGTCATCCGTGGACAATGAGGGCATAGTCCAACCGACTATGCCTAATTCAGCAGACACCTCGATACCGACAGCCTCAATCACGCCAACCGCGTCATTGTATTCTTTAACAACGGCGGCAGACTGTGTTTCGTATTCTTCCTGAGAGATGCCGCCTTCAACATCAACGCCTAATCCAAGCTGAACAGCAAGGGCCTTTAACTTTGATTCCTTTGTAGCCTCGGCCCCCTTTAGTAAACCTTTAATCCTTGCGTTGAGTTTTTCTCTGACTTCCTTTAATTCTTCAGGTGACACCTTGCCGTCCTGAAGCGCCGCGTCCATCCATACCTTGACATCCTGCTGAAGCCCCTTTGAGGCCTCCGTACCGACAATAGCATCAAGTTCTCTCAATGTTTTTTGGACACGCTCATAAACGGTGGTATCAGGCTTCATTGTAATATTGATATACGCAGTTTTGGTCGCGCCAGCCGCCGCCGCGTACTCATTCAGGGCGGTTTCCACATCAAGTTTAAGTGCGTTTACCTTGTCAACAGTTTCCTGTGTCAAAGTAGACACACCGGATTTTACGGTAGAGGTTGCGTTTGCAAGCGAAATAACCACATCAGAGAACGGGTTTCCCGCGACTATCCCACCTCCACCCAACACCCTTGATAAACCTGTCGCAAAGGAAGTCAAGACGGGAAGAACCGCAATCAAGGCCGGCTGAAGCGCCTGTCCAAGTGCGATTTTTGCCATGTCGAATTGTGCATTGAGTTTTCGCAGTTGGTTTGTAGGCGATTCAATCGTCCGGGCCAAATCACCCTGGGCCTTTGAGGTCTGCTCCATGATTGCGCCGTAACGTGCCTGAAGTTTCTGCTGCTGGGTCATGGTGAAAACCTGTTGCTTGCCCTTTTTAGTGAGCGTTCCCATGCCGTTAGCCATAGCGTATTGTTTGATGGTGTTTTCATCCACAAGGATGCCAAGGCGTTTCAGGGGTTCCGTCTCGCCCGTGATACCGGCTCTTAATTTGTCAAACGCCTCGTCAGTGGACAAGTTGTAGAACGATGCCATGTCATTGGCTAACTCCGTCATGCCGGTTGCCATGTTGTAGGCTTCCTGCTCACCTAACCCCATTGACCCGAACATGGTATTGAGCATCCCGACATTCTTTCGCAGTTCGTAGGAGTTCAGACCCAAAGAGGATGACAAAGATTCAGACCATGCCCTTGCGGAATCAGCCATGCCACCCATCGACACGCTAAACAACTGCTCGGACTCGACGACATCATTCGCCATGTTCAGGGCTTCTTTACCGATGGAAAGTATCTTCGCGCCGATCAATGCCCCGCCCATAGCCAAGCCAGCCTTTGCAAGCCCCGCGAATGCGCTTTGTGTTTTGCCAGTAGTAGCAGTTAATCCGTTTAACTGACCTTTCACGCCGTTTAATTGGGAGTTCAGATTCCCCATCTCGGCGGTAAACTTAATCTGTAGTTCTTCCAGCGTGACCGCCATTTGCAACCCCCTTATTGTGTGTATCGGCAAACATCATCAATGCGTCTTTCACATCGTCATTCCCTTTTAACGGGACATCCCTTTTCACCATGCAAGGCTTTTTAGGGTACTTTTTCGGGTCATGGAACCCATGCGCTACATAAGACCCTATCATCCATGCAAGATCGTCATGCCCCTCAAAACCCCGCTTAATGGCCTTAGAAAAGGCATTCAACCGCCCCTTAATCTCGTTTGGACACATACCCCAGAAAGCCCAGGCATTCTCATACCCGGCCTCAAAAGCGTCATTTATAACCTTGGTATAGATTTCCCTTATGCTCTTTACTTTGGCGGCGGATTTTCCACCGCCTGACCGAAAAAACCCGCTGACTTCATTTCCTCGATGCAAGTATTCAAAACACCCACACGGTCAGCCCCGGTCAAAAGCCCACCAACATCAGATAAGGTCAAATCGGGGTAATGCTTTCTCAGCCCACCCCATAAAATCAATCGGTTGGAAATGAGGGAAAGGTTATTTAGTGCATCGTTGACAATAGCCCCGATGCTTTTATTCCCTTTGTCCTCAAGGTCGCACCCGGAATTAATGTCAAACTCAATCTTGTATTCTTTGCCATTCAGTTCAAGGCTTTTCATAGCACCTCCAAAAAATGCCCGGCTTTTTAGGGCCGGGCTTATATTATTCTTCCGCCGTGATAACATGGATTTCAGACGGGACAGCACGATATCCTGAAACGGTGATAGAACAATAGTAGTAATGCACCCCTGCCGTGATCCCAGCAGGTACATCGCATACAGCCTGGTAACACTCAGGGAAACAGGGCTTGTATAATCCAAGTCATTCACTTCGTACCACTCGTATGTCGGTGTCCCGGTGTAAGCAGTTGCCGTAGAATCCATTTCCTCAGTCACAGCACTAACCGTGACCGTCTGCGCGACAGGAGCCTTTGATTCGATGACCTGAATCAGACCCGTGATCCTCAAGGCAAGCCCGAACCCAACAGCTCCGTCAACCTCAGCAGGGCCAGCCGTGTAACCTTTCACGAAAGCAGTAAAGATGATGACTGACTTGTCCGGGAAAGTGACCCACCAATAGCCATTCGCGCCTGTCCCGTACAGGGTTCGGCATGTTTCCTGTCCCGTGTCCGAAGCATCGTGGAAACCGATTAAGGTCAGTTCTCCGCTATCCTTGAAACCCTGAAGAAACTCACGCCAGCCTGAGGTTGAATCCAGCGCAGTAACATCGATCTCATCCGAAGTCGCGGATATCTCGCCCACGGATGACAGGGAACCGATTATATCAGGCGTTCCGCCCGTGTTATAAGCGGCTAAATGCTGGATGGTAGTGCCTAACGCTCTGATTGCCATTTATTACACCCCCACGGTAACAGCACCCGTACCACGCAGGACAGCGCTGAAACCGACAGCGCCATCAACCTCGGCAGGGCCAACGGCGAACCCCTTTACAAAGCCGGTGAAAGAAACAGTCGAAGAATCATGGAAAGTAATCAGAACAGTCTCGGCGGTGCCAGTGCCGAACCCAGTACGGAGCGCCAGTTGCCCCGCATCCGCTTTGTCGAAATACCCGGAAATGCTCAACTCCCCGGAATCCTTGAACCCACCAAGAAACTCGCGCCAGCCGGAGGTTGAATCAAGGGTAGTAACATCAATCTCATCGGCATTTACGTTTACTTCACCGATGGAGCTGATTTTTGCGATTGGCGTACCACCAAACGAAATAATAGTGCCCAACGCACGGATTTTTGCCATTTATATTCTCCTTTTATTGGTAGATTGTGTTTCCATGAACCAGCGCCCGATACCGCATGTTTTTATGGTGTACTCGTGTATCGGCTTCGTACAGGTCATAGGAAAAGGTCCGTTTGAGCCGGAGGGTTGCCATTTTCACATCAACCGCCGCACCCATTGTTGCCGTTGCTTCAGGTGTCATAGCCCAAATGTCGATT
>Ga0172380_10008143_pt1 | contig 11576 bp, 8 predicted proteins | sample Leawe162metaG_FD_119747 | JGI IMG/M metagenome (GOLD analysis project Ga0172380, IMG submission 119747) | Leachate microbial communities from a municipal landfill in Southern Ontario, Canada - Leachate well 162 metaG | ecosystem: Engineered > Solid waste > Landfill > Unclassified | place... | reverse complement strand
GTGCTCCGGGAATGTCCAGCGATTTTATTGGCGGTGTCTCACTTGATTACCGTCCTTCCAACAACATGCATTTCCGTATTGAAATCGCTCGTGGACCGGCGAGTTACGGCTTGAATCGATATTCCGAATCGAACTCGTTCTTTGGTAACAATTATTTAGGTTTTCCAGAATCAGAAACACCTCATTAAAATTCAAAGAATTGCTGAACGGATTGACCGAAGCAGAATTGCTTCGGTCTTTTTTGTATATTAAGGACGGACGATAGCCTTTCTGGCTTGCGCGACTGATTTTGGTCATGACAAAAATCGCCTTCCAAGGCTAATCATAACAAACAAAGATCGATTTATGAAATTTCCCACCGACGATCCAGATCGCCGGACTCGCATTCGGCTCGACTTCCTGATTGCCTTGATGGTAGTTCAGATTGTCCTCTCGATTGGACTTTGGGTTGATCGCTACCGTGATCGCTCAGGCCCGGTTGCACAGGCAGTCGAGAAACAGGATGGTGGCTTCGATGAGTTATATACCGAACAGCCATCCCAATCCTCCCGTAATAGCGAACCCGGCGTAACAGAGCTTCCCATCTCCGAGCCGGTAAAAGAACCGGTTGTGGCAACCAAAGTGAAGGTTCAAATTCTTAATGGTTGCGGTAAAACCGGCATCGCCCGACGAGCTCAACAATGGATGGAACGCAACGACTACGACGTGCGCGACGTTGGCAATGCCGACAGGCAGGACTATCGCAGTAGCGAGGTTCTGAACCGCAGTGGCAACGCTTCCGCGGCACGGGATATGGCAAGAATGCTCGGCATCGATGAATCGAAGATCAAACGAAAAGCCGCTTCGCCCGGGCTTGACGTTGATCTCACGCTTATCATCGGGTCCGATAACAAAAGGCTTCCCTTTGGCAGGTAACCCCCGCAAACTACTCCCCCGAACCATCGCCCGACGTGCGGCGTTGATGGCGGCCGAGAAAAAGGCTTCCGACATCGTCTTACTCGATGTTCGCAAAGCGACTGACTTTACCGACTATTTTCTGATCTGTACCGGGTCGGTTGACGTCCATGTGCGTGCGATAGTCGATCACATCGAGGATTCACTGCGGAAGCTCGGGTGGAAACCGATCCACGTAGAGGGCTCCGACACCGGCAAATGGATTTTGATGGATTATGTCCATCTTGTTGTCCATGTTTTTCAACCGGAAGCGCGAAAATATTACTCACTCGAACGGCTTTGGGGCGATGCTCCCAAGGTTGAGGTGAAAGGTTTGGTTAGTGAGGAGGAGTAAGCCGATTGAGGTTGAGATTGCCGACGCAATCAAGAGACAGCTCGCTCTGCTTGGCGCGTCAGAAGGCGGTGAGATCAAGATGGAGATTCCCCGCCAGAAAGGCTTTGGGGATCTTTCGTCCAATGTGGCAATGATCCGGGCAACCGAATTGGGGATGAACCCGCGACAACTTGCCGGGAAGATCGCCGCAGATTTTCCGACTTCTCAGGGTGGCGTAGAAAAAGTCGAGATTGCCGGGCCGGGATTTCTAAATTTCCACCTCTCGCACCAGTATTTCCACGATCTTTTGGCGGAGATACTCGCCAACTCGGAAGGCTTCGGCGAAAGTGACGAAGGCAACGGCGCGAAGTGGAATTTCGAGTTCGTCTCTGCCAATCCGACAGGCCCACTCAATGTCGTTAGTGCGCGAGCCGCGTCGATTGGATCGGCTCTCGTTAATATTTTCCACAAACGGGGTTTTGACGCCCGAAGTGAGTACTACTTCAATGATGCAGGCAGGCAGGTGCGGTTGTTGGGTGCTTCGGTCAAAGCCCGAATCGAGCAAATCCATAACAAAGCAGAGAGTGCGGTCATCCCGGAAGATGGCTATCATGGCGAATATGTAAAAGATATTGCTCAGGGATGGATTAACCAAAACTCAGGAATAGTATCCGACAGTGACGAGGAAGTCGGCAATTGGGCCTCCGATTGGATGCTAACAGAACAGCGCGGACAATTGGCACGATTTCGCGTCGTTTTCGACTTGTGGTATCGGGAAGGATCGTTACACAGCTCCGGTAAGGTCGATGCAGTTATCGCCCGCATGAGGGAACTCGGTTACGCTTACGAAAAAGATGGAGCCATCTGGTTCAAAGGTTCGGAATTCGGCGATACCGATGACCGTGTCATGGTTACCTCCGAAGGCAGACCTACCTACCGGGTCCCAGACATGGCTTATCACATCGATAAGTTCGAGCGAGGTTTTGAGAAGGCAGTCGTCCTCCTCGGTCCCGACCATCATGGAGCCATTATCACGCTCAATGCCGCACTGAAAGCTCTGGGGCTTCCCGACGGATTTTACAACGGTATGATTGTCCAGCAAGTGAACCTGATGCGCGACGGCGAACCGGTCAAGATGTCGAAGCGTGCCGGGCAGATGGTGACTCTTGACGAGTTGGTAGATGAAGTTGGCGTCGATGCGGCAAGGTTCTTTTTCCTTAGACGTAGAGTCTCGACTCCATTAGACTTCGATATAGAGCTTGCCAAAAAGAATTCGGACGAGAATCCCGTCTTTTACGTGCAATATGCTCATGCACGCATTTGCTCCATCCTTCGCCAACCGGGAGCGACCCCAGATTTACAAATGCCGTTGGACTATTCGTTGCTTGGGGCTCCTGAGGAACTCGATATGTTGAGAGTGTTGGCACTCTTCCCGTGGACGCTCGCGTCGATTGTACGAAGCCTTGAACCGAGTCAGATGACGACCTACCTATCGGACGTATCTAAGGCTTTCCACCATTTTTACCAGAAGCATCGCGTCATCAGCGAAGACAGGAACCTCACTGCGGCAAGACTTGACCTCTGCCGAGCGGTGGCGGGAGTCTTGAAGAATGGGCTTTCGTTGATCGGCGTCGAAGCACCGGAACGGATGTAGGACACCATCACGGCGTTCGCCATGAACTTCCTTAATATTACAACATTAGAAAACAGCAAACCAAGTTAGATAATTGGCTAATAAACTTCACCTTACCGTTGTTGGCTCGGCGGCCCTCGACACAATTGAAACACCACACGGGCGCGCCGATGATGCACTTGGCGGATCGGCGTTATATCTTGCCGCGGCGGCCTCGCTTTTTGCGCCGGTTCACGTTGTAGCGGTCGTCGGTGACGACTTCGATATGCAACAGGTAGAATTCCTAAAAGAGCGTGGTTGCGATCTTTCGGGACTCGAAATTGCCGCCGGTAAAACCTTTCGCTGGCATGGCCGCTATCACGAAAATATGAACATCCGCGACACTCTCAGCGTCGAGCTGGGCGTATTTCAAGGCTTCCGTCCGAAACTTCCCCGCGCCGCCGCACACGCGGAAATTCTTATGCTCGCCAATATCAACCCCGATTTGCAGGAGGGGGTGTTGGAGCAAATGAAGGGCACAAAGTTTGTCGCCTATGATACGATGAATCACTGGATCACCGGCAGTCGCCCGGCAATTGAGAAATTGCTTAAAAAGGTTGATATGGTGTTGTTGAATGATGAGGAGTTGAACCTTCTTGTCGGTGGCAAATCGATCTTCGAAGGGGCCGCGAAGCTGATGAAAATGGGGCCGAAATATATCGTCGTAAAAAAAGGCGAGCATGGTTCCGTCTTTTTCAGTCAAAAGGGAATACCCTTTCTGTGCCCGGCTTTTCCTCTTGCCGATCCCAAGGATCCAACCGGAGCCGGCGACAGTTTCGCGGGTGGGATGCTGGGCTATCTTGCCGCCACGGGCGATTTCGATCCGATGAATATGCGCAGAGCAGTCGTTTACGGCGGAGTCGTTGCCTCGTTCACAGTTGAAGCGTTCAGCACTCGCCGACTTGAGACCTTTACCGAAGAAGAGGTCAATGAGCGCTATCGTCAGTTTATGGAGATGACTGAATTTTGACGCCATTGCCTCCCCGCACGGTTATCGAGTATCGGGATGGAGTGGTGCGATTTATCGATCAACGCTTTTTGCCCGGTAAGGTAAAAATAGTCGAAACAGACGATTATCGGGTAATTGCCAGAGCGATCAGGAGTCTTGCCATCCGGGGGGCGCCGTTGATCGGTGTAGCCGCGGCTTTCGCTGTTGCCGCTCTTGCGCGAAAAAAAGCTGGTCGCCCAGATGCTCGAAAACGAATAGCAACCGCAATTGAACTCTTGAGGCAGACCCGCCCGACAGCTGTGAATCTTTTTACCGCGCTCGATTCAATGTTGGAATCGCTTAAGGTTTCGATTGACAGTGAATTAGTTGAAAATATTAAGAATGCGGCTATATCGATTCATGAGGATGATCGCCAGCGCTGTGATCGGATAGCTGAAGCCGGATTACCACTTATTCCAGCCAATGCGCGAATAGTCACGATTTGCAATACCGGTTTTCTGGCGACCGCCGGAATTGGGACAGCACTGGGAGTAATCACCAAAGCTTTTGACGCCGGGCGAGTTAGCGAAGTATTTGCACTTGAAACTCGACCTTTACTACAAGGCGCAAGATTGACTGCCTGGGAACTTGTCCAAAGCAAAATTCCCTCTACTCTTTTGGTCGATGGTGCGGCTGGCAGTTTGCTTCGGCGAGGCGGCATAGATCTCGCAATTATCGGCGCTGACCGCATTGCTGTCAATGGTGATACCGCTAACAAGATTGGAAGCTTGCAACTCGCACTTGCTTGTAGTAAATTTAAAGTTCCCTTTTATGTTGCGGCTCCCTTCACGACGGTCGATCCCGGCACATCTTCCGGTAGGCAGATTAAGATAGAAGAAAGACCGGCAACCGAGGTCATCCGTTTGGGGAGTAAAACGACTGCCGCACCCGGTGTAGGTGTTTACAATCCGGCATTTGATCTGGTTGACGCCGACCTGATTTCAGGTTTTATAACCGATCGCGGAATCTTTATGCCACCATACAATTTTACAAGTACTTAGGTTACCAGATAAAGGTGGACGAGGGCGTCCGCCTGAACATCTGTTGCGGATATTGCTCTTCGTCGGCAAACCTGATAAGTGAGCCATCCGCAACTTGTATTCGATAATTACAATTCATTCAGCAGGTCAATATCTCCTGCGGAAGTTAATTAGAGGTCGCAATGAAATTTTCCAAATCTCTCCTGACCGGAATTATACTAACAATTTTTATTGCAGGTTGTATTTCACCTGAACTTCGTACCGCGCGTATCGCGGTCAATGAACGCGATTGGGATCGTGCTCTCAAAGCTATTGACCTTGAATTGTCCCGAACCGGTCCGACTGCCGAGCCTCTTTACCTGAAGGGGTTGATCTACGAGCAAAAGGCTCAAATTGCCGAGAAGGACACATCTGCCGATCTTCTTGATATATATACCAAAATGTCAACGTATTACGATTCTTCACTAACCCTGTCTAATCTCTTTGCTGATAAAATCAACGATAGTCGGGACAGGTTATTCCGAAAATTCCTTAAACGCTCTGCGGATGCCGCTGACACATCGAATTGGGATGCTTCACTGGCAAATGTCGATATTTCAATCACTATTGCCCCGGACAGACGAGTTCTTTATCAACATGCCGCCGTCACCGCATATAACGGCGAAAGATACGATAAAGCTATTGGATATGCTCTCCGCGAAGTCCTTAAAGAACATGCCGACTCCGTTGACATCACGACGCGGGAAGTGCTTATCGCTTCCTACAGCAACAAAAAGGATAACGCCAATACGCTGAAGTGGGGGAAAGACCTGCTCCTACACTGCGACCCAGTCGCTGACAGCGCCGCGTACCTGAGAACGCACGATTTATTGCTCTCCGTTTACGAAGAGACCAATAATCATGATGCGGCGATTGCCTTGATCGATGAAGCCAACAAACACTTCTCGAATCACAGCGTTATGCTGATGAATAAGGCGCTGTTCCTGATTAAAAAGGAAGATTTCCAGAACGCCGCAAAAATCTATCGTGAAGTTCTGGCAATAGATCCTGAGAATTTCGATGCCAATCTTAATCTCGGGACAATTCTGGTGACCGACAAAATGTGGAAAGAGTCAATTCCCTACCTGAAGAAAGCGCACGAAACTGACGGGAAGAATCTTGTGGCAATCAAGAACTTAATGGCCGCATATTACAATACTGAACAGGTCAAACTCGGGAATGAAATCCGCGCAAAACTTGACGCAATTCAAGCTGGTAAATAGATCTTGATTGGCAGATGGTCGCGCGAGAAATCGGCAGACACTGAAAGTAAAAGTAATGATTCTGTCGCCCTTGAACAGATAAATATTCCGGGTAGTGTCATCCCGAAACATATCGCCTTCATCATGGATGGAAACGGTCGTTGGGCGAAAGATCGTGGGCTTCCACGTATAGCCGGTCACCGGCAAGGTGTATCGACTGTCAGGCGAATGGTTGAAATCGGTCGCGAACTCGGCGTTGAGGTGATGACCTTTTACACTTTCTCTTCGGAGAATTGGCGACGTCCGGTGTTTGAAGTCAAAGCGCTCATGGAATTGCTTATTGAGGCAATCGAGCGAGAGCTTGACGACCTCAAAAAAAATGGCGTCCGCCTAAGGATAATCGGGGAACTCGATAGTCTGCCCGAAGGTCCCCGCAAGGCAATGGAACGGGGGGTGGCGGAGACCGCAGATTCTGATGGCTTAATACTCGTGCTGGCTTTATCTTATTCAGGACGTCGTGAAATCGCCCGTGCGGTCAATCGTGCCATTGCAAGCGGGAAAGGCGAAGTAGATGAAGTTTCCTTCGGAAGTTACCTCGATACCGCCGGATTACCCGACCCGGATTTATTGATAAGAACCGCGGGTGAGATGCGGTTAAGCAATTTTCTCCTTTATCAGCTGGCTTATACGGAGATCGTTGTAACGCCTAAATTTTGGCCGGAATTTGATCGTGCCGATTTATTCGACTGCATCCGACAGTTCCAATCACGCGAACGGAGGTTTGGTATGACAAGCGAACAGGTGAGAAGTGAGCGCGGCTGAAGGCGCGGCCGGGGCGAATCCCGCAAATCCTGAGCGTCTTAGAGAGCGACTGAAAGACCTTCTGGGCGTTGACATCTGGCTGGATGCCAATTTCCCCGCGGTTGCCCCCAAAAAAGAGTTTGAAGTTGAAAAACTCTTGCAGGGATACCCCGGTGAGATTATGGTGATTGGCAAGGGGACGAGTTTCCCGCCAGACTTCAACCCACCGACCGACGCCTTGATATTGTTGACTTCCCGTATGATCGAACATTTTGTTTACTCTCCGGAAGATCAAATTGTCGAAATTTCCGCCGGTTGGGGGCTTGCCGAAGCCAGGCAACGTTTGGCAACGTTAGGCATTCTTGTGCCTGCCTGGGAGAGATTCTCAAAGGGATCTATAGGCGGGCGTTTGGCGGGAATATCTTCCCGTCATAACGGTGGCAGTGATGGCTGGACTCAATCGTTGTTGGGAATTACCGTTGCTTTGCCAGACGGAGAGAAACTCGAATTTGGTGGACGCTGTATCAAAGATGTCGCCGGGTATGACTTACGGCATATCTTCACCGGAAGCCGGGGGAATTTGGGCGTGATTCTAAAGGCGATTTTTCGGTGCCAGCCGCAAGCTGAATGGAAATCTTATGGATACCCGGTTTCAGTCGCAAAACCAGCCGGTCGAATCTCTCCGGTATTGCGAAAATTGCTGGATCCAAAGGGTCGAATGCGCTCGGGAGTTTAAGTATTGAATCCACCGGTGAAGTTCGTCCGCATTTTTGCCGTGATTTTCACGCTTGGTATGCTGGCATTCTTTTCCTTGTTGGTCTTCTGGTTTTTTCTTGGCGGCCGGGAACGTGTTCGCTCGGAAATAGTCTCCAAACTAAAGCCGATTCTCGGCGAGACTTTTGATATATCCTCATTTTCCCTCTATCCTCATTCCGTTGTTCTGCACAATGTGACTCTCGACCCCGCTCCAACCCTTCATATAAATCTTAAGGATGCTTCCATCAGGGTATCGCCCTATGCGCTTCTGCAAGGCGTTATTGAATGGGAAGGTGCCATCGAAGAAATCGAACTCATCGAACCACGTTTTTCGATTTTATCAGCCGACCCCAATGACACATTAATCAATGTCTTCAATTACAAACCCCACATTCTAAAACAACTCGCCGCGCTGAAGATCATTCGTCGAATTCGGGTATTTGATGCGTCGATTTCCAGTGACCGTTTCGAGCGATTGTTGGTCGAGCAGATCACCGGTCAGATCGATTTGATTGACCCGACCCATGCCATTCTTAATGTGACAGCTACCATACCAATGTTGGAGCAGAACAGAATCGAAGTTGACGGAAGCGGAGATGTGACCAGCGGCGAGTTTTTTGCTACAATTCGTTCGGAAATTCAAGATCTCCAACAGTTGCACTTCGATAAGCAGTTGGAAAACCTTGAGGTCAATGCTGGTAAATTATCGTTGGAAATCGACGTCTGGGGTGGAGCCGATCTGCGATATAGTGGTCAAATACTAGGCGATGGAATCGCCGCGACATATCGAGAGAATTTAAGGATTTCGCAAGGTAGTATAAACGGTGAACTCTTCGGCCAGATGGCCAAATTATCTGGTAGCCTTCTTGTCAATGAGAATCCCGTTGATTTTTCAGCTAATATCGATGATTTATTTAAAACATCCTGGTTCGCCACGCTGTCATCAAAGACGGATCTAAAAACGATAAGCCCTTTGTTGAGCGGATCACCAAACATTGCCGGTGAGCTTAATGTCACAGCCGAACTAAACGGTCTGGGCAAAAGTTGGGGTGGAGATGTCATTGTTAATTCGCAAGCTATTGTAATATCCGGTGTAACGATGAAAGATACGAAGATAATTTTGACAATAGCAGATGGAAGTGTAAGAGCCGAAAAGGTTACAGCGGATATTGCCGGTGGTAGTTTAAGCATGTCAGGTGAAATTGATTTGGCTGTTGGGTCAGTTGATGTTCGAGGTGAATATGAGCGAAGGTGGAGTCGAGAAGATACGCCCTTCTGGTGCAGTGTTGTCGCTCCACGAGTTTATGGATCAATTGGAATTACGAGGAAGGAGGGAATCTGGTTTGGGAGCGGGGAAGGTGGTCTATTTGATAGTAGTGGAAACAAACATTCACAAATCGATTTTACAGTTGCCCATAATGAGTTTGTGGTCGAGATTCTTCCGCCTGTCGGGGATCGAGGAACGATCAGTCTCATATTTGATCCTAATGATCGAATTCCGATACATCTCACAGGTCGTGAGCCTCAGTTTCTCCTGACGGGGATTGTCAAACCTCAGTATCTTCCCGATCCATTATTCGAGTACGGCATAAAAATTGAGGCAGACGGAACACTCACAGAGATAGAGGGTTCCATTTTGGCAGAAAAAGGAAGTCCGGTTCGCGGTGTGGAGCTAACTTGGTCATTGTCGAAAGTAGGGGCGAATTGGACCGGCGAAACTTCTACCTCCATCCGACTGCCAAATCGACAGCGTTTACTCGGTAGTGCCACCGTGAGGCTGTCGCCGGAGAGTTTTGAAATTATCCGGAGCAATCTCACTGATGAAAATGACGAAAAGGCGATTGAGGCGAGTCTTAGTTATCTAATTAAAGAGCAAAAGCTCGCCACACTTGACCTAAAGTGCAAGGATTTACCTGTCATTGAGTTGATGCGATTAATTGTGAATGAAATCGAACCGGGACTGAATGCTGATGTAGATGCGAAAGTCGAAGCACGATCTGGTGAGATTACCTGGGGTGGTCAGGCGAGAATTGTTTACCCTGACTCTGCACGATATTTGTTCGAATTAGATGGCGTTTTTGCCCAAAACACTGTTACCGTTTCGCGGGCAACATTAATGGATCAAACGGGCGATTCGCTTTACTTTACGGCGTCAGGCTCATATGATTTGGGGCTAAAGAATTTCAATTCGGTAGTGTTGTCCTTGACACAATTCAGTACCGAGCGAACAATCGAAATCTTTGCGCCAAAATTGCGAGGGAAGTTTGGTGGGATACTTAACGCCAGGATAGAAATCTCAGGCGCGTTAGAGACGCCGGACATCTCGACCGACATTCTGTTGACTTCGGGAATTGTGTATGGAGATCCGGGTTATTGGGCAAACATTTCGCTTTCCGGTAAGAATGGCATCTATCAGCTTGCAGGTATTAATCTTGGGTATAAATTTGCGTCATTATTGAAAGGATCCGGACAGTTTGATGCAAACAAAATGCTTTACAGCCTGTCCGCGGCAGGAGACGATGGTGAAGTTGGACGTTTAGTGAAAACGCTATCCGGGATCAACATCCCGCTTACCGGGAGAGGTGATTTTTCCATTGAAATTGATAACTCTCAATCATATCGGCAAGCGAATGGCAACATTTCCATGAAGTCTGGCTCACTCGGTCCGTTTGAATTCCGCAATCTATCGGCAAAATTATCACTTTCCGGCGTTAATGAAAAAAATCCGATACTTCATTTTGATTCCCTATTTGTTGATTGGGGTGAAGCAATCGGAGTGGTAAACGGGGAACTCCCTCTTACTTCCAAGCGTTTGATTGACATGAGACTTGGATTGACTGGTAGATTGACAGGTTTTCTCCCCCCGTTGACTAATTTATTCAGCAAACCCTCTGGAAACGGTAATCTTGAACTCAATCTGGGTGGATACATTAATCATCCCCGATTTATTGGTGGAAAATTAATTATTGAAAATGGTGGATTCCAGCTTAATCAAGTTATCCGTGATGTAAGAATGCTGGAAGTCGATATCGATCTGGATTCAACTGGCAAAGTACGGATAAACAAGTTGGATTGTCAAATCGACGATACTCCTGTTATCTTCACGAATAGAGATGCAATAACGGCAAGCGGCGAAGAGCCAATCGTGGTGTATGGGTACAATCTTGGAATAATACAGGTTAAAACGGGCAGGAATGGTTTCTGGATTGTAGTCCCCGGCTTAATGGAGAAATCATGGGGTGGATATCTTGCGCTTGCCGGATTTGACGATGAAGATCCTTTTGAATTATCCGGCCCGGGATATCGACCGCATGGGATTGGTCACATCAGTCTTCGAAATGCTATAATCACTTATCCACTTTTACATACAGGTGGTAAACCTCCTGCGGCTACCGTTGCGATCCTTGATTGGCTACAAAGAATCCGCTGGAATGCTAGGTTGACCTCTGATCTTGGCTGTCGCTATTTTCGGGAGGTTTCGGGTCTTGGGGATTTGCAGGGCTGGAATGAAATAAAGAATCAGATCGGTGGAGGATTACTCAACCCGGATTTGAAAATTACGGTTGACCTCCAAGTCGATGATAATCCCGTAGGGCTATTGTTTAACGGAGCTTTCAGCGATTCCTTAAAATTATCCGGAGAATTGACCTCCACTAAAGGCAGTGTCGAATTTCTCGATCTCAGTTTTCAAGTCGAGAAAATTGGTATTCAGTTTAATCCTGCCATGATCGACCCTGTTTTGTATGGCACCGCCAGTACAACAATTATCGATTCTTCTGGCATATCACGACAGGTGCGTATCAGGGTTGGATCGGTAAGCGATAAATCATTGTCGCTTTCTGGTGAAAACTCGCAACGGGCGCAATTCTCT
>Ga0172380_10008142_pt1 | contig 11578 bp, 12 predicted proteins | sample Leawe162metaG_FD_119747 | JGI IMG/M metagenome (GOLD analysis project Ga0172380, IMG submission 119747) | Leachate microbial communities from a municipal landfill in Southern Ontario, Canada - Leachate well 162 metaG | ecosystem: Engineered > Solid waste > Landfill > Unclassified | place... | reverse complement strand
TTACCGGGGATTTTTTGATCCACTCACCCACGGCCCGCGAACTTTATCATGGGACGGCGGCCACCCTGCCGATCTACGATTATCACACCCACCTTCCGCCGGATCAGATTGCCGAAGACAGGCACTTCGAAAACCTTTTCGAGATCTGGCTGGCAGGCGACCATTACAAGTGGCGGGCGATGCGCACGAATGGGATCGCGGAACGGTTCTGCACCGGAGACGCCACCCCCCGCGAGAAATTCGGCGCGTGGGCCCGGACGGTTCCCGCCACCCTTCGCAATCCGCTTCATCACTGGACCCATCTGGAATTGCTGCGCTATTTTGGAATCGATGTGCTCTTGAACGAATCCACGGCCGACGAGGTCTGGGAACGCGCGAATGAAAAGCTCGCCACGCCGGAGTTCTCCGTGCAGGGACTGCTCAGGCAAAGCAACGTGGCGGTGGTCTGCACCACGGACGATCCGACGGACACCCTGGAAAACCATCGCCGGATTCGCGGGGACGGCAAACTCGCGACGAAGGTATACCCCACATTCCGTCCGGACAAGGCCCTGGCGGTCGATCAGCCCGACGTTTTCGGACCCTGGCTGGAAAAGCTGTGCGCGGTGTCCGGTTCGGGCTGCGCGACCTTCAGCGATTTTCTGGACGCCCTGGAAAGCCGGCACGCGTTTTTTCATGAAAATGGAGGCCGGCTTTCCGACCACGGGCTCAGCCATTGTTTCGGAGATCCCTGCACGACGGGGGAAGCGGCCGCCATCTACGCGAAGGCGCGCGACGGGAAATCCGTCGCCCGTTCCGAGCAACAGGCCTTCGCGGCATTTCTCATGGTTTTTTTCGGGCGGCTCGACGCCCGGCGCGGCTGGGTGAAGCAGCTTCATCTGGGAGCGCAGCGAAACAACAATTCCCGGCTGATGAAGGCCCTCGGACCGGACACGGGGTTCGATTCCATCGGCGACTGGCCGCAGGCGCAATCGCTCGCCCGCTACCTCGACACGCTGGACCGAACGGACGAGCTGCCCAAAACCATCCTCTACAACCTCAACCCCGCGGACAATTACATGATGGGAACGATGACGGGGAATTTCCAGGACGGTTCCCATGCGGGAAAAATCCAATTCGGGAGCGGGTGGTGGTTTCTCGACCAAAAGGAAGGGATGGAGTGGCAGCTGAACGCCCTTTCCAACCTGGGGCTCCTGTCCCGTTTCGTCGGAATGCTCACCGACTCGCGCAGTTTCCTCTCGTATCCGCGGCATGAGTATTTTCGCCGGATCCTCTGCAGCCTCATCGGCACGGAAGCCGACCGCGGGGAACTTCCCCGCGACATGGAGTTGCTTTCCGGGCTGGTGCGGGACGTCTGTTTCGACAACGCCGTCCGGTATTTCGGGCTGGCTCTCGATTGAGCGACGGTCTCCCTGTGTCAGCCCGGCAGGAGCGGGCTGATGGCGTCGAGCGATCCGGCGTAGAGCGGGTGCCGGCCACCCCGGCTGAGTTCGGCGAGGAGGATGTCGCTGGCCCGGTCATAGCCGGCCCCGATGGTCATCGTGCAGTCCGGAATCCCGGGAGACTGCAGGCTGGCGTGGAAAAACTCGGCGTTGTCGGCGCGGCGGAGGTTGAAGCAGAAGCCGGCGCCGGCCAGTTCGACGTGAGAGATGCCGGCGGCCGCGGTTTCCGAAATCTCGAACGCGACCTGCTGGTCGTCGGGCGCGAGGAAGAAATCTTTCGAGAGCAGGTGTTGGAGTCTCCAGCCGAGCTGGACAGACAGCCAACCGAGGAGGAGCGAGGCCTTCACCCGCTGTCCGCAGGCGCACTCGATCCGGACGCGGGTGATTTTGCGGAGGCACGCGAGCGCGGCCGAGTGGTCGAAGACATTCGCCAGGGCAAACCTCCACCGGTGGAGGCGCGTCCAGTTGAGATCGCAGAGGACCATGTTCCCGTCCGTCAATGACTGGATCTTGCGGGTCAGGGCAAATTGCGCGGCGGGAGATTTCCATGTCGCGCTGTCGAAAATCAGGCGGTCCACCCATGACCAAAGCTGTTCGTCCAGCGGCTCGCGGAATTCCGCCTGCGACCAGAAGCAGAGCGGCAGATCGGAATCGAGGTGGGAAAAAACGATATTGGGGAGCGACGCGGCGCTCTCCCCATCGAGCCGGAACGTGATTTGCTCCGAGCAGATTTGGCGCGAGCCTTTTCCCGCCAGGTGACAGTGCGCGCTGATCCAGGCACGGGCGCCGGAGGTCGCGGCTTGCGGGTCGGCGAGAATGAGGATCGCGCGAAACGCGTGCTGGCTGGCGATCGCGGCGATGAGCTCGGTATTGGCCGCGAGCGCCTCCGGCTCCTCGGTGTAAACGACGAGATTGAGAAGGGAGGCACGGGTTTTCGTGTCGTCGCTCGATTCCCAGAGCCGGCCCAGCTCCTTGTCGATCCGGCCGATCTCGACCGGCAGTCCCGGTTCGATCATAGCCGTCTCCATGTCGTTCCGTGGCGTTTGATGAGTTCGTCCGCCTCCGCCGGGCCCCAGCTTCCGGAGGAGTAGAACGTGAGGTCCTCGGAGTCGGCCTTCCAAGCGTCGCGGATCGCATCCACGAATTTCCAGGCTTCCTCGACTTCATCCCGTCGCGCAAAGAGCGTGGGATCCCCGCTCATGGCATCGAGCAGGAGCCGCTCGTAGGCTTCCGGCGTCGCTTTTCCGAAACTCGTGCCGTAATGGAAATCCATTTTGACCGGCTCGATCCGAAGGCTCGACCCGGGCATTTTTGCGCTCATCCGGAGCGAGACGCCCTCGTCCGGCTGGATCCGGATCACGAGCACATTGTCATCCACCGCCTCTCCGGTCGCCTTGAAGAGGACCGGCGGCACGCTCTTGAAATGGACGGCGATCTCGGTGCCGCCTTTCGGGAGGCGCTTGCCGACACGCACGAAGAACGGAACGCCCGCCCACCGCCAGTTGTCCACATTGACCTGGAGGGCCACGAACGTTTCGGTGACGGACTCGGGGTTCACATTAGCCTCGTCGCGGTAAGCGGCCACACGCTTTCCGTTGATGGCCCCTGCCCCGTATTGCCCGCGGATCACATGGCGGGCGACGTCCTTGCCCTCGAGCGGGCGGAGCGAGCGGAGCACCTTGACTTTTTCGTCGCGGATCGCGTCCGCATCCAGTCCGGTCGGCGGCTCCATGGCGGTGAGGCACAGGAGTTGGAGCAGATGGTTTTGGACCATGTCGCGCAGGGCGCCGGACTTGTCGTAGTATCCGGCACGGCCCTCGACCCCGAGCGGTTCGCTGGCGGTGATCTGGACATGGTCGATATAGCGGGCATTCCACATCGCCTCGAAGAGGGCGTTGGCAAACCGCAGGACCATGATGTTCTGGGCTGTCTCCTTCCCCAGGAAGTGGTCGATGCGGTAAGTGTCCGCTTCCGGAAAGGATCCCTCCACCAGATCGTTCAGATGCCGGGCACTCGGGAGGTCGGTCCCGAACGGCTTCTCAACGATCACCCGGGCCCAGCCGCCATTTACTCCCCGGTTCAGCCCGCTTTTCCGCAAATTTTCCAGGATGATCTCGAACTGGTCGGGCGCGGCAGCCAGATAAAAGAGCCGGTTGCCGCGGGTGCCGCGGGCGGCGTCCAGGCCATCCAGGCGTTCCGCCAGGGATCGGTAACCGGCGAGGTCATCGAATTCGCTGCGATGGTAGGAGATCGATGCCGCAAAACTCCCCCAAAGTTCCCCGTTGATGGTTTGCCGGGAATATTTCCGCGCGGCTTCCTCGAGTTCCTTCCGGAAGATTTCATCGCTTTTATCCCGTCGCGCAAACCCGACGACACTGATCGCCGGGGGCAACGCCCCATCCGCCGCCAGATTGTAGAGGGCCGGAACCAGCTTGCGGTGCGTGAGGTCGCCCGTTGCCCCGAAAATCACGAGCGTGCATGGCTCGGGCATGGCCCGGTTGCCCAATCCCTCGCGAAGCGGGTTTATCTGGATGACAGAATTCGACATGGTGCGTGCGTAATATCCGTTTGCCACAAGCCTTTCAACCGGGAAGGTTGGAGGCATGGATTGGCCAAAACTCCTCAAGATAGCAGAGGCCGAGGTCGCCGCAACGATCTCCGAGCTGCCCGAACCCGTCCGCAAGGTAATCCGCGACGTGCCGGTCCTCATCGAAAAGCACCCCTCTCCGCAAGATGTCGCGGACGGCATCGAACCCGATACGCTCGGCTATTTCGATGAAGACCCGGTCGCCCGGATCCGGCTCTGGCTGGAAAACATCCAGGACTACGCCGGGGGCGAGGAGTCCGCCTTTGTCGAAGAAGTCCGCACCACCCTCCTCCACGAAATCGGCCATCTCCTCGGCTGGGATGAGGATGATGTCGAAGAACGCGGACTCGGGTGAGCCCGGCTTTCAACCCAGATTCCGCAGTTGAACCACTGAATTCCACTAAAATCCACTCATTGACAAAGTGTTGCGAAATAACAAACCCTTCACCTGCGGGGTGAATGATCGGGTTTGAAGAAGTTGCTCCCCAGCTTCATGTTTCAGTGATTTTTAGTTGGCCATTAGTGGTTTATAGATTGATATCTCCGTGTCCTTGTGGTTCAAAAACTTTTTTTCGGCTTTACCGAAAACTTGACTTAGTCATGACTAGATCTAGTTTTTTTGCGAATGACTGTTACCGTTCACGAAGCAAAAACTCATCTCTCCCGGATCCTTCATGCCGTGGAGACAGGGGAGGAAGTTCTGGTCTGTCGGGGAAAGCTGCTTGTGGCAAAGATTGTTCCGGCAAAAGTGGTGACAAAGAAAAATCCGCCCGTTGGTGTGCCGACATCTGCCGGGTTTGAGATTCCTGCGAATGCATTCGCTCCCCTGAGCGAACAGGAGTTGAAGGAGTGGGGTCTGTGAGCGGGTGCTTGCTGGACACATGCGCGTTCATTTGGCTGACAAGCGCACCGGGCCAACTGAGCGCAAAAGCCGCCCGCATGCTTGGGGAGGAGAGCCAGGCGCGGCACATGAGCCTCGCATCGGTCTGGGAAATCTCCCTGAAATACCGCACCGGAAAGCTTCCTCTGCCCCAGGCTCCGCGCTACTGGATCGAAGAGCAAGCCCGCCTGCAAAACATTGAAATCCTGGATCTCGCCCGGGAATCCCTCTACCGCTCGACCGAATTGCCCGAATTGCACAACGACCCGTTTGACCGGCTCATTGCGGCCGAGAGCCTCGTGTATAACTTGGCCGTCATCAGCCCCGACGAGCCATTCAAGGCTTACGGCTGCAAAACCATTTGGTGAAGCCGGCTGGGATGAGGCGAATGACGGAAACCTCTCTTGGTTTCAAGGGGATCATTCGTTTCATTTTTTATTGAAGGATTTAAAGAATTGCGATAGTCTCCGGTTGATCAAATGAATTCCATTGAGACAGATGTGGTTCAGGAAGAAGCGCGCTTGAGCGAACTGGACATCGAGGCGATCGAGATGTTTATCAGCTTCCTGAAGCTGATTGGCCTGCCTAAATCGGTCGGGGAGATTTACGGGCTGCTTTTTGTCGCGACGCGTCCGCTGTCTATGGAGGATCTGATGGACCGGCTGCAGATCAGTCTCGGAGCAGCGAGCCAGGGCCTGAAGCTGCTGCGCTCCGTCGGAGCGGTGAAGGTGGTTTATGCGCCTGGGGAGCGAAGGGATCACTATGTGGCGGACCTTGAGCTGAGCAAATTCGCGACTTCGTTCATCAAAGAGGAATTGAAGCCCCGCTTGGAGCGGGCCCTCGAACGGGTCGAGCGGATGGAGAGCTTTGCGAAGGAGATGGACCCGAAAGAGCGCAAGACGGCCTTCCAAAGAATCGACCGGCTCAAGCACTGGATGGAGCGCGGGCAGAAGATGATGCCTTGGATTTTGAAGTTTTTGGTGAGTTAGCGCGCCAATTTGGCGCAGACCTGTGGAAAACAGGAAAAAAAGTAAAAAAATCTGCATGGACCAGTGGCAAAAACCCGCTGATGACCAAAGGCGGCAGCCTGTTCGCGGATAATTTGAGCGCGCGGAATGCGAAGCGAAGAAATTCTGTCTGGCAATGAATATGTCTGTTCTTCATTGCCAATATTCCAAAGCTAAATATTCTATCCATATGAAAACCACATTGGATATTCCAGATCGTCTCTTGGAGGATGTCATGAAGATCTCCGGAGCCCGCACAAAACGCGCGGTCGTTTTGCAGGCATTGGAAGAATTCCGACGCAGGGCCAGGATGGAGGCACTCCTCTCCCGACTGGGACGGTCTGAGACATTCATGGATGCCGACCAACTCGTGTCGTTGCGGTCGCAGGAAATGCCCTCAGACAAATGACTCTCGTTGACACATCGAGCCTAATCCATTTTTTGAGGAAGAACGGGGATCCGGTTGTGAGTCAGAGAGTGAGATTGCTGATTCAAAAGGACCAGGCTGCTCTTTGTCCGATGGTCATTGCCGAGCTCTGGATGGGCGCCTCCTCAAAATCCGACAAGGAAGACATCGAGGATCTTGTTTCCCTGCTGCACCACTTTCCGATCCAAGAGGAAGTCTGGAAAACCGCGAACAGACTTGCCGCCATTTGTCGTTCCAAAGGCACGCCTGTTCCCGGTTCGGATCTCGTGATTGCGGCGTGCGCCTTTTTTCGCCAGGCGGAAATTGAGTCGAGCGACCGTCACTTTGATATTTTGGAAAAGTATCGTCCGCTTCTCTGAGATCGGGCTCCGATGTCCGGGTTTCTGTCTGCTCGACCTCGTTTCTCCCCGCTTTCCGCCTCCCGATTTCGCATTTTAAAAAAATTCCCGATCACTGTTCCCCAAGCGGAAGAATTTCAAAAATGACCCATCTTCAACAGCTCGAAGCGGAGAGCATTCACATTTTGCGCGAGGTGGTCGCCGAGACATCGAATCCGGTGATGCTGTATTCGATCGGCAAAGACAGCGCGGTGATGTTGCATCTGGCGCGCAAGGCCTTTTATCCGGTCGTGCCGCCGTTTCCGCTTCTGCACGTGGACACGCGCTGGAAGTTCCGGGACATGTATGAATTCCGCACCCGGATGGTCAAGGAATCCGGCATGGACCTCCTTGTCCACATCAACCCCGAGGGGATCGAGAAGGACATCAACCCGTTCACCCACGGGGCGGCGATTCACACGCATATCATGAAGACCGAGGGCCTGAAGCAGGCGCTCGAAAAATATGCTTTTGATGCGGCCTTCGGCGGGGCGCGCCGGGATGAGGAGAAATCCCGCGCCAAGGAACGCGTGTTTTCGTTCCGTTCCTCGCAGCACCGGTGGGATCCCAAAAATCAGCGCCCCGAGCTCTGGAACCTTTACAACGCCCGGGTCCACAAGGGGGAATCGATCCGGATTTTTCCGCTCTCAAATTGGACCGAACTCGATATCTGGCAATATATCCACTTGGAGAACATCCCGATCGTCCCGCTTTACTACGCGGCCGAGCGTCCGCTTGTCGAGCGGGACGGGGCTCTGATCCTCGTGGACGACGAGAGGATGCCGCTTCGCGACGGCGAGGTGCCGGCGATGAAAAAAGTCCGCTTCCGCACGCTCGGATGCTATCCGCTGACCGGTGCGGTTGTTTCGGATGCGGACACCCTGCCCGCGATCATCCAGGAAATGCTCCTCACGAAAACGTCTGAGCGCCAGGGCCGCGTCATCGACCACGACGCGGCGGCCTCCATGGAGAAGAAGAAGCAGGAAGGGTATTTCTGATGGCCCATATTTCCGATCTCATCGCAACGGATATCGAGGGATATCTCCACGCCCATGAGCACAAGCAGTTGCTGCGATTCATCACGTGCGGCAGCGTGGATGACGGCAAGAGCACGCTGATCGGGCGGCTTCTCTTCGAGTCGAAAATGCTCTTCGAGGACCAGCTTGCCGCCGTCGAGGCGGATTCCAAAAAATTCGGGACCCAGGGCGACGACATCGACTTTGCGCTGCTGGTGGACGGTCTGGCGGCCGAGCGAGAGCAGGGGATCACGATCGATGTCGCCTACCGGTTTTTCTCGACCGACAAGCGGAAGCTCATCGTGGCCGACACGCCCGGGCACGAGCAATACACGCGCAACATGGTTACCGGGGCCTCGACCGCCGACGCGGCGGTGCTGATGGTGGATGCCCGCAAGGGGGTCCTCACGCAGACCCGGCGGCACAGCTATCTGGTGTCGCTCCTGGGGATCCGCCACTTTCTTGTCGCGATCAACAAGATGGATCTCGTGGATTACAGCGAAAGCGTCTTCCGAGCGATCGCCGACGACTATCTCGAATTTGCGAACCGGATTGGAATCGAGGACGTCACGTTCCTTCCCATGTCGGCGTTGAAAGGGGACAACATCATCGCCCCGAGCGACAAAATGACCTGGTATCACGGGACGACATTGATGGCCTATCTGGAGACAATCGAAATCGACGAAGAGCGGATGCGGCGCGCGCCGTTTCGGTTCCCGGTCCAGTGGGTGAACCGTCCGGATCTTGATTTTCGGGGATATGCCGGCACGATTGCCGGCGGAACCGTTGCCGCAGGGGACCGGATTCGTGTCCAGCCTTCCGGGAAGGAAAGCCGGGTGGAGCGAATCGTTGCATTTGGCGGAGATCTTCCGGAAGCCGTCGCCGGGCAATCGGTCACCCTTGTCCTTGGAGATGAAATCGACATCTCGCGCGGCGACGTGATTTCCGCCGCCGATGCGCCGGCCGAAGTCGCCGACCAGTTCGAGGTCGCGCTCGTCTGGATGCACGACGAGCCGATGCTTCCCGGGCGTCCTTATCTTCTCAAGACCGGCACCACCACGGCCATCGCCTCGATCACCGAAATCAAATACCAGGTGAACGTGAACACGCTCGAGCACACCGCCGCAAAAAAGCTGGAGCTCAACGCGATCGGCATGTGCAACATCATGCTCGACCGCCCGGTCGCATTCGATCCCTACCCGACGAACCGCCTCACGGGCGGGTTCATCCTCATCGACCGCCTGACGAACAATACGGTTGGCGCGGGGATGATCCATTTCGCCCTGCGACGGTCGCACAACATCCACATCCAACACCTCGATGTGGACAAGGCTGCGCGCGCCGCCATCAAGGGCCAGAAGCCATGCGTCCTCTGGTTCACCGGGCTCTCCGGCTCCGGGAAATCCACCGTCGCCAACCTCGTGGAAAAGAAACTCCACGCGCTCGGGCGGCACACCTACCTGCTCGACGGCGACAACGTGCGCCACGGGCTCAACAAGGACCTCGGGTTCACGAACGAAGACCGCGTCGAAAATATCCGGCGAGTCGCCGAAGTCGCGAAGCTCATGACCGATGCCGGCCTCATCGTGCTCACCGCGTTCATCTCGCCGTTCCGATCCGAGCGCCGGATGGCCCGCTCCCTGATGCCCGACGGCGAGTTCATCGAAGTCTTCATGGACACCCCGCTGGCCATCGCCGAAGAGCGCGATCCCAAGGGGCTTTACAAAAAGGCCAGGCGCGGGGAACTCAAAAACTTCACCGGCATCGACTCGCCTTACGAAGTGCCCGAGACAGCGGAGATCCACCTTGATACCGCCTCCCGGTCCCCGGAGGAACTCGCGGAGGGGATACTCGACTTTCTCAGGTCGCGCAAGCTGATCGCCATGTGAATCGGAGATGCATTTCCAGGAAGAAATATTAAAGACAGCCTGCGATTTTTCCCCATGTCCCTTGCCCTGATCACCGGAGCCGCCGGGTTCCTTGGCCGCCACATTGTGCGCGAGATGCGCAGCGCGGGATGGGAGATCCTTGCTGTGGATTCCGCCGCCGAAGAAAATGCGGCGCTGCCGCACGGTGTGGTCTATCGGAGGATGTCGCTTCCCGACGCCAATTTTCCGGGATTGGTGGCGGAGTTCCGGCCCGCGGCCTGCGTTCACTGTGCGGGGCGGGCCTCTGTGGCGGCATCGGTCAGCGACCCCCGGGCGGATTTTGCAGCGGGAGTTGTTGTGACCGAAGCCGTCCTCGACGCGCTGCGGAGAGAAGCAAAAGGATGCCGCACGATTTTTCTCTCGAGCGCCGCCGTGTATGGGCAGCCGGAAACTCTGCCGGTGAGCGAATCGGCCAAACTCGCGCCCCTCTCCCCCTACGGATACCACAAGCGGATCTGCGAAATTCTCATGGAACAGGCCGCCCGGCTCGGGGGCGTTCCCGCCGCCTCGGCCCGCATCTTCTCCGCCTACGGCCCGGGACTGCGCCGCCAGGTATTATGGGAAACGGCGATGCAGTATGCCGGCAAAGGCAAAGCGGTTTTGAGAGGAACCGGGCGGGAAACACGTGATTTTATCCACGCTGTAGACGCGGCCCGTGCGATCCGTTTGATTGTGGAAAAAGGGGCGTGCGAAGGGGAAGTTTACAATGTCGCCACCGGTCAGGAAACAACCATCCGGGATGCCGCGGAGATGCTCGCAGGATTTTTCCCATCCGCAAAACCCGCCGTCTTTGAAGGCGGAAAAATGACCGGAGACCCGGAACGCTGGGTGGCTGACTGCTCCCGGATCCGTTCTCTGGGCTTTGGGACAAGTCTCCCGCTTATGGAAGGCCTCCGGTCCTTGGCCGACTGGGTGAAGGCCGAGAACAGCGTGGGGATACCCAACGTTTGAAATACTTTTCCCATGGCTGACTTAAAACCCGAAATTCTCATTTCCCCGCAGTCAAAATTGCAGCTTCTTCCGTGGAAGGAGTTATGGGCCTACCGGTCACTGATCGCCCTGTTTGTCCGGCGGGATTTTGTCAGCGGGTACAAGCAGACGATTCTCGGCCCGCTCTGGTTTGTCATTCCTCCTCTGATCCAGACGTTCGTCTTCACCTTGATCTTCGGACGCGTAGCCAAAATTGACACCGGGAATGCCCCCCAATCGCTTTTCTTTATGAGCGGGGTTCTGGTCTGGAATTTCTTTGCCACAACGCTCAGCCGGTCCGCCTCGACATTCACGGGAAACGCCGGGCTTTTCGAAAAGGTCTATTTTCCCAGGCTCAGCGTGGCCATTGCTGGAATCATCAACAACTTCCTGAGTTTCGCGATCCAGTTCCTTCTCTTTGTGGGGATCTATCTCTACTACGGGGAGAGTTTCAAAACCGTAAACCCGACGTTGACGATCCTGCTTGCTCCTCTCGTCATCGTGCAACTGGCCCTGCTGGGTTTAGGAGCCGGATGCTTGGTGACGTCATTAACAACGCGCTACCGGGATTTCGCCATGATGCTCAGCTTTGGAATCCAACTCTGGATGTATGGCAGCTGTGTCGTCTATCCTCTCTCCGCGGTTCCGCAGGAGTGGCACTGGTTTCTTCTGTTGAACCCGGTAGTGCCTGTTGTCGAAACCTTTCGGTTTGCGTTCTTTGGGGACACCGCCATTACGCTGGGACAGATCCTGATCGGATGGGTGGTGACACTGGTGATCCTTGTCGCCGGACTTCTTGCCTTCCATTCCGCGGAAAACAGTTTTGTCGATACGGTCTAGCGGAAAATCGGAAATGAGAAATCGGAAATTGGAAGTATATAAATGGCTTCGCGTTTAACTGACGAGTTTCGCGAGCGCACGAAACGCTTTGCGGCAATGGTTATC
>Ga0172380_10008141_pt1 | contig 11579 bp, 16 predicted proteins | sample Leawe162metaG_FD_119747 | JGI IMG/M metagenome (GOLD analysis project Ga0172380, IMG submission 119747) | Leachate microbial communities from a municipal landfill in Southern Ontario, Canada - Leachate well 162 metaG | ecosystem: Engineered > Solid waste > Landfill > Unclassified | place... | reverse complement strand
GTCGGGCATGCGCGTGACGAAGCCAGCATCGACGAAGCCGATCAGTGCGATGAACAGACCGATGCCGACCGAGATCGCCACCTTGAGCTGCGCGGGAACGGCGTGGAACACCGCCTCGCGGAAGCCCGTGAGAACCAGCAGCAGGATGAGCAGACCCTCGATGACGACCAGACCCATGGCATCGGCCCACGTCATCTGGCTTGCGACCGAGAACGCCACGAAGGCATTCAGGCCGAGGCCAGTCGCGAGCGCCAACGGGTAGTTGGCGACGACGCCCATCAGAATGGTCACCAGTCCAGCGACTAGCGCCGTACCGGCAGCGATCGTGGCGAGGTTGGAACCATCGCCGACGCCGCCGCCCAGGAAGTTGCCGTCCTGGTCAGGTGCGTAGCCGAGGATGAGCGGGTTCAGCACGATGATGTACGCCATCGTGAAGAACGTGACGAAGCCACCGCGAATCTCGGTGCCCACCGTCGAGCCGCGCTCGGTGATCTTGAAGAAGCGATCCCAACGGGACACTCTCCTTGTTGCTGCCACAGTCATGGCAGTCTCCCTCCGGAGGATTGTTTACTGAAGAGCCCAATTGTTAAAGGCCCACTTGAAATGAATTGTATCATAACCTATTCTCATGCAGCTACATTTCGCAAGCACCCTTGCTCAACAACGTAAAAACCAGCCGCTCCAGACTGGTTTTTACGTGGCGGAGAGAGAGGGATGTACGCTTCGATGATAGCGCTATGCTAGCGCCACCATCGGCTAAATTCTGTGCAAATCAATAGATTTGACAAAATTCTGAACCCTCAGGCGTTCGAATCGCATTCTACGTTATAGAAAAAGTCCGAAACCACAGGCGGGCTTCGGACTTTTTCTATGGCGGAGAGAGAGGGATTCGAACCCTCGGTACCCGTGAAGGCACACTTGTTTTCGAGACAAGCCAGTTCAACCACTCCTGCACCTCTCCAAGTGGTCATATCTTCCTTATTGTAACAGGGGTTATTCATCTATGACAAATCGCCAGAGCCGATGCGTATCTTTCTTGATACCAATCCGTTCAGTGGCAACGGTTTTTAGTTTTTTAGTTGGCGGCAGAAGTACGAAGCGTCCCGCGTCGATTTTTTCCCCGTTATCAGCGCCGCTCACCCCGAGGGCTTGGCAGATTTTCGCCGGGCCATTCGTAAGCTCCGCTTCTTTTTTCACGTTCCGGCGCTCGCGAATCAGGTCTAGATTTTTATCAGGAATGATACTACGAATCAGCACCGCCTCGCCATTCCCCTCAGTACCAGTCACGATATTCATACACCAGTGCATGCCATACGTGAAATACACATAGATATGACCAGGCGGGCCGAACATCACCGCATTTCGTGGCGTTTCACCCCGATTGCTATGACTAGCGGCATCTTCGGCTGTATAGGCTTCAGTTTCCACGATCACACCGCCCGTCAAACTACCGTCTGGCTCTACCGCATAGAGCCGGTACCCGATGAGCCGCCTCGCAGCCGTAACCGTATCTTGATATAGAATATCCACTTTTTTATTATAGCTGGCATCTGTCGCACTGAAACGTCCTATATAAAAACAAGGGCTCCAAGGAACCCCTGTTTCATAGAGAGGGTGACTACTCGCCGCGAGCAACTGGCTTGTCGACAAAGAGGGCGACAACCTTCCAGACCGCAGCCAGACCTACGAGTACGTAGACCACGCGCGCCACTACTGAGTCTTCACCGAATAAGCTATCGACCAGGTTGTAGTCAAATGCTCCGACTAACCCCCAGTTAAGACCACCGACGATGAGCAATACTACCGCAACTAATGTTACTGATTTCATACCCTTGCACCTCCTTGTTACTTGTAACTCCAGTATACTCCTGGTGCGCGACTTGGAACCATATTTACATCAGAATGTTCTCGGCTCCTCGCGAACTTCACCTGTCGGCTGCGTCTCTCTTTGTAGTTCCGCGTTATTGAACGTGTTGGCGGCGATAGCCACTAGAAGCCCTCCGAGAAAAAAGCCGATCAGTCCGTACAGTAGTTCTTTCGTTTTCATACTCCTCCTATATCATCCGCGCGATCGCATTAACTAGCTCATCAGCCTTGTCGCCTTTGTCCGCGGGTAGCTTCCCATCAGGCGTGAGACAGTGACGGGCGTGGTCCCTTAGCAGCTCGAGAGCAACTTTATCAAGCGCGGAGCGGACCGCACTCACTTGAGTGAGCACGTCGATGCAGTAGGTATCCTGATCGATCATCTTAGCGACCCCTCTCACTTGACCCTCAATTCTATTAAGGCGCTTTGCGAGTTCGGGTTTCTGATTGATGTAACCGTGTGTCATTTCTGTCTCCTAATGATGGTGGTGATGCCCATGAGCAGATAAATGTTTCATGGTGAGCGCGTGACCTTTGTTTCGTTTTAATAGATACTTATTGACTGGTAGGGCCACAAAAAATGCGACGGTCAATGCGATCGGCATAGCGATCCAGAACATCGGATTGACGAGGCTCGCGTTCATCGCACCCGGGATGGCCGCCATAACAGCGTTATCCGTTAGTTCCATCACTGCGATCGAAAGCGTATCAGCCGCGAGTACGACGGTAAACGCCGCTTTTACGCCCATACCAGCCTTCAGCAACGGGAGAGTAGAGAGGGTATAGCCGAACAGAAAGGCTAGTCCTATCGCCAGAAGGAGGGTTACGTGAGTATCCAGCCCAAATGCCGTGCCGATTATAAGGCCCAGCACTTCGCCGATTGCACAGCCGGTCAAGCAGTGGAGCGTGGCGCTCACGGCCATTTTATTTAGTGATTCGTCGTGTGATTCATGCATAGTTTCACTATACCCCCTGGGGGTATACTACGTCAATGATATAAATAAAAACTACCTCGAATAAAGAGGTAGTTTTTTGAAATAATTACATCTGGTACACCCGACAGGATTTGAACCTATGGCCTTCGGCTCCGCAAGCCGACGCTCTATCCAGCTGAGCTACGGGTGCATATACACGGACTATTCGTCCATGTAAGTGTAACTAAAAGGTACCTTCGTCTCGCGAAAGACGAACAAAGATAAGTGTAGCACAACAGAGGTAGTTTATACAAGATTAGAGGCGAAGCTTTTGGACTATCTTGTCGAACGCGTCGAGCTTGATATCTTGCATGGGCAGATACGCCCCGAGGAGGTCTACCGCTCGCTCACCAACTTCGGTAGGGAAGTACACACTCAGGCCAGGGCGGAAGCGTTTGACCGGGATAAGCATCAACGAATGAATCTCGCTATCTTGCACCACGCCGAACGCTTTGAACTCGCCCATCGGGTGCAACTGATCGTTAATGTAGAGACCTTTTTCGCTCACTACGTAGGTTAGCTCGCGCGGTGGGCGGTGCGAATAGACCATCAGCGCTACGGCCATCACCAAAATCAAAATTGCGAACGTCCACGCCTGCATCAACCACACCGCCAGTACCATCAGGATAATCACTGCGGCCGCGAAGCCAACGTACCAGAGGGGTTGCTTTATCGGCTGCACGTACTCGGGCGCCTGCCAACGTACCGGCTCGATTGGCGGCAGCTGCGAAGGCTGGCTCGTCGCGTTTCCTTCGTCTGCTTGCGATGCATCGACCATATCAGCGTCAGCCATAGGCCGCTCGACCAATGGTTCGGAAGTCTCTATTTGGTTGTCTTGCTGATTTGGGTCCATAAAAAAAGTATAGCATGAGGAGCGTGAGCGTTTTGAAAGCTTGCTTCTAAAACCGAACCGACGAAGTGTTATATCCTGATATAGCATGAGAGGGATGAGGAGGGGGATAGCGCAAACCACTGGAGTTCAAAGCTCCGCCCCAGAGCCAAATAGAAAAGACATGCAGCCGCATGTCTTTTCTATTTGGCGGAGGAGGGGAGATTCGAACTCCCGCTCCAGATTTCTCCGGACTAACGATTTAGCAAACCGTCCCCTTCAGCCACTTGGGTACTCCTCCGTATTGTAAAGCCGCGCATACCACGTAGCTTCTGCGTATTCCTCAAACTTCATCTTACAGCGAGGCTGGAAGGGGACGGTTCCGTCCATGATTTGCGGTTCACGCAGCAGCCACTTGGGCAAGCTTCTTAACTTGAACAATTGTAGCATAAAACAGGGGCGAGCAGTAGACTTTTACACTCGCTTTGTTACACTGGTAATAGAAAAATCTCATATTGGAGGAATACTCGATGATCAAAACTATTGCTAAAACGTTTCTTCCGTCAATCATTCTCGGCACTCTCGTGCTGGGCGTAATGCTCGCCCCGGCTGTTGGCGCGGCCGATTTTAGCGTCCAAGGTGGCGCCGATGCTGCACGAGGAAGCGACCAAGTAACAGATCTCTTTGGCGACACCGGTGTGTTTCGCAAAATTACTGACGTGTTGCTATTCATCCTCGGAGCCGTGTCGGTCATCATGATTATCATCGGTGGCTTGCGCTACGTAATCAGTGGCGGCAACTCGACTAACGTCACTGCGGCGAAGAATACGATACTCTACGCTATCGTTGGTGTAATCGTCGCGATGCTCAGTTATGCGATTATCCATTTTGTTCTAGGTAGCTTCACTGGCGGTAGTAGCGGCGGGACGAACGTCTAGCTAAAGGAGACCAAGAAAAGACGAGTCCGTTTGGACTCGTCTTTTCTTGGCGGAGAGGGAGGGATAGCGCAATCAGAGATTGCTTCTCCAGTCGTTCACGAAAATATGTAAACACATTTTCATTTCACTCCTTACGCCGAACCCTCTTTATTTTGCTTTGCAAAATAAAGAGGGTTCAAATCACGTTCACACTATAGAAAACGCCCGACCAGAAGGTCGGACGATTTCTATGGCGGAGAGGGAGGGATTCGAACCCTCGAAGGCTTTTACACCTTGCTGGTTTTCAAGACCAGTACCTTCAACCGCTCGGTCACCTCTCCAGGCACTCTGATGATTCTACTAAATTTTCGTCGTTTGGTCGAGAGGTTGTTTGGCGAGAGCAGCAACAAATAGTGCGCCAACACCAGCGTCTTTGAGTAATTTGGCTGCGAAATGAAGCGTCGCACCGGTGGTCACGACATCATCGACCAGCAATACCACATCTGGAACATCCGTCATCTTCAGTGTGAACGCACGCTCGGCTTGCTTGAAGCGCTCTTTTCGGCCAGCGCCACGCTGACGGTCATTCGTCTGACGATGAAGCAGTGTTCGGTAGGGCAGATTACGCTGTTTTGCTAACTCCGCAGCAATCAGTTTGGCATGGTCGTACCCTCGCTCGCGCACATGCGCACGGACGGTCGGTATCGAGGTGATTATAGTACCTTCGGGGAGAATGGGGAGCACATCCAGAAGAATCTTCGCGAGGTCTTTATGAGCGCTTCGACATCGCTCAAACTTAAAGGCATCGATAACCCTTCCTAGCGCCTCGTCTCGCTCGCCCGATACCCAAGCCGCATCGATAGGGTTTCGATGCTTGGCGCAGACTCCCTCTACCGTTGGCACAGTACACACCAAGCAACCACCAAACGGCTCTTCACTGATGTCGTATCTACAACTCTCGCATAAAAGTGGGCCGATTTTACCGCATCCCAAACAGAGGTGAGGTGCGACTATTTGCAAAGCCTTGTCCAGCATTGTGATTTTTACGTTTCAACCCTCTCTATCGTTGATTATACGCTTAGCATTAGTTATACTGAAGGTGACTATCTGTCAAGCCAAGAGGAAAGTGGAGGAAAATCATGGCCCGTAAACAAAATGATGATCTGTTGATTGAAGATGAGCTGGCAGCAGCCTTTCTGAACGACGACGATCTTACAACTAGTAACCAATCAAATGAATCTGATGCGCAGAGCATCGCCCCTGCGGACGACGCTTGGGAAGAAGAGCAGGGTGATTTCCCTGGCCAGCTCGCAGTCGACGTCTACGAGACCGAGGACAAACTGGTAGTGAAAGCCCGCACCGCTGGTGTAAACAAAGAAGACCTCGATGTCAGCATCTCAGACGGTATCCTAACCGTTAGCGGTACCCTTTCGAGCGGTGATGACACCGACGCAACCAACTGGCACATCCAGGAATGCTACTGGGGCGAATTCAGCCGCACCGTAGCTTTGCCAGTCGCTGTAAAGGAAGATGAAGCAGCTGCAGCCCTGAAAGACGGTGTACTCACAATTGAGTTCCCTAAGGTACAACAAGAACAGGCTAAGAAGATTACGATTCAGTAGTCGCCTTATCTGCAATACTAAAAGCGCCCACCCGGGCGTTTTTAGTTGCATGAAGCTAGATAATAAAAATAGCCCAGAAAGGGCTATTTTTATTAATAGCGGTTACTCTTAGAAGCTACCGACGACGAAGCTGATAATCGCGTAAGCGAGAATTGCTACGATGATACCGATAACCGCATAAAGAATCGTATTCTTCGCGCTCGTGACCGCGGCGCTATCACCACCAGAGAGGGTATAGCGCACACCACCGATGATTAGCATGATAACCGATATAGCACCAATCAGGAAGAGGAGGATATCGGTGATTGTTTTGAAGATGTCAGTAGAACATGCGTTGCCGTCACCATCACGGAAGATACAGGTGCCAGATGCTGTCTGGTCAGATCCTGCCGCAGAGTTCACACCCTCGTTAATACCGAGAGCTCCTACGCTCGGAGCAACGAATGCAAGACCTAGAACAAACACTGGAACTGCCAGTAATGCCTGCAGGCTTTTCTTTGAGATTAATTTCATACTGTTAATATTTCCTTTCTATTATCTTTCTTTAATGTACCAAACTTAAAACCTTTTGTTAAGAGGCGCTAGAACTGGCCGAGAACGAATTTAACGATAGCATAGGCGAGAATGGCCACGATAAGACCAACTATAGAGTAAAGGATCGTATTCTTCGCGCTCGTGACCGCGGCGCTATCACCATTCGAGGTTGTGTACTTGAGTCCTCCAACGATTATCATAATCACTGCGGCGACGCCGAGGACAAATAGAAGTACGTCTATAATCGTACCGATGGCGTTCTTTAGTGAAGCTTCGCCCGGCTGCCCGCCGCCGGCACCTTCCAGCCCTTGGGCCGCCTTACACGACGGCTTATCCTTATCGACACCAGCGCAGTCAAGCGCCGAAGCAGGAGTTGGCGAGAACGCGAATGCTGCGCCAAGTCCAATAATTGCCGTTACTATGAATATCTTTACTCTGTTCATATTTACCCCTTAGAATTGATTAAGAACAAACTTTACAATACCGTACGAAAGCAGCGCTACCACTAGTCCGACGACGGCGTACATAATCGTATTCTTCGCGCTCGTCACAGCAGAACTATCACCATTGGATGTCGTGTACTTGATACCACCGACAATAATCATAATGACGGCGATTACACCAATCACGTAGAAAAGAATATCGATGACATTCTGGACCGTCTTGTTGACAGCGTCTTGGCCTGACTTTCCGTCGAGTTCCTTGCAGATTGCTGGGTCATCCGCATTGCCTTTACATGCACCACTGCCAGTTATCGGGTTGTAAGCCAGGGCAGGGGCAGCAAAAGACACCCCGAATCCGAGAACCAAGGCCATGCTGAGGATAATATTCTTGAGTTGTTTCATACTATTTTGTTCCTTGTCCGATTACGAATGCAGTAATAGTGAATGCCATCATAATGACCACAAGTCCGACGACTGCGTATAGGATAGCATTTTTCGCGATTTTTATCTGGTTCGAATCGCCAGCCGAAAGACTGTATAGAATACCGGCGACGATAATCACGATGACACAAGCGATTCCCCCAGCGATATACACTGCATTTAACCCACCATTCAGCACGTCACTCTCATCCGCTTGCGGAATACCAGGAACGTCCTGAGGTGTTATCGTTATTGCCAATTGCTGTAGTTGTTCTTTCATAGATTTATTTTACTCCTATCTGCGCGCCAACAAATGCCACTAGGCCAATCGCCAAGAAAGATATAATGAGACCAATAACCGCATTTTGAATCATTTCACGCCCACGGGTGATCTTGTCGGGCCGCCCAGCACTTGTGAGATATACGAAACCACCGTAGATAATAAACCCAACAGCAAGATAAGCGACGATTTGCAGCAATATTTGTAATGCGTTAAGAGCTGTTATCCAAATAAATCGACTCAGTTGCGTACTTTCTTCTCCGCCCAAATCCTTGGGTGAAACCACGGTACAAGATCCACCTTTTTTCGCTGCCAAGCCGTTATACCAAGCCGGTAACGTCAAGAAATACGCGTTACAATTAGCGTTTGGCGTAAGCGCGTATGCGTTCGAAGGAGAGCCAACTGTTAGGGCAGCCGAACCTCCAAGTACGCTCATAGCGAGCACGAGACTTAACGTGAGCTTTTTTATAGCACTACGGACCTGCACTGAATACTCCTCCCGGGATTAAGAAGTTGAGGAAAGCCCAAAGGAGCGCAAATGCCACCAAGCCGACCACAACATTGAATATCGTCTCTTTTGACTTCACGATCTGAGCGTTCTTGTCTTCTGCGGTCGTCCATAGAATGGAGGCATACACGATTCCGCCGATTGCTACGATACCGATGCCAGCCGTTAAAATATTGACTGCCATAAGAAGTAATCCCCAAATAGGGTTGCCGCCTTTTGAACAATCTACAGGTATAATCGAGGTTTTCACCTTGCAGGCATCAACACCTTCTTCTGTCGGTTTTTCATCGTGCTTTGCTTTGAGTTCGTTTCGTTTTTCTTTTGCCTGCTCGACACAACTGTTAAACTTTGCAGCTTTACCTTTAAAATACTCTCTACACTTTTCTTCAATCGCCGCGTTGGTATAATCTTTGTAGTTGCCCTTCTTAATCTGTGATGCGACCACATCTGCGCTCGGTGTCACGTCTTCGCCGTCTCCGGTCTCTTTACACTGGATATACTTCCAGTCTGTCTTCGGTAACTGTGTCAGTGAGCAGACCGGATCGCTACCTTTTGCGCATTTACTGGCCTTGAAGTCCTTTAAATCTTTATCGCTAAGAGCTTGACTGTCTTCGGAGTCGGTTGAACGACCACCCCATTCGTCGGCACAAGCCTGAATTTCCTTATCCGTCAGCGCATTTGCTGAATCGGTAGAAACAAATGACAGCCCGATTGTACTCACCATCATGATGAATGCAGCGAATAGAATACCTTTTTGTTTTATCTTCATGTCTACCTACAAAAATACGATAAAAACGCCTTTCTTGCAAGTGGGTATTATCTACAACGCGATAGGGATAATATATTGACTTTTAATCTGTTACGTGGTAGAGTAAAAGGGAAATGTGGGATGTTCTCGTACGAACTCCGCTGGGTAGAAATTCCCTGCGGAAATTTATTACATTGTTCGCTACACTTCTCGTGGCAGTTTTTGGCTACATGCTTGTTGTGTCGACCCCTGTATTTGCAGCCAGCGCCGCCTGGAAAGACGATGCAATCATCTACAACGACCATACCTACGAGGGACCAAAGGCCGCCGTGCAAGGCGACGCCACCAAGCTTGAGGGCGGTTCAATCTACTACGAATGGCAAGACACGGCCAACAAAAAGGCTTATCTCATCTATTTTGCCCCTGGGGCCGACCCGCCAAACGAGCAGCAGGCAACCCTTGGCGAATACCAAGTTATTGCCAGCGGTATACTCGTAGGCCCTCTCAGCACGACCAACGTCACCATCGTCCCTCAAGATGCGGCTGAACCCAACGGCGACAGCCTTGCGGAAGGGGAACTTAATAGCTGCCAAATCGATGGCATCGGTTGGCTCGTCTGTCCAGCAACTCGTCACATCGCGAAAGCGATGGATTATATTTATGGAATTATCTCTGAGTTCCTTGAGGTAAAGCCCCTCGAAACGACGCAACAAGGTGCACTCTACGTCGCGTGGAGCATGGCGCGCAACATCGCGAACATCCTCTTCGTTATCGGCTTCCTCATCCTCATCTACGGCCAGTTAAGTGGCGGGCTTGCAAGTAACTATATGATCAAGAAGCTGCTGCCACGCGTAGTCGTCGCGGCGATTATGGTCAATCTTTCTTACTGGATTTGCGCCATTGGCGTCGACTTGTCAAACGTTCTTGGCTACGCCGTGCAAGATTTGTTCATTAGCGCGCGCAACACTCTCACGCAGACACCGATGGATCCAGTGAGTTGGGAAAACGTCACGGAATTTATACTAACGGGCGGTACAGCAACTATCGCCACCGGAGTTATGGGGGCGGCAGCCTTTGCCGCAACCGGTGGCTCGATTATCGCTGCCGTTTATCTTCTCATTCCGGCTCTAGTCGGCGTCATTCTTGCCGCTTTAGTTGCGCTTATCGTACTCGCTATGCGGCAAGCACTCATTGTGTTGCTTATCATCATCGCACCGCTCGCGTTCGTCGCGTACCTCCTACCAAACACTGAGAAATGGTTCGATCGATGGCGACAGACATTTATGACCATGTTGTTCCTCTTCCCGATATTTTCGCTTATCTTCGGCGGCTCTCAACTAGCAGGCACAGCAATCATCCAAACCGCCGGCTCACCAGCAATCGCACTCCTTGGTATGATCGTCATGGTCGCGCCTCTTGTCATCACCCCAATGGTGGTGAAGTTCAGTGGTTCACTGCTCGGTCGTATCGCCGGCATGATCAACAACCCCAACAAGGGACTGCTCGACCGTACTCGCAACATGACCAACCCGCGCGCTGAGATGCACCGCGACAAGAATCTTGCGCGGACGAATACCGGTATTAACCGCTTTGGAGCTGGTCGCGTCGCTCGCCGCATGAAACGCAATGAACTGAACCGCGAGAAACGTCACGAGGGCTACAAGAAGGGTGTTGAGAATCGTGCCCACGAATGGGAGGCGGGTCGGCTTAACCGAGGACCAGAACGACTGCAGAATATGGTTAACGCTCGTCAAAGCCGAAAAGAGTACGGTCACTGGGATGATCAGATGCGCCGTGCCGACCACAAACACCACGAGATCGAGGCTCACCACCAGGCGGCCTGGGACCAAAAGTTTAATAAAAATAGCAATCAGTTCGACGCTGGATTAATGGCTCAAGAAGTAACGACTCGAAAGTACGCCAAGACCTCTGAAGTTGCCAAAGGGAATCTCGATGCCACAATACGCGAAATGGAAGCTGGTGAGAATACGATTACAGCCGAGCAAATTTCTCTTACCGTAAAGGGTGACAAGAAGCGCGAAAAAGTTGCCGCCGACCTAGGTAGCCTCACCACGAAACTTCAAGATCTCAACCGCCAAGCAGTTATCGAAGGTGAGCGCAAAACCTCAGCAGAGGTAGAAATCCAAGGTCAACTCGCTCAAGCCTTCAAGGCGAATGAGATTGAAATTGGTGGTGTTAAGATTCGCGACTACGCCGGTGGTATCGGTGGCGAAAAGGGCGCGACTCGCGTATTTGCCAAAGCTCAAAGTGACATCGTCAATGAGGCCGTCACGAACGTCAAGAACGCCCGCTCGGTTCTCAGCGAGTACAGCGCCAACGAGCTTGTCCGACTCAGCCAAGAGGGTATTGACCGAAACGGCAAACCTCATGCTGACCCAAGCGACGCCCTCCGTCTCGCCGCCCAGCAAGAAATCCTTCTT
>Ga0172380_10008140_pt1 | contig 11579 bp, 18 predicted proteins | sample Leawe162metaG_FD_119747 | JGI IMG/M metagenome (GOLD analysis project Ga0172380, IMG submission 119747) | Leachate microbial communities from a municipal landfill in Southern Ontario, Canada - Leachate well 162 metaG | ecosystem: Engineered > Solid waste > Landfill > Unclassified | place... | reverse complement strand
TTTAGAGTCCTCCTTTTGTGACCCCCAAACGTAACCAAGAATCGAAAGTACAATCTGAGTAGGATAACCAATTATCAAAAACAAAGTAGTGTGAACTGCTGCTGTTGCCAAAGAAAATAGTACGCCGCCAAGAAGTAGCCCAAAATAAACTTTCCAATTATAAATCAAGCGTTTAATCCTCCCAAAATGTTAAGGCAGTTTACTTGACCAGTCAAACAATCCTGTTCTAACTCAGCAGCCAAAGCAGAGAGCAAAGCGGCATCGGAAAACCGCCAAAATGACAAGTCATGTGAAGTAATGAAAACCTGTCTGCATTGACTCATCACTAGCGCTCGTTGTTTTTTCCAGCCAAGTAAACCAGCCATAACTAAGAACGACCCCTAACTTTACCCGCTTCAATTTTTGGTGTATTCAAAACTATGCCACGGCTAGTAAATTCTTGAACGGCTAAAGCGTGATTTTTAATTAACTCGTTAATGCTAGCCTCAACATCATCTACTTGCTTCCGTAATTCAACGCCGCGTTTATCCAACTTTAAGCCCTCCGTTTTCGGTAGCGTACCTTAAGTTTTGGGCAATCAATGATTTGGCAGAATGGAGTAACATTGGGTTTGCCGTTTACTGTGGACTTGCAAGTTTTGGCTTTGCAAAAGGTTATTCGGATAAGTTGTTTTGGATGTTGGTGGTAATAGGCTATGCAAGAATGCAAACTTATTGAGCCTCCTTGATTGGGATGCATTTTTGGCAGTGATAAACCCGTTTTAAACCAACATTTGAACCGTAAACTGTCTTTCCGATACTGTATTTTGCTGGGGTATGTGCTGGGATGGTTGCTCCGCAGTCGCCGCATTTCTGGTCTGTTCTTGGATTGCCTGTTGGTAGGTTGCTGCGTTTGTTTTGCCAGTATTGTTCTGCGCGCTGTTTCTCTTTTTGAATTGTTGCCGTGTATTCTGCGTCTAGTTGCTGCTGCTTTGCATGTTCGGCTTTGCGTTTAGCTTCAAACTGTGCAATCATTTCAGGCGTTAAATCGGCTAGTGCCACTGGCTAAAGCCTCCCTTGCAGCCAAGCAGTAAGTTTCGGGCAGGTTTCGGAATCGCAAAAATCGCTTAAGCTTTCGATGCATTTGAAGCATGGCGGTTCGCCTAAAACGTCTGTGATGTCTGGTAATTCACGTTTAAACTGTGGTCTACCATCATAGACTTTGTGTTCTAAAATCGAGAGTTGCTCAAGGGATGTCAATGTTTAGGTGCTCCGTTTCTTGTTTTCAACGTACGCAAGCATCTTTACTATGCAAGCGTAATTTCGGGCTTCACCAAAACTCAGTTTCTTATTAGACAAAATCTTAAGCCTCCATGTTTGCTGCCTTTAACGCTTGAAAATAATGAAATTTAGCAAGTTCAGCCTTCAAGTCACGGTTTATCTGAACCATCTCGGCTAAATCATCACTGAACGCCAAACCCGTTAAGCCCCCTTTGGTTTAACATCAATAACTTGCAGCTTCACCAGTTTTGTGTCATCAACGCCTTTCACGGTGCATATTGCTGGCGGTATAGTGATGCGGTTGTTTACTGTGACTGGTGCCCAAAATGCTTCTTTATCATCCGCTTGCTTGTTTGCCATTCAACCACTCTCTCACTTAATATTAACCTATAGTAACCTATATTACTTATAAGCTTTGTTTTACAAAAAAATTTATAGGGGTAACGGTTGACAATGGTTTATATGGGTTAATACTTAGAAAAGAATTAAGTATTTACAAAAACATACTTAGAAAGATTACGAGAGTGAAACGTTGCCAAAGAAGAAACAAAAAACATTCAGCTTGCCCGAAACAGTAAGTAATGACATAGACGTATTCTTTGACAAAAACCAAGAACTACTCAAAAAACTAGGAATAACCAACAGAACACAATTACTCATAGCAATGCTGGAAAACGGAAAACCACACATAGAAAAATATGTTAGCCACGTAAAAGAAGAGACTCAACCATAACTTTTAGCCTAAAAAATCTCTAATACACTGACACAATTCACAGTTAGAAATGTTTATGTCCTCATCCAACTCAAGTGTAACTTCAACCATTTTTACACTTGGCTCTTTAAAATCAAGGTTGTTTAGGCAATTTAAACAAAACATATATTTTGGCTCCATAGTCTAACTCCCCTATATGCCATCTTATTGTATGCGATTCATATTTAACATTTATTGTTTGCATACCCCACTAATACTAGAGAGGTGAGTTAAAGTAAAAAAAACATTAAAAATTAGCTTATCTTACCTTTTTCCTTAAGTTTTTTATTAAGTTCGGGGTCATCAACATGTACAAGTTTTCCAGCCTTAAATAAATCCCGCAATTCACGATACATAGCAACGTCAGCCGCAATCTCCCTGACACTTTCCAAATCAGCCGCCGATAAACCAGCCAACCCCACATCAAACACGCTATTTGACAAACAAATTAACGGATACACTTTCTTCATAGCCTCGGTCAAGCGTTTAACCATCTTGTCAAAACCGCCATAATCATGCTCAATATCAACCGTGTGCCCCATCAACGCCTCCTTAGTCTTATGATAAATCTCCGCATCAGCCAAGTTATCCTCAAAACCATCACGCAACGAAGTGGGCTTAAACCCTGCAATCCCAGATAAACCACACTTCTTAATCAAAGACGAAACAACAACACTAACCCCAGCGTTATTAAGCAAGCCTTCACGGCTAAAAAATAATGGCTCTCCAACAATGCCCTTGCGAATAACCAAATAGTTTCTTAAACACTCACAAACGTCAGGCGTACTAATCCCACGCCAAACCTCCCCCGTCTTAGAACGGCTCAACTCAAAATAAGACCAAGGCTCAAGCGGATAATCCCCAATGTTCAAGGCAGCAACATCAACAGGCGCGGGGCCATGCTCATACATCAACGCCACAATCAACTTATCCCTAGCACAATCTGCAACCGCAAACAGTTTTCGCACATCATCATTACAGGGTGAATACTTACGGGTTTTACGCGCTTTAGGATACTTCAACTTTTTAAGGTCTAAACTCAACCTGTGACTATTATTGCTGAAAAAGCCCTGAATCCTTCCAAGATGCCCAACAACAGAAATATTACGGCTAACCAAAAGTTTAACGTAAGCTTTAGTTTTCCGTTCATACCGCTCATTCAGGGTAACATCAAAATCTGTCAAATCCTTCTTTCGATTATTAATAACTGTGTCTGGGTCTTCACCTAGAAACAAGAAGTATGCTGGCAAGGTGCGCCGGTAAGTTTTTTGTGTTGACCAGTTTAACCCTTCCGTGGCACGTTTGAAAGATTCATATTCTTCTATGGGTTTTCCGAATTTGTCTAGAAACTGTTTTCTGCCACAGTTAGGCTTTAAATCTCTCGGTTTAGTTTCTTTTTTCCGTATGAACTTACGCATGAATCCACCAGCTTAAGGAACATACGGTTTATTGTGCAAGCAATATAATAATTACCTTACTGAAGCCTTGTTCTGCATCTTGTACAGAAGTTGGGTTGGGGTTTGAATGTTTTTAGGGTACAGTAAAGTAACCGTTAAAAATTAATTTGTAGTGGTTGATGAGGGGTAAGTTAAAGTGGTTAAAGTGAATGTTGAGATGTGGCATACTTGAGGCATTTAGGGTAGCCTTTTTACTGCAAAAACCTTAAGCCCACCCCTGCCCTAAATGGCTCTTGTGTTTGGTGTGTTAACGCAAAGTTTTATTAGGCTGTTAGTGCTATAAGGCTTAATAGAAAAACATTAAGGAGAAAAACTATAATGGTTACAGAAAAAACAGACTTTGAAACACGCCGAAAAAATCAAGAGAAAGAATTATGCAAAAAATTAAGTGATGCAACTGGCTATAAAGTGAAACCCTACTTTGGTTCTTTCCCTATCGATGGAGGCTTTGAAATGAAGACGGGGGTATTCAGTGGAATATATTTCAATATAGGTATCAATGCAATGATGAAGCTGATTGATAGTTTGACAGCAGAGGAGAAAGAGGGCTACATACATGTCTTAAATAATAAAAAATTGCCTTTGGCACAGTTATTTGCAGAAGCATTGGAAAAAGAAGGGTTCATAGTCACAATCGAAAAAACATGGTAGTTAAAATAAAAATTTCCGTGTGATAAAATGAAAAGTGATAAGTGTAAGGTTAAAGTAGATAATGGTTCAATCACTTGCCAGACCCCTAAAGCTGATTGTCCTAAGAAGCGGTGCAGGGGATTCTTCACAAAAAACTGCCTGGAGAAATAGTTTTAATGAAAACTAAAGCAATTATTACGTTAACAATTATTTTTTTACTAAGCTTGCCCTATTTAGCAAATGCTAACTTTGGCTACAGAGCACCTATGCAATCTATAAAAATTGACATTACACAATCAGTAACTCATGGTGATGCTTTCGTATCAATCGAGACTATAGGACATATAGGGAACATAACGTGGTTAATTGATGGAAAAGTTATCAATGATTATTCTGAAAATCGTTCAATCAGACTATCTAATAACAACTTTGACAACCAAGTGCATACTATTTCTTGCAGAGGTATAGATACTTTTTACAATAACAATCCTATTAATAGTAATGAAGTTAATTTTCAAATGCTAAAATTTGATAGCAAGACAAGCGTTTTTCACCCTGACTTAATATTGGGAATTTTTATTGGTCTCGCTTTATCTACAGTGTTATTGTTGTTATGGAAGCGTAAGGATTTTTTGGTTCCTGAAGGTAGGGGTAGAAGCACAAAAAAGCGTGGCTTGGCTGCTGTGGTTTGCATCAGCGTAATAGCAGCGGCTTTAATCTTGGGGTACTACCTGAACCAGTTAGGCTACGAGTTCACGCCTTTGGAGGGGTTTAGTTGAAAAAAGAAATAAACGATTCAGTATCGATTTGCCTTTTGATTTGGCTATTAGGTTTTTTGATAGTTTTTGCAGGAGCAGCTTTACAAATGTTTTATAGACTTCTGCTTTTTGGCTCGATTATTTACTATTCGGGTTATGTTGTTGCATTTGTAGGGCTTGGGCTATTGGTGTTAGTGTTTGTTAAAAATTAGTTTAGATTATTCTTGTGTTTGACAGAAACAGCAACTTGTTTTGTCGGTCATAAATGTAGTAGGAAAAAAACAGTTTAACCCTTGCATCATCCGCGAAAGACGCATTTATGTACTGTCTTATTCTGTCTGGCATAACTTGTTCAAGCGTGATGCTGTAGGCTCTGCCATTGCCTGGTTGCCAAGTGTAGCCTGAATCTGTTTTACAAAAAACAACACCCAACTTTTTAATCTCTCCCCTGTTTAGCTATCAAGCTTCTACCCATTCTGTCAATATCAACCAAACCTAAATAGAAGTTCAATGCACGAAGGCTTAACCCTGTCCAACTGTGGACCTGCGGAATTGTCCAGCCTTCCAAAAAGAAATTTGTTATCCGGCTTAATCTACAAAAATGCGGATAATAGAAACCTGCTCTCTGCATTATATTATAACAGGTTTTCCCAGAAAACCCAAACACTTGCATTTTTGGTTTAGCATTATCTATAGCGGTTAATAATTCATCGACAAACAAAGCTTCTTTTGGTATCTTCAACGGTGGGGTTTCTATGCCATGTTTCAAGCGTTTACCTACACTGAAAATAATATCTGTTTTTGTTACCTGAAATTGCTCTTTTAATGCTTTTCTTAATTCTTCTCTTCTAACCGCTGTATAATAAAGCCCTGATGCATACCCCTTATGCTCTTGCTTAAAAAAAAGTCCTGTTGTCATTATTCGCTCAAAATCTTCGTCAGTAATTGGGTTAAGCTTTTTACCTGCAACTCTATAACGGCTCACCATTCTAGGCGGTAAATTAAAGGCCAATCTAAGAGTGATTGCCTTGTTAAAAGGAATCTGTAGTTTGGTTGCAATTTGTTTGTAGGTGTAGCCTGCTTTCCAAAGCTCTGAGTAAGCATCCTTCAAAACTTCTTGCTCTACAACTACCGGCTGCAATATGTCAACGCTTCCTTAAGCTATCCTTTGTATGATTAAGTATTTAACGATTACCTTTAATTATCATAAAAGGTAATTAACATCAAAAGTGTTCGATATTCTATTTTATGAGCTTACTACTAGTAGTGTTAAAACCCTATATGGTGAACGTACATAAGGGCAAACAATATAAGGCGCTGTAAATTGTAATTTGAATTATGACAGTGAACAGTGAACAAACAGGTAAGATAGTTAGGCCATGCTTGAGCCAGAATGAACTTTGCGAGTTGGATAGGTTGATGGCTAAAGAATTAAACTGGATGAGGGGCAACAAGAAGACTCCACATTACAAATTTCTTAGGCATTTGAGGCGTAAGCTAAAAAGGAATATTCGGGTTAATAGTTCTACTTTTGATTATAAGAAGAGAGTCGAGTTTGTTAATGCTTGATTAAAAAAAGATAAAAAGAAAAGGGTTAGGTAAAGTTAGCAAAAGCATTCTGGGCTATCTCATAAATTGAACTTGTTGTGTCAACGTAAAATCTGTATTCCATGTAGCCTCCTTCAAGGTGTAGGTCAACATTTAGCGTTGCTTTGCCGACACTAATAGAGTAAGGCTTTCCCCAGTTGTAAACGTCTGCTTGAACATTCTGTAGGTCTATGATGAGGTATCCGGTGGTGACGTTGTTGATTGTTTGGGTGTTTGCGGTGACTGTGAAGTATTCGGCTGTGATGTTTAAGCCTTCAATGGTTGCTTTGAAGTTTTGGAGTTTAAAGTTTAGGCTGTAGTTTCCCATTGTGATGATGTGCTGCATTTCTGGATTAATCTCTGTGGACCCGCTGATTACTTCTGCTTTTACTGGCACGACTGGCACTATAACGGCGACGGTTAAAGCTAAGACTGTGATTATTGAAATTATTATTTTGTTTTTTATTTTCATTTTGCTTTTTCACCTCCTCAACTTAATTAATAGTTTTAACTCCAAAAAATTGGGTTATCTCTTTGTTCGCATCGGAATTTCAACATCATTTCTAGTTATGTAAGCATAATAGCCCGCTTGCACAAAGAAGAAGCAAAAACCGCTTGCAATGCCTAATTCTATCGCAGTAATTGGTGAGATGAAAGCTGTAAAAGCAAGGCATAATGGAATAGAAAACAAAGATGCCACTATTAGAAGGTTTATGCAAGTGCCTTTACGGGTATTCCAAAAGGAGTCTATAATGCTGAATGCTCTACTGTTTCTTTGGTGTCTAAGTAGATTCTTTGCTCTATTGAGAAAAATTTGTTGCAAAATTAAAGGGTCATAGATTGTTATTGTATTATCGTCTTTATCTACTTCGTAGAGTGCTGTTTTGTCTTTGAAGTTTTCAGGAGAAGTAACTACGTTTATAGTTTCAACCAAACTATATCACCTCCCACTCCTTGCAGATATAATAGACTCGGATAACTCACATTTAGCGCGTTTACAAAGCTCACAATACGTCAAGTTACTTATTGATTCATTGTGGCTTTTAACATCCTGCGCGATAGTGCTTCTAGAAGAAACATTACAGTGTTTTGCCACTTCAGCGTAAGAGTTGCCTTCATTAACTAGCCGTATCCGTTTTGCATGTTCAAACGCTCGGCTAGTCGGCGCATCAAGTTGCTGCTCTGTATCGCCTTCTGTGCGGATTACTTCATAGAAGATTCCACATTCTTTGAATAAATCGTCATGTTCTTCTTTATGGAAAAATGGCTTCTCAAATTGTCCATGTCCTAAATCGCCTTTAATTGTAAGGATAGAGAAATGGTTAACTTTGCAGGCAGTAAAATTGTTTGGGTCCCAGTAACGGTACATCCAGCGCCAACGGTTAGGCAAGCCGTCAACGCCTAACCCCTTCATTATCGTGTATTCGGCAAGGTCACGGATTTCTTTATCCTGATTAGTTATTCGGAGAATGTCACAGAGAAAAGATATTCCTTTATGACGAAACTTTCTGGCATCTTTTAGAAGCAAGGCCTTGTTTTCTTCTGCGTTAGCGGTGACTTTGGTTCTGGCGTATGCCCAGTCGCTGCTTTCTCTTGCCAATAATGCCCATGCTTCACGTTTTGATGAACTAAAGCTTCTACGCATACCAATAATGTTTATGAGTTTACCGATGGTGTCATAGTATTCTGTGTCGTCACCTTTGATGCAGTACCATTTATAGAAGTATTGAGTTGTTGTTATAATGTCGTATTTTTGAACAGTTTTTAGGTCTATATCCTCTATTGTTAATGCTTCAAAGTTTTCTTTGCTTTCCACTCGCATGTTTTGACCGATAAGTAAAAGAATCTTGGGTTTTCTACCGTACCTTCCCTCAAACCATTCTAGGAAGCATGGTCTAAGCCAACAAAGGGATTCTCCATCGTCAGCGCCAAGGACATCTATTATTTTTCTGTATCTTATGGAGATGACTTCTCCTAATGCGCTTTTGCCTTCGCCTCTTGGCGCTACAGTCATATAGGTTACTGGTCGTTTACCTATTACTTTTTTGAATGGAACATACTTTAAGGAAACTATGCGGTCCCACTTCACCGCTATTGCAGGTAACTTATATTTTGGGTTGGGATTTGGGTTCTCAAAAGAGAAAGGGAGCGTAAAGGTGTTTAGGTTAGCTTCGTTAGTTACTATGGCTTCGTTTATTGTTTTACTCACTGACATCAGCTTCCTTTAGTAGGTCCTCGTTGACTTTTGCGCGGTCTTGCTGTAAGGGTTGAGTGCTTTGGATAGCGATTGTTACTGGTGTTGAAACATCTTTGTCAAACCAGCAAGCATCACTTGTCATTTCAACGTACAAGTAACCAGCATTAATCAAGTAAGCATTAACAAATTCAGTGACTAACTGTTGTTGCTGTAACACAGTTTCTTTTGTAAACTCTGCACCATCAAAATTAACTTCTTGGCTCATTTGCTTCAAAGTTACTCTATTGTTAATGATTGCTACCTCTATTTCCTTAGCGATTCCGTCAACAGCAAAAAACATTCGCCCATAAGCCGAGTTATCTCCAGCTCTACCGAAAGCAATCTGATTAGTCTTATACATATCAAAAATATTGTACCATTGCTCCACGTACCACTCAAAAATGTCAATAGCAGCTGTTTTTTCTTTTGGAGGCTGCCTTTTTAATGCAGCTCTAAATTCTTCTTGGCTAAAAATTCTTGCGCTTGTCTTTTCAAACGAAACCACTGTAGTGCCTGTAGCTTTAAGTGCTTCTTGTGTAGGAGAAGAGTTTTTGTTACCAAACCCTAATGCCTGTTTTAGTTTAGAGCCAAGACCCATAGATTATTTTCTCCTTCTACGTCGCTTTCTTTTTATGAATAACTGCCAGAAAATAAATGCGCCAACACAAGAGACAACAATAACCATTATGGCAACAAATGGGCTTTGAATTGCCGCGACCGCTTGATTAGTCAAGTCTGGGCTTAACAGTAAGAAGCATATGGCAGCAATACATATGGCGGCTACTACAATAGGCCACTGTAGACTTTGCCACTTACTTTCTTGTGTGCTATAGTATGCATCCCACCAGTCACCAAAATGTGTCACCATACGCTGGATTCCAGCGGTAACTCTGTTTTGGGAATCGCCTTCTAAAACTTTTAAGCCTTCAATTTCTCCATAATCAAGTACATGTATGCCTTGTTGGTGAATCATCTCTTTTTTAGATTCCGTATTCTGTTTTCTGCTTTCACGTAATGCTGCTAAAGCATCATCACGTTGCTTTCTTAAAGTTTCAAAATCAACAGTTTGTAGGACAGACAATGCTTCTCCTTTTACTGTTTTTACTGAAAGTAGATGTGTATTAGGGTTAGGAATTGTTAATTCAGGATTAGCGTATTTTCCCTCATACCCGCCAGTAAGAAGGTTAAATGCTGGGCATCTTGCGCCATGCTTAATATTCATTAAGTTATCCAGAATTGGCTCAACTGTTAAAACATCCATGCTTCCGCAGTCAATAGCCATATCCTTGTATTCGATAGAGCCTGGCTGCATGTTTACTAGGTCATCCCATTTTCCATAATAGTGTATGGAAAACTCGGATACTAACCCAAACTCTGCGTAGCCTGGGTTAAACTCGACTGGTTCGCTGAGTTCAAAAATTTTGGTTCTCCAGCCTGTAGGTTTGCTGTTTTCATCTAGGTCTTCTAAATGTTTTTTTTCTGTAAAATGAACGTTCCATTCAAAGTTGCCAAGTTTAGTTGTTCCCACGTTAAGTCTTGCTAACCTGATAATTAGCATAAAATGTTTAAACCGAATGTTTTTTTGTTGATACAGTAAAAAGATTGCAAGGTAGCCGCCGACTAAGAAGAAGAAAGCTACGAATAAGCCAATTAGCATTCCCCAGATAGCACTTTCTGGTCCAAAAAGATATACTGAACCGAACATGAACCCTAATAGTATGCCTGCTGAACCTATTAGAAGCAAAAAGATGTATTTTGTTTCGCCACTGAAAGCGCCGCTTAAGCTTATGGAGTTAGATGGTTGTTGTTCTTCATTAGACATTATTCTGCCAGCTCCCTTTGGGTAATTTTAGGCTGTGTAATTGATGTTGCCGTTTCTGTTTTTGTTAAAACGCTGTTGCTATTCATTTCTACAGTTAAGCCGCCTTCAACCTTGACTTTTTCGCCTCTATACATGATTTCTTCTGGCAGTGGCAAATGGATTTTTATGTTTAGTTTAGCTGTTGTTGTGGCTTCGTCAATGCATTTATCCAGTAGCCTACCCAGTTTTGCATCTAGCGGCAAAAGGTCAAGTCTTGGAGATATTGGCATTGTTGGTGGATACTCTGTAATTTCTGTGCTTGATGCATCTTCTATCTGTGATGGTGTTTGGCGGTTTCGGTACACTATGATTAAAACAAGCATTATAACCGCTAAGGCTCCGAGAACCAGTGAAGAATAAAACTCTGTGTCTTTGAAGTAGTAAGCGGCTAGTGTTGATGCAACTAAAAGTATTGTTAAGAAAACTTGGCTACTGTTTATCATGCTTTAAGTTCCTTCTTCTTCTTTTTTTTTGGCTTCTTCCGCTTCCTTTTTTGTGAGAAGCCTTATTTCGCCATAGACTTCGCCTTTTTCATCTTTGAATGTGTGAAACTCTATGTATTCAGCCTTGAACAGTTTAATGAAAGACAGCCATAATTTTGGAACTACAACGGTGTTGCTGGTTTTGCGGTCTGTTATTTTTCGTATTTCTGGTTTTAAGACTTCTTCTTTTGGGCTGTTTTCTTGTCTTATCATGTTACTGCCAGCTACATATCTTTTAGAGATACAAGTATATAAAATGTATCTTTTTTAGGTACATGTTTTATGGATATATTTTTGTAAGATATACTTAAATAGTCAAACAACTGAACGGTTACTTAAAGAAAAATAGGAAAAAAGGAAAGAAAAACAATGGTAAAAATTAAAAAGAATACACTAATGACAACTTTGATAATGGCATTTATTCTAGTACTCTTGGCATCCGTCACATACGCTTTCATATTAGCACCCAATTCTGGCGGCAAACTACCAGGTCTAAAAATTGGCCAAGACGATGATACACCGCAAACAAGCGACGGTTTACCAGTCGGCGGCGTATTT
>Ga0172380_10008139_pt1 | contig 11582 bp, 8 predicted proteins | sample Leawe162metaG_FD_119747 | JGI IMG/M metagenome (GOLD analysis project Ga0172380, IMG submission 119747) | Leachate microbial communities from a municipal landfill in Southern Ontario, Canada - Leachate well 162 metaG | ecosystem: Engineered > Solid waste > Landfill > Unclassified | place... | reverse complement strand
CGCCTCCATCTTGAACTCCAGCGTGTAGGCTGCTCTCTTGCCTTTTCCTGTCATCACTTCGTATCTCCTTTTCCGTGTAATCTACACCAAGTTAAGAAGTACGTTTTTCAGGGGCAAGCTCATAGTTTGTCGATACACGGGTTCGAATCAGTCATGGTAGTTGTCTCCTTCACGTTGGTAGCGCGGTGCAGTTTGCTCAAGTGCACGGCAAGCAACCTGCGCGGCGCATAATAATCTCAATAGCAGGCGCTGAGCCGATGCGGACAAACCGACGCGCCCTGTCCGATGGAACGACGCAGTAAGTTTGCTCCTGTTTGACGATCTCCGAATACGACAATCGCCATCGTAGGAAGATCCACGAGTCCAGCGTTTCGATGATGCGTCAATGGATTCGGCTTCCTATGCCTGCAGGTTGTGCGATTTCGGATGGTCGATGATGCCCCTCGCTCGATGCGTCCCGGTCTTGATCCACCAAAGTCTGCTTTGCGGGGCAAATTGGGCGGCGTCATTCAATGGCTGCAACTGGCCCAGACCGTGTAAGGACGCAGCGTAAGAAATTGGCGGTTACGGTTCTCTTCTCCGCCGTTGGTCTGAAACGGGAAAACACGATGGTAGAATTCGTCTAGCTGACGCAACTGGTCGTGAAGCGGCAATGAACTGTAGCAAGAGCATGACGAGGAGGAAGCGGCGAAATCACTCGCCGACATTCAAGTGGCGAGTGGCGATCGCAGCACTCAAGGGCGACAAGCTACTGGTGGAATTAGCCGAGCAATTCGATATTCACCCGAACCAGATTGCAGACTGGAAGAGCCAGCTGATGGCTCGGTCGGCGCACCTGTTTGGCGACAGCACGGCGAAGTCGGCAGTAGATGTCTTTGGACAGTCGGGATCTGTCTGGCAAATCAGGCGCCTCGCCTTCCTTGAGAGTGGGCAGCTCCAATGGCAATCTTGTCAGCTTCCTCGGACTTGGCGCGAAGCAAGCTTACCTGCGCATGCAGAAAATCAACAAAGCGCATCGATAACGAATTTCGCGAAACGTTGGCGGGCCAGACCGCGTAGGCCCCGGCAGAGGGGATGCGCCAATCGGGCAACAGTTCGACCAGACGCCCGGCTGCCAATTCTTCGGCCACAAGAAAATCAATCGATGCAAAAGCGCCGGCACCGGCGAGTGCAAAGCGCTTGGCTGTCTCCGCGTGATTGGTAGACAGGCGCCCGGTCGTTGGAACACGGTAGGTGGCGTCTTTTGGCCCCGTGAAATCGACGAAACGCGCCAGCATGGTTTCATAGACCCAAGGCCAATTCACCAGATCGGCCGGATGTTGCGGCGCGCCCATGCGCTCGACCAGCTGAGGAGCGGCGCATAGGCGCCGCCGAACGCTCAAAAGTTGCCGTGCGCGAAGCGCCGAGTCTTCGAGCCAGCCAAGGCGGATCGAAACATCGAAGCCCGCCTCGATCTGGTTTTTGCGATCGTCGGCCAGACACAGTTCCAGCTCCACCGCCGGATAGGCGTCGGCGAAGGCCAGAATATCGCTCACGAATGGCCCTGAAGCCAGCATGGCGGGCGCACCAATCCGCAAACGCCCGGCCAGCTCGCTTTGGCGATTGGCCACGCTGTTGAGGCCTTCCTCGGCGGCATCCAGGGCGCGAGCACAAGCCGCGTGGAACACACGACCATCATCGGTCAGCGACAGGCGCCGTGTGGACCGGTACAGCAACGCGCAGTCCAGACGTTTTTCGAGGCGCGAAACATGGTGGCTAATGACGGACGGCGACAAGCTCAGTCGAGTTGCGGCCCCCCGGAACGAACCTTCCGCAACCACTGTGGCGAAGACGGCCATGCTGCGCAGGTCATCAATCATTGTTCGATTCTATCGATTAAAGAAGTTTAACTATGCCATCTTATCAAACATGGCGTGATTTGAAACAATAGCCCTTCTCACGAACAACCATCATTTCAAGCCAAGGTACTCACCATGAACATAACGCCCACGAGGGAAGCGCCGACACCGGCCGTACCCGTCATCACAAGCCCGAGCAGTACACCGGGGCGACGCAAGCCAATACTGCGACCGGTCAAGGTGCGCGGCATTGAAGACCTCAGTCCTCGGATGCGGCGAGTTACCTTTGCGGGCGACAGCCTCGAGGGCTTCGGGCCACCGAAGCCGGGCAGCCACATCAAGCTGTTCTTCGGTGAGCTGGCGCCCGATTGGCAGCCGGAACCGGGTCAGCCGCGCCCTACGGCGCGGACCTACACGCCCCGTCATTTCGATCCGGTGCACCGGGAGCTGGTGGTGGACTTTGTCCGGCACGGTCAAGGCGTGGCATCCGAATGGGTGGAGCAGGCACGGATTGGCAGTGTGCTGGTGATCGCCGGCCCGGGAGGCGGGCAGGAATTTCCTGCGGATCTTCGCCATCTGGTGCTGCTGGCCGATGAATCGGCCTTACCCGCGGCTGGCACCATCCTCGACAACTTGCCATCGCATTGCCTGGTGACGCTATTTGCCGAGGTGGAAGATGCAGCCGAACAGCGCAAACCAAGCGATCGGTCGTCGACAGACGTGCGCTGGTTGCCGCGATGCGCCTCGCGCGCCGCACCGGGCAGCTTGCTGCTCCAGGCTGCACGCAGCTTGAGCCTGCCAGATGGGGCGATGTACTGGGTCGCTTGCGAGGCAACCGCCATGCGCGAGATCCGGAACGTACTACTGAATGAGCGCGGCATTGATCGCACGCAACTGGTGACCCGTGGCTACTGGAAAGCAGGCGCGAGTGACCACCCCGATCACGATATGGGCGAATGAATCGGTGACCTCATCCCCAAATTCCAGAGCGCGCCAGAGGTATTTACCCGCGAGATCGCTTCTTCTTGCCCTTGCGGTCGCAACGGCGCTGCTTGGATGCGCTGCGGTCGGGCCGGACTACCAACCCGTGGTCATCCCGCTGGAATCGTCCTGGCAGGCGGCCTTGCCACATGGTGGCAACACGGCAAACCTCGGCAACTGGTGGGCGCAGTTTAACGACCCGGTGCTGAGCCGTCTGCTCGCCGCTGCCGAAGCCAGCAGTCCGACCTTGGCGCAATCAGCCGCGCTGATCGAACAGGCGCGTGCTGGCCTGGTGAGCACCTCGGCGGCGGCGTTGCCATCGGTCGATGGGCGGGCATCGATGACCCGCAGCGGTGGAAATGTGCCGGCACAGGCTGCCGGCACGGTGGCGCTCGATGCGGCCTGGGAAATCGACCTCTTCGGCAGCGTCCGCCGACGCACCGAAGCGGCAACGGCGCAGCTCGAAGCGAGCCAGGCAGACTGGCACGATGCACGGGTGTCGCTGGCCGCCGAGGTGGCCAGCCAATACGTCAATCTGCGCGCTTGTGAGCAGTTGCTGGACGCCTATGGCGCCAGCGCCGACTCACTGAACACGACCGCGCGCCTGACCGATGCGCTGGTTCGTGGCGGTGCCACGGCACCCGCCGACGGCGAACTGACCCGGGCCGCCAGTGCGACCGGCGAATCGACGCGCCTGGCCCAACAAGCCGCCTGTGATCTGATCGTAAAGAGTCTCGTGACGCTGACCGGCGTCTCCGAACCCGACCTGCGCCGCACGCTGTCGAATGGGACGCGGGCGGAGTTGCCGGTGCCCGCAACAGTCCACGTGAGCACCGTGCCGGCGGTCTGGGTCAGCCAGCGCCCTGACTTGCGCGCACTGGAACGTTCGCTGGCGGCCGCATCGGCCAATATCGGTGTCGCCGCGGCAGATCGTTATCCGCGCCTGTCGATCATCGGCTCCGTGTCGGCGCTTTCGCTACGGAGCTCCGGCTCGACGATCAGTACCCAGCCCTGGTCAATCGGCCCGTCGCTTTCACTGCCCTTGTTTGATGCTGGCGCTCGCGCAGCTGGCGAACGCAGCGCGCAAGCGAAATACGCGCAGGCGCTGGCAGCCTATAACGCCGGGGTACGCCAGGCGGTGGAAGAAGTCGAACGGGCACTGGTCAATCTGGACAGCGCCACGAAACGTGATGCCTACGCGCAGACGGCAGCAAGCGGCTTTGCCAGTGTGCTGCGCAGCACCACGAGCCAATGGCGCGCCGGCGCAGTGAACGCCAGCACGCTGGAACTCGCGCGTCGCGATGCCATTAATGCGCAGATTGCTGCGCTGACCCTGCGCCGTGACCAGGTTCTGCAGTGGATCGCCCTGTACAAGGCCATGGGCGGTGGTTGGACCGCGCAGGCACCCAACTCGCCATCGACCTCGTCAACGACACCAGGATGAAAACAATGAAACTGTTCAAGCTCAAAGCCCCGTACGTGTGGGGTGCCCTCTGCGTAGCCGCCGTCGCTGCCGCCGGATTGGCGCTGCCTTTGGCTCATTCGACCACCACACCGACCGACCCGGCGGGCGCCAACGCGGCCAGCAATGCCCCGGTGGCACTGGTGGTGCAAGCCGTCACTGCGCAACAAAGGCAGTGGCCACTGACCATCAACGCCAATGGCAGCATTGCGGCCTGGCAGGAAGCGGTGGTGGCGGCTGAAGTCGGCAATGTCCGCATTGCTGAACTGAAGGCTGACGTCGGGGAACGCGTGAAACGTGGCCAGACTCTGGCCTTGCTCGATTCGGCCACGACACGTGCGGAAGTAGCGCAGTTGCAGGCGGCAGTGGCGCAAACGCAGGCGAGCTTGGCGCAGGCGCGCGCCGATGCGCAGCGCACCCGGATTCTGAAGGACAGCGGCGCGTTGAGTGCACAGCAGATTGAGCAAAGCCTGACCGCCGAAGACTTGGCCAAGGCCAACGTCGAGGCCGCCAGAGCCGCGCTGGATGCAGCGCAGATCCGGCTGACCCGCACCCGCGTGGTGGCCACTGACGATGGCGAAATCGTTTCGCGCAGCGCCACTCTGGGCGCGGTCGTCCAGTCCGGTACCGAAATGTTCCGCCTGATGCGTCAATCGCGTGTCGAATGGCGCGCTGAACTGCCGGCTGAACAACTCAATCGCATCAAGCCCGACGCGGCGGTCAGCGTGGTGTTGCCGTACGGCAAGGCTGGCACCGGGAAGGTACGACTGGTCGCGCCGACGCTGGACACCAGCACGCGCACGGCGATTGTCTATGTCACGCTGACGGCCGGGTCGGGCGCTCGTCCTGGCATGTATGCCAACGGCCAGATCGAACTCGGAAACGCGCCGGCACTGGCGTTGCCGCAAGCGGCCGTGTCGTTGCGCGACGGCAGGAGCGTCGTCTTCATTCTGGTTGAGGGCAATGCTGACGTCGCGACAGTGAGGCAAGTGACCGTGCAGACCGGGCGGCACCAGGATGGGCAGGTCGAAATTATCGATGGCCTCTCTGCTGGTACGCGCGTCGTGCAAAGTGGCGTGGCATTCCTGAACGACGCCGACCGGGTGCGTATCGTAGCGGCGACGCCCGCCACTAGCCCGGCGCCGGCGTCGACCGTCGCGAACGGGAAGTGAGCCGACCATGAACATTTCCTCCTGGTCAATCCGCAACCCGGTTCCGGCGATCGCTTTGTTCGTGTTGTTGACGATCATCGGCATTCGTTCCTTCGTCGCGCTAAGCATCCAGGATATGCCCGACATGGAGTTGCCGACGATCACCGTCAGCGCGTCGCTCGAAGGTGCCGCGCCATCCCAACTCGAAACCGAAGTTGCGCGGCCGATCGAGGATGCCGTTGCCTCGCTGGGTGGCATAAAACATGTACGTACCACGCTGACTGATGGCATGGCGTCGATTCGTGTCGAGTTCAACATCGACAAGAACGCCGAAGTTGCGCTCAACGAAGTGCGCAACGCCGTCGACGGCGTACGCGCCGACCTGCCGGGCAGCATGAGCTCGCCCACGGTGTCAAAGGCGACCACAACGGGCAGTCCCATCCTCACCTTTGCGACACACTCCGAAACGCTGGCCGAGGAGCCTCTATCCTGGTTCGTCGACAACGATGTGGCTAAAGCTTTGCTCGCGGTGCCGGGCGTCGGCAAGGTCGAACGGGTCGGCGGCGTGACGCGCGAGGTGCATGTGGACCTTGATCCGGCGCGACTGGCGGCGCTGGGCGTCACGGCATCGGATGTCTCGACACGCCTGAAGGCGGTGCAGCAGGACGCCTCCGGCGGCCGCGGCGACGTCGGTGGCGCCGTGCAGTCGGTACGCACGCTGGCTGCCGTGGGCAGCGTTGAGCAGATTGCGGCGCTGCGCATCCCGACCTCCAATGGTCGCAACATCCGCATCGACCAGGTAGCCACCGTGCGCGACACCTTCGCCCAGCGTAGCGGCTACGCACTGCTCGAAGATCGTCCGGTGGTTGGCTTCCAGGTCACGCGCAGCAAGGGCGCCAGCGAGATCACGGTGGCCAAGGCTGTGCGGGCGGCCATCGGCAAGCTGCAACAGGCCCATCCGCAGGTGACGATAACGGAGGCCTACGACACGGTGGCCCCAGTTCAGGACAACTACACCGGTTCGATGGAACTGCTGCTCGAAGGCGCGATCCTCGCCGTTATCGTTGTCTGGCTGTTCCTGCGCGACTGGCGCGCGACGCTGGTGGCGGCTGCAGCATTGCCGTTATCGATCCTTCCTACCTTCGCTGCCATCAACTACCTGGGCTTCACGCTCAGTTCGCCGACCCTGCTGTCGCTAGCGCTGGTGGTGGGCGTTCTGGTCGATGACGCCATTGTCGAGATCGAGAACATCATGCGCCATCTGCGCATGGGCCGAACGCCTTATGAAGCGGCGATGGAGGCCGCCGACGAGATCGGCCTGGCCGTTGTTGCCACCACCCTCACGCTGGTGGCGGTATTCCTGCCCACCGCTTTCATGGGTGGTATTCCCGGCAAGATCTTCAGCCCCTTCGGCTGGACGGCGGCGATGGCGGTGCTGGCTTCGCTGCTGGTGGCACGCCTGCTGACGCCGATGATGGCCGCCTACCTGCTCAAGCCGCTGGTGAAGGTGGGTGAGGAGGTGCGCGACAGCTGGTTAATGGCGCGTTATCTGCTCGTCGCGCGTTGGTGCCTGAACCATCGCAAGACGACGGTCAGCGCCGCGGCACTGTTTTTTGTTGGCTCGCTGGCCTTGATCATGCTGCTACCGGCCGGTTTCCTCCCGGTGGCCGACGACGCTCAGACCTCTGTGACTCTGGAATTGGCGCCCGGCAGCACGCTGGACGAAACCCGGGCCATTGCCGCGCAGGCGCGCCAGCGCATACGGCAGGTACCCGAAGTAGTGCATACCTTCACCAACGTGGGTTCCGTCAGCGAAGGCGGCGTGGGTCCGGGGGCCGATAGCAGCAGCAGCGATGTGCGCAAGGCGACGATCACCGTCAAGTTGACGGACCGTTCGGACCGCAGTCGCAAGCAAAGCGCGGTCGAGGCCGAGTTGCGCCAACAGCTTGGCGATCTGCCGGCAACGCATGTATCAGTTGGCGCCGGGGGTTCGGGTGAGATGTTGCAAGTCGTGCTGGCCAGCGACAACCCACAAGCGCTCGACGAAGCCAGCCGGGCAGTCGGCCGTGATCTGCGCACGCTCAAGGGCGTTGGCAACCAGACTTCATCGGCCAGTCTGCAACGGCCTGAGGTCCACATTGATCCCGACACCAGTCGCGCCGCCGATCTGGGCGTGACCACGCAGGCCTTATCGGACGCAGTACGCGTGGCCACCTCGGGCGACTACGAGTCGTCACTGCCCAAACTCAACCTGCCCGAGCGTCAGCTGCCCATTCGTGTGCGGCTTGACAGGGACTTTCGCGAAGATCTGGACCGCATCGCGCAATTGCGGGTGCCGGGACGCGCAGGTGACGTAACGCTGGGATCGGTGGCCACGGTCAGCCTGGGCAGCGGACCAGCACAGATCGACCGATTGGACCGCCAGCGCAACGTCCGCATCGACGTGGAACTTAACGGGCGCGTGATCGGCGACGTGCTCAAGGAAGTGGAGCAATTGCCGGCCATCAGCAAACTGCCGGCCGGTGTTTCGCGGCCAGCTGCGGGTGACCAGGAGCTCATGGCCGACCTGTTCACCAGCTTCGCCGGCGCGATGGTCATCGGCGTGGTCTGCGTCTATTTCGTGCTGGTGCTGCTGTTCCACGACTTTCTGCAGCCAGTAACCATCCTCACTGCCCTGCCTTTGTCAGTGGGCGGCGCCCTGCTGGCCCTGTTGGTGACAGGCAAAAGCTTTTCGATGCCGTCGGCAATCGGCATCCTGATGTTGATGGGCATCGTCACCAAGAATTCGATCCTGCTCGTCGACTACGCGATCATGGCGCGCGATGAACATGGACTGAACCGCTTCGATGCACTGATTGACGCCTGCCACAAACGTGCACAGCCGATCCTGATGACGACAATCGCCATGGGCCTGGGCATGTTGCCGATTGCACTCGGTCTGGGCGCCGAGCCCAGCTTCCGTTCACCCATGGCGACTGTCGTCATCGGCGGCCTGCTGACCTCTACCTTGTTGAGCCTGCTGGTGATTCCGGTGGTGTTCAGCTACGTCGATGACCTAATGCAGGCCGGCCGCCATCTGATCGCTCCTAGACCAGCGGTCGCGGCCAGCGCACGGCTGAGCTGACTGCGGCATGAGCGAATAAGGCCGGCAAGGAATTGATTCAATCCACTCGCGTGTCACTGCGCTGCACCCAAACAGGAGTTTCAAGATGCCCATACTGAACACCAACGAGCCCGAGGTCCTCAAACTGGAGGGGCTTCACCTTTACCACGCCGACATGTCGAACTGTTCGATGCGCGTGCGATGGCTGCTCGACGAAAAAGGGCTGAAGTGGACTGCTCATCATCTTGATCTGGGTCGTCAGGAAAATCTGGAGGACTGGTATTTCAAAATCAATCCGAAGGGTCTGGTGCCAGCGCTGGTCGACAATGGCGTACCGGTCACCGAGTCGAACGACATCTTGTTCTACCTGGAGGAGAAATTCCCGCAACCTTCCTTCACGCCCGAGAAACAAAGTGAGCGAGAGTCTGTGAACGACTGGGTGAATCTGGCTTCACAAATCCACATGAAAGCCATCAAGACCTATGTCTATGGATCGACGGGTGGCGCGTCGAAGAAACGTTCCGATATGGCGCGATATGCCGAGATCGAGCCGGACAAGGAGTTGGTGAAGTTCCACCAGAAAAGCCTCGACGGCTTTCCCAAGGAAGAAGTCGATGCAGCGCTTGAACTGCTCAAGTCGGTATTTGCGCGCATGGAGGCCCGTTTGCAAGACCATGAATATCTGGTCGGAAATCGAATGAGCCTGGCCGACATTACCTGGGTTCCCCAGCATGTGTTGCTGTCCCGGGTGGGGTTCGATTTCTCGCCGTATCCCAGTATCGCGGCCTGGGCAAATCGTTTCCGTGGCCGCCCTGCCTACAAGACGGCCATCATGGACCGGCTACCCAGAATTCCAGCTCGGGTAATTGGTCCGTTGATGAAGCTTGCGTTCTGGTGGCGCAGGCGCTTTTCGGGCTAAACAATAGTCCGCTGACCGCAGACTACACTGCAACTTTCCAATTAATAAGGCAGAACCCTCATGTTTAGAAAACTCGTCGCTATCACCATGTTCGTCTCGTTCGTAGCCATGTCCACCTCCGGCCTGCTGATGTTCGTGATCAGTCGCAGCTCCTTCACCCTGCAAATGCACCCGGTGCACAAACTCTTTGGTCTGGTGTTGGTGGTGACTGCGCTGGCACACATTACGCTGAACTTCCGCAGCCTGAAGGCCCACGCCAAGGCACGCGCGGCCACGATCACTGGCGCGATTCTGGTTGCCGCGCTGGTTGGCCTATACGCGGTGGCGATGACCAATACCGTGCCGGCCGACACGGCGGCCGCGCTTGACGCACTCTCAAAAAAGGCCGAGCAGCAAATGGAAGGCCAGTAGCCATTCCCCTGCAGACCATCTCGCGACCCAACCTGCTTTACCTTCACGGAGGAATTCACCATGAAAATTGCCGTAACCGCAGCCAGCGGACATCTGGGTGCAGCCATCGTCAAGGCCACATCTGAACTCATCGGCCTTGATAACGTGGTTGCCGTCGCACGCACGCCTGAAAAAGCGAGGTCGCTGGGCGTCGAGGTGCGAGCCGGCAGCTATGACGACCGCAGCGCTTTGGAGCGGGCTTTTGCGGACATCGACACCGTACTGCTGGTCTCGGGCATGGACGCGCCAGACAAGCGTATCGGCCAACACCGTAACGTGATTGAAGCGGCCAAGGCGGCGGGCGTTCGCAAACTGGTTTACACCAGCGTGCAAGGGCCGCTGGCGGATTCGGCCTTTTCACCCATCGTGCAAAGCAACCGCCAGACCGAGGAAGACCTGAAGGCCAGCGGGCTGGATTGGGTGATCGGCCGCAACGGTATCTACATCGAACCCGATGTTGAATATATCGACAAGTACATCGCCTCGGGCGAGATTGCCAACTGCGCGGATGACGGGCTCTGCGGCTATACGACCCGTTCCGAACTGGCCTACGCTTATGCGCGCATGCTGACCGAGCAGCAGCACAACGGCCACACTTACAAGCTGCATGGCGAGCCGATCTCTCAGGCTGCGCTGGCGCAATACCTGGGCGATGCTTTCGGTGTAAGCCTGCGCTATCGGTCAATGGAAGTTGAGGCTTACCGTACCGAGCGAGTGGCCGAACTGGGTGCGTTCATCGGCAATGTGATTGCAGGGATTTACCAGGGCATTCGAACGGGTGCCTACGACACGCCCAGCGACTTTGCGCAGGCAGCCGGCCGAGCGCATCAGCGTTGGGCAGACTATTTCCGGACGCTGAATGCCTGAACGGAGCGTCGCTGCGACGAAACTCCGGCCCGGCCTCTGATCTGGCCCGACCGCCCACCAGCGACATCCCTCAAGACAGACCACTTCGAAAGCTTCAATGCCATGAAAAATATCAAGATCGCCATCTGGGCCATACCAGTCCTCTTGACCGTGCTTTGGATCGCCAGCATTTTTCCCTTGCCCGACAAACTGAGCTTCATCGCCATTCGCAACCTGGTCGTGCAGTATTCCGGCGTGCTGAGCATGGGCGCGATGAGCGTTGCCATGATCCTCGCCACGCGCGCACGCTGGCTGGAGTCATGGGTGAATGGGCTCGACAAGTCCTATCGGCTGCACAAATGGCTGGGCATCTCCGCGCTGGTGAGCTCGGTCGTGCACTGGATTGCCTCGCAGGGGCCAAAATGGATGGTCGGCCTGGGTCTGATGGAAGCTCCGCAACGTGGCCCCCGCCCGGGCGGCGCACCGGACATGGGCGCAATTCAGGCATTCTTCTCAAGCCAACGGGGCCTGGCGGAAAGCGTCGGCGAATGGGCCTTTTACGCAGCGGTCCTGTTGATCGCGCTCGCGCTGATCAAACGCTTTCCGTACAAGCTTTTCGCCTCCACCCACACGCTGATCGCCATTGCCTATCTGGCGCTTGTTGCCCATGGCATGGTGCTGCTCAACTTTAATGCCTGGACACAACCGCTGGGCATCGTGGTGGCACTGCTTATGACGGGTGGCGTGATCTCGGCGCTGCTGGCGCTTTCCCGGCAGATCGGCCGAAACAATCGGACTTCGGGCAAGATTGAAACCATCAGGACCTTCCCGG
>Ga0172380_10008138_pt1 | contig 11583 bp, 11 predicted proteins | sample Leawe162metaG_FD_119747 | JGI IMG/M metagenome (GOLD analysis project Ga0172380, IMG submission 119747) | Leachate microbial communities from a municipal landfill in Southern Ontario, Canada - Leachate well 162 metaG | ecosystem: Engineered > Solid waste > Landfill > Unclassified | place... | reverse complement strand
TTTATTGATCAGGATAACGTCACCATGATTTTAGGCGACAATATTTTTGAAGACGATTTAAGCCAAGAGATAAAGAGTTTTAAAAGCGGGGGCAAAGTTTTTGCCAAAAAAGTTAGCGACCCGGAAAGATTCGGCGTGGTTAAATTCGACGAAAATATGAAAGCCGTAAAAATCGAGGAAAAACCGAAAGAGTGGTTAAGCGATTACGCTTTAACCGGCTTATATATTTTTGACAGCCGGGTAGTCGAAGCGGCCAAATCCGTTAAGCCCAGCGAACGGGGAGAATTGGAAATAACCGATTTGCATAACTGGTATTTAGAGAAGGGCGAATTGGAAGTCGCGCAGGTTAAGGGCGAGTGGATAGACGCTGGCACCTTCGACAGTTTATTGGCCGCGCAAAATTTGGCTAAAGAAAAATTGCAGGATAAACTGGTAATATAAATTTATGTTTTGCAGAGAAAATTATTTTTCCTGCTTAGATAAAATTTGGGCATTTTACAAAAATTGATTACAATTTTTGTAAAAAAGCTACAATTTTATATGCGCGATAAAAATAATTTTTCTCTGCAAAACGATAATTAAACCAAAATGGAAAACCAAGTAAATAATATATACGTCGGTTTTATAACTTACGGCGAAGCTACGGCAAAGTATTTGCCGTATTTTTTACCAAGCCTAAAAAATCAAACTTATAAAGAATTTAAAATTTTAGCCATAGATAATAGCGCAGCCGAGGATAATGAGAATGCCAAATATATTAGAGAAAATTTTTCCGAAATTAATTTAAGCTGGCCGGGAAAAAATTTAGGTTTTGCCAAAGCCTTTAATCTGATGATTAAAGAGGCGAGCGAGGCCGGGGCTGAATATTTTTTGGTTTTAAATCCAGACATCAGCCTGGAGCCGTTGGCGATTGAAAAATTAGTTCTGGCCCTGGATAATGACAAGACTTTAAGTTCGGCCACGGCAAAAATTTTAAAATGGAATTTTTCCGCTCAAGAAAAAACCAATATTATTGATAGTTGTGGCATAAAATTATTGCCCGGGCTTAGGTTCGCGGATTGGGGAGAAGGGAAAAAGGAAAACGAAGCTTGCGCCGGCGAAATTATCGGGCCGAGCGGCGCTTGCGCGATTTACCGCTTAAGCGCGCTTGATCAAGTGAAAGAAAATAACCAATATTTTGACGAACGGATGTTTATGTATAAAGAGGACTGCGATTTGGCTTACCGTTTATTTTCGGCCGGTTTTAAAGCTAAATGCGTTACTGACGCGGTTGTTTATCATGACCGCTCCAGCGGCGGTCAAGGCGAAGGCGATCTGGCTATAGTCCTGAATCGCAAAAATAAAAGCCGCCTGGTTAAGCGGCTGTCTTTCTTAAATCAACAGCTAATCTTTAAAAAATATTGGCGTAAACAGAATTGGCTTAATAAACTAGCCATTATTTGGTATGAGTTTAAGATATTGGCTTATGTTTTAATCTTTGAGCCGTATTTACTTAAAGAATTTTTAGCCTTAAAGACAATAAAAAATGGCGGACAAAAAAATTAAAATTTTATTTCTCGACCATACGCCTTTTATTGGTGGCGCGCAGCTGTCTCTTATTGAACATTTAAAAAAGATAAATACCGATATATTTTATCCTATCGTGGTTTGCTCGAAGAACGCGGAAAATATCGGCTTAACGGAAATATATAAAAAAAATAATATTAAATATTATTACATTTCTTTTGGCCAATTAAAAATTTACAATCCGATTGCGATATTTAGGTTATTCAAGAGTGTTAGGGAATTAAATGGTTTAATTAATAATGAAAATCCCGATTTGATTTTTAGCAATACCATCAGAGCGAATATTATCGGTTCGTTGAGCGCGTTTTTTAAAAATAAAAAAATAATTTGGTTTATTCAAGACTATACCTTTCCTAAGATATTATTTAAATTATTTTATTTTATTCCGAAAAAAATATATTTTGTTTCCGAATCAGTCGCCGCATACTATAACGTTAAGTTAAATAAAAAAAACGTGGTGCTCTATATTTGGCGCGATATGGTAGAGGCGATTAAAAAAGTTTCAATTGACGATATTGAGAATAATAGAAAATCGTTGGGTAACGGCAATAAGCTATTGATCGGCTATATCGGCAGACTGGTCGACTGGAAGGGGCCGCAAGTTTTGATCAAAGCGGCGGAAATATTTTTTAAAAAGCAGTTATTTAATTTTCAAATTCTGATAATCGGAGACGGCAAAGGGCAAAAAGAAAGCAATGAGGCCGATTTAAAAGAATATGTTTTAAAAAATAATATTAACAATGTTTCTTTCTTGGGTTTTAAAAATAATATACCGCTCTTCATGAAAAGTTTGGATATTTTCTGTTTAACTTCGGTTGAACCTGAGCCTTATTCTTCCGTGGTTGTTGAAGCGATGATGGCCAAAGTCCCGGTTATTGGGACAAATCTCGGCGGAACTCCGGAAATAGTCAGGCCGGGCGAAACCGGTCTATTGGTTGAGCCGAATAACCCTGAAGACTTGGTTAACGCGATATTAAAATTAGCTACCGATAAAAAATTGGCAGAAAACATAAGCGAAAACGCCTATAATTACGTGGTTGCTAATAATACCGCGGAAATAAAAACCAGATTTTTGGAAAAGGAATATCTTAATATAAGCGGCGACAAAAATATTTAATATTTAAAATCAATGGATTTATCAATTATTATCATCTCTTGGAATGTTAAAGAAAAATTAAAAGAAAATTTAGCCGCGCTTTTAAAAAGCGCAGGCGGTTTAAGTTATGAAATCTTCGTGGTAGACAATGCTTCGGCCGACGAAACAGCCGAGATGGTTCGTCATGATTTTCCTGAAGTTAAGTTAATCGTAAATAAAAAAAATTTAGGCTTTGCTAAAGCTAATAATCAGGCCTTAAAGCAAGCGACCGGCCGTTATGTTTTACTCTTAAATCCGGATATGAAAGTTTTTCCCGATACTTTATCAAAGATGTTAAATTGGCTGGACGCTAATCATCAAGCCGCCGTGGCCGGTTGCAAGCTGGTTAATGAGCATGGTGAAATTATTAAACAGGTCAGATGTTTTCCGACTCTAGCCGACCAGCTGGCCATCGTTTTAAAACTGCCGCATCTTTTTCCTGAAGTTTTAAATAATTATTTAAGAAATGACTTTAATTACGAAAAATCCGCGGCGGTTGATTCAATCCGCGGCGGTTTTTTTATGATTAGGCGGGAAATTATAGAAAAAATCGGCCTTTTGGATGAACGATTTTTTCTTTGGTTTGAAGAAGTTGATTATTGCCAACGAGTGAAGCGGGCCGGCCTGGAGGTTTGGTACACGAACTCGGCCAAGTGCCTGGATTACATTGGTCAGAGTTTTAAGCAGTTAAACAGGGGGGTGGCCCAGAAATATTTTCGCGATTCCATGCTAAAATATTTTAAAAAGTGGCGGCCAGGTTGCGAATACGTGGTTTTAAAATTAGCCTGGCCGATCGGGCTGCTTATCGCTAAGTTGGGAGATGTAATGAAAATTAAAAGTAAAACCAGAACTTAGTTTTACCTAAATTCCGGTTTTTCAAGTAAGGCTTTAAGAAGGTCTTATTTTTTTATGCAATCATGAAAAATAAAAACCTTTTATGGCAATCTCCGCCAACTGAATTTTTTAAATTTTATAATTTACTAAAATTATTATTAGATATACCGGTGCCTAAATTTTTCATTGCTTCAAAGGCGTCTGCCGGCCTGCCTAAAAAATACCTTTTTCCGTCAGCCGGGTTTACGTACCAGGCCTCACCTTTGCCTTCTACCTGCAATAATATTTTACCCTTTTGATTTAAAGAAAAATTATTATCCAGACTTAATTTTCCCGAACCTTTTGGGTTATAGTTATTACTTAATTCAGTTTTATCATTAAAGCTATCGCCGTCAGAATCAATTTTATTTTTATCAGTGCCGATCGCATCTTCGAATATATCAGGCAGTCCGTCTTTATCCGAATCAGCGCCGCTTAAATTACTCAATCCGACCGGAATTTTTTTCAAATCCGCATTTTTTATACCGACCCCTTGTTCTCGCATTACGGAAAAAGCATCATTAGGACGCCCAAGATAATACATTTTTTTACTGGAAGGATGAATATAATACGCTTCGCCGCTAGCTTCAACCTTTAATATGATTTTGCCTTTTAGATTCTGATACATTGAAGTGTTTTTGATATTTGAAATTTTGGTGAGATTGGTTGTATTTTTAGCAATACCAGTCTGTTCTGCGGGCTGTGGTTGTTGTTTTATCTGGTTAGCATTTGCTTCTTGGCTTACTTCTCCAATCGTAAATGCGTCGAATATGCAAGCCCTTGCCTTTTGCTGATACATAATATCCTGCGTTGAGGTTGGGGTTGATTCCAATAAATCATCCATAATTATAGAAAGAGATTTAGTAAGATTAATATAGTCTTTACAATTTTGGCTATTGGTTTCCTTGTTTTTATCCAATGAAATAGTTATTTTTTTTTGATTATTGTTTATATTGCCATCTTCTAGAAGCATGATTTGTAAAATTTTGCCTTTATAAAAATTATTATATATGCGTAACGGAAAATTTAATGAAACATCGATGGATTCGTCTGGTAATAATTGTAAATGGCCTACTTCATTCATTAAATAAGTTATAGTCGACAAATTTATATCCGGGATAAAAGGTGTAGGCGCGTCTGCCTTAGAAAATGCGATTATTTTATCGGATTTATCTTTAATTTTTATCGTTAGCGACAAATTTTTATTATTATTTTCCGGATTTAAAATACCGTTATCGATATAGAATCTAGGATAAATGATGGAAGCTATATGACCTTTGTTGTTTATGGTAAAATTCATTTTTATTATAAAATTATCAGTTTTTTCCAGGCTAAAATTTAGAACCTCTAAGTCATTAAGTTTTTTAAGTTCATCCGAGGTGTAATTTTCTGAATAAAAAATTCTTTCGTTATTATCGGCGTTTAATTCATTTTGTCCGTTGTTGGAAAATTTTGCTTTTATTTTTATTTCATTTCGCCCCTTTTTAATTAGATTAGGATTTATATCCGATCCTATTGATAAAATTGAGTCAACATCAGGGAAGCTAATAGGTTTTGTTCCATTGACATTTTTTACGCTGTTATAGGTAAAACTTATTGATCCCGAAGGATTTATTGTAAATCTTTCTATGTCATCAGATTTATCTAAATCCGCCTGAGTAATAGCTGTTGTCCCTTCATGAAAAAAAGGAGCAGGTTGTCCATTTATAAAAAGCTGCAATTCAATATTTTCGTTAGCAATATTCGTATTTTCAAAATTATCAAAGCCCAGAAGTACAGTAAAGGCGGGGATAGAACTGGAGGGGCGGTAAAGACTATAAGGTGAAAAAGCGGAAAAGTTTAAAATTTTAATATCCGGTAAGTTTTCTGCCATGGCAATATTGGAGTTATAATTAAAACAAAAACAAAACATTACGAACAGGCATAAAAAGATTTTTTTTGATTTTTTCATACTATTTATAAAATTAATTTATTTTTCCACAAAAACAGACTGAGTTTTATCCTTTTCGACAAGTACCGCCAACTTACCGTTTAACTCGCGGATATAATATATTTTATATCCTTCAAAATTTTTTTTGCCGGCGTAATATACGTACGAATTTTGGGAAAAAATATTTCTGACGATTACCGCCGGATTACCGGCTACGTCAATCAGTTCGGTGCCATTATCAATTCCTTCTTCCCCCGGCTTGGTTGTAAATATTTCCTCGTCTCCTCGGACAAGGTATTGAGCTTTAATTGTCCTGCCGTATTTATCTTTGCCCGGCAGAAAATTACTGGCCGTATACGCGGGAATCCCCAGGCTGTCTACATATCCCACGACAGAATCATATCGCGTCGAATATTCTTTATCGCCCCATACAAGAACTGCATCTAACTCTGAGGTCAGTTCTTTTAAAACGCCATAGGCAAGCTTTCCGCCGATTACTTTAAGATTGCCAATTCTTAAATATTCTTTGCTTGCTTTTTTCCCTTTATACATAATTACATCTTTGCTGACATTGCTTAAAACATACGCCGGGGTGCCATTATAATCAACTATTTCCCTAATCGAACCTTTGCCTTTTTCGTATACTTTCCCGTCCATAATTAACGAATAACCGTTTCCGTCTTGTTTTACTGTCGTTATTTTGCCACCTATTTTGTCTCCGGAACGAAAATTTTCCGACTTGGGTGGTGTTATACTGTCAAATGGAACCGTCTTGCCATCGTATATCAACTGCCGGGTACTTGAATTATTCGCGCCAAGATAGGTTACGATAAACGCAAGTTTTTTGTCGGTTACCCAGAAATTCTTTCCGCTGGTCGATAGATCGATATATCCTCGCGGTGACGCATTTTCCAGGGTGCTTATTTCAAATATTTTTTCAAATGTAACATTTTGTTTAAGCGCGGGAGTTCCGGGGGGCGTATTTTTTTGGTTGTCCGGGAAAGATGCGTTGTTTCGCGAGAAAAGATAAGTTCCGCCGCCAATGGCTACAAATAAGATAATTAATAACGCACTTAAAGTTTTTTTATTTAAATTAATTATTAGGCCCTTTATTTTTGATATAATTTCTGGTTTAAGGCTTAACAACAAATATACGTCGATCAGGCAATAAATTAATAAAATAGGCCACCGCGTAACTTTTTGGCTGATAAATACGATATCGCCATACAACGCGTAAATTGTATAGATTATGATTAATGAGGAAAAAATTATGGCCATTAATCTGCCCCAGTTTTTATATCTCCACAGGCCTATTCCCATAATAATATTTAAAATGCCCAAAATAATTAATGTTATGGGGATTGAATAAACAGTACTTAAAGATATATTTAAAAATGGCACGCTAGCTAAAGCAATGTATTGATTAATGTAAAGCAAGTAAAAAGCGCTTGAGAGAAGTTCGAGCAATGCCGTAAGAAAAAAAACAACCGAGATAATCCTAAATGCTTTTGGTTTTAAATTTTTATTTGCCAAATTAAAATTATTGCCTGAAGCTGGCGATAAGCCGCTGAAAGCGTCCTCTATGTCTGCGTCCGGCCAGCCGCTTGAACGGAGCATTGCTTTTATATCTTCATTGGCTGCTCCTTGTTGTAATTGTTGCTTGATGTAATCAAACAGTTGTTGGTTAATCATAAAAAATATATATTATTTTAAAGTATTCATCTGAACGTCGGCGATAGATGCTTTTAGCATTAATTTTGTAAGCATGGCGAAGAAAGGGAAAGCTAAAATTATGCCAATAAAGAATCCGAATAATGTTAAAAAAGACGCTCCGATTATTATTCCCATAATTCTGGCGATTTTGGCTATTGAACCAAGTTGCCCCTTTAATTTAATAAGTGAAACGCCAATTAAAATTGTCCCGATAACCGTCAAACCCCAAAACAAAATTAGCATTTTGGGCGGGCCGGAATTCATGTCTAAAAAATTTGACATGATTGTTTTGGGGTCAATGATTAACAATATGGAGTATCTAAAAATTATTGCCAAGCCTGCCATTAATACAATAGATGATAGTTGTAATAAATTATTTTCATATTTACTTCCGAGACAATAAACGCCGTATATATAAAAAATACCAAACAAGCAGGCTATAAGCAAGGAAATTTGATGGATAATTCCCGCGCTGCCTGCTATTGTTAAGCGGCTTAACGAATCGGCAATTATTAATAACCAGCTAAAGATGGCTATAAAAAAAGATATCGCGGTAAGCGTCCCGGAAATTGCGCCTAATTTAATTTTGGTATTTATGGTCATATTATTTAGTTACGTTTACGGGTTATCCGAGGATTTTTATCATAATTACACCGTATAAGTTTTTTAAATTAAACAATGCTTTATCTTTTAACTTCATCTAAACATAATCCGTATAAAGTAAAAAACCGCGTAGAGAATCATAACTCCGAACATCACTAAAAAACTGTAACCCCAAATTTTTAAGCATTTTTTTAGATAGGAATAATCTTTTTTAACTGCGCCAATAATTGCGGTGATAATGATCGCTGGGATAAGTAAATGCGACGGAATTAGAGTGACAAAAAATAAAACATCAAAAACCTTTTGAATTATTTCCATGGTTTTTTATAGTTAAAAAATTATATCAAGAGTCATATTTAGTTTTAAATAAATTGCAAAATTGTTAATTAACTGAATTCGAAACTTTTTTTACGGTGTATAACGTATCGGCATATTTGAAGTTGCGTAGAAATTTGGGTGGAGGCTTCTGTAAAAGCCGTAACCAGACATGCCGTGTTATCTGATGTATTCCTTCTGACTATACTTACAAACCTATCCAAAAATAAAAGGCGCCAATAAGGAATATTACGCCGCCCCAAAGTATCTGTCCACCTTTAAACATCTGCGCTTTTTTATTTACACGATCAGGAAATCCAATTTTTTCGATTCCCTTGAATAATGTAACCCACCCTAAGATAGTGATGGCGACTTGCCAGTCGGCAACCCAAATATTATGCGCAACAACCGTAGCGAGGCCCAACAAAAAGGTGATATAACCGGTAGAAATAGTAATGGTTTTATCTTCTGTATACTCTATAATTCTACCCAATAATTTTGCGCCAACAGACATTGCGCCAAGAATCATAAAGAGACTTCCCCAAAATTTTGCTAAAAAAATTGTGATTTCCATAGTTTTGTAATTAGATTTTAATTTCACCGCATATTCGTTGTTAGGCGAGGCTTTAGCCCTTGAGTTGCATTTTAAAAACAAATTTGATAGAGTGTTTTGAACCGAACAGCCATATTGGCAAAGACTGTTCTGGCGCTCGAAGAGCGCAGGTTCTGCCGCCACCAGTTGCGAGGGGACTAAATTGCCCGAAAAAGGCTTTGTCTGTCGCGCGCATAAACACATGATAAGATGTGTGTTTATGAAGCACGCAAGAAGCTTGCTGGTGGCTTCTTTTTTTAACAAATTTGTTTTTAAAGTGCAATTTCGCTAACGTATTGCTATATTCGAAGTTCTTTAGAGCGAAGCGAAAAAGAATTTAGGCGCAGGCTTCCGTGTAGCCACAGCTGGATATAGCGTGTTATCTGATGTTAAAAAATTATTTTTTGTAGCAATGGATTACACTTTCATTCGACGTATTGTTTAAAGCCCAAGAACAGTGATATGTTGGATAGTTGTCATTTAGTTTATTCGCCTTGTCTTCGGCGTTTCCCGACTCATCTCCAGCTGTTTTGCAAGAAGTTACGTTTTTATTTATGCAATTTTCAATTACACAATTGTCAGAAATGCAGTCGTTTTGTTTTTCTTGAATCGGTACAATTTTTTTGTTGCAACCTGTTAATATAATTAACAGGGCAAGGAGCGCAAATGTTTTTTTCATAAATATTCTAATAATTTTTTAATTTCATATAACGTTTACCGATATACGAAGTTCTAATTTTGGATATCGCGTGTTAGGCGATGTAATTTTCAGAAGCGGCTTCCTGCGTTTTGTTAAAGTCAGCCACCTTTTTTAAAAGTGCGTCTACTAGAAAATAGAATACCAGTGAGATTAGATTACCAGGATAGAAAATAGTAATAATATAATAAAAAAGATTATCTAGCGTCTCATTGAGCGTAACAAGCGTAATAGCAATTATATATGCCAAAGTAATAATAGTAACAAAAACGATGATTTTTAATTTGAAGGAAAGTCTGAAATTTATATTAAATATTTTTTTCAGTGCGATTTTTAATACATTTGAAGCGAACATTATAATGAGAGATACTAGAGAAAATATTTTCATTACCTCAGGTATGCCTATACTAAACGTACCTGTGCTATAGGCCGCATCTATGAAAGAAAGGTGAGATAGAAATCCAAACGAAATATTTGGCGCCAAGTTTAACACGACAAATAATAATACGGACAAAGAAAAAATTACAGATCCTGTAAGAAAAAAATATTTAATATAACCTAATAAAAACAATGCCATTGTTGTTATTATATTTTTACTCATAGCTCCTGAAATTTATTTTGCATAACGTATCAGAATATACGAAGTTTTTCGGAGCCAAGGGCGGAGAAAAATTTGAGCGAAGATAAAATTCAATCCTTTAATGTAATGTATAAATGAATTTTATCGTAGCCGTATATTCGGTGTTATTGGGTGTAATTAAAATTTTTTATCTTCCCTATTATAAAATTATTTGGGGCTATTTCTTTAGTTTACAATGATTTTTTATACATGCCGGTTGACCATCTGGTCTAGGTGAGTAGCAGTCAAGCAAAGGACAGCTATTTGTATCACTTCTTAATCCAGTTAATTCAAATTTTTTATTTATGATTCTCGTTCCACAGTCCGGACAACCTTTGAAATTACCCTCAGAACCAATAGTGCTAGTAAAAATGCAATCGCCATCAAAACTGCATTCACTTAGATCTGGATTTGCATGTTGGTTTGATGTTGGTGAAATTACAGTGCGTGCCGATATAAACACAACGATAAGTGAAAAGCAAAGCAATAATATGAGTAATAATATTTTTTTATTTTTGGTCATAAATTATAGTTTATTTAAAATAGCCCCAAACAATTATCTTAAAGAAAAAAAGATAAAAATTTTAATTATTTCCGATAACGTATCCGTGATAGGCGACGTTTTAATGTCGCTTATCACGTGTTAGGCGTCCCGGAGGGTCGGAGCGGTTAGCGGAGAAGTAATAAAAAGCCTTTTTATTTATATTCCTTATAAAAAATTTTGGCAATTTATTTTATTCGGTCTTGGTACATGTATTGTAGTTGTGGATAATATAAATATGCTATTAATGAAATAATAAGGATTAACAATAAAAAAGAAATAATAAGAATTTTTGGCTCCCATGGTTGTTTTTTGGTCCATCTAATACCAAGCACTGTTAAATTTCCACCCATTAAAATTAGACAACCAAAGCCAATAAAATATCCAACGAAAGTATTTTTTAGTACAAACATCAGAAGTATTCCGACAAGAGCAATATATATGAAAAATTTATGTCTTTTGTTTTGTTTTATATATATACCTTCTCTTTGTTTTGGCGTTATTAAGCTTTCTCTTAGATCTTCTTCTAGGGATATCTTCTTCGCCTGTTTAACGTACTGGGAAAAAGAATAGCTAAGAGCTATTAAGCATAAAAATGCTATTATTTGTAGTAACTCCATTTTTTTATATTTTAGAAATAAAAATTGCTGCAAATTTTACAATCAAAAGAACTATAAAAGCAAGCCAAAAATACGCCCAAACTTTTAAAACCTTTTTAAAATTTACAAAATTCTTTTTTATTAAGCCAATTATTCCCATTACAATTAGGGCTATGGCTAAACCCCAAATAGGTAGCATTATAATAATGCCAAGAAATCCTAATACTTTGTCTATTATTTCCATAAATTTTTTTAAGTCAAGAGTAAAATAAATTGCCGAAAAGTTAAATTTAAAAAATAAATTAAAAGACTTTTTATTATTTCGCCTAACGTTTCTCGATATCCGACGTTTCAAGAAGCGAAGCGAATTGAAATGTGGCTTTAGCCCTTGCGGATATCG
>Ga0172380_10008137_pt1 | contig 11585 bp, 14 predicted proteins | sample Leawe162metaG_FD_119747 | JGI IMG/M metagenome (GOLD analysis project Ga0172380, IMG submission 119747) | Leachate microbial communities from a municipal landfill in Southern Ontario, Canada - Leachate well 162 metaG | ecosystem: Engineered > Solid waste > Landfill > Unclassified | place... | reverse complement strand
TACTCAACGTTTGCAAATTTTCTTAGACACGGGTATTTGGAAAAATAGAGTTGAAATAAAGATATCTGATGAAGATTCGAGATTACAAGACCTATTGATTTCATTAAACAAACAATGGCTTAATATTAAAAGTAGAGCAGGTGGTTTATATACACAAGCAGAATTGAAAAAGAATGAAATTAACGATTTGAAGGTTCTGAACAACAAAGCTGTGGATAAAATCCAAGAGGAATTGAAATTTAGACAGACAAGACGTGATAAACGTAAATTTTCCTTCCTTATTGATAATTAATTTTTCCAATTGACAAGCACTTGTAATAAAAAATAACATGCAGGAATTGTATAAGAAGTTTTTCGAAACATGTGAAGCATTTGATAAATTTGTGCAAGAGCAAAAATGGAAATATGTAAAAAATAAAGCTGATTTTAAAGTAGTTATTGATAATGAATTTGCTTTTTGGACAAGAGTTTTAAAAATGCTACCACCCGAAAAACGTTTGGTTAAAGAGTTTGAGTGGATGAAACAATGTTACGAACAAATCAAAAAGAATTTAGAAAATGAGAAAGTAAACTGGAAACTCAGGTGGCTCCATGATGATGACAGCAAGGACGTTATCTAATACGTTGAAGGCAAAAATGAAAACAGTACAAGTGCAAGCAAAAACATTATCTGGTTTATTAGTTTCTCAGATGAACGATATTAATTCAAGGATACAAGTTTTAGAGCCTTTGAAGACTTCCAAGAATTTAGACGAAAAAGAATATGCTTATTTTATGGAAGAAGTTTATAACGAAATTCTTGAAAAAATAAAATTGAGGATAAGTCAAGCTAATGTCAACAGAAAAATCAAATTCCTTACCGAATAAAAAGAATAAATTTGTTTTTCTTACTACAGGTAAGTCGTTAGATATTCCTCCTGAAAAAAAGAAAAAACAAGAAAACATAAATACAGGTAATGAATATATTAGAGGAAGTGTAGGATGGACAGGAATACAGGGTTGGGGGGTGGGTATTTAATTGGTATGTCCTTTGGTCAAAATATCTAATGGCTGTTGTAAAAAACAAAAACGATATGTATGCGAGGGCAGGGGAATGTTAAGAGTCCTTTCGAGGAGAACTTTGACTCCTCTTACAGATTGATACTCTTTTCCCCTGCCTCCTATCTTAGATAGGAGTGAGTTATGACAAAAAGTTTAAGAGAAACTGTAACAGAACTCGAACAACTTGTAATATCTATACAAGCATTCAATGATGCGTTTTTGCGTATAACTCAGATTATCCCTGATATTACAGAGAGCGTTGACGCTCTTGAAAAATCTCTTGAAGATTTTCTATCTGTCAAAGAATTCAAACCCAGAAATTGGTCTGAGAAAATTTTATATGTTCTCAAGACAGAAGGTTCAATGACTTCAGATCAAATTTTTAAAACGTTGATTCGACGTAGTTGGATAAATCTTGAAAAACAAATTCAAGAACGACGGTCTGTTAGAAATGCTCTTGTATGGCTTATGCAAAAAAGACGAATAACAAAGCAACACCCGTCCCGGTCGAAGTTTTCAAAATTTACTATAGTCCCACAAAGCTAATTCTACGTCAAATCTTTTCTACAATTTTTATACAGATTGAGTTATATAATCTAGTATGATTATTCTAAGAGATAGAAAAACCTCTATCTCTTTTTGCATTTTATAGGTGCTTTCAATTATAAAATCAAGTACCTAAGAGATAAAAATGAATGTTCTATTAATTAATCAAGTTTTTCCATTTAAAAAACAAGAAAATTGTTTGTGTCCCTTATGTTCCTTGAAAATCAAACGAAATATTTTGTATAATCATCTAGAAAAAAACCATGATATGACAATTCAAGAATTTAAGATCATGTGTTTTGAACATTTAAAAACTGATAAACTAGGAATCGAGATAATTGATTTTTATAAAGATCATTCTAATTTTATAAGAGGGGAAAACGGTATCTGTCAGAAATTTAATTTTGATGATTTTTTTGTTCAAAGTTTTCTAAGTTTTTGTGGAATTTCTATAAACAAACCTGAAACTTATGGCCTTGAACTTGTTAAATCTGAATTAGGCTTGAAAATAATAGAGATGTATCAAAAACATATTTCAATGAAATCTATTGCAAAGAAACTTAGCATATCTTATAATGTTGTTCATAAAGTAATGAGACACACTCCATATATAAGAAAAAGAGCCCAATCATATCAAGTTCAATGCTTGATTTGTAAAAAGCAAATTAATATTTTAGGCTTAAGTCAACATGTAAGATCGACACATAATGTCTTATACAAAGATTATAAAAAAATTATCATTGATAGTCTGGGTAAAGATAAAGTTGTCGAACTTATTGATGACTATTCAAATAAAAGAATGAATCAAGAAAGTCTTTATAAGAAATACAATCTAACGTTAGATATTTTAAAAACAATTTTACAAAATAATCAAATAAGAATTCGACAAAGATCTGAAAATTTATCCGACAACCAGCTTTGGTTTTTGTTTAAAAACGAATTTTATCAAAGTTCCTGGGAAATTAGATTTGCTTGGTGGCTTGAGTCTCAAAACTTAGATTTTATAACTCATAGTAAAATAAAACCTTTTAAGTATTATGATTCAATAAGTAAAAAGCAAAGAGATTATTTTCCTGATTTTTTTGTTTTCGAGTGGCAAGAATATATTGAAGTCAAAGGCAGACTCGACAAGCAGACGCAACAAAAACACAAAGACATTAAAGATTCTAACCCAAAAATTTCTGTTAGAATTTTTGGCTATGAAGAGTTTATAAAACACAATATATTTAAAATTGACAAGCTTTTAAATCGTAGTATTTATGAATACACTATTTTCCCTATTTCGCGGAAAAAACAAATAGATTTGTTGTATGAAAATCAAGAAAAAGTTTATAGCTTTTATAAACAAATTAAAGATATTAGAGATTGTCATAAAGAAATTGTAAGATATTTTAAAATTAGATATGAAGTTCAGAGATTATATAAAGAAAAAATTTCTGAGATAAGAAGGTTGGCATAATGGATTTGTTTCTCGTCGAAAGTCCTGGAAAAATCAAGACAATACAAAATTTTTTGCCAAGAGGTTTTGTTGTAAAAGCAAGCGTTGGACATTGTTATCAATTCCCACGAACAGATTCAGCAATAAATATCAATAAAAATTATGAACCAACCTATGTTCCGATAGAAGGAAAAGAAAAAGTTATTGCTGAAATAAAAAAACTTTCAAAAGACGCCGATACAATCTATCTTGGTATGGATGCTGACAGGGAAGGATGTGCTATTGCATGGTTAATTGCTGATTATGCAATAAAAGATAGAAAAAAAATTAAAAGAGCGATTTTTCATGAGATAACAGAAAAAGCAATTTTAAATTCAATAGAACATCCTATACAACTTGATTCGCAAAAGGATTTATTTCATGCTCAACAAGCAAGATCTGTCTTGGATATGCTTGTAGGTTTCAAAATTTCTCCTGTTTTGTGGAATAAAGTCAAGTCAGGTACGTCAGCAGGTAGAGTTCAATCAATAGGCCTGAGACTTATTGTAGAACGACAACGAGAAATCGATAAATTTGTACCAAGAGAATATTGGACATTACCAGGTATATTTTTGACAATAAAAAAAGATCAGCTAAAGGCCCTCTATCAATCTGAAAATGAAATACCAAATGAAACTATAGCCGTTCAAATTCAAAAGGAAGTCGAGGCTCTCGCTGATTGGTACGTGGATTCTATTTCCAAATCCACAAAGGCGAAGCAACCCTATCCTATATTCAACACGTCTTCATTACAACAATTTTGTTCGTCTACTTTCAACTGGGATGGAAAACATACAATGTCTCTTGCCCAGAAACTTTATGAAGGTGGACATATCACATATCATAGAACTGATTCTTTGAATATTAGTGACGAAGCAATTTGTAATGTAAGGAAACTTATTACATCGGATTTCGGGAAGAATTATTGTCCTGCTAAACCAAGGACATTTAAGACAAAAAACAAAGTTGCTCAAGAAGCTCATGAAGGAATTAGACCGACACATTTAGAGAAAACATTAGACGATGTTAAATCATGTGTTTCTGATGCTGAGTTCAAGTTGTATGAAGCAGTTTATGCTCGATTTTTAGCCTGTCAGATGAGCGATGCAGAATTGAATGCATCTAAGGTAGTAATAAAATCTAAATCAAGCAATCATACCTTTACAGCAAACGGTCAAATTATAAAATTCGACGGATATCTGAAAGTCTGGGGACAGTACAGCAATACTAAAGACGAAGAACTCCCTCAGATTTTAGAAAAGGATAAATTGGTTTTAAAGGAAGTAAAGACAGAACAACATTTCACAAAACCTCCAGCAGCTTACAATACGGCGTCTTTAGTTAAGGTGCTAGAGGAGGAGGGTATAGGAAGACCTTCAACGTACGCCGGCATCATTGACACATTAATAAAAAGAACGTATGTTGAGAAGGACGGAAAATCATTTAAACCAACAGAACTTGGTTGTCAAATCTGTGATTTCTTAGTTGTAAATTTCTCTGAGTTAATGGACACAAAATATACAGCAAGAATAGAAGAAGAATTGGACGATATTGCAAATGGTGAACGTGTATGGCATGAAGCTGTCGATGTGTTCTTTAAAGAGATAAGGAAAAGAATAGTTGCTGCTCAGGGTTCAGAGAGTTTGAAAAAAAGTGAAACAACAGACATTACGTGTCCTACTTGTAAACGACATAAACTAGTAAAACGCACTGGTAAGTATGGAGATTTTTACGGATGTGCAGGTTTTACTGTTCACGGTAAGCATAAATGCGAAGCAATGTTTAAAATAGGTGAAAATGGGGAACCAGTTGCAAAAGAGAAAAAAGAAGTAAGATACTTAGAAGGTGTTGTTTGCGACAAATGTGGTTCAAAAATAGCAATTAGAGTATCGACAAAAAACGGTAAAGAATTCGGAGCTTGCAGTGCGTTTCCTAAATGCAAAAATCTTTATTCATTAGATGGTACGAAGATCGAATTAAAATGATTATTAAGCCATTCATAAATAACAAAAATGAAATCGATAAAAAGAAAATTATTGTCGTATGTCATTTATGCAAACTCAATGAAAGAATGTTTTATAAGTCAGAACTTGATGAAACTTTGCAAAAACTAAAAAATAAAAAATATCATGATGGACAATATAGATGCTGGCCTTGTTCTCAAAAAAACAGAAAAAAATGGGGAGTGCAGATTGGTCATGAATACAAGTATAAGTCAAATCAAAGATACGTAAGAATAAAAACAGAAAATGGACGAGAACATGAGCATCGTTTAATAATTGAAAAACATTTGAATAGAGACTTAACTTCACAAGAACATGTTCATCATATCGATTTTGATTCTTTAAATAATAATTTAACTAATCTGTATGTTTGTCAAAATGGTTCGGAACATAGAAAAATTGCAATAGAGCTTGAACGGCTTGGTTACGAGTTTTTAAATAAGAGAATTTGGTTTGACAAAAAGAATAAACTCTATACTCTTGAAAAAATAGAAAATCAAATTTTTGAAGAACCTTTAATAATATTACCTGCATATTCGAGCAAGATTTATACAGGAAGACATGATAGACTTGGTCGACATTATCCTACAGTACAAACAGCAAGACATGTTCATAAAACTTATTGGAAGTTAGTAATGGAATGTTTTTTGCAACGTGAACTTGTAAAAGGTGAGTGCATACATCATATTGATAATAATTCGATTAACAATTTGTGTCTTTTGACAAATAAAGAACATCAAAAAGCTCATAATTCTTTACTGAAATGTTGCGTGGAACTTTATAAAAATGGTTTAATCAAATTCCACAATGGTACTTATTTTGAAACTTAGAAAGGGCAGTGATAAATTAAATACCTATTAAACCAGTGAACATACACAAAAGGAGTGTAAACAATGTCTGATGAAGAAGAGGATAAAGGAAAAAAATCTAAAGACAAATTCTGGCTTATTATGGTTGTGATCCTCATATTAATTATCGGGATGCTTACCTACCTGCTAATCACCATTACTTTCAATATGAAAAAAGAAATGGTGTCTATCCGCCAAACGCAAGATCAGCAATTTAATAGACATATAGAGACTAATCAGTTTCTGTTATCGACTATTGACTGGTCAATGCGAAGAATGAAATTAACTTTGTTCATGCGAGATCAGATTGTTGACGAATGGAAAAGGATAAATCAACAAGTTAATCTCGATGAAGCTTATTTGATTTCAGAAACAATAATGAGAGAGTGCGAGAATTATTCTTATATTGATCCCTTTTTCATACTTTCTACTCAATTTGTTGAATCAAGTTTTAGAAAGAAAGCGGTCAGTAATATGGGAGCAAGAGGGATAAACCAAATTATGCCTGCAACAGGAAGATTACTAGCGGGATATTTTGGAATGGAATACTCAGACTCTTTGTTGTTTAACATTCCAATAAGTACGAAGTTTGCTGTTAAACTTTTTGATTTTTTGTATGCTCAATATAATGAGTGGAATATTGTTCTTGCTGACTACAATGGTGGTCCTTGGCAAGCACATTACTATCAGAAAGACAAAAAAACTTTGGCAAAAGAAACAGCAGAATTTGTGCCTAAAGTTCTTAACAGAAAAGCGTTGTATGACTCGCTTTTTGTGAAATATAAAATCAATGATCAGATGGTTTTAGCAAAAACTGATTCGTTAGTAAAAAAATAATGGCAGTTGTAATTTGATCATGCGACATGGGTAGTACACAAGGAGACTACCCATGCTTTATTTTTATCCAAATAAACCTGTCCTTATCACTGTTGACAGCACGAAATTTACTGAAATATCAGCTGATCCAGATTGGTGGGCTGAAATAAAAAAGAATGGTTCAAGGTTAGCTCTTCGAAACGATCCAACAGAAGCTTCTCAAAAAACAAGTTTTAACGGGTTTGTTTTCTGGAACAGACACAAAGAAGTCCTGTCATATCAACCCTCCACTGGACTTCTTGATGAATTAATGTCTTTCAAAATCCCTCCAGGTTGTCATATTGATGCCGAACTTTTACATCAGAAAACAAAGCATATTAAACATTATATCTATGTATATGACATCTATTGGTACAAAGGGCTCCAAGTCATGGAGTCGCTTGAAGTTCGTCGCAAAATGATTGAAGACATTTTTGGGGGCAAACATACTCATTTTACGCTTTCAAAGTTATTTCCTGAGAATTTTCGCTCAGTTTATGACGAAGCAATCAAGGATTCCGAGAACGAAGGTCTTGTCATGAAAAACAAGAATGGAAAAATTCAGTGGAACTTGAAAGACTGCCCTGAAGTCTGGTGGCAAATGAAAGTAAGGAAACCTTCAAACAGTTATCAGTTTTAAGTTTTTGACGGATCGTTGTATCTAACTTCCCTTACATAATCGGGAATGTTATTATATTTAGACTTCTTGATTTTTTTATTATAATAATCATCTAAACGTTTGTAGCCACGGGCAGCAATTTTCTCAACCTTTGTTTGCTCTCTCTTTTGCATAAATTTTCTCCCTGGAGTAATGTCATGTTGTTTCTTTATGCTACAGATCTTCATGGCGATCAAGAGAAATATAAGAAAATTCTATCTTATGCTCTTGATCATCAAATAAAAATAATTCATCTAGGTGCCGACATCCTACCTGATGTTCAAACTACTTTTGTAAAGAAATTCTTAAGAGAATTCTATCAGAAAGCAAAAGATAATGAAATAAAAATTCTTGCTTCATTTGGAAATGACGATCTTGTTTCAATGAAAAAAGAATTCAGGCGATATGGAAGTCTTTTAGATGAAGAGCCCGTCGAGATCGAAGGATTTCTTTTTAAAGCATATCCTTATGTTTGTGACTATCCATTTCCTTTAAAATCAATTTGCAAATTAGACTATAGAGGATGGATGAGACCTTTTTGTCTTGATGGAGTTAATTATACTGAAAATGGTATGAGGGTAGAAATACTCGATATCGATAAGTATTTAGCAAAGAAAAGTACAATACAAGAAGATCTTGCTAAAGAAATCGTACTGCATAAGAATTTTATATTCTCCTGTCATATGCCGCCCAGAAATCTAGAACTTGATGTTTGCGGAAGGAGAATACACACGGGTTATGATAGACTCGAACGTGTGGGATCTGTGTCTATATACAATTGGATAAAAGAACAACAGCCTTTATTGTCATTGCATGGCCACATACATGAAAATTATGCTATTACAAAACAATGGAAAGTAATATTAGGTAAAACTTTAGTCGTGCAACCCGGACAACCTTTTTTAACGATCTATGATAAAGAAGCAAAAACAAGATTTGTAAAGTTCGAGCTTGAAAACGAACATGTAGTGGATGCTACATTAATTGAAATTTAAGACAATTTTTTGCAAAGTTTTTATACGAGAAAATAAAGCATATAAAAATTAAGTTACGATTAAAAACGTAAAATTAAGATTAAAACTAGGAGCTTGTTGTATAAGAAAATAGCGAGTGCATCATGCAAGATTTTGCTAAATTTCTTACTGCACAAATTCATGCAATAGATAAATCAGTCTATTTAGCAAGTGAAAAAGAGAACTTCGATTTACGCTATGATTACGATGGTAAACCAAGCGAACAATATTTTTTGCAATGGGTCGATGTACACGCAAGTGGTTTTAAAAACGCTTGGGAAACTTCACTTTGTAAAACCTGCAAGAAAGTAAGTAACTGTTATGATTGTTTACGAGATTCCTGCCCTTCTTTCGAAAATTCAGATTAGATTATATTAATTAAATTACACACTAATTAATACCTATAATGTGCCTGGGAAAATACCTGGGCACGTTATGTTTTTGGTTGTTTTTGTGCGCGCTTTAGATATAATAGAAGAACAGGAGATAAACTATGAGATTATTTGATGAAGCAAAAGAAATTTTAGAATTGTTGCAGAAAGCATCGAACTCCTATTACAATGAAGGAGTATCGATTATCACAGATGCCGAATATGATCAAAAGAAAGACCGGTTAGCGACTCTTTATAACCGTGTTCTTTTCCCCAAAAAATCAATTGATCCAAGCTTCGTTGAAGATGTTGAAGTCTACCTTAATCAAATAGGTGCACCGATAGTTGCAGCTTCCGAATGGGAAAAAGCAAGTCATTGTATTCCGATGACTTCCCTCAACAAGGTAAATTCCCAGGCAGAATTTGAAACTTGGGCAAACGAGATTGGCGACTCATCCTATGTCATTTTTGATAAAATGGACGGAGGCTCAATCGATCTTGTTTATGACAATAGCAATCTGATTCAAGCAATATCTCGAGGAAATGGTGTTGAAGGCGAAGACATGCTGCAGAATGTTTTGAAAATGCAAAATGTTCGAGCAACAATACCTGGTTTCACAGGGAACATTTACGGAGAAGTTTTTATCCTCAGAGATGACTTCGAAAAACTTCTTGTAAAAAGTGGTAGAGATTACAAAAATCCCAGAAACACTGCCACGGGTCTGCAGAAAACTCTCACTGGTGAAAACGTCGAATTTCTTTCAATTTATTATTATGATATCGCAGGAACTACTTTCTTTACAGAAGAAGAAAAACTTCAAACAATCGAGAGATTCGGTCTCAAAACGTGCTTCTGGAAAAAGGTTTCGATTGTAGAAGCAATTCAAGTTTTTAATGAATACGAATCGAAAATTCGAGCGACTTTGCCCTATGATATCGATGGGCTTGTAATACGAGCAAATTCCATTACCATCCAGCAGAAACATGGGATGCTCGGCGGCAATCCTAAAGCGAAAATTGCTTGGAAATTCAAACCAATGCAAAAAGAAACGATTCTCAAAGACATCCTGTGGCATATAGGAAATAGCCGGAGGGTTACACCCATTGCTATTCTTGAACCTACACCCATGGGCGGTGTAACCGTACGTCGTTGTAGTTTGCACAATGTCGAAATGTTCAAAACTTTCAAGTTCAAGAAAGGTTGCGCTGTTCTTATTGAACGTGCAAACGACGTGATCCCATACCTGCTCGAAAATCATGGTGGAGGAACTGAAGATTTTGTAGTTCCCGGTGTTTGTCCTGAATGCGGAGGGAAAACTGAAATTCAAGGTAAATTCCTTATGTGTACCAATGACGATTGCTCAGGGCTCGGAACAGGTAACCTCGAACGTTGGGTTCAGGTTCTTGACATTGACGGACTTGGTCCCAAAATCATTCAAATGCTCTATGAAAATGGCCTTGTTAAAGAACCTGCTGATTTCTATAAACTCACAGTCAATCAGGTTGCGGGTCTTGAACGTTTGGGCGAACGGTCAGCTACGAAAATCGTAACAAATCTGAGAGCAAAAATGGCAATCACATTGCCGGAATTTATTGCTGGTCTTAATATGCCTAATTTCTCTAAAGAAACGGCAACAGCACTAATGGTTGCTGGATACGACATTGTGAAATTATTTAGTGCAACTGAAGAAGCTCTTATTCAAGTGAAAGGAATAGGAACAAAAACAGCATCACAAATTAAAGCTGGACTGGCTGCTAAAGCGACATTTATGAAAAATTTGTTTGATGTTGGTATTACTATAAAGGAACCCGAAAAAATAAAAATTGATTCCAATAAATTTGCTGGAATGAGTTTCTGTTTTACAGGAGCAATTCAAGCAATAAAGCCCGATGGAAAACGGTACACTAGAGAAGATATGTTGGCCTTGGTCAAAGCGAATGGAGGAATTGCTGAAGATTCGGTCAACAAAGGTTTGACTTATCTTGTCATGGTGGATCCGAGTTCAACAAGCAGTAAAGCGCAAAAAGCAAGACAACTTGGAATTACGATTTTGAGTGAAAGTGATTTTTTCAAAATGTTATGAGGAGAGAATGAGCGTATTAGATCATGTTTTGATTGGCATTATCTGGATTTTGTTCTTAATTCTTGTTTATTATCAAAAAAAATCAATTGAAGATTTGCAATTGCATTTGAAGTACCTTACAAAAGGACTCAGAAAACAACAAAATCTTCTTGACTTAGTAGCTTCAGCATTGTGCAATCCTGCAGCAAGATCGCTTTATTCACGACTGAGCGAAATAAAAATTGAAGATTATCCAGATGATAATAAAACAATGTCCGAACTTATCGAAAAGTTTTCTCATGAAAATTATACAAAACAGCGAAAGATTTTACTAGATCTAATAGAAAAAACGGAAGACCCTGCACAAAAAAGTATCCTTCAAAAAAAGCTTGAAAAATTTGATGAACTAAAAACTGTTACATCATTATTAGATCATGATTCGAGCGATGAATATAAAAAGACTTTGATAGACAATATCGACAAGATAATTTTTGAATTGTATAACAACGAGGAAGAAGAAGACGATGACACCTGAGTATGTAGAAGCACATACGATTTTTGAATGCATTGTTGGGTCTCAAGCTTATGGGACCCATAACGAGTTTTCGGACACAGATTACGCTGGTGCCATGATCCCTGGATATGAATACTTTCTAGGCCAAAAAAGAGTAGAGCAATTCCAAGGATATACTGATCTTGATAAAACTATT
>Ga0172380_10008136_pt1 | contig 11586 bp, 9 predicted proteins | sample Leawe162metaG_FD_119747 | JGI IMG/M metagenome (GOLD analysis project Ga0172380, IMG submission 119747) | Leachate microbial communities from a municipal landfill in Southern Ontario, Canada - Leachate well 162 metaG | ecosystem: Engineered > Solid waste > Landfill > Unclassified | place... | reverse complement strand
TTCGGAAAATGGAGGGGCCAGCTATGAACTGTCCACAACCCTCCACTATTGGCTGTCTTCTTATATATCACTAAGGTCTACGGCGATCCTACCGTTTTTGAGATGGGCATTCTTTAATCCCACTCCCTGATAGTAGATGCCGCTTGCCTTGTCTATCTTGTTGAATCCCAGGCTGCTCATACGTTGGCCGACCGCCTTCAGGGACGGAATCTTTCGCTCACCCTGCATCCACTCCCTGAAGGCATTATAGAACTGCCCTGCCCGCACCTCCTGGCCTTCGCCCTGGACGCACTGCTCCTCTATAAACCCCAGAAGCGGATCTGTCTGCTTCCGGTATTCACCCGTGGCTTGCCTGATACGCTCGGGGACAGACTTCAAGCCTCGCTTCTGCCACTCCAGACAACCCCGCACCAACCACGCGAGGATCCCTGGGGCTTCTGCTCGCAGCTTCTCACCTAGCTTATTGTCAGCTTTCTCCTTGGTGAAGGTTTTGATGAAAGGTATCAGCCGCACCCTGCGCCAGGTGGCTATGGTATCATCATCTATTTCGGGCTTGTGATTCACAAACAGCCATACCTTGGCATGGGGCTTGAACTCCTCGAACTCTTTATATAGAAATCTGGCGCTGACCTTATCCTCTCCGCTGAGAGCCTTTAGTCTCTCTATATTCAATCTTGTCCCTGCGTTCGTCTCTGATGAGGTTACAAACCGCTTGAGATCTATGCTAGCCAGATCGTTACTTGACGATGGCGCAGGTAGGCTAAAGGCTGAAAACGGGGCGGTGTGGGCATAGTCACCTAGTGCGGCATAGATGGCATTGAGGAATCTGCTCTTGCCGTTTGCACCCCCTCCGTAACCCATCATAATAATGTGTTCGGTAGTGTCTCCAGTGATGGTATATCCTAGCACTCTCCAGAGCCAGTCGATGAACTCTGCATCTGCTGCATCCTGGCCGTCGCTGAATATCTCCTCTAGGAACTTCTCCCATCTTGGGCATTTAGCATCAGGATCATAGTCCAGGCCCACGGACATAGTTATCCTGTCCTCTGTAGATCCCGCTCTGAGCTTGCCTGTTCTGAGATCTATGACGCCGTTCTTCGCTCCCATCAGGAAGGCATTATTATCCCAATTATCTCCTGGGTCAGTTATGGGATCTATCCTCTTAGCCGCAGATATACAGGCGTTCACTTTACCTGTATTCTCGCATTGTATTGTCCATTTTATGACCGCAGATCTACTCTTCTTATTCTTGATAGATGCGGCCTCAGTTCTCCTAGCTTCTAGTGATAATATTATCTTTTTGGAGACCTCGTTATTTCTCTCAGGCCTCCATATATGACCTCCCCAATACAGCCATCTACCCTTCTTGTTATCGTATCTGAGTTCCTCTCCGGATATCTTAGCTAGATATCTAGCGTTTCCTAGATCTGTGAGATTATACCTTCTGACAGGGTTTTTCTTGACACTGGCCAGTGTCCTGACGATGTAATCCTTCCTGAGGGCCTTCTTTAGATCCTTCTCATCTCCAATCTTCCGTCTGAAGGCTATTATAAGATCAGCTACTTCTTGATCTTCCCATTCAGCGTCATATGCTATCTGAGCCAACTTCCAGTCGCAATCTGATAGACTTTTAAGATTGCTATCCCCTTCCCATATACACTTGAAGGAGGCATCTGCTAAGAGCTCATCTATCTTATCTTGAGGAGGGCTAGCCTCAGCGGTCAAGACCACAGATATGGGAGCGATCTCCTCCTCCTCCTCCTCTGAGTCTCCATCAGGCTCCTGGCCTCCTTCGAAGGTCTCTGCGCATAGCCACTCTAGCTCATCAGGACGCTCAGATATATCCTCTCTGCCCTGGTATATATTGCCCGTTAGAGCGAAGTATCTATTGTTATCATATATCTCGGTATTAGCCTTACGGCATCGAGAATTAGGTTTCTTCCCTCGCACGACAATATGGATACCTCTGCCGCTCTTGGATATCTCTGTATAGGAGTCCATCTTATCGATGATCTCCTGAGCCTTAGGATCTATGTTGCCCTTCTCATCTATGACCTTATCTAGGTCTATAATCGTATAGGGATCACTCTCTGTGAGGACGAATCCGACGCCCATACAGTGATGCTTTGCTAGGCTTGCGCAAGCCACGTCGAAGGGACTCCATGTACCGGGATCGCTGACGCTAGCGTGCTTGCCATCGTAGGCCTTACGAGGATGCTTATCGCTCTTCCAGATAACCCATTGGTCCAGCTCTCTCAACTCCTGCGGGATGTTTGCTATCATATCTTTCTTATAGTTAGCTTCCATCTATGTCCTCCCATAACTGAAATCTCTTGATTCCCTTCCTACTAAGAGAAGCGTCCTGTGCATGCACAGGACACGCTCTACTCTATCCGGAGCTATCCGCGTCTAGTCACTCGGCTTATTGCCAGATACTAGCTCCATCAATCTGATCCTGGGAACGCGGACTAATCGACCGAGTCTCACTGAGGGTATCGAACCGTTCTTGACTAGTCGACGCGCTAGATACTCGCTTATCCCCAATTCTCTAGCCGTCTCGCTGATCGTTAGTGTCAGCGTCTCCTCCCGTCTTGATGCTATCTTAGTCATCGCCGTATCCTCCTAATGAAATATCTTGGTTGCTCCTTGCTACAATGTTTATAGTACCACATGTTTGCTTGGTATGTCAAGATGATTTGTGGTATAATCTTGCAATTAAGAAGATATTGACAAATTTCGTTATATGTGCTTATATGTTGTTGCGTGTTGGCAATGTGGGTGTTTGTGGTGATCTGCAAGGTATAATCAATATGCATAGCGATACCACATCAAGCGTAAGACCTGACTCAGCAGAGCAGGCTGCAAGAGGAGGCTACCGATGGAACTGGATGGGATTACGAACCTCAGATTATCTGCATTTGAAAGCAGAATGACCGCAATAGAGATGCGCCTATCTGTGCTAGAGCAAGGCAGTGGGACGAGCCCCAAACGACGCAAACGAGAGCTAACTCTAGAGGAGCGAAAGGCTGTCCGAGCACGTCTAGTAGCTGGACAGGAAAAAGCACGCGTTAAGAGAGAACTCGAGGCGAAGGCAAAGGCGAAGTCGAAGGCGTAGGCAGGGACTGCAAGTAAGAGTGACGAGGAGGCTGAGGATGAACGGCAATATAAGAAAGCGCGGCAACGGATGGCAGATCACAATATGGGCGGGCAAGAAACCTGATGGCACTCCATTAAGATATTATGAGACGATCAAGGGCTCAAAGACTGACGCTCAGATACGCCGCCGGGAACTGCTATCAGGCATGGACAAGGGCATCCCGATCCCTACTGGGCAGCTTACTCTGGCTGACCTACTCGACCAATGGCTGGCAGGATACGTCAAGAACAAATGCAGCGATCGCACCTATGACGGCTATGAGACCATCGTAATAAAGCATCTGAAGCCAAATCTCGGGCACATACTACTACGACAGCTAGATCGATCAGCAATCGAGATATACTATGGTAAGGCGGGTGAGAAGCTATCAGCCAGAACGATACAGCATCAGCACCGCATACTATCAGAGGCGCTGAAATGGTCTGTCCGCAAGGGAATACTCGGTCGTAATCCATGCGATATGGTAGACGCACCGAAGCCACGCAAGACGATTATGCGAACGCTCACACCGCCAGAAGTAGACAGATTGCTGAATCAAGCGTCGAGCAGTCGGTTCTACCCCGTAATCTATATGGCTATATCATCAGGGCTGAGACGGGCAGAACTGCTGGGCCTTAGATGGCGAGATATCGATCTCGATATGCTTTCGATATCGGTTAGCCGGGTATTGTACAAGCGTCGTGGGGTAGTCGTATTCAAGGAGCCCAAGACGGAGCATAGCCAACGTCAGGTAGCTATGACACCTAAATTGGCCATTTTTCTGAGAGAGTACAAAAGGCAGCGAGAGATACTGAATCTTGAGCTAGGGAGACCGCTCGCTCTAGACGATCTGGTCTTTTCCAACATAGATGGCGATCCGCTCGACCCTTGTACTCTAACTCATGAGTTTAGTAAGATTGCAAGGCTAGCAGGATTAGGGAAGGTCAGATTCCACGATCTACGGCATACTTTTGCTAGCCTGATGCTGCTACGCGGCGCGCAACCAAAGGTCATATCTGAGGCTCTAGGACACGCAAGCGTGGCCTTTACCATGGACGTCTATAGCCACACTATAAGTGGGATGCAAGAAAACGCGATGGCTCTGCTTGACGAGATCATGCCTCCAGGTGTTTTAGCGTCAAACGAGCGTCAAGGGGCGTAGGTGCTTGGCTAAACGGAGGCAGGGCAGCAGCTATGCAGCAAGAGTGGTACGCCCGGTGGGATTCGAACCCACGACCCTCGGTTCCGAAGACCGATGCTCTAATCCGCTGAGCTACGGGCGCAAGTTCATAATAGGGGAGAACTAGAAAGGGCGAGCGGAGGGATTCGAACCCTCGATCTCCAGGGCCACAACCTGGCGCCTTAAGCCTCTCGGCTACGCCCGCCACGCAGAGAACATTTTAGCACAACAACATCAGCTACACCATATTGAAAACAGCTTGATACAATCGGGGATTAAATTACTGCCGAACCTATTTCGATACTTCTTCTATCAACAGCGGTAGCAATTTATTGTACGTTGCATCCAAGTCTTCCGGTATCATCCTGGTCTCGCCCAGCACCGTCATGAAGTTGGTATCACCAGACCATCGCGGAACCACGTGCATATGAACGTGTTCGCTTATGCCGGCGCCTGCCACACGGCCTATATTCATTCCGACATTGAACCCGGTCGGCTGCATGAGTCGTTCCAGCGCGGCTACGCCAGCCCTGGTGAGGATGCCCATCTCCCGCAGCGATTCGTCATCCAGCCTGGTCAAGTCGCCCTCGTGGCTAAAGGGTATTACCATGATATGACCGTTGGTATAAGGATATAAATTCAGCATAATATAGCAATATCGGCCGCGATAAAGAACATAGTTATTCCGATCCTCGCCGGAACAGCGGACTTTTTCACAGAGAATGCACTCTTCCATTTTCTCAGATGATTTAGCCTGCAAAATATACCTCAATCTCCAGGGCGTCCAAATAATCTCCAACTGTCATACCTCATCACAGGTCGATGCGATTCACGTCGAGATTCTAGCATACAAACGTGTCCGATTCAACACAGCAGCCGTCATGCTATAATAAGCCACACAGCAATATGGATAGAGAACTGTTCGATACTATAGTAATCGGCGCCGGCCCGGTCGGCAGCTACGCAGCGCAGAAGCTGGCCAGCTATGGATATAAAGTGGCCGTTCTCGAAGAGCACGATCGTATCGGCGAACCAATGCAATGCACCGGTATCATAGGCGTCGAGTGCTTCGAGCGATTTCATTTATCGACCAGTGCGGTAATCCGTGAGGCAAACTCAGCAAAATTTTTCAGCCCGTCCGTCAAAATAATACATCTGCAAAGCGAAAAACCTCAGGCATACATCGTCGACCGCAGCGCCCTCGACCGTCAGCTGGCTGATGCCGCGGCAGCGCAGGGTGCGAAGTTTTTCACCTCGTGTCGGGCTAACAGCATCGCTATAGTGGCGGATCGGGTGATAGTAATTACCGATGCAGGCGACACATTCGAGGGCCGCACATCTGTGATCGCCAGCGGCTTCTATTCCAAGCTGGCGCAAAGGCTCGGTATAGAGAAATTCAGGGACTTCATCACAGGAGCCCAGGCTGAAGTCACCATCAAAGATGGCAGTGCGCTTGAGGAGATAGAGATCTATCTGGACCAAGATCTAGCGCCCGGTTTTTTCGCCTGGCTGGTGCCGACGACTCCGCAGCGGGCGCTGCTAGGTTTATTCTCGCGGGAGAAACCGCGCAAACATTTGCAGGGATTCATCCAACTGCTCTGTGATAAAGGGCGCATAGCATCAACTGAAGCGGAGATCAAGCACGGCGCGATACCACTGAAACCGCTCAGCAAAACATACTGCAAACGCGTCATCGTGGCAGGGGATGCAGCAGGACAGGTGAAGCCGACCACCGGGGGCGGCGTGTACTACGGCATGATCTGCGCCCAGCTGGCGGCAGACACATTGAAAGACGCCCTTACGAAAAACGACTACTCGGAACGCTCCATGTCCGGTTATCAGAAAACCTGGCAGAAAGAGATAGGACGCGAGCTGCGCAACGGTTACATCGCGCGCCGTGTATATGAGAAGTCCAGCAACCATCTTATAGATAATCTGTTCGATCTCTCCCTGAAAAAGGGGCTTCATGAGATAATCAACGAGTCGACTGACATATCATTCGACTGGCACAGCAAGGCCTTCTTCGAGATCATAAAACAGGCTGTGCCGCGCTTGTTTAAACCGTAACGCTACGCATAGTTAATCGACATAATATTCAGGTATCCATAAAACATCGATTGGCATTGTAACTTTTCCATATTCATGCTTAAATAAAGAACCAGCCTCAAACAATGCTCTCTCAATTCTGCCTGTTTATTATGAATAGGCATCGATCGATTCATAGGAGGGCCAATTGGATCTAAAGAAATACGAAGTACCAATTGAAAAACTGCGATGGAACTGCGATCCCCGCATGTTCGAATTCGAATGTACAAAAGACCTAGCTCCGCTGGACGAGTTCATCGGACAGGATCGCGCCGCCAAGGCCATTGAGTTCGGGCTGAATATGAGCGACAACGGCTACAACATCTATGTGGCCGGACTGACCGGAACCGGCAAAACCACCATGGTCAAAACCTATATCGAAAAGCTGATAAAAGATAAGGAAGCCAGGGGAGAGATACCGGCCATCGAGGACTGGTGCTACCTCTACAACTTCAGAGAACCGGATCAGCCCCAGATAGTGAGCCTGCCGCAGGGCAAGGGCAAAGAATTCCGCGATCACATGAACCAGCTCTTAGGCAAATCCAGGGAGGAGATGAGGCGGGCCTTTACCAGCGAGGAGTACAAGGAGCAGAAACAGAGGATCATAGAAGAGAGCCAGGGCCTGCAGAAACATGTATTCGAGGCCGTGTCCGAGGAGGCGCGCCAGCAGGGTTTCGCCCTGAAGGTGGGACCCGCCGGCCCGACGCTCATACCGACGGTCAACGGCCGCCCCATGGAGGAGAAGCAGTTCAACGCGATGTCGGAGAGCGCGAAGAAGGAGATGGGTGACAAGCATGACGAGCTCATGAAGAGGCTGATGTCTGGCATAGAGCAGGTCGCCGAGCTGCAGAAGCAGACGGATGAGCGCCTGCAGAATATGGATAAAGATATCGGGGAGTTCACCATTTCCCGTCTTTTCAACATGCTGCTGATGACATATCAGGAACAGTCCAGGATAAGCAAGTTCCTGTACGAATTAAAAACATATACGCTAGATAACGTCGCTTTATTCAAGGGTGAAGAGGAGCCGTCGCACCAGCTGCTGGGAATGCCCGTAAATCAGACAACGACAGGGAAAAATCCCTTCCTGCCATTCCAGATCAATGTCTTTGTGGATAACAGCGATGTAAAAGGTCCGCCAGTCGTGCTTGAGTCCAATCCCAATTTCGGCAATCTGTTCGGCATGATCGATAGGCGGTTCCTGCTGGGCGGCTATGTAAGCGACCACACAATGATCAAGCCCGGAGCGCTGAGCAAGGCCAACGGAGGATACCTCCTGCTTAGCGCATACGACGTGGCGTTGAACTCCATAGTATGGTTCGCCCTCAAGCGCGCGATAAAAAACAAGGAGGTGCGCATCGAGGACCCGTTCGAGCAGTTCGGGCTCTTCGCGCCGCAGGGCATGAGACCGGAAGCGATGCCGATAAGAGTAAAGATCATTCTGATAGGCGAGGCTCTGCTCTATCACATGCTGTCGATGTACGATGAGGACTTTTGGGAGATATTCAGGGTCAAGGCCGACTTCAACTATGAGATCGAAAAAACAGAAAAGAACATGAAAGACTACGCGGCCTTCATCGCCGTCTGCTGCGAGGAATGCAGCACAAAGCACTTCGATACAGCGGGCGTGGCCAAGCTCATCGAATACTCAGCGCGGATGGTGTCCGACCAGGAGAGGCTGTCTTCACGCTTCGCCCTGATCAAACAACTAATTCAGGAGGCAGACTACTGGGCCTCTAGCGACGGAGCCAAACTCATCACCGACAAACACGTGACGAAGGCCATCGATGAAAGGATATTCCGTCACAACCTCGCCGACGAGAAAATCTGTGACATGATAAACCGCGGCGAAATAATGATTGACGTCACCGGGGAAGAGATAGGGCAGGTTAACGGCCTAAGCATCTACTCACTCGGGGATATCGCTTTCGGCAAGCCCTCGCGCATCACCGCCAGCACCTTCATGGGGCGCGGCGGCGTGATAAACATAGAACGCGAATCTGAGATGAGCGGCCCGATACATAATAAAGGCGTCATGATCCTGAGCGGCTACCTCGGCTGGAGGTACGCCCAGGACAATCCACTGTCGCTTTCAGCCAGCCTCTGTTTCGAGCAATCCTATGAAGGCGTTGAGGGCGACAGCGCTTCATCCGCCGAGTTGTACGCCATCCTCTCCAGCATAGCCGACGCGCCGATACGGCAAAATATAGCGGTCACCGGCTCGATCAACCAGAAAGGTCAAATACAGCCCGTGGGCGGCATCAACCTCAAGATCGAAGGTTTCTTCCGCGTATGCCAGGCGCAGGGGCTGACCGGAGACCAAGGAGTGCTCATCCCCAACCAGAACCTGAGGAACCTGATGCTGAAAGAGGAAGTGGTGCAGGCGGTAAAAGATGGCAAGTTCCATATCTATACGGCCAAGACTGTCGACGAGGGTATCTCGATATTAACCGGCATACCGGCCGGCGCCAGGAAGAAAGACGGCACATATCCTAAGGGAACGATAAACTATCTGGTGGATAAAAAGCTCAAGGGCATGACGGAGAAACTCAAAAAACTGGCCTCGGAAGAGAAGCCTGAGGGAAAAGATAAGCACCGCCGAAAATAGGCCTGATTTCGCAAACCGCGACGCGTCGGTTTACTTCTTCCGGTCTTTGCTCATCTCATGCGGCACCTGCCTCAGCAGCTCGATTATCTTGTCGCCCTCTTCCCAGAAGACACCCCATGTCTTGCCGCCGTCGTAAAGGTCTATCTTAAAGCAGGACAGCTCTTTGAGGCGCTTAGATGTTTCCGCAAATATCTGGTCCAGCCGAGGATCGATATTGACCCCCAGTTCGGCGCGGAACTGCTGTACCCGGGCCATGGCCTTATTGATGATGGTGATACCATTGTTGAAGCTGGTAAAAGTACTGCCGCCGCGCTCAACGCTCCAGTCCACATCCAGGTGTCTCAAGAAAGTATCAAAGCGTCCCTTGAGCGACTTGAGCGCCGACTCCGTCATCTCAACATTGACTTTCGATGTATCGAATACGATCTTCGACGCGGCGTAGGGATCGAGCTTTTCCAGCTTTTTGAAGGCCTTTTCCAAAGTATTGATAGCCTCACCCAGCTCCTTGAGCACCGCCTCGTCCGGCCCCTTCTTCTTCACCAGCGTCGATTTGCCTATGGTATCAAAGCCCGCCGTCACCTTGACCTTTAGCTCCGCGAGCTTAGCGACGGCTTCGGAGCACTCCTTCAGCGCCTGCTTATATTCTTTCTCGATATCCTCAACCACGTTATTATCTCCTTTAATCGCCCGCGTCCATCTATAAAATACGAATAAACTATAGCGAACTTTTATCGCATTCAGGTAGATTACAACGAGTGGACACCATTGTCAATCATTTTAGAGAGGTGTATCAATCTTTCTTCTGATAGCTGCAGAAGGTGGACTTCCATGACGCAGCCCAGTTGACCGTCTTCGGCTTCTCATTGCGCATGGCTATGGACTTCATCTCAAAATAGTGTTCCGCGACAAAGTGCTCCTTGAGCCCCTGCTGCTCGGCGCATTCGATTTTGCAGTAGGGACATTTCCACGCTACCGACATATGATCTCCTCTATAATAACTCACACGTAAATTCGATATATACATCAAGAATAATTTGAATACTGTCCTCCAATCAAGTGGAAGATGCAAGCGTTAAATATGCGGAGACTGAAAAGCACAACAAAAGAAAAACATATAAAGGAGGAAACTATCTTGAAGCTGTTTTGTATTGGAGCGGGAGACGGGACTCGAACCCGCGACACCCTGCTTGGAAGGCAGGAACTCTACCACTGAGTTACTCCCGCGAAACACGTAGCTATTTTATACTTAATGATGAGATGTGTCAAAAAGAGGGCTTCTTCTTGAAGGTATTTTCGACTATAAGTGGCTCATCCCCATATGGAATTAATGATCTTGGTCCTTATAACCCCATGCACGGGCAGCAGCGCCGATATGACGGACACGGCAAAGAGCAGCAGGGCGGTGCGGATCAACACGAACGATGATATCCGCAAGAAGACATCGCCGAAGGGGAAGTGGAACGGGTAGTGCGCTTCCAGCGGTATTATGCCGAACCTGTAGATCAGCATAGCCAATGCCAGCGCAATAATAGAATAGAAAATCGCGCGAATTATATATGATAACGTAATAGATGCGGGTGTTATGCCGATAGCCCGCTGAATGCCTATCTGGCGTTTCCTGTGCGCCACATCGATATAGGTAACGATAAAGATAGTGATGCCTGCAACCATCAGGTTCACAGCATCGATGATTATCTCGATGATCTTGAAGCTCCCTGTCATGCTGTCAACGAGTCCGGCGTGGTCCTCCCATGTCGTCACCCTGAGCCCATCCGCCGTGCTTACTATCTGACTGGTTATCTCATCGGTATCGGCACCTTCTATGGTTTTGACATATATAGCGCTGGCGTTATTAGCCAAAAGCGGGGCCACCGTTTCAAACTCCCTCTCCGAGACGTAGGACTGCAGGTCCGTTTGAATGAACTCAGTGTAGAAGATGCCCTTGACCGTATACTCCTTCTCGACGTTATTGGTATAGGTAACGGATACTATATCTCCCGCGTGCACATTCTGGAGCGACCTGGCATAAAGCTCAAGGTCCGACCTGTCGGCGCCGGCTATTTGAATACCGAGAACTATGGTATCGACATCGTCGGCATCCAAATAGCTTCCTTCTACAATAGAATCGGCAATAGTAAAGACGGCAGCCTCCGTATCCGGCCATACCCCGTAGACGGCGGCGCCGAGATATTTGCCCCCGTGTTCTATTTCCGCCCCCAGATAGTTCCTCGCCGTGGCGGACTCAATGCCTTCGATTTGTTCTATCTCCGTCAGGAGATGTTCGATATCTGCTATATAGTGGCTGGCTCCATCAGATTCTATGACGATATCGCTGGAATATGTATTAATAAGCTTATCGTTGGCCCCCCACGCCAGACCATCGAGCAACCCCGGCACGAATACTAGGTTCAATGCCACCAGTATCAAAATAAGCATGGTAAGCAGTGCTATCCTGAAGTTGCCCTTTGTGACCGAGGTAAATGCCAGAAGGATGGCAACCCTTAGCGATCCTACCATTCCAACCCGCCGTCCTGAGCGATAATCCTGCCGTCGCCCAGCGTCAGAACATGGCTGGCG
>Ga0172380_10008135_pt1 | contig 11586 bp, 9 predicted proteins | sample Leawe162metaG_FD_119747 | JGI IMG/M metagenome (GOLD analysis project Ga0172380, IMG submission 119747) | Leachate microbial communities from a municipal landfill in Southern Ontario, Canada - Leachate well 162 metaG | ecosystem: Engineered > Solid waste > Landfill > Unclassified | place... | reverse complement strand
TTGTAAAAGAGTGTTTTTGTCTATACTCTTTTTGAATTTTTATTATGAAATTGCTTATTTTCTGAGATATTTATGGAAAAATCGGTCGCAAGATGCTTGCGGCTCATTTGCCAGCTCTTCGTGCACAATATTCGCCTGACGCTGTTATCGTCAATGATGAGAATATATCGCACGGGAAGGGTCCACGATTGAACCAAATTCACTGGCTCGAAAATCAGTGAGTCGATATTTTCACAGGGGGGAATCATAGCCTCGAGTCCCGAAATGATATCGCGGAGTATATGAATGCTTCTGATTCAAAGCAGCTTCGCCCACATAATCTCGTAGGAGAGGACCTCCCATGAAAGGGCTATCGAGTCTATGATATTGCTGGAAAAAAACTTCTTGTTATCAATCTCATAGGGACTGTATTTATGAAGGAGACATCGGAGAATGCATTTCAAACTATTGATACTATTCTAGCGCAATATTCCAAAGATGCGGTGGATGCAATCGTAGTGGATTTTCATAAAGAAGCTACTTCTGAATGATATGCGATGGCAAATTATCTCGATGGTCGTGCCTCAGTACTTTTTGGGACTCATACGCATGTGCAGTCAAATGATGCAGAGATTTGGCCAAAATGACTCTGATTTATTAATGATATAGGATTTGCGGGGGCTCGACACAGTATTATCGGTGTGGATTGGGAACTCGTCAAGCATCGATTTACCGAGTGACGGCAAGAGTGATTGATGTCTCCTGATGAGCATGGCCCATGAGTTCTTTCTGGGATGTTTGTCGAGATTGAAAACAAAAAATGTATCAAACTTGAGGTGATACGGATTTGTGAATAAATTTATTATGATCACTATTACTATTGATTGACCTGCATGAAGTGGGAAAGGCACGACTGCAAAACTGTTAGCAGAAAAACTCGGTTTTAAATATCTTGATTCTGGTTCTATGTATCGTGCGGTGGCTGTCTATTTAGCTGAAAAATGAGTGGACCTGGAATCAGTTTCTGAGAAAGATTTGCTATGAATTACTCTCGATTTTGATCATGAAAACCATGTACGAATTAATGGGGAAGAATATGCATCCAAAATCCGTACTGCTGAAGCTGGCGTGGGGTCTTCAATGATTTCTTCACAGGTAGTGGCAAGGGAGTGTATTATCCCGGCTGGTCAAAAAATTCTTGCTACCGATAACTACGTCCTTGAGGGACGAGATACAGGTACTGTCTGGGCACCATGAGCTGATGTAAAAATTTATCTCGTGGCTGACCCCGTGGTACGTGCACACCGGAGATTTCTCGATTTACAAAATAAAGGCGACGATTTCACGGAATCAGAAGTTCTTAAACAAATAGTTGCCCGCGATTATCGGGATATGTCACGTAAAGACGGGCCTCTTGTAAAACCCGAATGAGCGTATGAAATCGATACAACACATATCACTATACCTGAACAAGTAGAAAAGATTTATGAGATTGTGCAAGAAACTTTGCAAAATAACAAAACTTCGTAGTATCAGAGATGCCAGAAGGAGACATATGCCCCGCTCATTTTAGTCATCACTGAGATTTTCCCTGAATGATGATTAAAATGAGCGGGGAGGAAAGTCCGGACATCGCTGTCCCGCTCCTTTTTATTCTTTTACTACATGTATGTACTATGTTTACATGTTGCACAACTCGGTAACAGGCAAGTATTACATAGGATATAGTTCTGATCTCAAAAAGAGATTTCAGGAACATATCTCATGAAAAAATACCTCTACATGCAATCATTGTGCAGATTGGAAACTCGTATATTATGAAGCCTATATGACAGAAAAAAGTGCGAGAAGTCGTGAAAGGCAGCTCAAGGCACACGGTAAATGAGTAGCTGTTATCAAGGCTCGTATACAAACAGATACTGGAGAATAAAAAGGAGCGGGACAATCTGAGAGCTAACGGCTCTAGCTGTGTAGGTGACTATACGGTATGGAAAGTGCCACAGAGACTCAACAGGTTTATGATAATACGAGAAAAGAATTCGTTCATAGATCCAAGGTGAAAAGTCTCAGCAGTTCTTTTCCTCGCTGAGAGGCATTCGAGTAATCGAAATGTCTTGGTAAACCCCAGATGATGCAAGTGAGTTGGCCCCCGCTCATTTTATTGAAAACAAGAATTTACTTCTAGTATTACAATAAAATGAGCGGGGAGGCTCACGCTTGAGCTCATAAGTGATTATGGGCCCAGAGAGATATATGTCGAGACACAGAATCCGGCTTATTACTTCTGGCATTTATACTATTTTTTGTTGGTGAATATATTCTTCGATTGCTTTTCCTGCTCACTCGATAAATTCGAGAAGGAGGATATAGAGGGGAACTCAGAGAAAAAATCCCCCGATGCCCATAAAGTGCTCTGACACGAAGAGTATAATAAATATGATAGGTGCTGGAATATTGAGAGATTGTCCGACAATTCGTGGATTCAGAACATAGGATTCTATTATATGGATGATGAGCAGCATCGATAAAATAGCTATCACGATACCCCATCCAGGATAGGCCACAACACCCGCAAAGAGAATCGGTATACCACTGATAAATACACCGAGTATAGGGACAAAGCTGGTCAAAAATGTGATAAATCCCAGTGCAAGTAAGTAGGGGAATGTCGTGTTGTTATCCAGAGAGAGTAGCCCGTAGAAAAATCCTATGATCACGAGTCCGATAACGGTCAAAAGAGTATTTACGACTGCTATCTTAAACTGTGCATAGAATACGAGTCAAAAACTATGAGTTATTTTTCGGAAGATAATCCGGAGATCATTATAAAAGAATGCAAATGGACCTTGTTTGAGTTGGGATAAATAGGTTTTTACGGTCGTATTTTCCAGGAGCCATACAAAGCTGACAATGTAACCAAAAATAATTTGAAAAAATATGCTTCCAATGTGGACGACCTTTGCGACAATGTCCTCTGTGTTAGTAGTTGGGGAGATAGCATTGATAAAATCACTAATTTGAGTGGATATATTTTGCCATTGTCAGAGTGTGCTTTGCAGTCCAGAAGATCACAAATTGACACCAAATTTTTGAGAAAAATCTTGTAGTAATTGTGCTATATCAGTGACGAGAGTGGGCCCTATATCTGAAAAAACATAGATACATATGAGGGCAAAAATGATGTAGAGTATTGAGAGAAGTGTCTTTTCTGATGTTATTTTGATGACGAGAAAACGGAGACTATTTGGAATTTTATTTTTATTTTTTCAGATGAAGGTATGAGCATATTTCGATGAATTTCCAAAAAGTGAAGCACACAAAAAAGCAGTCAAAAAGAATACCAAAAACCCCTTTCAAAGATAGATAATCAGCAGTATCCCCAAAAAAGATACCGTGTGTTCCGCAAAAGAACGAGTAAAGATAAACTGGGAGAGAAATTTTCGCATGCCTCTATGCTATGTGTTTTCACTGAAAAGCAAGTGTTTTATTATCCAAAGATTTCAAGAGCAATGTCAGTGGGGGATTCACTTTGTGTGTTTTTCGGCACTTCGTTTAAATGAAGTACTATTGTTACTTTTTTTGCTCCCAGCTCAATGCCTATAGTTTCTATAATATTCCAATGATTTCCTTCTCGACATCGAGTTTCCGCAAAAGATGTTGTTTTTATAACAATAACATCATCGACCAAATCTATGTCTGCTGTCCTGAGGAGAGGAAGAAGATTTTGTTTTATCCCACCTTCGATGAGCTTTTGGAGAAAAAACTCTTTTGAGAAAGGAATATTTTCTCATGCTTTGGTCTCTGTCACTCCTTCGTGGGCCTCTTCTTCCATTACCATATTTATGGGTATCTCAACGATCTCTTCTGTAGCTACTATTTCTCATTCATTTCCTTCTATCGAGGTTATTATATCTTCTGGAATTTGCTCCACTCGTTGTGTTTCTTGGTGTAGGGATGAGGCGGCAACTACTGAACCCGACTGTATATCTTCTGGTATTTTGTAGTGTATAGCTTCACTATTTTTTGTGATGCATTCACAGAGTGACATCATGAGTATATCCATTGGAACTGAAACCTGTTTGCTCTCTACATATATTTTTGTAAAGCGATCAAAGACACTTTTATAGAGAGGAAATTGTTTTTTTGCGAGAGCCTCTTCTATATTACTGACCACCCACTCTGTCATTTGTCCCGCAAAAGTTCGTACATTCACACCGGTTTTTTGGACAACTTCCAATACTTCCTGAATTTTATAGCCATCTCCACTTATGCATGCCTCAAGAGTTTTCGCGAGGAACTCAGGACCGACAAGTTGGAGAGCGCTTTCTACATAGGACGCAGTAAGGGTTTTATCGAGAATACATTTTTCGAGTATCGTGAGGGAATCTCGGAGACTTCACCGAGATCGATGGATAATCAGATCGAGAGCTCCCAGTTCTACTTTTATCTCCTCCTTTTTGCATATTTTTTCGAGGAGTCACCGCATATCAGCATCATTGATTCTCTCGAGGTCAAAACGGATTACGCGCGAAAGAATAGTGTCAGGAACTTTGTTTATCTCCGTAGTCGCAAGGAGAAATATCACATGGGGTGGAGGTTCTTCGAGCGTTTTAAGAAGGGCATTGAAAGCTCATTTTGAGAGCATATGGACCTCGTCGATGATATAGATTTTATATTTTCCCTGTGTTGGAGTAAATTTGGCATGCTCGATGACTTCTCGTATATTTTCGACACCAGTGTAGCTCGCAGCATCTATCTCGATCACATCGATCATCCGCTTATTTGCAAAAGCAAGACAATTTTCGCATTTTTGACATGGATTTCCATCTGTGAGGATATTGGTGCAATTCACGGTTTGTGCAAAAATTCGAGCGAGTGTCGTTTTGCCCGTTCCGTGAAATCAGAAAAATATATAGCCATGGTGAACTGTTTGGTTTCGGCAGGAATTCATCAGTACTTTTTTGACAAAGCTCTGCCCCACGACATCATCAAATGTATGGGGTCTGTATTTCTGATAAAGGGATTGATGAGGTATTTCTGGCATGGGTGCAGTATAGGGAATTGGAGCGATAAAACAAGTTGATTTAGTTTGCCTTTTGGTATTCATAATATGCCCTGATTCCAATCATTGCCGCATTATCTCCACAATATTTGAGTGATTTTGGGAGCAATACTGGCACCTCGATTTTTCTTCAGAAATCTTCGATTTTTGTACGAAGGAGAGAATTCGCGCTGACACCTCCGACGAGGCAAATAGTGGTTGCTTGAGTTGCTTTTTGTGCTTGCATTATTCTCTGAGTCAATATTTCCGTCACGGTATTCTGATACCCATAGGCTATCTCGATTTTGTCATTTTCTGTGAGTTTCTCGTGTTGCCCTATCCTGAGTGTTATCTCGCGGATAGCTGCTGATTTGATACCTGAGAATGAGAAATTGAGGGAATCTGCTGGGAGAACAAGGGGGAATTTTGGAATATTGGTATGAATTTCTGGATTGTATTTTTGTGCGAGTTCATCGACATCACGCCCGGCTGGGAAGGGAAGTCACATCGATCTTCCGACTTTGTCCATACTTTCCCCAGCACTATCATCGAGCGTCCCTCAGAGCTTTTCTATTTCAAAAAGAGACTTCCAGAGGAAGAGATCATTGTGTCCGCCAGAAGCAGAGAGGACAATTGCAGGAAATTGAATATCTTCCAACTTTCTTTCCAGAAGAACAGAAAAAATATGTCCTTCGATATGATTGACCCATATAAGGGGTTTACCGTGGATTTTTGAGAGAGTTTTTGCAACTGTTTTCCCGATAAGTAAGGAGGGGATGAGTCCGGGTTCGCTTGTAGCTGCGAAGATATCAACATCTTTCAGTGTTATATTTCAAATTTTCAATACTTCTTCCAGAAGCTCGAAGACGTGGTTTGCGTGGAGTCTTGCCGCTGTCTCAGGGACGACACCTTCCGTGGCAATATGCTCTATTTGTGTATGGGTTTTCATACAAATGAGTGCTTCATCTTGCAATAAGGCAATAGAGGTGTCGTCACAGGAGGATTCAAAGGCAAGGAGGTACATGTGAAAAAGTTTATTAGGTTTACTGAGTTTATTGAGTTTATTGAGTTTGGAAAGTAATAAAAAAATCATCCAATGATGGATGAAATTTATTATTCAATGGGCTGTGCCATTCGAATCCGCCTAGGCGGAGAAGAATGGTGGGTGACACAGGATTCGAACCTGTGACCCTCTGCTTGTAAGGCAGATGCTCTAACCAACTGAGCTAGTCACCCAAAGTGGAAGTACTATATGAAATATTTTCATTTTGCAAAATTTTTTATTTTCTTGATAAAAAAGTTCTTTTCGTACTATAGAAGCCATGAAGGCGCTAAAAAATCATTTTTTTCTGGTAACATTCTCTACCGTATTATGCTGAACGCTCTTTCTGGGTGAGAAATTTTTTCATATTTCGTACGGTTGGCAGACGATTTTGAAGTGGATTCTTTTATTTTTGGTGCCATTTTTGTTATATTGGAAGAAAGAAACTCTCATTCTCTCGACGGGAAAATTCTCTCGCAAAGTATTTTTGTATGGCGTACCCCTTGGTGTCATCGCTGCTTTGAGTATCATAATCGCATATTGGACACTTTGGGATCAAATAGACAGGTCACTCCTTCAGGCCTATCTCGATAAAAAACATATCACAGCAACGACATTTTTCCTAGTCTTTTCCTATATTACTTTTGTAAACTCTTTTCTTGAGGAACTCTTTTTCCGAGGATGGGTTTTTCGTACCTTGTCTTCTTGGAATTTGGCAATTGCATATATCTTTAGTGCTCTTCTCTTTGCGCTCTATCATCTTTCAATATTTTCTACTTGGTTTAGTGGCTGGATCTTACTCTTTGTCTTATTCGGACTTTTCGTCAGTGGTTGTTTATTTTCTTTTCTCTACCATAAAACAGGATCTATCTGGTCAGCCTGGATAGCTCACATCATTGCTGACACGGCTATTGTTGTTATAGGATATCTCTTATTTTTCTCATAGTATGCATTCAATCTACGATACAGTTGCACTCCAAAAATTTCTCACAGAACAGGGCGAAAAGCCTTTTCGGCTGACACAGATTCAGCATTCACTCTACAAGGATCTCGTAGAGGATATCTCATCCTGTACGACGATTTCTCAAAAACTTCGTGAAGCGATGGAGGCTGAATTTACGGAGCATATACTTACTGTGAGCCATGTGGTCACTTCTGGAAATGGTCAGACGACGAAGTTTCTCCTCGACACGTATGATGGAAAACACATCGAATCTGTCGTGATGCGTCACCTTTCTGGGCGTAACACTCTTTGTATCTCATGCCAAGTGGGTTGTCCGATGGCGTGTACATTTTGTGCGACTGGAAAACTCTGATTACTTCGAAATCTCACAGTAGGGGAGATCGTGGAACAGGTTATGCTCGCGATACATCATCTCAAAAAAGAAGGACTTCAGATTCGTAATATTGTATTTATGGGTATGGGGGAACCATTTCTGAATTATCCAGAAGTCAAAAAAGCACTTGAGATATTTTGTGGTCCGAAGTGTCTCAATTTCTCAGAACGACGTATCACTATTTCTACCTGCTGAATTGTTCCAGGAATTAAAAAACTGATGGTCGATCATCCGCAGATTAGCCTTGCCGTCTCTCTCCATGCCCCAAATGATGAAGCTCGCCGTGCTATCATGCCTGTAGATACTACCTATCCCCTCGATGAACTGATGAAGACGCTCGATGAATATGTTGCCGTGACGAATAAACGTATTTTCTATGAATATATTATGATAAAATGAGTGACAGATAAGCCTCAGTATGCACATGAACTCGCGGAACTGATGAAGGGGAGACTTGGACATGTGAATTTTATCCCCTACAATGCTGGAGAAGGTATAATGGGCGATGATATGCAGCCGACCCCGACGCTGATTATAAAAAAATTCCAACGTGTCCTTGAGGAATACGGGATTCCCTCTACCGTTCGTCACACGATGGGGGATGATATCGATGCTGCCTGTGGACAGCTTGCCCTCAAGGTAGATGGAAAGAAGACTTCGGATGTTCAGGGAAAGAGGATAAGGGGAGGGTAGGGACAGGAGATATTTCAGTGCATTTATTCACGACTTATGCTGCCATCTCTATTTTAGCTGCATCAACATCGGATCCACTGCTATGATTAAATGCTTTCGTTTTGGCGTTATATCGAACATGTTGAGTATACTGTGCCAAGGGAGACTCCGGATAAAAGAGAAATAGTCCGTCTGCTGAAATGCCACAAGACTCAATTTTTTCGACTATTGTATATGGCTGACACAACTCTCTGGATATTTCGGCATGCATAAAACCAGTTACTGGATTGTATTCAAATTTTCTCACTCAAATAACCGATTGCGCGGAAGCAATTATCTCAGCAGTTGACAGCCGAGGTTCATCGCGATATTCTAAGAGTTCCATAAAAGGACAATTCAAAATAATGTACCTACATTATACTGCATTTTTGACTTCCGCAAGTAGCAGTATTAATTTTTTTATTTTTTCTTTCCGAATTTTTTCCCTGTATCACCTTCAGCGAGTTTTTTGAGAATTATCTCATTACAGATAGCTTCATCGAGTGTATTTGGATCATCCTTGTATTTTTTTGGAAGAGGGAAATTATCTTTCCCTTGCTTCATATAGGGGCCAAACTTTCCTCGCAGGACCTGGATATCCCCAAATTCCATAATGATATTACTGGTACCTGATGCTTTTGCTGCGATGAGTTCGAGGGCTTCCTCAAGCGTCACAGTATAGGCCGTGTAGGGAGCATCTTTTGGGATGGAGACAAAGGTTTTTTCACGGACGACATAGGGACCAAATTTCCCAATACTCGCTTTCACTTCCTGTCATTCGTGTACTCACAGAACCCGGGGGAGTGAGGAGATTTCAAGTGCTTGTTCGAGAGTGATAGTCTCCATATCCATGCCAGCGGGAATACTTGCGAAAGTTGGTTTTTTGTCTTCAGTTTTTTCCCCTATTTGCACAAAAGGACCAAATCGTCCCATACGAACTGACATCGGTTCACCCGTTTTTGGATGGTTTCCGAGACTTCTCTCGCCCGTGACTCGTTCAGAACCTCCGGCATTTTCTACCTGTGGATGAAAACCTTTGTAAAAACTCTTGAGCATCTTCTGCCACTGGATTTCTCCACGGGAGACTTTATCAAATTCCTCTTCTACATTGGCCGTGAATTTGTAGTCCATCATATCTGCGAAATTTTTCTCGAGATATTCACTGACGAGACGAGCGAGGGAAGTCGGGTAGAGATACTTTTGTTTTTTCTCGACATATCCTCGATCCATCACAGTCGTAATCGTCGGAGCATAGGTGGATGGCCGACCGATACCTTCTGACTCGAGTTTTTTGACAAGTGTTGCTTCGGTATAGCGTCCAGGAGGTCGAGAGAAGACCTGATTTCCTGTGAAAGTTTCCGACTCGAGGGTAGTTCCTTTTTTGATAACAGGAAGTGTTACTTCTCCTTCTTCTTCATCTTCCTCATCCTTTCCTTCTGTGTAGACTTTCATAAAACCATCGAAGAGAATGACTTGTCACTTGGTCTGCCACTTCTGATCCAGATTTTTTGGTACAAAATTATAGGTCGTTGTTTCTATTTTTGCTGCCTGCATTTGGCTTGCGACAGTTCTTTCCCAGATCAGTTTATAGAGCCTGAGATCATTGCCTTCGAGTTTGATAGTGTTCGGATCATTGTCCATATGTGTCGGACGGATAGCTTCGTGTGCTTCCTGAGCGTTAGCAGTTTTGGTCGTGAATTTCCGTCCTTCCACCATGCTGTATTCTTTTCCGTAGTTCTTATTGATATAGTCCTTGCAGGCATCTATCGCTTCGGCTGAAAGATTCACGGAGTCAGTACGCATATAAGAAATATGTCCATTTTGGTAGAGCATCTGAGCTGTCGTCATTGTCTGTTTCACCGAGAATCCCATCTTTCGACTGGCTTCTTGTTGAAGTGTTGACGTGGTAAATGGTGCTCCAGGAAGACGGAATGTCTCATTGGTATCCACTTCTTCGAGCACAAATGGATATTTTTGCTTGAGTGTCGCGACGAGAGTTTTTTCTTTTTCTCAGAGTTTTACTTCTGTTCCTTCTCAGAAATTTTTCAGGAAATCTTCGATCTGTTTCTGTGTCTTAAATCCTGGAGCTTTCCCTTTCACTTTTACGAGTTCCGCAACCAGTTTTTTATCAAATTGTACTTTTACTTTCCATGATTCTGTTGGAACAAAAGCTTCGATTTCTTTTTCACGATCGACGACGAGACGCATCGCGACGGACTGTACTCGTCCTGCTGAGAGCGTCGTCCCACTCGGTACTTTTCTCCAGAGGATAGGGGAAACCTCAAATCCTACGATACGATCAAGGACGCGACGTGCCTGTTGTGCATCGACGAGATTTTGGTCAATCGTGCGTGGATTTTGAATCGCGTATTCTATCGCTTTTTTGGTGATTTCATGGAATACGATTCTTTTTGTCGTCTTTGTATCGAGTCCAATTGCTTCACAGAGATGCCAACCGATAGCTTCTCATTCGCGATCTTCATCGGTTGCTATCCAGACATTTTCTGCTCATTTTGCGAGCTTCTTGAGCTCCGAGACGATTTTTTTCTTATCCTCATCGACGATATAGGTCGGAATAAACCCATTTTCTATATCTATCCCCATCTTCTTTTTCTCAAGATCTCGGATATGTCCGACGGATGCTTTGACGGTAAAATCAGCACCGAGATATTTCTCTATCGTCTTTGCTTTGGCAGGAGACTCGACTATTACGAGGTTTTTTGTCATGCTTTCAGTGTAGAAAAAAATTGTATGGAGCAAAAAAAATCAGTTGACAAGTTTCTCTATTGTTTTTATAGAGGAAAACTATTTTCTGATTTTTTAGTTTCTCTTACCTAGAGTTACAGTGTCTTGACGACATTTTTGAGGAGTATCTCACGGTCAGCAGGGAACTTCATATTTTCGAGTAGTGCCACAGTGCTGGCAAATATCTGATATTGACCACCTTCATAGATATAACTATTTCCAGTGAATTCCATCGGATTAAACTGAGAAAACATATTCTTAAACGGTGTATTTTTTGGGACAATTGGTACGATTCCTGCGAGGATACATGCTGTAATCCGAGAAGGATTGGTCTGTGTATCGGAGACGAGGAAATCACATCCAGAAAGAAGCGTATCAGAAAAATCCTTTACGACACGGATATAATCACTCTCCACAGAAGTTTTTCCAATGACGAAAATACTCACTCCGATATCGACGAGTCATTGGATGATAAATTCTCGTGTTTTCACATCGGTCAAATCTATACATCCTATATATCTCGTACTTTTGGGGAGTTTATAGCTTGTAATAAGCGTTTTCTTCGCACTGTTTTTTTGAGCGATAATAGTTTCTTCGCGTTGGGATTGGTAAGAGTTTTTCATATACCAGTACTCTACCAGAGTTTTTTTATGAGTGCAAATCTTTGAGAGGGGCATTACTCTTGACACTTCTCGTATTTCAATGTATTTATCTAAGTTCCAGTTTTTTGA
>Ga0172380_10008134_pt1 | contig 11587 bp, 30 predicted proteins | sample Leawe162metaG_FD_119747 | JGI IMG/M metagenome (GOLD analysis project Ga0172380, IMG submission 119747) | Leachate microbial communities from a municipal landfill in Southern Ontario, Canada - Leachate well 162 metaG | ecosystem: Engineered > Solid waste > Landfill > Unclassified | place... | reverse complement strand
TTTTGATAGTGCAAGACACACCGCAATAGCCTTTAGGCTTTCGCCCTGGACATACGCTATTGCAACCCGGCCATATGCGACCGCGCCTTTGGGTATCAAGCCCACCTCATGGATACGAACATTATTAACGGGCCGTCAAGTCCCAAAACGCAACAATCCATCTTTGATAATGGAGAACACGATGACGCGCAGAGAAGACCGACTGGAAGAGGATGTGGAACGTATGAAGCTGGATGACGCATATAATCGCGGATGGGGCGATGCCATGAAATTCATTCGCAAGAAGGCGCTTCTCGCGTGCGGAACGGTTATCAGTCTGGTTTCGCTGTTTTTGTATAATACCGTGGGGCCTTATTTATTCAATAACTACGACCGCGTAAAAGCGGCGTGGGTGGCCTTAAGCGGAACCAAGGGAGGCCTCGAATGAGATTCATTCTATCCACAAGATTAGGGGTGTGGTTTCTGACCGCCTATCTCTTTTTATATTTCTTCCTCGTATTGCTGGCTGGCATCGATAACGCCGCCAAAACCGAACTCGCCCTGAGCCGGCGCGCAGACGTGCTGACCGGGATGAGTTTTGCGCAATTGGGCGAAATACGGATGAAGAGGGGTTGATATGATAACATTACTAGGTTCATTATTAGGGTTCTTCGGGGCCGCGTTTCCCGAGATTCTCAAGATGTTTACGGACAAGGCGGATAAGAAGCACGAGCTTACGATCATGCAGCTTCAGATGGAACAGCAACGCCTTGGCCATCTGGCAAAGCTGGAAGAGATAAATGCCAATGCCGATATAGCCGAATCGAGCGCTATCTATAAAACCTACAGCACTAATATCCGGTGGGTGGATGCGCTGAATGGAACGGTGCGCCCGGTGATGGCCTATGCATTCTTTCTGGCATATGCCTTTGTGAAGATTGGGCAATATCATAGCGGGTTGCCGTGGCTGCTCTGGACGGAGGAAGACCAGATTATCTTCGCCACGATTATCAGCTTCTACTATGGCGGAAGGGCAATGAAGGCTGCGCGCAAATAATGAAAACCTGTAAAGAAGCAGTGGATTTAATCAAGCGTTTCGAGGGTTTGCGCCTGCGCGCATATAAATGTCCGGCAGACGTTTGGACTATCGGCTATGGCTCAACCCTAGGGGTACAGGATGGCATGATCATTTCGGCCCACGAAGCCGGGGAATTTCTAGAGCGCGATTTAAAGCGATTTGAGGGCGGTGTAACCCGCTTGTGTGGGGCAGTAGCCCAGCCCAATCAATTCGGCGCTCTCGTGTCGTTTGCGTTCAATCTGGGGCTAGGCGCGTTACAGAGGTCAACCCTCCGGCAGAAGGTATTGCGTGGTGACCATAGTGACGTGCCTGCTGAGTTTATGAAATGGACGCGCGGTGGCGGCAGAATATTACCGGGGCTTGTGAAGCGCAGGGCTGCGGAAGCTGAATTATATGCGAGTGCCCAATGACGCTGGCCATCATGCTCCTGTGGGCATTATCCGCTGCTGCCATGATATGCTTGGGCGGATGGTGGATATTTCTGGGGTGCGCGTTGCTGATAGCGTTTATCTGGCGAGGAGGTAATTTCGATGCGTCTTAAGAAAAAGCCGAAGCCTTGTAAGTAGGTTGGCACCCCCCGTCATTGGCTCATGCTGGTGGCGGGGAACTAACCCACCATCCCCTGCATCAGTGCAATCAGCCCGAACACGAGGCCGAAGCCTAGGTACATCATGTGGATTCCCTCACCCCATTAATCCATGTCCTTACAATCTTACACGCACCCTTTAGTTCCTCAAGATGCTTGGCATCGAAGCCCAGTTCCTTCAGGGCTTTATAATGCTGCCGCATGTCATCTTGTAGATATTGCAGGCGCTTAATGATGATTGGTGTTTTGTGGTTCATGCATCCCCCTCTAGTTTAATCCCCGGCACGGCGCGGAGGACTGCCTTTATTGTTTCGAGTAGCGTTTCTTTATTGGCCGATGGCAGCTCCTCATACGGAACTCTGGAGGCTTCTTGTGTAATCCATCCATTTCGCAAAGCCGCTGCTTCATAGGTATCATGGGCTATTTTAGCCACGCGCTCCACCACATCGGCATCTACCGTGGGAGGAGAAATGTTCTTGAGCAAAACCTCCACATACTCTTTTGCAAGCAAGCACCACAGGTTATGAACTTTTTCTCCATCCATTTCCTCAGACGGCATTGTATGTGTAAGCCATTTCCTAATGTCGCCAACAGTGGTTTTAGTTCCATGTTTAGTTACATCCAGAACATAACTATCACTCACCTCCCCGCTACTGTGGCCTTGGGTTTTACTGAGGGTAGAAACTGGTTTGCTAATATGGGGCATGATGGCGGCAATCAAAACATCAATTATATTGTTCCTATCCCTGTCAGTTTTAACAGGTTTATATCCCCACGCCTCACGCATCTTTTCCTGCAACTCTTTTATATCGGGAGTTCTTTTGATGTCATCTATCAGCATGTCCACCGCAATTAAATAGAGTGCCTTCGCCTCATCCTTGAGTGTAACACCCGAACCCATGTGTTTTGCATGGAGTCGATCACCTATCGTATTAAGTTCATCAGCCATATGTTGCACTGATCGGCTTTCTGGCAATTTATAAAAATCTCTAGGACTGATTCTTTCTCCGTCAAGCTCAACTGATTGTCCTGTTACAAGCATATCCTCCCCGCTGCTATGGCCTTGGGGCTTAGAAGGCGCATCTGGGTTCAATAGTTTTATAACCTCAAGCACTCTAGCGGCAGGGCTATCTGTCTCTATTTTTATATACTCCTTCGCGTCCTTTTCATCAAAGAATACAGCTTTCAGCTTGCCTTTATGCTCGACATGATATGTGGCAACCTTGGGTTCCTCCTCCCCGCTCCCCAGCGACGAGATGATGGTGGAAACAATATCCTTGGCATCTTGTATTTCCTCTCTTTTTGGAGCTGCGCCTGATAGCTTGTAATACACATCTGCCAGTTGCTTCCTTAGCTGATCGATTTGGGTCATGGTTTGTGATTCTCCCTATATAATTTTCTGCGGATACGTTTTCTGGATTTCACTTCTTTGCGATGTTCTTTCCATTCTTTCTCAGCGCGAGCAATTTGCTTTTTGCGTTTTTTAGTCCGCACCTCGTCATCTCTGCCTGCGCTCATCACTCCCTCCCAAACCCCTGCTGCTCTGCGGTGGCGAGGGCTTGTTTAGCCTGCGCTCCCGATACACCGCCATCGTACTTAGCTATTACATCCAAAGCCCCAACCAACTCCTCAATCAATTCAGCCTGTTGACGGATGTGCTGCATCATGCGAGGGGCTATTTCCTCCCATTGCTGTAGAATCCTTGCTTGTTCGGGGTCAAGGCTCCAACTATCGCCATCATCCGTCTCAATGGGGTTTTTATTAACTTCTTGTACGCTGATTTCCAGCGCCTCGAACTCGGCTAGTTGCGTCCTTAGGTTAGTCATGCGAATCTCCACAATAGAATTAAATCAAACGCCATTCCCGCAACAATAAGCCACGCTGGATAAGGGTGCTTGGTATCATGCAGGGTCATGTAAGTTGCCCACATAACGATGCTCATTCGCCATCTCCTGATGTTTGGGGTTTCAGTGCTTGTGCTATTTTGGCATAAACTAAATCACCATCAGGAGAATCTGTTTCAGCAACGATGCGCTCAGCAGATTGTAATGCATCCCTCAACCGCTCCACCTCCGCATCACGCGCTTGGTGGGCTGCTTGACCTGCAAGAGACAGACCTCTATCAACACAACCCTTTTCATACCAAGCATAGGCATCTTCGGCCAACTTGTTTGTAAACATGCCGTCCTGAGAAATTCCCGGCTCGTATCCATGTAGATGATACCAGCGTCTTTTGAAACTTTCCCGCATTGTGTTATCGGTCATAACTTTACCATCCCCAGAATAAACAGCATCACCATGCCCGCTAAAATCAGAAAAACTTTATCTACTTTGTTCATTCAATCCCCCGGTAGTTTTGCAGGGCGTTATCAATAATTTTATTATAATAAATCCACGACTGACCATGACCACCAGTGTTTAATTCTTTCATTTCCTTCAACGCCTCCACCAATCCCTTGACATAGCGCGAATCGCTTGCGGAGATGGCTGCTTGTGCTAATTCCTCATATCTAGGCATCATTTTGTCACGCAAACGCTCGCAACCTTTTACAATATCCTTATCTGCAATAGCCTCCGCCACTGTCCGTAATTCTCGTTCGGTCATTTGCCTTCTCCATCATCTTCATCTTTAAGGCTTGAACCCCAAATTGTTGTGGCATTATGCTCCAATACAAGAAAGCCTGTTAGCTGTTCTGCATCTTCAAACTCTGACGCTTCTTCTTTTGTGATAATGCCAGCCTGAATAAGAGCCTCGTCAATATCAGTTCGCATATCCCCCATGTGGTCTGCCAAACATGAGCCAGCGCATAAATTTATTAAAATTTGTTTGTAGTTTGGTTTCATATCTCTATTCCTTTTCTGGCGGGGTTGGGAGTGTCTTGCATAGCGCATCAAACAATTCATCTACCAAAGGATTGTTGCAGTCTACCTGCTCAAGCTGAACCCATGCTTTGCGCGTAAGTTCTTTCCACTCGCTCAACATCGGCTCCACTATATCGAGGACTTTTTGCGCCATATACTCAATGTTTTTAGTGCCATGTTGTACAAATAGATATGGGTAGAGAGCCTCTGCTATCCGTTGCTTAAGATTATATGTCATTGGTTGCCTCTTTCTGAATTATGTTTTTCGTTATTGCAGAAACTACCACGCAAATTGACATACGGCTGTGTATCCGCGAGGGATTGTTCATTTAATAAATCTTCCTGCACCTGTGGTTTCGCAGGCTCAACAAACATATCAGGTTGTTTATAGGCTTCCTCAACACGCCTGCACGCAATATCGAAATACTTAGGCTCAAGCTCTATACCGATTCCTTTACGCCCCATTTTAGCGCAGGCAACCAGCGTTGTGCCGCTGCCCATGAATGGGTCGAGAACCAATCCTTCTGTCATGTTTACGCACCAACGCATTAAAGCCAGTGGCTTCTGTGTGGGGTGAACCAACGCCCCCCCTACAAATGGGCATTCCTCTCCATCTCGCATACAGCCCATCCATCTTTGTCTGTGTGTTCGCACAGATTTATTAAAATTTGTCCAAGCCAGCTCCGCATCACTTTGTGTGTTTCGCTCCCCGTTTGGTCTTTTGTCCCAAACCAACCACCCATAATTATTTTGCAAATGAGATGAATAATTATTTGCGCCCCACATTATTTGCTTTTTGCCCACGAGAAACGGAACAGGGTTAAATGGTTTGTCGTCCCCTATAATTGGCATTTCATCTTTTCCAGTAAAGTGCTTTCTAATGCCACCATTTCTCTTTTTGCTGTTGGTTCTCCAACCAATCCCATACGGAGGGTCAGTCACTACCGCATCCACCTTGCCAAGCGTGGGCATTATATCCATGCAATCACCCAGATATAAAGTAATGTCGCCTATTTGCTCTTTGCGTTTATATGGCATTATCCCCCCTCCTTCGATAAATACGGATGTATGGCTGCGAGGGCTTTTCGAAGCTGTATAATATCCTCGCACAAACTTCTATCATAGTAATGCGTAAGTATTGCCAGATTGATAGCCTCCGCCGCCTGATTCAGCAGCGTTTGGAGGGTGCGGATGGCTTGCTGATACTCGCCCCTTGAAGCAAGTATTTTTGCGTATCCATCCTTATCTTTAAGCAGCAATGCTTTTATTTCTTCTGCGCTAATCATTTGGTTTGCCCTCCTTTGCGTTGAACGCCTGATGTTGCGCCCATTCGTCTTGAATCATGGCCCAACTTGTCCCCTCTTGGTCGCGCAATGATGGCTCTATGTTTTTCAGGGAGTCTTTCCGCAAATCCAGTCTTATTTTATTTCCAGTTTTAAAGCCAACATGCGAAAAAGAATGTTGTATTTCTCGCATCATTTCGCTTACTCCGATTTGTGAAGTAAAGTCTATTTCGAGAATAAGCGTTCCTCTGATGCATGCTACTGGCTCATATTTTTTTCCGTGTATAGTTATCATACTACTCCCCATACCCTTGTGCCTTAGCTTCTGCTAGGGCATCCAGTGCTATTTTAATCGCGTCTTTGAGTAAAATGCCATTGGTGCTTATTCCAGCCTCTTGAACAATGTCTGAAATTTCTCTGAATCGCTCTTGCCAGTTTCCGCCATGCCAATACGGGCAGTTGCACGCAGCAATATCGCAGCGTCTATATCCCTCTTTGTCTATAAACCATTCGGCGCGGCGCAACTTTTCTTGCAGAGAACTCACCAACTCATCCCGCGAGGATGCAGCGGCTCTAAGCTCTTCCACCTCACGTATAGTTTGGTTTAGGCCATCTACCGCCTCCTCCATATCATACTGCATGGCCTTCAATTCAGTGTCTCGCGAGGAGGCAGCGGCGGCGTGGCCAGCGTCCTTTAAGTATTTTATAAGAGAGTTTTTGTACCCCTTGCTTATACGGAAGGTAACATCAACATCCTCAAACTCCGCTCTCATTTGCTTATCGTTCATCTCAGCATCTCCTGTCATTAAACATCTTCACAACATCCCCGTGACTATCTTCCCAGCCCGCTTGGTAGCCGTGCCAGAGGGCGTTGGTATCGCGGGCGATATAGCCGTGCTTCCCCTCTTCCCTATCGAGGGGATATGTGGAAAGTGAGTACCGCTTCTCAAAGGCGGCGCGGCATTGGTTACCGGTCATGGCGTGGACTCCTCTGGTTTATATATTTTATAAAATTCTTTTTCTCTCATTGCTTCGCCACCTTCTATATTTGGGATATAACCATAAACACGCCGCCCGAAATAATCGTCCATGCACCATACCTCATGTAACTCGTTAGTTGTTTTATGGCGTGCAGTTATCTTAAAACTACTCATCACTCCCCCTTCGGCTTTTCGGAGAGGCGGGAGAGGGTGTCTGGGAAATGTTTTAAGCACAACTCTTTTGCTTCTGCATTGCCAACTTCGCAAAGAAATTCAATAACGCCCTCGTGTATTATCTTCTGGGTAGCCTCTCTTCTGTTTTTGCGAACATTGAATCTGCCCATAGCTGCTTCCGAGGCTCTGATTATTGGTGTGCGATCACTATTCAATCCATCGATCAGAGCGCCAACTTTTATTAGAGTTTCGTATTTGCCCAGCTTCCCCTCAAGCGCCCTAACACGCTCGATCAAATCATCAATCATGGGAATGGCATTGTAGTACTGTCGTTGCGCTAGATACTCCTCAATCCGCCCCTCTAAACTTTTCGCGTCGTGTGTCATTTGTTTTCTTGCTCCCATAATTGCATTGGCGTTAAGGGGCGTGTGCCGACAACCTCTGTGCCGCCATGAAGATAGGAATCACACTGGCCACAAAACCACTTGTAATTACGCTGTGGCGGCATACTGCAAAGAATTGCATCATCCCATATTTTAACCATGTTTTTTCCGCAATCGTGTAACATCACTTCCCCTCCTTCTTAACAACACTAAACACAATGCCCTCTGGCGTGGGCTCCTCGGAGGCAGCCCGCTCATTAAAATCAGCCCGCCACTTTACTCTCGAATCGCCGCCAGTATTTGCCATATTCCAATATGCACTAGCTTCATGGCCAAACTTGGAAATACGGATTATTAAATCCCGCATGTTTTTAATGTTTTCCTTACTGAGCTTGCGATACTTTTTGCCAGTCCAGATAATGGCCTGTAACTTCTCGCAATCATGGCGCAATTGCCCCTGACAGCCCTTTAATGAATCCAATGCCTGTTGCTCTTTACTCATCCGTCTATTCTCCTGTTTGCGTGGGTCATTGGAGCCTCTTGTTAACGTAATCAACTCTAATTTCATCCATTTTATAGCCAAGATCATAGCGACCTATTTTGCGTAATATCATGGCCGCTTGGTCAAGCGCGTCATCAGCCGCAATACGGGGTATCTGAAAATCAGGGCCAAGAGACACATCCTCGCCGCGACTTTGCCTCTGCTTTAATTCCGCTTCAAGAACTCGTGTTGAAACTTCGTCCAGATAATCCTCAATATCAATTTGTACATGCGCCATACTATACTTCCTCACTCATAATTGCTGGATTGGGGTGCGTTGTGGGTTTTTCCAGCGCACCAATACGATCAAGTAATTTCTGTGCATTATGTGCTAATGCCACACACTGATTTTGCAATTCCCATGGCTCCATCTCGCCTCTAGCTACTTGTGCCAACGCACTTTTCATTTTCTTCGATGTAGTTTTTACAATACTCATACTCTCTCCTCCTCATTTCCATCTCCGTAGAGCGTGTGGGTTGGGGGTGTGGGGGTGGTTACTTGCAGTTTGTGCCATGCTATCGGGGTTAGATTTATTTGCTCTGCACTAACGTTTATATACCAGGGGTCATCCAACTTTTTGCTATGCAGGTGGCCGTGTATATTAAAGTCATAGCGTTCCTTCTGGGAGGGATGCACTGGGATATGGGACAGAATGCCTCCAGAAAATTCAACCACTCCATACAGCTTCTTGAAGTGCTTTGCATAAACGGCAGTGGGGTGCATGTCGTGATTTCCCATTATTAGGCGTTTGTCGCCATTTAAGATGCCGCCGTAATAATCCGCTGCTTGACTGCCAAAGGCGAAATCGCCTAGCACATAAACCACATCGCACGGGCGCACCGCTTCATTCCATCTACGCACTAATTCTGCGTTATGATCTTCGACGGTAGAAAATGGCCGAGTTGATGCCTCAAACTCGATGATGCGCTTGTGGTTAAAATGCGTGTCTCCAATGAAGAATGTCTCCGCCATCACATTTCCCCACTGTAGTTGTTAATGTGGTTATTGTGAGTGCCAAATACAGGCACCAACGCTGCTGATTCCACGCTGCACACCGCAGGAATGCTGGAACTCTGCGGAATATGGCTGCTATTCCCTCTATTCTCATAACCTGAAGGTCGTTGGTTCAAATCCAGCCCCCGCAACCAGCCGTGAGAGCCAATTATAGAGGTTTTGGGGCTCCCGTTACCTGACGGGATTGTAGTTGTGTTTGTAGTTGTCATTTTGAGGCTTCCTCTTTCTCGGGCCAGAAGAATGACTTGTCGTTGCGTTGAATTATTTTTGGTGTCTCGTCAAAATCAAATGGCGCGCTTATGGCTTGCTCATATATCCAATTATTTTCTTCATAATCTCCGAGAAAGTATATTTGGTCGCCGACCATATCATCTCCCTTAAAAAAAACAATATCGCCATTTTTTAGCTCCAACAATTTCTCGCTATCGGGGTGAATATATAGCTTTCCGTCAATGCTTTGGTGGTTTGTGTCTACGCCCCTCCAGACGGATTGATGCTCGTCAAAACGCATATTCTGCAATGCATCTATGTATTTTGTTGGTTTTCTGGTTCTGCCCAAGAATCTCATGCCAAATGCTTCTTGCATGTAAACAGCAGCGTATTTGTCTGTGTAGTAATATCTCTTCACAACCTAATCTCCTGTTCATTTAAAAACGCATACACGCGGGAAGTGATTGCAATATCGCTATGCCCCAATACCTTGCTGACCTGGCTGATATCAAGCTTAACGCCCCGCACGCCCTGTAACCGCCAGCTTCCAAAAGTGCGGCGCAGGTCATGCAGGCTATACTTAATTCCCGCCTTCTTGCACGCCAGTTTAAACGTCTTTTCCGGTATGCTGTAGCGGCTGCCATCCTTCTTGCTAAGCACATACTCGGAGGCAACTTTATTATCGGCCTTCCACTGTAGTTGTTGCTGTAGTAGTTGCAGAGCCTTACTCGACAATGGCACGAATCGGTCTTTGCCGTTTTTGGTATCCAAAATATGTATGCGCTTCTCCTGCCAATCGACTTCCTGCCAGCGCAAGGATAATAGCTCCTCCATACGTAGGCCGGTTTCCACATCAAACTCGACAACGAACTTTATAGCCCCATCACACTGCGCCACGAGCTTATCAAAGTCATCCTCTGACAGATAGCGCGTCTTAGGCTTGGAGGCCTTCAGCAGCTTCCGTATGCTGGGGAAGTTTGGAACATCCCGATCTGTGCAATAACTCATCATGATTGCGTAACCGTATACCGCTGAAATCGTGTTGATATCGTTTTTGATGGTCTTATCTTTAATTCCCTCACGGCGGCGTTCAGTGATGAAATCAATGATTTCCGCTCGTGTAATGGTATCGAGCCCATACCTCCCGAATCTATCAAGTAATTTAACGAGGATAGGACCATATGCATCCTTGATGCGCTTATGTGTAGATGACTGACGTTTCCGCAATTTAAGCAGGTAATCTTCGTAGAAGATAAGTTGTGCATCGGCAAAGGTTCTTGTTTTCGTGCCATATAGTTCCTGTATCTTTGCTTCCTTTAGTGAATCACATTCTCTGTCGGCCTGCTTTTTTGAGAGCTTATCAGAGCCTTTAAGCGTATGCTGGAATCGGTTTCCGTCAATGAAGAACTCGCAAGACCAGTTGGGCGACGTTGCCCACTTGCCCTCACCGTCTTTATATTTCCGTTTAAACGCGCCCATTTTTCATCACTCAAGTTTTGTATTTGCTCTATGCAGGATTTCAGATTGATTCGCCAACTTCGCCCTACTTTAATTGCCCCCAGAAGCTGGATTCTGGTAGCTTCCCCGCCCATGTGAACTGGATATCCCTTCTCGCACCAATCCCGTATTGCCCGCTCACTAAATCCATAGTGATTAGCTAGCTCTGAAAGTGTTTCGTTATGTGGCATCATCCCCTCACCAATCTCATCTCATTAACAACCATTCTACGCCCCGCCACGCACGTACTGGACAGGTGGCAATCCTTATCATGCGAGATAACAATCTCATGCTCCTCGCTCACCTGAATAGGCCTAGCGATAGGCTTCCCGGTTTTGCGATGCAGTACGGTTATTACCCCGCATATGGTGGATTTGAGGGTCATGCGGCTTCTAATTCTGCACAGCGTTCAATGTCAGCCATTGCCGTATCATTATCTTCATAGAAGCGCGGCATTGAAACAGGTATATTGGGTGAGCTTGCGTGATAGATTAAAGATGCAGCCAAAGCCGCTCCATAGTTTTCTCCGCCATGGAACTTCTCTAATGCCCTTCCCGCCTTTCCAGCCAGCGTAACAACCCATCCCGCTCTGCAATGTGTGGTCGCGCAGGTGTGCCATTTCGACATATCGAAGGCCCCTTCTTTAGAGACAGCTTCTAAAACCTTCTGGTGGATATTTTCTATCACCGGAACTAGATAAGATGGTTTAATTCCTACGTTGTTTTCTCCACACTCTAAGTCATTGCACTCTTGGCAATTTTTGCAGTCAGAGCAGCCAGAGCAGCCAGAGCAGCCAGAGCAGTCAGAGCAGCGAGAGCAGTCAGAGCAGCCAGAGCAGTCAGAGCAGCCAGAGCAGCGAGAGCAGTCAGAGCAGCGAGAGCAGTCAGAGCAGCCAGAGCAGCGAGAGCAGTCAGAGCAGTCAGAGCAGCGAGAGCAGTCAGAGCAGCCAGAGCAGCGAGAGCAGTCAGAGCAGCCAGAGCAGCCAGAGCAGCCAGAGCA
>Ga0172380_10008133_pt1 | contig 11589 bp, 8 predicted proteins | sample Leawe162metaG_FD_119747 | JGI IMG/M metagenome (GOLD analysis project Ga0172380, IMG submission 119747) | Leachate microbial communities from a municipal landfill in Southern Ontario, Canada - Leachate well 162 metaG | ecosystem: Engineered > Solid waste > Landfill > Unclassified | place... | reverse complement strand
GACGTGCGCAAGCACGAGCGCCGCGTGCTCCACCTGTGCGTCGACAAGTCGCACATGCCGCGGCCGCACTTCATCAAGTCCTTTCCCGGCAACGAGACCAATCTGGATTGGCTGAAACAGGAAATCGCCGTCGCCAAGACCAATGGCGCACAGTTGCTGCGCGCGGCACCGGCCATCATCGAGGAGCAGCAAAAGCTGATCGACATGCAGGCGCGCATCGGCCTGCCTCTGAAGGAATTGAAGGACATCAACAAACAGATGTCCACCGGTGAAGCCAAGGCGCGGCGCGCCAAGCGGGAGATGACCGAGGCCAATCTGCGCCTGGTGATCTCCATCGCCAAGAAATATACCAACCGCGGCCTGCAGTTCCTCGACCTGATCCAGGAAGGCAATATCGGCCTGATGAAGGCCGTGGACAAATTCGAATACCGCCGCGGCTACAAGTTCTCGACCTACGCCACGTGGTGGATTCGCCAGGCCATCACCCGCTCCATCGCCGACCAGGCGCGCACTATCCGCATCCCGGTGCACATGATCGAGACCATCAACAAGATGAACCGCATTTCGCGGCAGATCCTGCAGGAGACCGGCGCCGAGCCCGATCCGGCAACGCTGGCGCTGAAGATGGAAATGCCCGAGGAGAAGATTCGCAAGATCCTCAAGATCAGCAAGGAGCCGATCTCCATGGAGACGCCGATCGGCGACGACGACGACTCTCATCTCGGCGACTTCATCGAGGACGCCTCGAATCTGGCGCCGGCCGATGCGGCAATGTACTCGAGCCTGCGCGAAGTGACCAAGGAAATTCTCGACTCGCTGACGCCGCGCGAAGCCAAGGTGCTGCGCATGCGCTTCGGCATCGAGATGAATACCGACCACACGCTGGAAGAGGTGGGCAAGCAATTCGACGTGACGCGCGAGCGCATCCGCCAAATCGAAGCCAAGGCGCTGCGCAAGCTGCGCCATCCGTCGCGCTCGGAGAAACTGCGCAGCTTCCTCGATTCGGAAACGTGAGATTTCGGGCCTGTAGCTCAGTTGGTTAGAGCAGAGGACTCATAATCCTTTGGTCCTCGGTTCGAGTCCGAGCAGGCCCACCAAGAACGAAATGGGTTGCCAGAACCGGCAACCCATTTTTTCGGCTGCCCGACCTTGCTCGCGCATATTTGGCATCAAGTCAAAGCCATCGAACGTGAAACACGAGTTGAGCACGGCCGAGCACCAATCCATCTTGTGAAAAATCGTGGTCTGTCCCCTATTTGTCCGGGGCTGTGCCGGGCCAATAGCGCTAAACGGCCTTATCGGAGGCACCGGCGATGCTCTTCAACATCATGCGGTAGGTCTGAAGCGTTGTTTCGGATGGAAGCAGGCTGCTAAAAGCCCGGCGGGCAAAACGAAGGTGCAGTTCGCTGGCGGCTGCGTCGACGCTACCGGTACGCTCAAGTGTTTCCATCATCAGCGCGCGATTGAGTTCGGCCACCTTGATCGCGTCGCTGACATGGCTGGCGGCCTCTTCTCCACTGACATAGCCACAATGGTCTGCGCATAGATACTTGACCGCCAACCCCTCGATCTTGCGCAGGCTGGCGATGAAAGTGTCGAAATCCCAAGTTCCATAGGTCAGGATCATGTCTTCGAAAGGTACGCCGCCACCATCCGAGGGAAACAATGCGCCAATTTCGGGTATATAGGCTGCGATGGAACAAACGGAGTGGCCAGGAATCTCGAAGATTTCAATGAAGGTGTTGCCGAGGTCTATCCGGTCGCCCTCGCCGACCGCTATGCCCTCCAGGCCTTCGCGCCATTCCAGGTCGTAGCTCTGACAGGCGGCGGCCATACCTCGATGCTCGGTTGCATAAGCGTCCAAGCGATTCATGGTGACCAGTGCCTTGGGCTTGTTGAGAATCCGCAAGCCAGGTGCGGATGCGTAAATGCTGAGTTTGGGGAGACGGCGCTTGAAGTAGGGGACGATGCCGATGTGATCGAAATGCGCGTGCAGGAGGACGAGTTTGTTTATCCGCGACTCGTCTATCCCAAAACGAGCAAATTGATCCAGCAGTTCGGGTACGAGACAGCTGATTCCGCCATTGATCAACGTCGAGCCGCCATCGCTTTCCAATAGATAAACGCAGACATCCTCATTGCCGAGGTACCATAGATTGTCGGTGATCTTGCCTATCTTTCGATGTCGCATACCGGCTACCTTTCGACTCTTGTTCGCACCGGAGTATCGTACCTGATGTCGCGCTCCGGTTGGCGGTCGCACTGTGCGGCAAGGGTCGCGGCGCATCCAATTTGGCGCTCTGCGCCCAAGACGTGCTGCTCAGCGTCAGCAGCAACAAGGCGCGCAGGAGAAACTTGAAGAGCAGACCTCTGCACATTGGCGAAGAGCGCCATTCCATCGACTGACAAGACCGACTTCGAATCATCTGCCAGCGCTGTTCTCGGCACCTTGGTCTTGGCGGCCGATCCGCGCAATGGGCGACAGGGACAGGGTGAATTTCGTTCCGCGCCCCTTTTGGCTGTGCAGACTCACCATCAGACCCAGCGCATTGGCCAGAGTCCTGGTGCTGAACAAGCCGAGGCCGAAGCCTTCCGGAACGGGCGCCTCTAGGTCGAAGCGATGAAACGCGTCGAACGCCAGCCCGGTCTGCTCGTCGGTCATGCCGCGGCCGGTATCCGCGATGACCAGGCGCAGCCCGCCGCCGCGACGGCAGCCGACCAGGATCCTGTCTCCCCGATCGGTATAGCGGACGGCGTTGGAGAGAACGTTGCGAACGATGCGTATCAAGTAGGGCACGTGGGTGATGATGGACTGGCTCGACGGGACGTAGCGGATGGTGATGCGCTTGTATTGCGATCGGCCTCGGTATTCCTCGATCACCGGGGCCAGCAGATCATCGATTTTCACCGCCTCGAGGACCGGCTGATGCAAGGCCTCATGCGCTGCGGCAAGTTGCTGGATGCTGACCAGAAGGTCGTCGACCTCCTTCAACGCCATGTCCAGCTTCCGCCAGTGAGCTTCCCGCTCCGCCGCCGTGGGGGCAGTCTTGAGCAGATTCGCAAACATGCTGACGCCGAGCAGAGGCTGGCGCAGGTCATGGTTGGTGGCGGCAAACAGGAGACTCCGCTCGCGCATGATCGCCGCTGCTCTCTCGCGTTGGACCATGGCTTCCTGGCTTGCCACCGCCAGCAGATCTCTCTGCTTCATCAGGCGCTGGCTCATGGCCAATCCGAAAAGAATCGCGATCGCCGCGGCCTGTGGCAGGCCAAGCGCGCTCGACGGCCACACCAACGGGTTGTCGATGACCCGCCCGATGGCATTGACTGCGCCAAAAAGAAGATACACGACCCAAGCGGCGCCGATGTATCCGGAGAAGGGAACACTCTTGCGCGTAGCCAGGATGGAAGCGGCAACCAGCATCGAGGCGATCGCGGTTCCGCCCCAAACAACAAGAATCCGGGCCGCGACGGGAAACGCCAGGGCGAACCAGGGTGCCAAGCCCAGGCAAAGCCAGCCTAGAAGATGCAACAGGCGATCGAGTCTTGGCGCCCATGCGGCGGCATTCAGGTAGATGCCGGCGTGCAGGCAACCGCAACCAAACAGCAGGGCATAGGCCGCAAATCCTATCGGACTGAGCGTGCTCTCGGGCACGGCGGGAAACAACTCGCTGAGAAAGCCGGATAGCCACAAGGCAGCCACCAAGTCTGCCAGGATCATGCAGATGAACAAGGGCACCGACCGGTCGTTGAGATAGCGGCGCAACGTCGCGACAAAGACGACGCTCAAGAGGCAACTCGCCAGCGCAATGCCAATCGCGACATGAAGCTTCCGCTGCTGTTCGACAAAGGCCCCCGCCTTATAGACGAATAGCGGAAAGCGAACGATGGCCGGGCCCTCGATCCGCAGCAACAGCTCGGCGGTCTGGCGAGGCGCCAACTGCAATGCCCAGGCCGGATGATTGGTTCCGCCGCCGGGGCGTCCGGCAGCGGTGTCAGCCAGCAATTCCACTTGCCGCCACTCACCCTTGTCCTGACGTTCGAACAGGCGGATATCGAACTGGGTGGTGACCTCGAGCGCGAGCAGACGCATTTGCTCGGACGCTTCCGGGTTGTAGAGGGAGAACAGGCCCCAGTAGGGGACGGTGCCACGCCCCAGGACCCGATCCGGGCTTTCGACGGCCATGGCGGAGCTGCCGGCCGCCAGTTCCGCCGCCTGCTTGGGCGTGAGTTGGCGATCAGCGGACGATACGACGCGCAAGCCACGCCAAACGGACACGCGCTCGGCGGCAGGCGCAATTTCGATCGCCGGCGGGGGGCTGGCCAGCGCCACGACTGCCAGGCATGGCGCGCAGCACGCCAGCAGAAGGCGCAGCGCTCTGGGCTTCACGCCAAGCTCTCAGTGCGTGGAGCGATCATGGGTCTCGTTGATCAACTGCAGGTAGCGGACAACCGCTTCGGTACGATTTCTAACGGCAAGTCGAGCGAGAATCTCCTTCACGTGGGAGCTCACGGTTTCACCGCTGATGTTCATCCGCGCAGCGATCTCCTTGTTGCTGCGACCCGCCGTCAATTCCTCGAGCACGGCCAACTGCTTTGGCGTGAGCAGACCGTCTACCTTTCCAGGGCGTCCCGAGGCGGGATGGGTCTTGCTCGGGCGCCCACCGATAACTGCCAAGATCTCGCTGCGAAGGGTCTCGATCGAGGTGGTCTTGATCAGATAGCCTATCGCCCCGAGTGCCTTTGCCTCGGCGCGTAACAGCGGATCGTCGAGCGCGGTGAAAACCAGCAAGGGGCTGTGTGGCGCAGCATGGCGCAAGCGCCTTACAGCTTCTGCACCCCTGGTGTTGGGCAGGTTCAGGTCGGTTACGATCAGCAAGGGCGAAGGCCGTTGGGCGAGGATGCGCAAGGCACCGCCAAGCGATTCTGTGCTGCCCACCCTGAGCTCGGCATCGCAGTAGCGGATACAGGCGACGAGCGAATCGGCGACCAGCGGGTGGTCCTCGACGATGAGGGCGAACGGAGCGCGACGGTCTTCCTGCATACAAGGACATCCTCGGTGAACAGAGCTGCGGCTTCCTATACGACTTCCAGCGGCGGATGGATCCGCATGTTCTCCACCAGCAGACGCCCGCAAGCTGCGAACCAGACCATTTTAGGGGATGACGGCCCTTTCGGTTTGACTTACCCACTGCAAAATGACAAGAAAGCCGAGTCAGCGTCTGCTCCTCTTCAAGCGGGTTGGAAAATGCGCTGTCTCCAGATCAAGGCTGCTCGTCAGAGATTCGCTCTTCCGACGGACGTGGCGTCCCGCCTCGTAGACCACGCTCAATGACATTTACAAAAGTAGACGGAATGCGCGCGGTGAAGTGCCTAGAATGGCCCCATGGTTCGCACCCTACTTCACCGCATTGCCGCCCCGGGCGCCTTTGCCCCGAAGGCCGTTCTCGTCGTCGCCGCTCTGGCGATGGCCGCCATATTGGCGTTGGATCTTCTGACCGATGCCGACATTCGTTTGCACGTGCTCTACGTCTTTCCATTGGCGGCGATAGCTCTGCATTGCGAAGACAAGTTCGACGTTCTCGTGGGGTTGGTCCTGTCGTTGATCTGCCAGTTGTTCACCTTCTCGGTCGAGGGGACCCCCCTTCGGCCTCTGGTGGCTGACGCGCTGGTTTTTTTCGCCTCGTCTCTGCTGGTCGTCTTCCTGGCAAGGGCCGTGCGGGAGAACATTTTGGAGCAGGCGAGCGGCACAACCGAGCCTCCCGCTGACGGCGCGTCCAAACCGTCAAAGCGTCGGGTCCGTCGCAAGAATTGAAGGCGCCCGATTCACCTCGCGTTTCTCTCGCGACCGTGCCCGCGTGCCGCTCGCTTGTCGCCGACGATCGCTGCGTCAAGCGCAGCAGCGGGCCGATGACCAGCAGGGGCCGGCCAAAATACGGCGACAGGCACTTTCTGATCTAGAATGTCCATGCGGCGCAAGTCACCAAGCTGGCCGATGGCAGCCTGGGCTCCCGTACCACTGCAATCGTCTCGACGCACAAGCAGGACATCTTCCACGACACCAGTCCAGTGGCGTGGCGTTGCTTGATGTTTAGATCAGCGCGAAAGGAAGACTCTCATGGCAGCAAACCATAGCAAGGCAACGGTTTCTCCGCAGTTGTTAGGCGATCTGGTGAGCGCCAACCATATCTTGTATGACCAGGGCGTGTTGGATGCGTTTGGTCATGTCAGCGCGCGGCACGACAAGGATCCAGAACGATTTCTACTGGCGCGCAATATGGCGCCGGGACTCGTCACGGCAGACGATATCATCGAGTACGATCTGGACGCCACACCGCTCACGGCCGCCGGTCGAGGAACGTATCTGGAGCGTTTCATTCACGGCGAAATCTACCGCGCGCGACCCGATGTCATGGCGGTCGTGCACAGTCACTCGCCGTCCGTTGTGCCGTTCAGCACGGTCAAGGCATCGCCGCTGCGGGCGGTGTTCCATATGGCGGGGTTTCTCGGGATCGCGACGCCCATATATGAAATCCGCGATTTTGCTGGAGACGACAGCGATCTGCTGATCAGCGACAACCGGCTGGGCGTAACGCTGGCGCAGATGCTTGGCGACAAACCCGTGATCCTCATGCGCGGGCATGGTTCGACCGCGGTGGGGAGCTCGCTGATCACCGCCGTGTACCGGGCTGTATTCACGGAGATCAATGCGCGAATCCAGGCCGACGCTTTGCGGCTCGGCCCGGTCAATTTTCTGACTGAGGGAGAGGGCAAATCGACCATGGAGAAGAACGACGGACAAAAGAAGAGGGCCTGGGACCTGTGGAAAGCTGCGGCCGAGATTCGCTGCGCAGAGTTAGCCAAGGCGTTCAAGGGTTGAAAACGGCGCGCCGAAGTAGGCGGTGGCATAATCTCGCTGCGGGCTAGATTGATCCTTCCGGCGGGTCTACTGGCTCGCGCCACGCAACAGGAGGCGCCGGTGGCACTGCGTACCCTCACTCTGTTTGACGTCATCGAAGGCAATGCGCAGTTGCACGGCGAGCGGCTCGCGTTCGTCGCCGACGGGCAGCGCATCAGCCACCGCGAATACGCGCTGCGGGTCGAGCACCTTGCCGCCGGTCTGGCGGGCATCGGGCTGGTGACCGGCGACCGCGTCGCGGTGCTGGCGCAAAACTGCCTTGCGCACGTCGAGCTGTATGGCGCCGCGGCGCGCCTGGGCCTGATCCTGGTCGCGGTGAACTGGCGTCTCAGCCCTGAAGAGATCGCCTACGTCATTACCGACACGGCGCCAAGAGCCATCGTCGCGGGCGTCGAATACCTGCCGATGATAGAAGGGGCACGCGACCGGTTCCCGTTCGTTGAGCGCTACTTTTCGCTCGGCGGGGCAAGCGGCGCCTTCGGCGATTTTGCAGATCTGGCGCGCGCTGGCGCGGCAACACGCGCGCCGGCCACCGAGTTCTCCGGCGACAGCGGCCTCGTCATCATCCACACGGCGGCCGTCGGTGGCCGCCCGCGCGGCGCGCTGTTGTCGCACGCCGGACTGCTGGCGGCGAATCAGCAACTCGGCGGCTGTTGGAATCTCGCGGCGCAAGACGTTCACCTCGCCATGCTGCCGTTGTTTCACGTGTTCGGACTCGGCCTGATGCTCGCGGTGCAGCAGGCCGGGGGCGCCACGGTAGTGCTGCCGCGTTTCGATCCGCAGGCGGTGATGCAGGTGATCAGTGCGGAGAAGGTGAGCGTGTTTGCCGAATTCCCGCCGATGCTCGACACGCTGCTCGACCAGGCGGCCAAAGACGGCGGCGACCTGTCGAGCCTGCGCCACGTCATCGGCATCGATTCCCCGAAGGCGATGAACCGTTTCGACGCCGCGTGTCCGTGGGCGCGCTTCTGGTGTTTATATGGGCAGTCCGAGGTAACGGGCATACTGACCCTCGCCCCATTCCGCGACAAGCCGGGATCGGCCGGCAAGCCGACGCCGCAGAGCCGCGTTTGCATCGTCGACGACCTCGACCGCCGGTTGCCGGTCGGCCAGACCGGCGAGATCGTTGTGCGCGGACCGCTGGTGTTCAACGGATACTGGAATTGCCCTGCCGACAACGAATTCACGTTCCGCAACGGTTGGCACCACACCGGGGACATGGGGCGTTTCGACGAGGACGGTTATCTCTGGTACGGCGGACGATCGCCGGCGAAGGATCTGATCAAGTCGGGTGGCGAAAACGTCTACCCGGCGGAGGTTGAGAAAGCGCTGCTCGAACACCCGGCCATCGCCGAGGCGGTGGTGTTCGGCGTGCCCGACCCGCGGTGGGGCGAGGCGATCAAGGCGGTGTGTGTCTGCCGCGCCGCACAGACGGTTACGGTCGGGGAACTGATCGAGTTCGTCGGCGCGCAGATCGCGCACTTCAAGCGGCCAAAATACGTGGTGTTCTCCGCCCTACTCGCGAAGAACGCTCAGGGCTTGCCCGATCGCGCCCGAATCAAGCAGCAATTCGCTGATACCTGACGTTGTATCGATTCCGCCCTACACACGGGTAGCCGTGGAGCACCCCCGCCCGATCACATAATGAAGCGATGCCGAGGAGGGGCACCAATTTTTCGAAATGGCAGACAAGACGAGGGGAACAGCATGAGCGGACCACTGAGCGGAGTAAAGGTACTGGAAATCGCCAGCATAGGTCCAGGACCATTCTGCGGCATGCTGCTCGCCGACATGGGTGCCGACGTGCTGCGCGTCGATCGCTTGCAGGCTACCGATCTGGGACTGCCCGTGGAGGCGAAGTACGACATCATATCGCGCGGCCGACGCTCGATCGCGCTCGATTTGAAGCAGCCAGAATCCATCCGGACAGTGCTCGCCCTGGCGGCCAGAGCCGACGTGTTGATCGAGGGCTTCCGCCCCGGGGTCACCGAACGCCTGGGCCTGGGTCCGGATGCCTGTCTTGCGCGCAATCCGCGCCTGATCTACGGCCGTATAACCGGTTGGGGACAGGATGGCCCGTTGGCGCAGGCTGCCGGCCACGACATCAATTACATCGCGCTGACGGGAGCGCTGCACGCGATCGGGCGCGAGGCCGGGGCACCGGTGCTGCCGCTCAACCTAGTCGGAGATTTCGGCGGCGGCGGCATGTATCTGGCCTTCGGCATCGCCTGCGCGCTTTACGAGGCGCGCGCCTCGGGCAAGGGCCAGGTGATCGATGCCGCGATGACCGATGGTTCCGCCAGTCTGATGGGGGCCTTCTATGGGTTCATGGCCGCCGGGACTTGGCAGGATAGGCGCGGTGTCAACTCGGTCGACGGCGGCGCGCCCTGGTACGATATATATGAGACGGCGGACGCAAAGCACGTCACCATCGGTTCGATCGAAGGCCGTTTCTTCGCCGAACTGCTGGCGCGGCTGGGCCTGGCTCCCGAATCCTTGCCGGGACGAGACGAGCGCGAGCGCTGGCCGGAGCTACGCGCCGCCTTTGCCGCCGCCTTCAAGAGAAAAACCCGGGATGAGTGGTGCCGCGAAATGGAGGCCACGGACGTATGCTTCGCGCCGGTGCTCTCCCTCGCCGAGGCGCCGCAGCATCCGCACAACCGGGCGCGCGGCACCTTCGTCGAAATCGACGGCGTGCCCCAACCCGCGCCGGCGCCGCGTTTTTCGCGCACACCGGGCGCGATCGCACGCGGCGTGCCGCGGCGCGGTGAAGGCGGGGCGCAGGCGCTGGCCGAATGGGGTTTCAGCGCGGGCGAAATCGAGGGCTTTCGCGCGGGCGGTGCGCGACTACTCGATCACCGCCCCGCGCTTGGCTGAGTCAGGAATCGGCGGCGAGTTCGACTAGCTCTTGCACCTCTTCCACCTGGTCCATCACCAGCCAATGGGTCAGATTGCGGCTCGTTACGACGGCGAGCAGCTTGCCGTTGTCCACCACCGGCAGCTGCCGGAAACGCCGCTTGAGTACCACCTCCATCGCGTCGCCGACAGTGGTCGTCAGCGAGACGCAGTAAGGATCCTTCGTCATCACCGCGGCGACGTTCGTGCTGCCGGGGTCGATTCCGGCCGCCAGCACCTTGTTCAGCGCATCCCGCTCGGTAAAGATGCCGACCAGCCTATCGCCTTCGATGACGGTTAGCGCGCCGACTTTCTCTCTGGCCATCTTGCGCACGCATTCGATGACCGGTGTATCCGGTCCCACCGAGTGTATGGACGAACTCCCCTCGACTATCTTCTGCAATGGCGTCCGGCGCCTGTCGCGCGCTCTATGGAAGAACACGGCGGCGAAGACCAATGCCACGAACACAATGAACCCGTACCACGCCCCACGGAAGATGGTATCCAGCACTTCCTCCGCCGCAGCAAACGCCGCACCGGAAAACAACATCACCCCAGCACCTGCGCCAAACTTATAAGAAAGCCTTTTCATCGCTAGTCCTCCTCGGTTACGATTCTGACGCTGTCCCCGCCTCTCGTGCCGCTTTGTCACGCTCGGGGCCGGAGTCCCACGCTTGCGCAATTGTTTTGGATGTCTATGGAGAAGCGTATATACATTGCATCGGGCTAAACGCAAAGTCAAGCGCGTTGCGACCGGCAGCGTCTTGGCCTGAGAGGCTTTGCGGTCGCACAATTTCTTGTCTATGCTCGCCTAATCTTCCTCATTTTGTCAAAACCAATATGAACAAGAACCCGACGCTGGCACGAGTCACCGAACGCATCCGCGCGCGCAGCGTGGCGACGCGCGCCGCCTATCTTGAGCAGGTAAGCAAGGACGGCAAGGAGGGGCCGCTCCGCGGCGGACTGCCCTGCGCCAACCTCGCCCACGCCTACTCAGCGCAACCGCGCAGCGACAAGACGGTGCTCTTCGCGGCGCGAGCGCCCAACATCGCCATCGTCTCGGCCTACAACGACATGCTCTCGGCGCACCAACCGCTGGCCCGCTTCCCCGACATAATCAAGCAGGCGGCGCGCGCTTCGGGCGCCGTAGCGCAATTCGCCGGCGGGGTGCCGGCCATGTGCGACGGCGTGACGCAGGGCGAAGACGGCATGGAGCTGTCGTTGTTCTCGCGCGACGTCATCGCTATGGCCGTCGCCGTGGCCCTGTCGCACAAGCTCTTCGACGCGGCGCTATGCCTCGGCGTGTGCGACAAGATCGTCCCCGGGCTGCTCATGGGGGCCCTCAAGTTCGGGCACCTGCCGGTGATCTTCGTGCCGGCCGGACCGATGACCTCCGGCCTGCCGAACGACGAGAAGGCGCGCGTGCGCCAGCTGTTCACCCAGGGCAGAGTCGGGCGCGACGCCCTGCTCGCGGCAGAGTCCAAGGCCTACCACGGACCCGGCACCTGTACCTTCTACGGCACCGCCAACTCCAACCAGATGCTCATGGAGGTGATGGGCCTGCACCTGCCCGGCGCCGCCTTTGTCCATCCCAACACGCCGCTACGCGATGCACTCACCGCAGCAGCCGCTCGCCGCGTTGCCGAGATCACGCGGGACCGCTACGACACGCCGCTCGGTCGGGTCATCGCCGAGAAGAGCATCGTCAACGGTATCGTCGGTCTGCTCGCCACCGGCGGCTCGACCAACCACACCATCCACCTGGTGGCGATGGCGCG
>Ga0172380_10008132_pt1 | contig 11589 bp, 4 predicted proteins | sample Leawe162metaG_FD_119747 | JGI IMG/M metagenome (GOLD analysis project Ga0172380, IMG submission 119747) | Leachate microbial communities from a municipal landfill in Southern Ontario, Canada - Leachate well 162 metaG | ecosystem: Engineered > Solid waste > Landfill > Unclassified | place... | reverse complement strand
TGTCCCGGCGTAATAATATTTATCTCCTATTCTGTGGATCTCGGCAGCTGCGGCAAATCCCGCTTTCTCCAGCCAAAGTCCCTTGATGTCAATTATGTTAAAAGGACCGGTCCACATTTCCAGATCCGTGCTTTTGTACATCCACCCACCGGAACTGGTAAGGTAATAGGTTTGGGTTTCTGGATGTGGATAAATGAACGGATCGCTCATGACCAGATCGTTAAAATGTACCGTACTGACTTCAGGCATCTGAAATCGGGGACGAGGAGCCGGAGCTTTACCTGTCGTATCTCTTCGACGGAATCCGCCAAAATTCCTTTGTCCCGGATCGGCGAACGGAGCCTGTTCTCCAGGCTGGATGACTTCGGAAACTTTAACTTCAGAGTCCGAATTGGTACTACAAGCCGCCAGCGACAAAAAAGAAACGGCTATGATAGAAAAAGCTGATGATCTCATAAAACGATATTGTTTTGTTGTTATTGTAACGATAATTCGGATAAAAATAGAGTGGATCCCGGTTATGGGATCCACTCCCGCACAAAATCAAAATGAATCAAGACCCAAAATCTAAACCTAAACTTAAAACTAAAATTACCATCCTGGATTCTGTACTATATTCTCATTGATAGATATTTCGCTGAACGGAAAAGGATAAAACTCATGCTTTCCGGTCTTGAATCCGTGTTCCTTTCCCTGATTCACATTCGAATCTGACCAATCAACGAAACCTTCGTGCTTGCCGCTGCTTTCAGTGGCAAATTTATCCTTGAACGTAGGAATGCTGTCCCCGTTATTCGCAAGTCTGGCTGCGGCTTCGCCCCAACGCAGCAGGTCAATGAAACGGCAACCTTCCATCCACATTTCAAACTGTTTTTCCTTCTTAACCGCATCAAGGGTAAGGGCAGTACTTATGGTTTGAGAACCTGCTCTCTGCTGTACCATGTTCAGATATTGCAGTCCATCGTTATCGTTTGTCTGGGCACAACATTCTGCATACATCAGAAGCACCTCTGCATACCTCATAATCAGAAAGTTAACGTCTGAATACGACCCATCTATGACATCAGCTGCATGAGCAATCATTTTAAGATGGAAATAACCTTCACATCCATACAGACCCACAGGTTCTACGATACCGCGACGGGGATCTTTCTCCTTATCCTCACGTGTGGGATTATCACTATCGCTAAGGTAAGGCATTTCATAAATAACCTCATCATAAGTTAAGAGCCATGCCTTGCGGCGATACGAATCTAAACCGTCATTGGCTATGAGTGCTTCGGCAAACTCAGCGGTAGGATGGATCATTCCCCAGCCTCCGCCAAAGAGGTAGGTCGGTGTGCCTCCCAATCTGTCGGCACGCCAGTTCCAAAGATTTATCTGCATCCAGGTGGAACGCTGAATACGACCACTCCAGGTCCCTATGTTGGAATTGTACACGTGGTTTAATTCAAAGATCTTTTCTTCATTGCCGTCACCTGGAACATGGAAATTCTCGCCAATCCTGTTTCCGGGAACAAGGGCATACTTGCCGGAAGAAATAACTTTTTTCAATTCAGTCTTAGCGGCTGAGTAATCTTTAGCAAACATAAGTGCCTTACCGGCAAAGGCATAGGCGGCGCCTTTGGTGATCTTGGCAGTTCCTTTTTTATCTCCTGTGCTTTGTCTTTCATCTAAATATTTGGCAGCGTCAATACACTCGGCGGCAGCCCATCTGAGAATGGCTTCCTGGCTCTCGGAATTTCCGGGCCGGTCCGCACCCGTCAGTACATGGTCAACTATGGGGGGAGTGCCCCAGAGTATGGCAAGCATCATGTGACTGAAAGCACGAAGAACCCTTGCTTCTGAAATACACCTGTCCTTTACTGCGCTTGCGCCATATTCAAAATTATCAATTACCAGGTTTGCCCCGTAGATCACTTTATAAAAACCTTTGTATTGATTACTAATGGCCTGGTTGTTTATGTCATAACGGAACTCAGTCAGGGCCGCAAGAAAATCGTTGTCACCGTAAAAGGCTCCGGCAGCGTAGATATCGTCAGACGGGTAAGTAAGCAATGCATTGTATGGAGAGTAGATATAATCGTTATGTCTGACTAATCCATAACTCGCATTCTCGTAAGCAGCAACCAACGCAGATTCGGCATCGGCATCGGTTTGGTAGAAGGAGTCCGTGGAAATGACTCCCTTCTGATCGATCTCAAGGAGTTTATGACAAGAACTCAAACCTAAGATCAGTAACAAAATGGGAATGATATATTTTTTCATAATAATCTAAATTGGGTTATTAGAATGCAATGTTAATACCTATCACAGCTTTCTTCCTGGTAGGATAAGACCCCTTATCATATCCCATGGAATTGGCATTTCCGGAGTGTGCTGTTTCAGGATCCATACCGGGATACTTTGAGAAAGTGAAATAATCATCCAAAGAAGCATAGATCCGCAGGTTGCTGACTAAGATCTTTTTGGTCCATTTCCGGGGAAGCGTGTAACCTAGCTGGATCTGTTTGATCTTGAAGTATGATCCGTCGAATATCGAGGCACTTGAGCCCCAGAATTGTGCGTCAGTAGCCACACTGAGAGCACTTGGCATGGAGGCATTTTTATTGGATTCTGTCCAGGCATTCTTGTGGAAATACTCCAGCGAGTTGTAGAAAAGACGGTCAGTTCTATGATGTATGGCAAAGATCTCATTACCATAAGTACCCGTACCGAATAATGTAAAGTCAATACCCTTCCATGCAAGTTTGATGGTCAGACCATAAGTCAGGTCAGGAATACCGCAACCTATCATCGTATGGTCAAGGTTATTAATTTGACCGTCCCCGTTCAGATCTGCAATGATCGGTTTGCCTGTTGCGCTATCCACCCCTTCGTATTGATAACCTCTCATATACCAAACCGGGTATCCCACCTCAAACGCGGAGAAGGTCTCATACCCCTGAGGTGATCCCATACCCGTAATCCTGGAAATGGTGGGATCAAGAAATGTCACCTTATTATTAAGGTATGCCATGTTTGCATTGATAGAATAACTGAAGTCTCCTCTGGAATCTTTCCATTCCAGTTCGAGCTCGACCCCTTTGTTCTCAACCTCTCCGGCATTGATGGTGGAAGATCCCACTCCCACCTCGGCAACTGGAGAAATACTGACAAGAAGGTCCTCGGTTCTCTTTTCGTAATAGTCAACACCCAGGGAAAGCCGGTCGTTCAGGAAACGTGCCTCCAAACCAACATTCCATTGAACAGAAGTTTCCCACGTAAGGTTAGGGTTCGCGAGTCCGGAGGGACTGGATCCGTAAGATACATTGGGAGATGCGGGATCATACTGATAATAGTTGGCATTGTAGGAAATGGTAGTTGCATAAGGATAATTGCTCAATACGGCAATATTACCGTTCACACCCCAGGATCCGCGGATCTTAAGAAAGGAGAGGGCCTCTTTGCTGATCCCTTGCATGAATGATTCATTGGTAAGCACCCAACCTGCCGATACTGAAGGGAAGTATCCCCAGCGGGCATCTATTGGAAGTTTTGAAGAGTCAAACGCATCTGCACGGAAGTTAACCTGGATATTGTACTTGTCTGCATAATTCCAGTGGATACGTCCGAAGTAGGAAAGATTGGCGGTTACTCCGGGAGAACTTGTCACAGTTTTTGATGTATCCGGATTGTTGTTCAGATAAGACAAATAGCGGAAGTTCGGAGCATATCCCTGAAGAGGATCAGGACCGGAACCCGTACCGTTGACACCAAAAGTGTTGTTCTGGATATAAGACATACCTCCCATGAGGGTGAATGTATTCTTCAGAACATTGAAAGAATAGTTGGCGAAGTTTTCCCACTGGTAGTAGTATCCGTGGTTTGCATTGGCCTGGATATCATAATTTGTTTTATAAGCCATTGAGTTGGCATAATACGGAGGGGCATACCTAGTGTAAAAACTCTGATAAATTCGGTATCCAAACCGTGAGGTGACCGTCAGACCCTTGATGGGAGTTAAGTTGGCGAATAGCGTACCACGTATACTTATCCCCTGATTCTCAACGTCTTCCTTATCTCTCTGTACAAACGGGTGACCCGAGTCAGTCTCGGCATACCTTGAAACGGCATAAAATCCGTTTTCATCACCCAGGATGTTGTCACCAGCGTCATAGTGATTCTTCAAATCCTGGGTAAGGTCATTATAAGTAGGAAAATACACAGGTGTAAGAGGGTCCTGTGTAAGTGTTCCCATCATGAAGGATCCATACTCAGTGTGCTGGCTGACCGATCTGGTTTTCCACTTTTCAATTGAAGTGTTTGTCCCGACTGTAAGCCAATCCTTGATTTTATAATCAGCGTTGATCTGGGCCGAAAGACGTTCATAAACATCCTTGTCTCCCTTTACTATACCGTCATCATTGACATAGCTGAGTGCAGTATAATACTGTCCCCGTTCGTTTCCTCCCATAACGCCGACTGTATGACGTTTGGTCAGACTGGTAGTAAACACCTCTTTAGCCCAATTGGTATCTGTACCGTCATATCCAAGTTCATTCAGACGTTGTTGCGTAAGAACACCTTCAGCAATTTTATAGTCAATATACTGCTCTGCATTCATTATTTCAGGCGCCTTGCCCAGTGAATTCCATACATTCTGGAAATTATAGAAGACCTGACCGTCACCCATTTTTTTATTGCCGGTCTTGGTTGTGATCAGCACCACTCCGTTACCCGCCTGGGCACCATAAATGGCAGCTGATGCTGCATCCTTCAGAACCTCCATGGATTCGATCATCTGGGGGTCCAGATACTGAATGTTGTCTACCTGGAGACCATCAACAATAAGCAGTGGCCCCAGACCATCGGAAGAATTGGAAGAATACCCGCGGACCCGGATTTGTGAGCCTGCACCGGGAGCTGCGGAATAATTCAGAATCTGAACACCCGCTGCCTTACCCTGCAATGCGTTTGCAGCATCTGAGGTAGAGCGGTTGGTTAGATCCTCAGCCCTGACAGATGAAACAGAACCGGTAACATCGCTTTTTCTCTGGACGCCATAACCGACAACCACAACCTCTTCAAGGACTTCTGCATCCTCAATCAATGTGATCTCTAAAACCGTTCGGTTGCCTATGGAAACAACCTGCGATTGATAACCGATGAAAGACACGTTCAGATTGGCTCCTGCGGGAACCTCGAGCGCAAAATTTCCATCTAAGTCGGTAACCGTATAAATACGTTCATTACCAACGACAATGACTGATGCTCCGGCAATAGGAGCACCTGAAGCATCGATGACTTTACCGCTGATAGCACGCGACTGGGCATACGAGTTTATTCCCGTCAGGCATGCGGCAAAAATCAAGACGATCTTTACTACAAATAATAATTGCTTTGTCATAAATTAGATAATAGGTTAAAAAATAAGTAATTTGGTTAAATTGGTTTCAATTTTAAAGATATTTATCAATTTAAGAACATAATTGCAAATTGGGCTCATATTAATTTGCTTATCTCTCATTAAAAGCACTTCATATTGCGGGTCCGGATTAATGAATCAAAAGTCAAAGTATGTGAACGATAATGAGATATTCTCCCTTTTCAGGGTCTGTATAGTCCGTTATATTTACGAAAGCATTTTTTGTGACATTAGAAGAATCAATTTTAAAAGTATTTGGATGATTTCTTAAAACAAGTATGAGTATCTTCGTAAAATATAATTACAGGTCATTCCGTATATGAAACAATTCATTCTGACAGCTTTTCTGCTCTATACAGTATCTATCAATGCCTTTGGGAGCGGGCAATATTATTTCAGGCATTACAAGAGTGATGATGGTTTGCCCAACAATACTGTCACATGTACCGTTCAGGATCATTTCGGATTTCTCTGGTTCGGGACCAAGGACGGGATATGCCGCTTCAACGGTCAGGATTTCATCGTTTTAGAAGACCCCAATCTAAAGAGCTGTATTAATGGAATGACTTTTTCGTTATGTGAAGATCATGACGGAATGCTATGGTGCTGCTCAACTAAAGGGACCGGCTATTACAATCTGTACACCACGGAGGTAACGTGCGTTAAGGAACTGGAGGGATACCGGTTTTTTGACATCAACGTTGACAAGGATAACAACGTCTGGTTCGTTTCTTCCGGTTCGGTTTTCAAATTGGACAGAAGTACCGGTGAATTTGTCCGGTATTCGGCTGAAAGACATTTCAACGCCCTGCATTCGTGCGTAGATAGTGACGGTTATATTTGGTTTACCACCTATCAGGGAGATATTCGTCGCTACAATCCCGATACCGACTATTTTGAAATATTTCCCCTGATTACAGATAAAACAAACACTTCCGACTATCCTATTCATATTAAAACGATTAACGAGAAATACCTACTCATATCAACAAATAATTACGATCTAATCAGACTAAACATTAACAGTGGAGACAGTGAATACCTGATCAATGTCGGGCATCCGGTCAATTGTCTTTTACCAAGGACTGACTCTGAATACTGGATTGGAACACTAGACGGATTGGTAGTCTATGATGATCATCAAAAAAGCACATCCTTCATTAATGACTCGGCAAAAAATTCATTGAGCAACACCAACGTAATTAGCATTTTACAGGACAACGAAGGAAATGTTTGGATGGGAACCTACTATGGAGGTCTTAATCTTTGGCATAACAGAAAAAACAGTTTTGGTCAAATATTTTTTACAGGCTATGAAAGCACTTTTTACGGAAAACTTGTACACGCCTTAACACCAGACGAGAATGACAATCTATGGATAGGCACTGAAGACGGGAATCTCAACAAATTGATCTTCAAAGACAAAACATCTGTTTGGTATTCAAATAATAAAGGATTCCCATCCAATTTGAATATACACGGTTTGCTTCAGGAGAAAAACATGCTCTGGATTGCGACTTATAATAAAGGGCTCTTTTTGTACGATCTGGAATCTGAGAAAATTTTCAAACACACGGGCCTCCCGACTGATCAGTGTGTATGCATTCTCAAAACCTGTGACAATTCCATTTTAATAGGGACTACTTATGGATTGTACAAATATGAAAGGTCTAAGGACATTTTTGAATTTATTGACGGCCCGGGACACCGTTTCATTCATACTCTCTATCAGGACAGTTTTGGAACTGTCTGGGTAGGCACTTACGGATCCGGCATCTATTACAGTAAAGACGATCTTAAAACTTTTACCAGTATCCAGTCTGAAACAGATTACGGACTGCGATCAAACTACATTACCTATTTTTTTGAGGATTCATCACATACATTATGGGTAGCTACTGAAGGAGGAGGATTGTGCCGAACATCGCTTGAAGGTAATGTGTCATTTACACATATTACCCGTAACAATGGCCTTCCTTCAAATATAGCATGTGCAGTTACTCAGGACCAGAAAGGATTGTTGTGGGTTTCCACCACCAAAGGTCTGGCCACCATTGACCCCCTCACAGATTCAGTTTTAAAAGTATATCTGGACAATAACGGTATTGTGGGGAACCAGTTTTCATACGGATCCTGCTACCAGTTTCCCTCGGGACAGATATGTCTCGGGACCACTAACGGTATGATAACTTTTAACCCTGCCAACCTCAAAGATCCCATCACGAGTGCCCCACTGTATATCCATGATATACACACAGGAACAGATGAAAATTTCAACTTAATGAATACGGACGGAAGAACGTCTGTGACTTCTGACAAGATCCGTATACGGCAAGCCGATGCGTCCTATCTGTCCATTTCATTTTCAGCTCTGTATTATTCCAATGTTTGCACTCCTTTTTACGAATATACGCTCTCAAGCGGCAGGAAACAATCAATTAAGAATGTATCTACAGAAAACACCATCGTATTTACAGATATGAATCCCGGTCACTATCGCTTTAATGTGAAGGTATTGGGTAGTAATTCTCCTGAGTCACACAAAAGTCTGTCAATTGTGGTAGTCCCGCCTTTTCACAAATCTGTATGTGCATATATTGTATATTTCCTGATCATTGGAGCCATTGTCTTGTTTTTCATTATACTCTTATTCAAGAAAAGGAAAATTGAAGAGACAAGCAAACTGGAACAAATGGAATCTTTGAAACAAAAAGAGATATACGATGCAAAGATCAATTTCTTCACAAACATAACACACGAAATACGTACCCCTTTGTCACTAATTAAGATGCCGGTAGAGAAAATAATTCTACATAAAGAATATACAGAAGCATCAAAGGAAGACATGATGACCATCAAAGCCAATACAAACAGGCTTTTGGAACTTACCAACCAACTACTTGACATAAGAAAGATGGAAAAAAACCAGATCACGGTGAATTTCCTTAAGGAAGATATTGGCTCTATCGTCAGTAAAACATGCGAGTACTTTGCCAAAGCCGCAAAAGAACAACATATTTCATACACAGTTCACATTCCCGAAAAGCCTGTTATGATGATGTGCTCGGCAGAAATCGTAAAAAAAATGGTCAGCAATTTGCTGTCAAACGCTATCAAATACTGTAAAAACAGCATTGAGTTATCACTAACCGTATCCGATAATGACCAGAATGTAGTTATCCGCGTCACCAACGACGGAGCCCTTATACCCGATAATGAAAGAGAGAAAATTTTCACTCCTTTCTACCAGATCAGGACTGTTAGCGCCCAGCTAAAGGGAAGCAACGGCACCGGTCTGGGCCTTCCATACGCAAGGACCCTTGCCAATCTTCATAAAGGTTCCCTTGTCCTGGATTCTGCAGTTAAAGACGAAAATTCTTTTGTCCTGACATTGCCTCTTGATCAACCGTCTCTAATTCAGGGAACAGATCAGGATGCAGGCGAAGATATATTAGCAGATTCCGATGGGGATAGCAGCAAACATACGATTCTGATCGTTGAAGATGCAGCTGAGATGAGACGTTATCTGTGCAAGGAGCTTTCTTCAGAATTCAATGTCTTCACTGCTTCAAACGGTGAGGAAGGCATGAATATTATAAAAGAGCAAAAAATTGATCTGGTGGTTACTGATCTTATGATGCCTGTTATGGATGGATGTCAATTGTGCAATTTCATTAAGAACGACATAGAGTATAGCCACATTCCGGTTATCTTACTGACAGCTGCCGTCGGTGTTGAAACGAGAATAGAAACACTGCAGGTAGGTGCAGACGGCTATATCGAAAAACCTTTCGCGATTGAACTTCTAATGGCCAATATTTCCAATCTTTTCAAAAACAAAGAAATAGCCTACAGACAGTTCGCAAATTCTCCCCTGTCGCATTTTAACAGTGTTTCTTTTAACAATGTTGAAAAAGCGTTTATGGACAAGCTTCATGAAACGATCATGAAGCATATGGCAGAACAGGATCTGGGGATTGATACACTCACCCAACTGATTGGCACAAGTAAGTCTACCCTTTACAGGAAAATTAAAGCCAATACAGGATTAAATACAAACGAGTATATTCGCATCTGCAGGTTGAAGAAAGCAGCTGAAATGTTATCGACACAGGAATACAGAGTAAACGAGGTGGCTTATCTGGTAGGGTTCTCTTCCCCGTCTTACTTCACTACCAGTTTCCACAAGCAGTTCAACATTTCACCTTCGGCTTTCGTAAAAAATCTAAGAATGGAGGACTAAGCTTCCTGAAACCGATTACCTTGCTTTTTCCATTTATTTAAACAACAGGGCAGCAAACTGATTGAGTGAACGGCGCCAGGTAAGCCATTCGTGTGCTGTTCCTGGCGACTCGTAATAAACATGATTTATTCCTTTATTATCAAGCATATCATGGAATGCCTTTACTCCTGCATACATTTGTTCAGGTTCATCAGTTCCTATACTAACGTAAAGGAGCCTCATCCGGTTATTGAGGACTGAGCTATAGTCGTCAGGAGAATTAACCATTCCGGATCCGCTGAAACCACCTACATAACCGAAAAGATCCTTATGGGAAAGGCCAATGCTCCAGCTCTGGAATCCTCCCAGGGAAAGTCCTGCGATCGCTCTATAATTACGGTCTGCTAAAGTTCTGTATGTGGTATCTATCATGGGCACGAGTTCCTCCACTACGACCCTTTCAAAAGCCGTAAAGTCAAATATGTTACGATTTCTTTCGAATGCGTCGGAATCCACGAGAGATGCGGAACCTCTGTCCATAACGACTATCATTGGTACCCCCTTTCCGGAAGCAATGAGGTTATCCATAATATTATCCATCCTGCCCTGGTTAGGCCAGCCTGTCTCATCCTCACCTCCCCCATGCTGAAGGTAAAGCACCGGATAACGTATATCTGGATCTGTTTCATATTCTGCCGGAGTATATACATAACATATTCTCCAGGTTTGAGTAAGATCAGACCAATACCTTTGCATTCTCACTTCCCCGTGTGAAACATTCTTTTCAAGATAAAAGTCAACTCCTGCTTCAGGTATTTCAATGCCGCTGGCCATCAAACCACACCCGTAAAAAAGCCTGCTTGAGGGGTCGGCAATCCTGACGCCGTCAATATTTATAAAATAATAATGGAATCCCGGGACCTGGGGATCGGAAGTAACTTCCCATACCCCGTCATCTATCTGTTTCATTGGATAAACTTTATTGGACAGGTCTAGTTCCACCGTAACCGCATCAGGGGCTTCCACCCTGCAGGTAACACTCAAATCCGGGTTGATCTTCGGGTATTCATTACCGGGAATATTTGTGGAAGCACTGAAAGGTTCGTCCAAAACGACTGCTTTCTTTGATCCACATGAAGGGAAAACCATTGTTGCCAAGAGTCCGGCTGCAATTAAACTTATGATCTTCATTTTTTGTTGATCTATTTGAAGAGTTTCTGTGCAAAAACATAAAGACTTCTTCTCCGGGTAAGCCATTCATCTTCTGCTTCATCCCGGCTTCCGTTAAAATCGCCCACGTAAGAAAAAATCTCTTGTTGGGCTCCCAATGACAGACCGGCAACGGCTCTGCTGTTACGATCGTTAATGGTACGGTATCGGCTGTCAACAAGAGGGATTACTTCCCCGGTCATCATTCTCTCAAAACCTGAGAACGAATCGTCACTGCCAGGAATATCGGTATATCCGTTATTCATGACAATGATCATGGGTTCAGCCTTATGCTGAGCAATAAGATTGTCCAAAATTATATCTGCAAAACCCTGGCATATCCAACCGCTTTCATCTTCTCCTCCACCATGTTGCAGATAAAGGACAGGATAACGTTTTTCAGGGTTATGATCATATTCCGCAGGCGTATAAATGTACATCCTTCTATATTCCCTGCATACGTCAGACCAGAATCTCAGGGAACGAACCGCTCCATGAAGAATGTTTTTATTTGGCATATACCAATTACTTTCCTTTTCATTTTCCGGGACTTCTACAGCACTTGAAGAACGGCCGCAACCATAGAATGTATAAGCGGAAGGATCTGCAAATGAAAGCCCTCCGACCTTCATGGAATAATAATGAAAACCTTCTGCCAGTGGATCGGACGTCACCATCCAGAGGCCGTTTTCATCCTTGTTCATCAAGTAATCCCTTTCAAGAGAGAGAACTACAGCATTGGCTGACGGAG
>Ga0172380_10008131_pt1 | contig 11590 bp, 7 predicted proteins | sample Leawe162metaG_FD_119747 | JGI IMG/M metagenome (GOLD analysis project Ga0172380, IMG submission 119747) | Leachate microbial communities from a municipal landfill in Southern Ontario, Canada - Leachate well 162 metaG | ecosystem: Engineered > Solid waste > Landfill > Unclassified | place... | reverse complement strand
GAGTAGTTCACGCACCAACGCGATCAGCTGCGGCTCGCTCAACGATTCGATCTGGTCATCCGTCATCCCCAGCTATATCGGTCAAACCAGCCCTGTTACATTGAAATCCGTGAACGGCTACCAGCAGCCGATGGCCTTCCCCTCGTCGGAGAGAAGCCATGAGTGAACCCTCGGTAGAAGCTCATCCTCCTGTTCGCCGAGATAATCCCGGCGTAACCCAAGTAGCTCAACAAGCCGGATGAGGAAGGCCTTTAGGAGGCGGTTTTCCGGGAGGTCAATTGACTGAAATCGCCGGATAGCTTGAAGGTAAGGCTTCCCTGCGAGTTTCTCTCGGATGGTGCGTCCCGGACGGTTGGACAACTTGATGAAACTGCTGGCGTCCAGTTCCCGCACGGAGCGTACCGGTAACAGCGCGTGCTCGCGTCGCGGAGTCTCGTTGAGTGTTTGCATAAGCCGCTCAACGGATGGGCGTGCGTGCTCCGTAATGCGCCACACGCGATCCCGCAGGGGCACGGCAGGTACTGGCTTCGCCAGTTTCGCCAAGAAAGGAGTCAATGCTTGTGGGAGGACGTCGCCGGTCTTGGGGTCGAAGTCGGCATTGCCTGCAAACCAATGCGCCTGGGTAAGCAGGGCATGAGCACACTCACGGTCGGCACCCTGGCCTTTCAGGGACCGGTAGAGCTCTAAGAGGGTCATCGACGGGCTACTTGTAGGCATGGCATTTCCCTATCACTGCTCAGCTATCAGCCTTCTTCGGCTTTTGCCTCTGCAGAAACAGGCGTTTCTGCTTAGGCTGCAACTTGTCCCATTTCTCTTGACGGTCCGGACTTTCGGGGTGGTAATCGCTTGGTGGCTGAGCAAGGTCCATATTCCCTGTCTGACTACCCGACCCCTCCGCCGGTTGGCCGTTCGATACGATCTCAGGCCCGCTGGACGCGCCCTTCGTTTCTCCTGGGGTGGGTCCGTCGCCGAGAATGAGCGTGTCGGCGTCAGACTGGCGCAAATAGTTTGCAGACTGCCAGATAAACTGCCCATAGCCCAATTCACAGGCGAGATTGAAATCCTCCGCAAGATCGAACCGATTGCCGCCAATACCGGCATTGATCTGGTCGCGTATCTTTTCGAGGCATTCGGTCATACTCTTGCCGCGCGTATCGATGCCGCGAAGCTTCGGCATAACCTTCTGAACGAGCTGATCCTCAAAAGCGATGTGGAGCGCCTTGTCGAGCCCGTCCTTGTCGACAGCGTTCTGCGCGGCGCGGACATCGGGATAATTCGCCATGTAGTATTCCACGGATTGCCAGACCCGGTGTCCAATGGCTCGCCCAGCAACCGCCAGCGAGTTGTTCATGTCCTCGATGAAGCACTTGAACGGCTTGACATCTTCTTCCGAAAACGAGCTGCCTTGCGCCAACCAGGATTGCCATGACGCTTTGTGCAGGAGAGTCCCTCGGTTCTTCTCATCCAGCGGCGAGAGCTTCAGGCGTCGCTTGAGTGCAGTTGGACGTGGGAAGTGGATGATGATGGACCGGTCCAGCACCTTGTCGGAAAGCGCCTTGGTCGTCTCGTCCTGATTCATCGTGCCGGTCCAAAGGACATTGCGCCCAAGCGGGAGTTGATAAGCCGGCATACCCGCACCGATTTTCACTGGCAGCGTGGGCACATCCGCTCCCTTCATTCCACGCCGAAGTTCAAGTTTGCTGAGAAACTCCGCGAAATAGAGTTCCGGGTGCGCAAGGTTCATCTCATCGAGCAGAACGAGGCAGACGGCATCCTGCAATCCGGGATAGCCCTCGTCGTCGTTGGTTCTATCGATCCACTTCTTCTGGCTTTGGGCAAGGAACCGCAGTACCGGCTGGGCATCGAACTTGTTGTCGATGGAGTTGAAGAAGCCCAGCATGGACTCCTGCGAATCCCAGTTCGGCTGGACGGACAGCGGCTCGAACATCAATCCGCCGAAGTGAGAGTAGAGGCGGGGTAACTCGGACTTGCCCGTTCCCGAGACTCCGGCGAGGATTGTGATCGGCGACCATTCGGCCGTTTTCAGTGCAGTATGGAAGGCCTTGAGAATGCGAGGGTGGAAGTGCAGCCCATAGCTGTTGCAGGCGCTCTCCACACCTCTGAGCCAGGTGATTTCGTCAACGGTGTCGCCCTTCCTGGGTTGCCTGACCTTGTCCGCCTTGACATGCGGCAACTCAATTTCCTTGTAGCGAGCGGCGACTTCGGCAGGCCGTTCATAGGCTGCGCGGAGTCGTTCGAGTTCCGCCTGAGCCTCGTTGGCGGCCCCCTCGAAGATGGTGGCCTTTTGCCCAAGAGACTTGTTCTCCGCGCCGAGTTCGGAAACCTTTCGCCGGAGGTCAGCCACTTCGCCGACAGCCGCACTATTGTCAGCGATTTGTCGTGCGAACTCCTCGGCCCGTGCTTTCTGATTCTTCCCTTCGGATTCGAGCGCCTTGTACCGCTCGCGTATCTCCTCGGTTGGACGAGTGGCAAGTTCCTCGCGCAAACGCCTAAGTTCATCGGTCTTACTGTTCAGCTCCCGGAGAATGTCGGCTGGATCGTGGTCGCCCAATTGCCGTTTAAGGTGGTCAAACGCACCAACCAGCTCCATCTGGATGCGAAGGCTATCCCTCAGGCGGACGTTCTCGTCCCTAAGTGTCTGCCGTTCAGACTCCATCGACTTGCGTTCATCGTCGAGGCGTGAATCGACTGCTTCAGACAAGCTATCGTTACGCTTCCGCCATTGCTGTTCCAGACGCTGTTCCTTGCGCTCAAGGGCTCGTTCGCTAGTCTCAAGTTCGACCCTACGGCCCTCCAATTCGCCCTCCAGGGAACCAACAGCGCCTTTGTGCCTTTCTAGTTCAACCCGCTCTGTGTCCAATTGCTTTCGCGCCACGTCATACTGCTTAGCCCACGCCTCCCGCTCTGCCGCTGTCTCGGCCCGAATCCGCTCACGTTCAGCATTCTCGGCTTGGCCGATCTCCTGCAGTCGTTCCGTCTTGAGATTGGCGACTTCCTGTTCGATTGCGTTGAGCTGCTGGTTTCGATGGCTGCTAAGTTCCGTCTCCACCTTGACGCGTTGATGCCGCAGTTCGGCATCCAGGGAGGCGCGTTCATCCGCGAATCCAGCATCACGTTTCTGCTCGGTGGCGATGATAGCCTGCTCCCGAGTGACCAGACTGAACTTAGCCACTTCAAGTTGCTCGCGCTCTTTAGAAAGGCTATCAGCCAGCATCTTCAAGCGTTCTGCCTCCGCTTGATTCGACTGATGCTGACGGGCGGCTTCATCCGCCAGCGCCTTGGCTTTGTCGGCGAACCCGGCGTCGGCGTTCTGCTCCCGCTCGGTCACGGCGAGTTCACGCCTGGCCACTTCCCCTTCGTTGTTGTGCAGTGCTTTGTAACGCACCGCCAGCTGTTCCTCCGCCCTGTCCAGGTCCTGTTGTCTGCCGTCCAGTTCCGCCATTCGCCGCTCAAACACTTCCCGGAAGGCCTGGCGTTGCTGCTCGACGAAACCAGCCTTAGATTCGGCTTCGAGTTTCGCGAGTTCGAGGCGTCGCTTCTCCATCGCCGCATTCTCAGATGCAATGTCTTCGCGCTCCTTCTTCGCTCGCTCCCGGAAGGCCACTCTCTCTGCCTCGATACTGGCCTTGGCTTCGTTCAGCACAGACAGGTCGTGCCGGATGCTCAATTGCTGTGCCGCCAAAGCGGCCTCGCGGTTATCCAGATCGGTTTGCCGTTTCGTCAACTCAGCAGCGATCTGTTTGAGTTCGGCTTCGCTCTTTCCAAAGAAACCCATATCACGTCTCCATTAGTGTCTTGATCGTGGTGTACGCGGCCTGTCGGAGCGCGCGAATGCGGTCCTTAGGCATGGGCAACGGTTCATTACCGTGTCCGCGCCGGTCAATGACGAGAGCCACATCGTCGAGGAATGACGGTTGAGACTGCGCAATCGCCCTAAGTGTGTCGGTATCCGAGACCAGCAGGAGAGCAACGACGCACGATTGAAGCGACTGATCGTTCCCCTGGAGGGTCTCGCGGATCGCCGTGCGCTTTACTGTAAGCAGGCAAACGGGGAGATCACCGAGCGCGCACGCCTTAGCGCTCTCCTTTGCTCTGGCAATGTATTCAGAGTCAACGACATCGGGCGGAACGACCCCGGCCAGACACCGGCGAAATGCGCTTTGCAGAGTAGCGTAAAGATCGAATGCCAAGACACGTGCATCATCACCATCATTGCAGGAGAGCCAATACCGCTCGGCGGTGATCAGTCGATTCTGGAGGTTCGTCCCGAGGCGGTTGAACAAGGCGAACCCGAACTCGCCTTGAATGCTTGTGCGGGCGTCAAGGAGCGAATCCGACACGGCATCCCGCTCCACCTGCGCTGCTGGCGTGTCTGAAAAGTGGACAGATGGCAGTAACATGGCCACGACTTCACGCATGAAGGCTTCATCAGGCAGTTCAACATCCTGTGTTCGCGCTCGGCCACTTCCGTGTCCCAACTCATCACGGTCCTTCTTGATCTTGAGTAGTCGCACAACCAGGTCATGGTGCATCGCCGCAATCCGGCGCAGGGGGTGCGACAGATCGTCTGCCGCCATCAGGAGAGATAGGCTCAGAACAGTTCCCAATTCGGCTTTGCCGTCAAGGAAGTCATCCAGCTTGCCATCGGTGACTGGGAACAAGCCGCCAGGGGGCAGATCAAGTGAGATCTCTTTCGCAGCCTTCTGCAGCGAGGCGGGATGCTCGGATTGATTGGTCAGCTTGAGTTGATCGACCGCAGAGGCGTATTGCCGTTGGGCGCAACTGTAGAAGAGGGCCCACTCCATCGCCGCGTGGATCTGATCGATGGAGCGGTGCTGTCTGTCACGGCCCATACGAAGAGTGTGCAGCAGCTTCGGATAGAGGCCCCAGTTGGCATCGTTGTCATAGGGTTCCCGGTGAGCGGGTGTCTGGTTGCTCGGCTCTCTGTTGGACAACTTGTCCTTCCAAGTCATCAGCCACCGCTCAAGTCTCTCGTCTCTTTCGAGCAAGCACCAGAACGCGCTTTCGAGAACGAGAGAGCAGCCACTGCCAAACGGGTCGGCGATTCGGAACTCGCCGTCGCTTGTCTGTATGGCAATAGGACAATCGAGATGGTATAGCTCTGCCTCCGGAACGATCGTGATAAGCTGAACTAAAGGCAGGCGCGTCTCATTGTTGAATGCCTTCATCCGCTTTTGCATCGCGCGCAACGCTGCAATGACATCACGGGGTGTTGGCGGCCTGTTGCTAGACGCTTCATCCCGGGGGATGCCGCGAAACCTCTCCTCCTCTTCCTTCCTTTTCAGCGGGTTGTCTTTCAGGAAATGGAGATGCGGCAGCATCTTGCCGGTCGCTAACTCTCGGAACACGTACGCCGTCACAAACTCCTGGGAATCGTAAGCTTCAGTGTTCCATTTATCGCGTCGCTCGGTGATGATCTGGTTATGTTCGTCAAGGAACCCCTTATCGTGAAGCCGCAAGAGCACGCACTGCACGAGGTCTTTCGGTAAACATGTTTCCTGCGCAATCGCATGCGCTTCGCGAGCACCACCCGCGTCAATAAGCTTCAGTGTAACTCGCTCGAACGGGTTCAACTGTTCGTGGTCTTCCAGTAATCTCGGAAGCGTCACGCGATAGACGTTGACCGGCCACGCAAGACGCCTTGGTTTCCCCACAGTCCTTCCGAAGGGGTTGGGCTTACCGTAGTCAAGGAGTGTCAGCGGCATTGCAGAACCCTCCCTCGCGTCTGGCACAGTTGGAAAAAGTCAACCAGGCCCGGAATGAACTTGGCCGCAAGATCGTTTTGCAGCAACTCCGGATCACCTGCCACCGCCAGCAGTTTCTTCTGGCGGCTCATCGAAACGTTCAGTCTGTTGTATAGGCAGAGGTGGCCGAAGAGCCCTCGAGCCTGCTTCTCCTCGTCATCGACACGTGGGTTCCAGTTGTCCGAAATGGTTCTGACCATCGACAAGATGACGACATCGAACTCCATGCCCTGAAAGGAGTCCACGGTGCCGATGCGAAGTCTGTCGTCGTCCTTAAGTCTTCCGAGTTGCCTCTTAATGAGTTCTGCTTGAGCCTTGTAAAATGAGATAACACCGAATGAGAGGCCTTGGCCTTCTTTCGATTTCATCCAGGATGTTAGTTGGTGCGAGATTGCCGTTGCTTCAGCCGGGCGTATCCAGCTTGTCCCTTCTCGTTTGTGCCTGCCTCTCTTGGCGGGAACATCCAACCAGATGGCTGGTCTGCCTTCCGTACCCGGTAGGCTATGCGTGAAGTCGCTTTCAGGTCGTCCCGACCCAAACCTTTCCGAGGGATCGAACCGCTCGTAGAAATTTCGACTGACAAAATCGCCCAAGAGCGGATGCATCCGGTACTGCGCGTCAAGCGTGACGCAGCGCGAAATGCCGTCGGCTTGTTCAAGCGTGTTCAGCCTCTCGGAGAAGAGATACTGGAACATCGACTTCTTGAGCCATTCAGCCTCCTCCTTGCCCGCCTCCCCAGACTCCATTTGCTGGGCGACTGCTTCATCAATGATGTGCGGCAACTGGCGGTGGTCGCCAACCAGGATGATCCTCTTGCCCTGCGCCATCGCAATCATCAGGTCTGGGGGTGTTACGCGCGCGGCCTCGTCCACAATCACATATTCATACTCGATCTTCTGGAACTCTAACGCCGGGCTGTTGGCCGCTATTCCTTTCTGCCTTTGCATCTGCTTGTTGACGCTCTGCTGACAGGTGGCCGCGAAGGCATAGGCGTAATTGGACACTGCGTCCATCATCCCATAGGGATTGCTTTCAAGCTCGGCCAGGAATTCCGCCAGCGCAGCGGACTTCGAGTCTTTGGCGGCAATGCCGGCAGTTCTGAGCCTCTTGCACGCATCTTGCACCAACGCAATGACCTCATCGTTCTGCTTTTCGACGCGAAACATCGGCGGTGTCGTGAAACGGTGAAGCAGTCTCTTCTTTAGCGAGGCGATATCATTCAGAAACGGCGGAATGCCCTCCTCATTGCGCCATAGGCTTGCTCTCTCGAGCAGGGTGTGATCATCCGCTTCAAGAACCTCATCCAAATCGTCCAGCGCGTCGGTCGCCCGCTCCGGACCATCATCCGAAAACGATTCCGGCCGATGACGCAGTCGGCGGGTGGCTTCCAGCAACAGATCGGAGTCCGCGTTGAGTTGCTCCTCGAGCGAGAGACTCTTCGCCAGATTCGCGGCGCGGCGTGAACACGCCTCGCCTACGATGAGGATATCGAGAGCTGCAATCCTTTTGGCGATGTTTAGCGCCAACCCCCGTGTCGGCGATTTCAGGTATTGCAGACACAGGTTCTTGATCTGCGTCTCCTGCTCAATGTCAGCAAGACGTGGGTTCTTTGCCCGAAGAGCCACTGCCCTTTCTGAAGACCATTCATGGAGTCTCCGTTCAAATGCGCTGAAGTCGTCCTCGTCGCTGCCGGAACGCCTGCCGTATTTCGGGACGGGCATCCCATTCAGGGAGATGCGTTCGATCATGTTCTCCACTGCATCGTGCTGAAGCCCTGTCAGGAGAACCGATCCTTTGATGCTCACGCCGCGCTTGTCCGCCATCTCGTTGAGCCGCTCAATAATCGCAGCGATCACCGTCGTCTTGCCTGTGCCGGGAGGGCCCTGGATCAGCGCAATGTCCGGGGTGTTCAACGCGACCTCAATCGCCTCTCTTTGCCTCTCGGTCGGCGGGTTGCGGAATACTTTGTCGGTCACGAGGGCTGTAAGTGGCTTGATCTTTCCGGACCGACGGGTCGGTGCGATCACTCCCTTTTCCTCGATCAGTGGTCCGAGCTGCGGATTGGCAGCGCGCCCCTCAAGAATGGCCTTGCGAGCGAACAACCGCCGCTTGATCTGGGCAACTTGGCCAGCTAGCGAGAGAAGGAGCGTCCCGGACGTTGGCAAGCTCTCTGTCTTGAGTGTCAGTTCGTTTGTTGCCGCATCGTAGGACGCCACGGTGAAATATTGCTTTGCCTCCTTGGGTCGGGTCTTCCGTTTCTCGAAGAACGCCTCATCTTCTGCCTCTTTCTCGATGATGCCGGTGAATTGTGAAAATGGCAGGTCCGCTTTCGTCAGGTACTCCGGCAGCTCTTCAGTCAATTCCAGTGACTCTACATCGCCATCCGCTAGAGCCGCCAAGGCCGAGTCGGATGCCTGCGCGATCCGAACGGTGACAGTGCCGTCACGGTCGGAGGTTACGTCGCCATACTCCAAAGCCCCGATCCTGCGGGCCTGTGCGAGCACCAGTTCACCCTCAACCTCTACGAACTCGTCCCATCTCTTCAGATAGCTGTCATCATCCTTGGTAAGGGCTGACATCTGCGCCTTCGTGAGGATCTGAATCTGTCCGGCTTGGGTCCAATCGGAAAACGTGAGTCTCCCCTTAGCGAGACGCAACGCACGGTCGGGTTCTGCCCTGACCTCGGTCAATCTCGTTGAGAGGTAAATGGACTTGCCATCTGGGCGCGCCGTCTCGGTGGCGACAAACCGTATGCCGTCGCCCATGATGCAAAATGAGTTCTTGCGGGTAGGCTCCACGCGACTTGAGGACGATTCCTGAACGCCATCCGCGTGATCCCCATTGACGACGTTGTCCCCGTCGGACTTTTCTGCGTTCTCTTCCTGTTCTTCCCTATTCCCTTCGCCTTCCTCCGAATGAAGAGCGCGATCAATTGCCGGGCCCGCGACCAGGAAGAAGTATGGTTGATCACCGTGGGTGTAACAACAGCGTTGGGCGAGTGCCTCATAAAGCGGTTTCCCGCGCAGGGGCTCACGGGAAGGGGCTATATCGGCATACCTCCGCTCGACGTACTCATCCGCACCAACTTCCACCTCGCCCATCTCGAGGCATTCACCGACCAAGAAGGCGATCTGCAAATCCACGCTCCCGTCTTTGGCCGGGTTGGCCAGTTGCGCAAGAAGAGCGCTTCCACTGGCGAGTTCCGTCGTAAGGCGTCGCGCATCGGTATCCGAGACAGGCTTCACGAAAACGATGGAAGTCTTGACTCGCAACTCAAACTCGCCTGGCCGAGTCGGACAGGGCGCAACGGACAAGACCGGACCTTCCGATGAAGACCCGGTTGCGCCATCCGTGCGCTTGACACGAAGTGTGAGGCTCTTCGAGGGAATGTCTGCAAATCTCATGGCTCCGCCTCCACGAATTCGATGGAGAGGTCAGGTGGAAATGGTTTCGTTCCCCGTACCGGCCGAGCTCCCTTCTTAGCCCAGTCCAACGTGGCCTCGTGTTCGGTGTCATCGTTGTGCTCGAACGAGAACGGATGGAAGAGCCGGTGTGGCAAGGCGCACTCGTTGGCATTGGCAGGTATCAGCAACTCCCAGCGGGGAGTCTTGGCGCGAACGAACGCGGGGCGCAGCGTACCGCAATAAGGGCATTCCGAATGCGCATCCACGAAATAGCTCATGGTGCAGTCCCGGCAGTTAAGTGAATGGTCGAAGGCCCTGGCCAGTTCCATCGCCCAGAATGCCATTGCCGGGCGGCGATGCGGTTCCGTCCTGCCGACCCCAAACGTTTCCTGGAAAAGGCGGCGAAGCTGAGGAGTTGTTACGAGTGCGCGGGGCAAACCCGATCCAGGAACGGCGGCGTTGGAATCGTCGTTCTCGTCGTCAATGAACGGCAGATGCCCGGCGTAGGCCTGTTCATCCACATCGGCGGGAGCCTCACCGGGCGCTGGCGGATCGGTATCCCACCCGCTTTCGTCACCTTCAGGTTCCAGTACTTTCCTCCCGATGAACGGATGGCTGAGAGCCAGGGATTGGAAGGCCAGAACTGCAAACGCCCAGCAATCCGTGCGAGGACGCGCCTGGTCGCGTCCCTGCACAAGCTCCGGTGCGCCATAGTGCGGCGTAAACACCGAACTGCCGCCTTCGTGTACTTCGAGCCGCAGGTTGTCGGCATCAATCAGCCAGACATCGGGAGAATCGCCATCGCCGACGAACACATTCTTTGGGGAGATGTCACCGTAGACCAGCCCGAAACTATGGAGGTGAGCAAGGATGGAGGCACACTTCGCGAGGGCATTGAGTCGACGCCGGGTTGACCCCGTTCGGACGTAGTGGAGGAGCCTCAATCGCACCTTTACATCCGGTATTCCCGCCAACCACGTAGGGCATAAGAGGCTTTCCTTTTCCAACGCATCCTTGAGCGCCTTTTGCTCCGTACCGTTCATCTCGAACGCTTCAAACGGCTTCATGCCATTCAAGAGACGCATCACATAGCCGGGTTCATCGCGTAGGATGGCCAACGGCAGGGATATTCGAATCCGGGAGGGTAGCGGCAGAAGGCGTATGCTGTGGAAACGCTCGCATAGATTGGCGTTCTTGTCCGGGTTGCCTGAGGCATCGAGCGGTTGCTTGATCGCCAAGTCGGCATCGGTGGTGCGAAATACGACGCCTTGGCCCCCACGGGCAAGTTCTGCTGCGGGACGGTGAATGTTGCCGTATTCGTCGACCAACCGCCTCGTTACCGGAGTGTTGTCGGTGCTACTCATCCACCACCTCCTCCCGGAACAGGCAGGCGATGGTCTTGTCGTCACTGTGCTTTGGCGTCGGCCACTTCTCCAGCGCCTCTCGGGTCCAACGAGCTGCCGACACCGACGAGAGACACCGATGTGCCTCGCAGAACTCTTTGGCAAAGCCGGTCATGTCGGTCAGGTCGTCAGACACGCCGTCAGTGCAGAGAACAATGGACTGGCACTCCTCGTCTGACATGGACAGCCAACGCCAGTCTTCAGCGGTCACATCCGGCGAAAGGGCGGCTGTCATGTTGGAAAACCCTTCCGACTTGTCGTCGGACAGTGACGCGACCGTCCCATCGGCTCTCACGGCAGCCAGCAGCCCATCGCCAAGCATGCCCATGTGAACCACTCCGTCGTTCAACCGGAAGGCAAACAGGCAGGTGGCGGCGCAATCGCGAGGGGTAAGCGGCGCAAGAAGGGAAATCCATTTGCTTTTGATCCGGTCTGACAGCACGGACCGGTCCATATTGGGCGTGCGGCTGCAGCTATGGACAGCACGTGCCGCCGCAAGACAAGCGGCGCGACTGCCAAAATCGGAAAACGGCTTCGATCCAAGACCGTCGGAAACAACGATGCCATCCCCCCATACGTGGTGAAAAGACGCCCATGCATCCTGATTCGGCATTCCAGCGGCAGCATGGCCGGGGCCGATTACGCTTGCGCCGAAACTCCTCCAGACGATCATGCCGCGCCTCCTTCCAACCAGCCATCTAGCGCAGCAAAGAAGTCTTCAACGGGGAGAACATCGTTCTCCTTCAGTTGAGGATTGGCGTCAGCCCCGATCTTGATGACGCGGAGCGTGTCCGGTTGAAGTCCTTGTTTCCAGCGCTTCAACTCTCTCGCATCCGCCAGCGACCAGAACCCATCCGTGAGGAGCAACACCTTCCCGCTAGTGCTCCGTCATTCCTTGATTTTAGGATAAACGCTGGTCAGCTTCGTCCGGGCATCCGCGATCTTCATGTGCCAATCCACACCCTTCTGCCGGGCATTGACGTCGTCGGACCAAGCG
>Ga0172380_10008130_pt1 | contig 11590 bp, 8 predicted proteins | sample Leawe162metaG_FD_119747 | JGI IMG/M metagenome (GOLD analysis project Ga0172380, IMG submission 119747) | Leachate microbial communities from a municipal landfill in Southern Ontario, Canada - Leachate well 162 metaG | ecosystem: Engineered > Solid waste > Landfill > Unclassified | place... | reverse complement strand
GGAGGGATTCGAACCCCCGACACATGGATTATGATTCCATTGCTCTAACCTGCTGAGCTACCCCGCCAACTTTTATTAAAAACAGATTTTAAATATAATGCCTTATGGGGTAATTTAGCAAGCATCTTTTGATTTAAAATTAAATTACTTGTTATAATTTTGATTTTATATTTTTTTGATATTCAGTCTTATACATACCACTTCCAGTAGACGAGTAAGAAAGAATTTCAATCCCCATAGCTTTCAACCGTTCATTAGTAGAATTTATTCTATCAATAGGATCCGGGTGTGTTGATAAAAATGTTTGAATACCATTGCTTGATGAAGCCACCTTCCCATCGTCTCTCATTTTTTCAAAAAAGAATTTTACTGCACCGGGATAGTACTTAGTGCTCTTTAGATATTTAATTGAATATTCATCGCTCTCATCTTCATTTATTCTACTGTTTGCAAGCAGAGATAGTCCCGTAAACATATTAGCAACAATTTCTGCTATTTGAGAGGGGTTATTTCCTAAGGCAAGATTTGCTAAAATAGAAAGCCCATAAGCATTAGTTATCCTTTGAGTAGAATGGCGCCTTTCTACATGCCCTATTTCATGTGCTAATACACCCGCTAATGAAGCTTCGGAATCCAAGTATTTTAAAATTCCTGTATAGATATATACATATCCACCTGGAACTGCAAATGCATTTAATATAGAATCATTGTCAATAATTTCTATTTGATATGCATAAGTGTCAGCTTTTTTTATTTCAGGTGAATTAAGAATTGGTTGAAATACATTGCTATTTATATAAATTTTAACAGCCGGATTGCCATTATAAATTGGGTATTCTTTTGGATTATCTCTGATCTCTTTATCAAATTGCATTCCCATCGATACTTCATCTTTATCATTAAAAAGATTTAACCCTGCTGAGCATGCGAATACAAAAAGGGCAATTAAAGTAACAGGAAATAATCTCATTTTTTTAAACATATTATTCCCGATTTAGTTTTCGTTTAATATTGCTTGCCACAAAAAATCCATAAGAGTATCTAAACCATCATTTGTTACGGCAGATATAATAAAAATTTCTCCCTTGTACCCGGGAATTTTTTTCCTTTTTAGCTTTGCTATCTCTTCTTTAGTAAGTAAATCCGATTTAGTGAATGCTAATATTTTTCTTTTTTCTGCCAAAAGATGTGAATAAGAATCTAATTCATTCACTAAAGTTTTAAAATCCTTTGAATAGTTTTCAGAACCGACATCAATCATAATTAATAGAATTTTAGTTCTTTCAATATGTCTGAGGAATTTAAGACCTAACCCTTTACCTTGATGAGCACCTTCAATAATACCGGGTATATCGGCAATGGTAAAACTATATGCATCTTTATATCTAACAATTCCAAGATTAGGTTCAAGAGTAGTAAATGGGTAATCTGCAATTTTCGGTCTTGCCGCGGAGACATTAGAAATAAGAGTGGATTTACCGGCATTTGGAAAACCAACTAATCCAATATCAGCAATTAGTTTCAATTCAAGGATTACGGTTTTCTCTTCTCCCGGTTTACCATCCGTAGCAAATCGAGGAGTTTGATTTGTTGATGTAGCAAAATTACTATTCCCCTTTCCCCCCTTTCCACCTTTAGCAATTATAAAAGATGTATTTGCTTCAACCAGATCACAAATTATTTCTTCAGTTTCAGCATCTTTAACAATTGTACCAACAGGGACTCTAATGGTTATATCTTCGCCATATTTACCATCCTTCAATGAATTAGCCCCGGCTGCTCCATCTTGAGCTACATATTTTTTCTTGTATTGAAAATCAAGTAAAGTAGTAAGGTTGGTATCTGTAACAAAAATAACATCTCCACCCTTTCCACCATTACCGCCGGAAGGTCCCCCTTTAGGTACGAATTTTTCTCGTCTAAAAGTGATTGCGCCATTTCCGCCATCACCTGATTTTACATAAATCTTTGAATAATCAATAAACATATTAGTCTGCTTTATTATAATATTCTGTTATAATTTCCCTGAATTGATTTGCCTCTTTGGAATTAACATCAGAATAATGTTGTTTAATTTTCTCGTTTAGTACAAGCAATGCATCGTCAATATTTCTACACTTACATACTTCTTCAATAGTATTCGTAAATTCTTCTACATCATAATCAAAAATTACTTCTATAACTTTTGTCATGTTTTTGTGTTCAAGCAATTCTGCTATATCAATCTCTACATGAGACTCAACCTTATTTAATTCAGATGGGTCAAAGATTGAGTGTTTTGTATCTTTTTCATTTTCAAATTCGTTTGCCTCTGGCTCAAATACTTCGGACTGATTTTCATCAATTCCCTTTTCAACTTCAATTTCTTCATGAATATATTCATCTAATTCTTCATTGAGTTCATCTGTTTCGAGATTCTTATCTTCAAAATTAATAATATCTTCTGAATCGAGTTCCTTTTTTTCATAATCATTGCCTCCAAATATAATATCTTGAATGCTATCGGTCTCTTCTTCTACTATATCTAAATAAGATACCTCCATCAAATTTTCATCAGTTTTTGTTTCAATTTCAGTATTCTCATCTTCACCAATAGTTATTTCCTGCTCTTCATCAGTTTCACTTTCTTTATATTTAATGGTAGTTTCATCAATATTAGGTTCTTCCTCATCGGCTACTTCATCAAGGATTGATTCATTGAAATCATTTTTTATTTCATCATCTTCATAATTTTTAATAATCTCTTCTTCATAAGATGGTTCTATGGTTTCAATGTTATCTTCTTTCTCTTCTTTAATATCTAATAAAGGGTCTTCCAATAATTCTTTATTGATATTGAAATTAAGATTAAAATTAAGAGGCGGTTCATTGTCAGAAATAATTTCATTATTTGGCAAATACTCTTCAACCGATTCAATTGTTTGTTCATCTTCATCACTTTGAGGCTCATCGAACAAAGTCGCTTCTTGTTCATATATCTTATATGGCTCAATTTTGTCAAGGATTTTTTTCAATTCTGGGATACTAACTTTACTCGATTCTTCTTTAGAAAAATTCTCATCAATTTTATTAATATGAACAGCAAGTTCTTTCTCACTTAAAAAATATTTAAAAGCGGTGATAGGCACTTTGTTTTTTTGAATTTCCCCTATATTAAAAAACTCACCCATCGCTTTTAGAGCATCATTAATAATTACACTCAAATAGGTCTCTATTCCAAGACGTTCAATTTTATTAGTTATTTGAGCAAATTCAGTAGAATTAATTGATAATAATTTTTTTGTATCGATATAAGCAATTAATATTTTATTTAAATACTTATAATAGTAAATGTAATTAAGAATCTGTTTGACCTCTACCGCAGTTTTATGGTCGTAGTCATCAAAAATAAATTTATTAAGAGTCCACTTTGGTCTAACTAAAAAATTAATTGTAAAAGAGATTGAGCGAAGTATCAGTTTAGATATATAGTCGAGCGAAAACCTTTTACTCTTTTTAATTTCATCATTAATCTTGATAAAAAGAGAATTGATATTTTCACCGGAATAATCAAAAACAGAATTTTTAAGCAGTTTTTGACGGTCATCAAAAATCAGAAAATCTATTTCGGCAGAAATATAATGAAGAATTGCCGGATGGATACCGGAATTTTGAAGCTCCTCAAAAGTAAAGTACGGTCCAAGCTTATTTACTTTGTTGAGATTAAAGTCGTATATAAATTTTATTTCCCTTTCAAACATTCCCGACACTTAATAAATCTTATAAAAAAGTCCCGATTTTGTAAACCGGGACTATAATAATAAGAAAAAAAAGTGAGAAATTAAGCTTCAATATTATCAGATTTCACATTCGCTTTAATAAACTCACGATTTAGACGAGCAATATTCTTAACTGAAATACCTTTTGGACATTCAGCTTCGCAAGCGTAAGTATTAGAACAAGAGCCAAAACCAAGCTCGTCCATTACCTTAACCATATTCTGTACACGTCTGGTTCTTTCCGGTTGCCCTTGTGGTAAAAGAGCTAATTGAGAAACTTTAGCACTTACAAAAAGCATGGCTGAAGCATTTTTACAAGCTGCAACACAAGCTCCACATCCAATACATGCTGCTGCATCCATTGCAAGAGAAGAAACATCTTTAGAAATAGGCATTGCATTTGCATCAGGAATGGAGCCGGTATTAACTGATATATAACCACCGGCAGCAATAATTTTATCTAATCCTGAACGTTCTACTATTAAATCTTTCATTACTTGAAAGGCTTTTGCTCTGAAAGGTTCTACCCAAACTGTATCGCCATCCTTAAAATTTCTCATGTGAAGCTGGCAAGTTGCAATTTTTGGTACCGGTCCATGTGGCTGCCCGTTAATCACCAAACCGCAAGTACCACAAATACCTTCGCGGCAATCACTTTCAAAAGCAATCGGTTCGAGATTTTTCATTTCCAAGTCATTGTTAATTTCATCTAACATTTCGAGGAAAGATGAATCGGGAGATACCGATACTTTATAATCTACGAAGCTGCCAACAGAATTTGTAGATGGCTGACGCCAAACTTTTACTAATAAATTTATCTTTTTGTCCGTCATTATTTATAACTCCTCGTAGCTAATTTTACATTTTCATAAATTAGAGGTTCTTTATTAAGTTCCCACGAGCCGAGACTTTTATATTCCCAAGCAGATACATAAGCATAATTTTCATCATCTCTTAATGCTTCTCCTTCTTCTGTTTGATATTCTTCACGGAAATGTCCACCGCAAGATTCATTTCTCTCAAGAGCATCGCGAGCCATTAATTCGCCTAATTCGAGATAGTCAATTAGTCTTCCTGCTCGCTCTAAGCATTGATTAATATCTTTATCTGTTCCCACAACATTTACATCTTTCCAAAATTCGGCTCTTAATTCGGCTATTTCTTTAATTGCCTCATTAAGACCTTTTTCATTACGCCCCATACCGACTTTATTCCACATAATTCTACCGAGCTTTTTGTGGATATCATCAACAGTCTGTTTTCCCTTAATTGAAAGTAGTTTGGCTATTAGTTCTTCATTTTCTTTTTTAACTAATTCAAAAGCCGGATGATCTGTTGATTCTTCTTTAGGTTTAGCTGATGCTAAATAGTCCCCAATAGTATAAGGAGCGACAAAGTAGCCATCGGCAAGCCCTTGCATTAAAGCAGAAGCACCGAGACGATTGGCACCATGATCGGAGAAGTTTGCTTCACCAAGTACAAATAGTCCTGGTATTGAACTCATTAAATTATAATCTACCCAAAGTCCACCCATTGTATAATGAGGAGCAGGATAAATTTTCATTGGAACAGTATAAGGATTTTCTCCCGTTATGGTCTCATAAATTTCAAATAAATTGCCATACCGTTCTTCAATAACATTTTTACCAAGGCGATTAATAGCATCTCTAAAATCAAGATAAACTGCTTCTCCTCCTTTAACTCCTCGACCTTCATCAACTACTTCTTTAGCACTGCGTGATGAAATATCGCGTGGTGAAAGATTACCAAACGAAGGGTATTTCCTTTCAAGATAATAATCTCTTTCATCTTCAGGAATATCATTTGGTTCGCGCATATCTTTTTTCAATTTCGATACCCATATTCTACCATCATTCCTTAAGCTTTCGCTCATTAAAGTCAGCTTAGACTGCCCTTCCCCATGAATTGGAAGACAAGTCGGATGTATTTGAGTAAAACATGGATTGGCAAAGAAAGCACCTTTTTTATGGGCACGGTAAATAGCGGTAGTGTTGCAATTCATAGCGTTTGTAGAAAGGAAAAATACATTAGCATATCCTCCGGTAGCAAGCACAACTGCATGAGCAGAATGTTTTTCAAGTTCACCGCTAATCATATTTCTAACAACAATTCCTTTTGCCTGACCATCTATTGTAACAAGATCGATCATTTCCCTTCTATTAAATAGCTCTACATTACCGAGATGAACTTGACGCATCAAAGATGAATATGCACCGAGAAGAAGTTGTTGCCCGGTCTGACCACGAGCATAAAATGTTCTCGAAACTTGAGCACCACCAAATGAGCGGTTATCTAACATTCCACCATATTCACGTGCAAATGGCACTCCTTGTGCAACGCATTGATCTATAATGCTATTACTAACTTCGGCAAGACGATGAACATTAGCTTCGCGTGCTCTAAAATCTCCACCTTTAATAGTATCATAAAAAAGCCGGTAAATAGAATCGCCATCATTCTGATAATTCTTTGCAGCATTAATACCACCTTGAGCTGCAATACTGTGCGCTCTACGCGGACTATCATGATATGTAAAAACTTTCACCTTGTAACCAAGCTCTCCTAATGATGCAGCTGCCGAAGCACCGGCTAAGCCCGATCCAACAATTATAATATCATATTTTCTTTTATTAGCCGGATTAACAAGTTTCATATTGAACTTGTGATTAGTCCATTTGTCTTGTAATGGACCAGCCGGTATTTTGGAATCTAATTTTGCCATTAGTTACCTCCAATAAGTAAAAAGTAGATTGGAATAGAAGCAAATGCAACTGCCATAAGTATAGAATAAAGTAGCCCCAAGGTTGTTACCAAAGGGAAATACTTTTTATTATTCCATCCAAAAGTTTGAAAAGCACTTTGAAAACCATGATTGAGATGGAATCCTAAAATTATCATTGCTATTATATAGAAGATAGAATAATAAATATTAGTAAACATTTCAGCAGTAAATTCGTAGTACGTATGTGTATGATGCAGGTCAGAGAAATTAAATGCATTCCAAAAAGTGCTCAGATGTATTACTAAGAAGATAAAAATTATGCTTCCGGTTTGAATCATCGTTCTCGAAAGCAAAGAAGAATTTTTTGAAGATCCGTTTACCGCATAAGGAGTTGGTCTTGCTTTTTTATTTTCATACCATAGACGAACGCCATTGAAAATGTGGAAAATGAAAATTAATGCAAGTATTACTTCAATAACCCTAACAAAAGGTTTAATTGAATCTAGACTTTTCACAACTGTATTGAAAGTTGTAGGTCCTGCAAATAAAGTCAAGTTATTTGCTAAATGAAACAATAAGAAAAGAATTAAAGAAATACCGGTAATAGCCATAATAACTTTTTTACCGATAGAAGAATTTAAGCTTCTGAAGAGCCAATTCATTAATATCCTCCAGTGATGCTTTATTAAATTTATTTAGAGATACAAATGGTAAAATAAGAGTATTGAAAATAAATTCAAAGAGTAATTAATATTTGTTTCAAAACAAATTGATATATAGATTAGGAATAACAAAAAAAAAGTATTTGGTGCCTAAGTGCCTAATAGGGAAATCCGGTGAAAAACCGGTGCTGCCCCGCAACTGTAAGGAATAGAATCTATTAACATAAAGCCACTGTCAAATTGATGGGAAGGCGTTAAATAGAATTCCAAGCCAGGAGACCTGCCTTATACATTCGTTAATAACCTTCGTGGGAGAGGTTTATATTAAGGATTATCCTTCCCCCCGAAGTTACATCTTTCATAAAGGAGTAACTTCTATGAAACATTTTATTTTTATCTTCATTGTAATTACATCAATTTCAGTTGCACAAGATGGAGTGCTTAAAACTAAATTAGATGAAATAGTTGTATCTGCAAACCGTACAAACACACCATATTATGCCGTAGGAAGTTCACTTACTGTCATTAAACCTTCAGATTACATTTCTAAAAGCGATAATATAGTTGATCTTCTTAGAGAAGTACCGGGTCTATCGATAGTTGAATCTGGCGGTAAAGGCAAGCTTGCTTCTATATTTGTTAGAGGAAGTAATTCTAATCATGTGTTAGTTTTTATCGATGGTACAAAGATGAACGACCCCGCAGCAGCAAATAACGTTTTTGATTTTTCCTCATTAAGCAGTTTTGATATAGAAAGAATTGAGATTATAAGAGGTCCGCAAAGCACACTCTATGGGGCAGATGCTATGGCTGGTGTAATAAATGTAATAACAAAAAAAGGAAGCGATATATCTAAAACCAAATTTAGTGGTGAAGGTGGAAGCAATAGCTATTATAATGGGAATGTATCAACAAACGGTTCTACTTATGGGTTAAAATATTTCGCTGGTTTTTCTAAAACACAAACAGATGGAATCTCTTCAAGCAGCGAAAAATATGGCAATACTGAAATAGATAAATTTATGAGGAATTCATTTTCTTCAAATCTTTATTATGATTTCTTAGAAAATTATTCAGTAGGCGGTTCTTATAAAGTTACTAAAACTGAAAGCGGATTAGATCAAGATGGTATGAATGGGGATGATCCTAATTATACTTATGAAAATCAAGAACAAGTTATTACCGGGAAATTAACAGGTATTTTTTTTAAGTCAAGATTAAATTCACATTTGGGAGTTTCATTCGTAAGAAAAATTTCAAACACAGTTGATTTAGTTGATCCAATTCGTCCGGTGACTTCTTCTGAAAATTATACTAAAGCAGGTAGATTAAAATTTGAACTTATAAATAACTTTACGTTAAATGAGGAGCATTTATTTACCTTTGGAATAGAAACAGAGGAAGAAACTGCAAACACTCATTATATTTCTAATTCGATGTGGGGTCCTTATGAAAGCAGTTTCCCTAAACAAAAGAATAGAACAACGGGATTTTATGTTCAAGAACAAGCTACACTATTTAGTTCTCTCTATGTTTCAGCGGGTGTAAGATATGATGATAATAAAAAATTTGGTAAAGTAACAACTTATAGAATAGCACCGGCATATTTTATTCACGAAACAAATACAAAAATTAAAGGCTCTTTCGGAACAGGTTTTAAATCCCCATCACTATATTATTTATTCGATCCTATGTATGGAAATCCTGATTTAAAACCGGAAAAAAGCACCGGATGGGATTTAGGTTTTGAACAATATTTCATAAATGGAAATATATCATTTGGGGCGACATACTTTTCAATTAATTTCAAAAACATGTTCGGTTATGATTCCGGTTTAAAGACAGTCAATATTGCAGAAGCAGAATCTAAAGGAGTTGAAATACTTACGAGTGTAAATCTACTCGATGTAATAAAACTCAATATTAATTATACATACACGCAGACTAAAGACAATTATATATTAAGTGAGGACTACGGTCAAGAATTACTAAGAAGACCGAAACATTCTGCATTTGCTTCATTAACTTATATGATTATACCTAAGTTAGACGTTAATCTTTCAGCTCGCTTTACAGGGAAAAGATGGGATAAGGATTTTAATGTTTATCCTGCAACAAGAGTGGAATTACCCGATTATACTGTATTCAATTTTGGAGTTTCTTACCAAATCATCGATCAGATTTCAGTTAATGCAAGAGTTGAAAATATGTTTGATAAGTATTACGAAGAAGTTCTTTATTATGGAACTTATGGAAGAACTTTTTATGCAGGAATTAATTTTAATATTTAGTAGCGCAATTGATTTCAAATTTCACTTAAATTAATTCACCATTTTGTGAAATATTAATATTTACTATGAGGGCTCGGACTTTCTTAAAAGGAAGTCCGATTTTTTTTATTTAACCTGTTTGTAATGTTCGAACCTGTCTAAAACTTCCCTTACGAAACTTACTGTTTCACTACCTCTTGCATAACCATATTGCACAACTTCATCTTCATAGTATTTTTTTTTGGATTTATTAAGCAAATATTCAGAAACACTACCATCCCAAATATTTGGATCTGCATCATACTTAAATGTAAGATTTCGAGCATCTAAAATATGTCCAACACCAATATTATATGATGCAAGAACAAATTTCATTCTTTCATTCTCATCATAAATTAATTTTTTCCAATAATTATTTAACCAAATAATATAGCTGATACCTGCATTAATATTTTGCTCGGGGTCTTCAAAATTTGTTACTCCAAAAGCTTCGCCAGTATTTGGCATTAATTGCATTAATCCAACAGCTCCAACCCAGGAACGACTTTTTGGTTCAAACTGTGATTCTTGATAAATTAATGAGGCAATTAATTTCCAATCCCATCCTAATTTTTGAGAATATTTTTTTATTAATTCATCGTAAGGAGAAATATCACCTTTTTTAGCCATTAAGAATTTTGAACTATTTTGGATTTTTGAACTTCCCCAATTTTCAAAATATTTTACTTTTAAATTCTGGAATAAATTTGATTCGGTAGAAGATACGATCCAATTATTTATAGAGTTTAATAGTTGAGGAGAATTTTGCCTAACAGCCCATGAAATTTTTTGTGGAAAAGATATTTCGGTAGAGATGGATATGTTTTTATACTGCTTGATGGAGAGGCGTGCAATATTATCATCTGCAATTGTATAATTTATTTTTTTTTCGGCTACCATTTGAATTAAATCTTCCGTGGATAAATCGGGGTCAGCTTCAATAATCAAGATTTCGCCACCAATCTCTTCTTCCAAATTTCTCAATCTTGATAAATAAGGGGAATCGTGGCGAACATACACTGTTTTGCCTTCAAGCTGATTTACATTATCTATAAATACATCATTTGTATCATTTGAAATTCTTTGGACTATAAGCTGTTTTACCATTGAATATGGTTTTGTAAATTGTATTTTTTCGCTAAGTTCATTTGTAACAGTAAGATTAAAAGCGATTAAATCTCCTTCTCCATTATTAAGCATTAAAATCATTTTTTCAAAATCACTTTCCACTTTCATTTCCAAGTCCAAACCAATGGATTTAGCATAATTGGAAAGGAGTTCATATTCAAATCCTTCGGGTTCCCCTTTGTATATAAAATAGCTATATGGATTATATCCGGTGAGGACAACAAGCTTGCCACGCTTAATAATTTTCCCAAGATCGAGATCTGCCAATGTATTTTCAGATTGAGTGGTACATGAAAACGAGACAACCAAGAGCGACAAAATTATTATTATATTTTTTACAGAGTATTTAATGACTTAATTCCCTGCTTTGATATAGAGTTCAACAAAATAATTTATCGTTTTTTTAAGTCCGGTTATCAAATCAAAATCTGCATTAAAACCAAGTTGTTCTGATGTTTGTGTGATCGAAGCAAGAGAATGCTTAATGTCACCGGGACGTTCATCTTGATATTCAATTTTGCTCGAACTTGTGGTTTCTTTTAGAATTAATTCAATTAATTGATTAATAGAAATTTTATTTCCTGAAGCGACATTGAACACTCCATTCTTATCAGAAAGAGCGGCTATTACATTTGCTTTAACAACATCTTTGACATAAATAAAATCCCTTGACTGTTCACCATCTCCATAAACAATCAATGGTTCGTTTCTAACAGCTTTGCTTACAAATATTGGTATTGCTGCTGCGTATTGACTCTTAGGGTCTTGACGTGGACCAAACACATTAAAATATCGTAACGAAACTGCACCAAGCCCATACATTTCATTATACATTGAAAGATAATATTCGCCATCAAGTTTTGTTATACCATAAGGAGATTTTGGAGCTGGATATAAATCAGTCGTTTTCGGGGTGATTGGATTATCGCCATAAATTGCTGCCGAACTGCTAAGCACAATTTTCTTTACATTATTTTCTTTTGCTGATTC
>Ga0172380_10008129_pt1 | contig 11593 bp, 9 predicted proteins | sample Leawe162metaG_FD_119747 | JGI IMG/M metagenome (GOLD analysis project Ga0172380, IMG submission 119747) | Leachate microbial communities from a municipal landfill in Southern Ontario, Canada - Leachate well 162 metaG | ecosystem: Engineered > Solid waste > Landfill > Unclassified | place... | reverse complement strand
TTTTTGTATTCGCTCCCCCGGCTATCGGTCACGCGCAATGGGTGACTGAGCCCTTAGATGATGGGAAGACGATGCGAGGAGGTGCTCGCGGTTCTCTGCCGTGCTTTGGTGTCTTGTTTATCCTCGCAACCTGACGAGTTCTCCGTACCGGCTCACAAACCTCCGAAATCGAAGGGGAGCGCTGGAGAGAGGGGGGTAAGTATGTCACGGGGTAACCTCGTTCACGCGACACAACGTTGCAGAGCTGAGAGGAGGATGGGCACAAGGTGTGCGGAATGCGCATCATCCTCTCTACGAACCTCAAGGCGATGATATGAAGGAACGAGTCCTCCGCGGCGCCCGTGTGACCCGAGTGAATCGGGGGCGAGCGCCGGGGCGGAACTCTGTGTGTGTTTGTCTTGGAAGGAGCGAGAGGGCGCAGGTCACGTCGCACATGTGCGACGTGACAGGCCATGATTTGCTTGATGCAAATCGAATCATCTTATACGTCTGTTTTTCGACTATCAAGAACTTATGATGGCGTGGAGGCGGGAATTGTTGTATGAATACATTTTTTACTCGTGATCTCATTCCCTGCCAACAGGATGCAAATGAATGAAAAGATCGAAAAGACAGCACAGTCTCCGCCCGCTACAATGCCGGCACTTGAAGACCCTGTTTTTCGTGAAAAAAACCCTCTTTCATGCCACCGGCTTAAGCATTCTCGCTTTGATCGGGGGTGCAATTCTGCTGATTGCACTCATCGTAATCGTGAGTTCTCTCCGGTCCTACACGCAGAAACCGGAAGATCTGCTTCCCGCAGATGCCACCATTGCCGTTTTCACGAACCCCACCGAACAATCACTTCGTTCCTACGATCTGTGGTTGCCGGTTCTCACACACCTCCCCACTCTCTCGAGCAAGAGTGCTGTTGCGTTGCTCGCACTGCCGAATGGAGGACAAGGTATCGTCGTCTTCGCGCGACGTTCCGGCACGCAGACAGATACCCCTCCGAATGGTGCGAATGAAAACATACGCACCATGGGATCGTTCTCGGTGCTGGTTTCTTCCTCCGAAGTCTGGCCGCTGATTGATGCGCCCACGATGCGCCTCGCGCAATTCAAACCATTCCGCACACTCTCCCGTGGAAAAGGGCCGACTGTCTCCTGGAATTTTCTCCGTGCTTCCGTTCTTCCGCTTTCCGGCTCGATGAGCGATACACTTCTGTCTTCCCTCTTCTTCAGGAAAGCGACGTATCTCGCAATCACACCGCAGAACAACCAGGGACGCACCATCGTGGAGATCGAAAGTGAGACATCCTTCTGGGATACCGCTTCCGCCAGCCCTCTTCCTCTTGTTCCTTCCCATCCGATCTTCTCCGTCTCGCTTCCGGGTGCGGGAAATATTCTGGAAGAAATCATGGGGGATCTTCCACGCGACAAACGCATCACACTCGAAAGCACTCTTCTCACGCGAATGGCCGATACATTCGGCGATGATGCGAGCATGGAATCTGATCTGCTCCCGCTTCTCAAAGACTCCATTGCCTTCTCGCTCACGAATCATGCAGACAAAAAACCTTCCTTCCTTCTCTCGGGCACGGCAGACGAGGCAACTCTGTCTCCGCTCCTCACGCGACTGCATGACTCCGTGCATGCGGGTTTCCCGTCCGCACGCGTGGTGACGCGTATTCTGGATAAGGGGCGCTACGTTTTCCGGAATATGCGCAGCGACACCTCCGGCGTGGAGGAGAAAGAGGAAAAGAAAGGGGAATGGCAGCTCCATTCGACAATCCATGCCGGAGACGGAAAGGGGCTCTCCTCCGCCGTAAACGGAAAGTCCTATCTTCTCTCCAACAATGCCAAGACAATCACGGAAGTGATAGAGGGCAGCGGTTCTCTGCTTTCCTCGCCCGAAGCGGCTCTTGCCCGCGGTTCCATTGATCTCTCCTTCCTCACTTCTTCCGGACTCTCCGCTTCTTCTTCTCTCCTTACGTTCCCCTCTCCGCTCTTCCCCGAAAAAGCCGATTCACTCCGCTGGCTCCTCAATCGCAGAAATACTGTGACGACTCTCACCCTGATTCCGGAATAACAAACGACCTTCCTGCCTTTCCTGCCCTTTCTCCCTTTCCTTACCTTTCTTACCTTCTTTACTTTCGTTACCTTCCATCTGGATTCCCTCTCCGCTCCCCGCTAACCTCCACCCGCCATGTCACTCATCAAGCTCTCCAAAGTCCTTCTGCCGGTCTCCCTCGTCATGATGGCGATCAGCGCCGTGCTGCTCTTCGTGCCGGGACCGAACCTCAGCATGGAATTCACCGGCGGGACGCTCATGAATGTGACTATTCCGCAGGGGAAGACGAAGGCCGACATCAAGGCCGCTCTTGATGCCTACCGGATGACGGACGGAAAAACGCTCGGCAACGTCAGCGTCTCCACGACCAAAGAGGGCGACGCCATCATCCGCATGCGCGACCTGAACAACGAGGAACACCTCGCGCTCCTCGACAATCTGCAGAAACAGGTGGGAACTCTCACCGAAAAGCAATTCACCACCATCGGCCCCACCGTGGGCGCCACGCTCAAGTCCCGCTCCATCGAGGCGCTCATCCTCGCTTCCATCGGCATCGTCCTCTACATCGCCTTTGCGTTCCGCAAGGTTCCGCGCAAGCTTTCCGCATGGAGATTCGGTATCTTCGCCGTCTGGGCGATGATCCACGACATCCTCGTAACCTCCGGCATCTTCGTCATCCTCAGCCACTACACAACCTTCGAATTCGACACACTCTTCATCACCGCGCTCCTGACCATCCTCGGATATTCGGTGAATGATACTATCATCATCTTCGACCGCATCCGCGAGAACGCGGCATTCGCAGACAAGAACGAGAGCTTCGAAGGCCTTGTCGAGCGCAGCCTCTGGGAAACAATCGTCCGCACGCTCAATACCTCTCTCACGACGCTCATCACGCTCTTCTGTCTCTTCTTCCTCGGCTCCGAAAGCATCCGCTGGTTCATCCTCGCGCTGATCATCGGCATCTGTTTCGGAAATTACTCTTCGTACTTCATCGCGACCCCACTCTTGGTCTTCCTGCGAAAAAAGGAGTAACAGGCTGACAATCGGCCGCCTCTTCCCACATTCCCATGACGTCAAAGTCTCCTATTGAGCGCCAAAAGAACGGACGTATCGAGTGCACCGTGACTTTTACGACGGAACAGGTCGCTCCCGCCGAGGAACGCGCCCTCAAAGCTCTTGCCGCCGAAGTGAAATTGCCGGGATTCCGCCCGGGACAGGCCCCTCGTGAGATGCTCATGGAAAAAATCAACAAAGATCACCTTCTTGAGGAAACGATCCGATCCCTTCTGCCGACAGCGGTGGAAGCGCTCGTAAAAGAGCATGAGATCAAGCCCATCGCCTCACCGAAAGTCTCTCTGAAGAAGCGTGATCCGCTCACGATCAGTGTCGTCTTCGTCGAGCATCCGCGCGTGACGGTGAAGGGCGCGGACAAGATCAAGGTGGAGAAGAAGGAGCCGAAAGTGGATGACAAAGATGTGGAGAAAATGGTGCAGTACATTCTGGAAAAACATGAGCACGCAACGGAGACGGACCGCCCCGCGCAGGAAAAGGACCGCGTGACACTCGACTTCTGGGGTGCTGATGCGGAAGGCAAGGAAATCCCTCCGATCCGGACACAGGGGCATTCCGTGACCATCGGGAGCAGCACATTGATCCCCGGCTTTGAGGAACATCTGAAGGGACTGAAGAAAGGCGATGAAAAATCCTTCACGGTCACCTTCCCCGCCAAGTACCACGCCAAAGAACTGGAGAACAAGCCCGTCACCTTCCACGTGACGGTGAAGAAGGTGGAGGAAGTGACTCTCCCCGAACTGACAGATGCCTTCGTGAAGGAACACCTGCACGGTGAATCCACGGAGGCGTTCCAAAAGGACATTCGCTCCTCCATGATTGCACAAGAGGAACATATCGAGCGTCAGCGCCGCGAACAGGTGTTGCTGGAGGAAATCAGGAAGGCGACGAACGTGGATCTGCCGCAGGAGCTCATCGATGATGAAGAGGAATCACTCGTGGAGAATCTGGCGAAGGAGCTCAAACGACAGAACATGACGATCCAGGAGTGGATGGAGAAGGCGAACAAGAAACCGGATGACGTTCACAAGGAGATGCAGGACAGCGCGAAGAAGCGCCTGACGCTGCGCCTCGGCATCCGCGAGCTCATCACGAGCAAGAATATCACCGTCTCCGACGAGGAAATGAAGCAGACGATTGACGGACTTCTCTCCTCGGCTCCGCCGGCGGAACGCAAGAATATCGAACCCTCGTATCAAAAAGGCCAGCAGGCCTACGAGCAGCTGGAATGGCAGAAGAAGGTGGAGAAGCTGTTTGAGGGAATGCTTGCCTAAGTGGGAAGTAACGAAGTGAAAAGTGCCATAAGCACTTCGAAATTTCGAAGATGTTTTCCACTTATGGCACTTACCACTCATTCACTTTCTCCTTCTCGCTATCTCCACCTGACCTAAATATTTTGAATCGAAATCGATCCTGCTACATGTAGCACTTATTAAATAATTATTGTATAATATTATTATGAGCCCTGAGAGAGAACCTGCACAAGAAATGGCTCCGGATGCGCGGAGGGCATACTTCGAGCAACTCGCTCATCGATACCGCAAACAGATGCGCCTCCTCTTCCGAGGCGGAAAATTGAAGAAGAAAGAAGGCTGGAGAAACGTCGTAGAGCACTGTGTTGTCCAGCTCGCTGCCGCAGAAGTACTGGCGGACCTCCTCGGGCTTTCGCCGGAAGAGACTCAACAGATTTGCACTGTTGCCGCCGTTCACGATTGGAGTAAACGAATGGATGTCGCCGAAAGAAAAGCACAATCGCAAGAAGAACGGGGGGAAATTCAAGACAGGAGAAAAATGGCTGAATCGTTCACAGAACAAATCGACATTGATGCCGACCTCATGCACGCAACGGATCCGGAATTCCTCCGGCATGCGCTCGTTGAAAAAAAGGCAAGTCTGCTCCAGAAAATCCAATTCTACCTCGATGATATCTGCGGAACGCGCAACGGAAAGGCAGACATCATCCCACCCCGGGAACGCATCGCGGAAGTGGCTGCGCGACGGCAGGATTTGAACGATGATCCTGCGCTCACGGCACGACTCGGCGGAAAATACTGGGATCGGGAACAGGAACTCGTAGCGGCAGTGGAGGAGGAACTCTGGAAACGATTAAAGGATCGGGGGCACTCCATTCAATCACCGGAAGAACTCCCCGCTTTCATTCGCGCAGAGATTCAGAAACGCATGAAGTGAGAGCCGGCAGAAAGCTGTTTGAGGGAATGCTTGCCTAAGTGGGAAGTAACGAAGTGAAAAGTGCCATAAGCACTTCGAAATTTCGAAGATGCTTTCCACTTATGGCACTTACCACTTACCACTTATCACTTCTTTCGTTTTACCTCCACTTCACCCCGATCCTCCGCTCGGAGCTGGACTGCTGATACATTTTGCACTTCTCGCGATGCACCATCACGGTCCCGAGACGATTAATGACACCTGCAACCTTTCCACGCGGTTCCTCCTGCGGCGAGCAGCACTTGGCATAGCGCGTCGGCATGGGCACGCCTCCTTCGATCACCAACTCGCTGTCTTTGCGCTGCATGCGACCCCGTCGCTCCGCCTTCTTCTCCGATGCGGGATCAATACCCAGACCATGCAGAGCCTTGAGTCGCCGGAAATAGGAGGATGGTTTCTCGTCACCCTGTCCGATCTTCATGAGCTGATCCTCCCGATGTGTCATCGAAAGCGTTTCATCGTCGCAGATTTTGAAGACCGAAAGATCGGTATCGAGCGGGGTCAGATGATGCTTGCGAAGCTCCTCATTCATGAGCTCGCGGCCGCGGGCCACCAGCCGGGGACGATCCAGCAGAACGAGGTAACGCTTGAGCTTGGTGCGTGAGGACGCCATCTTCAGGAGCTGCATCCAGCGCGGAGACGGACGCGGCGGTGATTGCTTCTGCACCTCCACGATGTCGCCGTTCTCCAGACGATAGCTGAGCGGCACGATGGCTCCGTTCACGCGTGCGGAGCTGAAGGAGATGCCCAGATCCGTATGAACGGAAAAGGCGAAATCGAGCGGGGTCGCGCCTTCGGGCAATTCCACGATATCACCCCGCGGCGTGAGCACGAAGATATGATCGGCGTACGACGGTCTGCCGCCGCGCTCCAGCGACTCCTGCGAGGAGAGCATGTTCTTGAGCTGCACCTGCTGCACGGCCTCGGCCGCAGCGCCTTCCTTGTACGCCCAGTGCGCGGCGACTCCGAATTGCGCCTCACGATGCATGTCGCGCGTGCGGACCTGCACCTCCACGAACGTATCGGATGGCACGGCGGGCAACTGTGAAAGCGTGGTGTGCAGACTCTGATATCCGTTGGGCTTGGGAAAGGCGATGTAATCCTTGAAACGATGCGCCACGGGACGTCCGACGTGGTGCAGGAGCCCCAGCACCTGATAGCATTCCGCCTCCGTCCCGACGATGGCACGAAGCGCGTAGAGATCGAAGAGATCGCGGATATGCGTGACGGATTTCTCACGCATTTTCATGAAGATGCTGTAGAGCTCCTTTCTGCGTGCATCCACCTCCGCCGTGATCCCCCGCTCGCGGAAGAAGGAGGTGAGTTCCCGTGCCGTCGTCTCGAGGAAGTCCCCCTTTTCCGCATGAAATTGATCCAATTGTTCCGAGATGCGCTCGGCATCGGAAGGGTAGATCACGGGAAACGCGCGATTCTCCAGCTCATGTTTGAGCGAGTAGATACCCAACCGCGCCGCGACGGGCGCGAAGAGCTGCAGAACATCCTGACAGAGGAACTTGCGCTCCTCGGGAGCCATACCGTCGATGGAGCGGAGAATGGAACCGCGATCGCAGAGCGTGATGAGCACGGTGCGCACGTCGTCCGACACGGAGAGGAGCATGAGCCGGAGATCTTCGATGCGGCTGCGGCGCGCCTGCAGTGTGACGTGGGAAAGAAGGTGCACATTGCTGATGAGAGAGCGAACCGGAGCACCGAACTGCTCCTGAATTTCCATCAGCGTGACGGAACCGCTGTCCAGCGCGTGATGGAGGAGAACGGCGATAACCGCATCCTCGTCGGGACGGAACGGGGCGAGAATTTCGAGCGTGTTGAGCGTGTGATCGAAGACCTGCACGCCGGAATGATGCATGCGGTCTCCGTAGAGTTCCCGACTGAGCTCCAGTGCCCGCGTGAGGCGCTGCTGGCTCACCTTGGGCGTGACACCATCCACCGTGAGACGACGGATGATTGCGGCCAATTCTGCGCTGGTGATGGACACCATAAGGAAGCCACATTCTACCACAAACTCCTGTCGGGAAGACCGAATGAGGGGAAAGTGACGAAGGGGAAAGTAGTAAGTAACGAAGTGGAAAGTACAAAAGCACTCCGAAATTTCGAAGTTGCTTTCCACTTATGGCACTTTCCACTTACCACTTATCGTCATTTCTCAAGAACCAAGGTGACGGGCCCATCATTGACAATAGCAACCGTCATCATCGCTCCGAACTCCCCTCCCTCGACTTTCTTCACCCCAAGTTCCTTCAATTTCTTCATGAAGTACTCGTAGAGAACCTTCGCCTCCTCGGGTCCCGCCGCCGCCGTATAGTCCGGCCGGTTGCCCTTGGCAATGTCTCCCGCGAGCGTGAACTGGGAGACGACCAGAATCCCGCCGCCGTTATCCAGAACCGATTTGTCATTCACCTTGCCGTCCGGCGCATCGAAGAGCCGGAGCTTCACGATTTTTTCCGCGAGCCATTGGGCTTGCAGGGAAGTATCCCCCTTCATGATGCAGAGAAGGATCAAATACCCGTTCCCAATGGAGCCGATGACGGAACCGTCGACGGAGACGGAGGATTCCTTCACGCGCTGGAGGACGAGACGCATGGAAGGAGTGTAGCGGAAACAATTCCGCGAAGCAGAGGTTCATGAACCTCTGCTGTAGAATGAGAATTGAATGTCTATCATCAAGAAGCTGAAAGGAGCTCCAGCAGATACTGACGCATTCCGTCCCGAATATCCGGCTCTGTGTCTCCGGCATCCAGTGCTTCCGGCATGCCGCTGAATGCTCCGAACCCATGCTGAATTTTCCGGAGACGCTTGGCAGGAGGGGTGACAATCGCGATCGGAACGGCAACCGCATGAGGCACATGCGCCTCGGCAACATCGGCCATGATCCGCCGAGCCGAACGGGGTTGGAGCGAACCTGAAACAACCAGTCTGGGATCGGCCCATCGCTTGTAGCGTGTTTGCATAGCTCCGCCGGAAGCGCTGGCCAGATCCCGCGCACCGACTGCATCCGTCACCACTTGAACGGTTTCACGCGCCTTGTCCTGCGCGACGAGATCGGCACCGTAGACACCCGCATGATCGGAAATAATCGCACCCTGCAGCGCGGCGAGTTTGGACGGATCGCGCAGACGCAGCACGGCAACCATCTCAAAAGAATCCGATCGTGGCGGGCGCTGATGGCAACTCAATTGAACAACATTCACATTCCTTTCGTTCTCCAGCTGTTGAATCACATCCAATTGAGGACCGATCTGACTGTCCCCGATGATACGCAACATAAACTCTTCACCCCCCTCATGACGTTCCTGCCCCTTTGTCGACTTCGCCAGATCATCCACTTCCGGACGGGAGGCAAGGCTCTCGTAAACGGGATTCACACGCACATTGCTCCCCAGTTCCGGCATCGCATGGAGGAATTCAAGAATTCTTTGAATGGAAGCAAGGTCGGCAGTCAGCCGCAACTTCGCCTTGCCTTCCTCCATCTTCATCGAACCGCCGAGTCGTGTGACGATAAATCTGAGAAAGTCCGCCTCAGCATGATGACAATTGAGAGTCAGGCGCACGTGTTGCCGCGCGGATGCTTCGATACCGCGTACCGCATCGATACCTTTTCCTCCGGCCAGAATATCCTCGGGCGACCGGTAACACGGGAATTCGTGCTCCCGCTGCAATCGCCGGGGGAGAACCACGGTCAGCTTGCTGCCACCATCCGCCATAGGCGTGACGGTAAATTCATCAACATGGTGACCCTGCCCCCGCATTGCATAAAGAACGTCACCTGCGCTGCGGTCATGAAGATTCGCCTCAAGTACATGCGATGGTTCCGCTTTTTCTTCCATGAGAGCATTCTGTAATGTTTACCAAATTTCGTCCAGTATTTAGGTTCTGAATGCGCAACAGAACGCGTAAGACAAGAAAAGTTGACTTCCCCCTGATTTCATCTCTAAAAATATGTTTCCCTGCCGGAAATCCCTGAGATTTATTGACTTCCCATCATTCCTCTCTATTATTGGGTTTCGACCGAAGACCGAGGGCACAAGGCCGCAGGCCGAAATAAGCCCCTCCGAGGCATACAGCATCGACCACCCGGTTCCGACTTGATGATTCGTGCCGTGTGCCTCGCTGGTCTCCCGGTCATAAACCTCTGGGAGACTTTTTTTAAGGCAACGAATCTCTCCTCAACCTCAACCTTTTCCCTCCCCGACCATGCCAGTTACACGCGAAGAGAAGGCCACCCAGCTCGTCGAGCTGAAGGACAAAATGAAGAAGGCGCAATCTGTCATCTTCTCGCAGTACATCGGACTCACCGTCACCGAGATCGGCGACCTCCGCCAGAAGTTGCGCGAGGCGAATGCCGAAATGAAAGTCGCGAAGAAGACCCTCATGCGCATCGCCGCGAAGGAAGTGGGTCTCCCCGATGTTCCCGAGGATGCCATGGAAGGCCCCGTCGCCTGCATCTTCAGCTTCACCGATCCTCTCTCCGGCGCACAGGCCGCCTTCAAATTCAGCAAGGACCACGACAAGGTGAAACTCGTCGGAGGCATCTACGACGGCAAGGCCCTGAACAAGGCCGAGGCGATGGCAATGGCCAAGATGCCGGGCAGAGAACAGCTCCTTGCGATGTTCGCCTCGATGATCCGCTCCCCGCTCGTCTCCTTCGCATCCATCTGCTCCTCCCCTCTCACGGGGATGGCCCGCGGCTTAAGCGAGCTCGCGAAGAAGAAAGAATCCTCCGCTGCTTAATTTTCATTTTTTCTACTACTTTTTCCCCCTCTTACCATGGCAGACGCCACTGAAGCACCGGTCCTCTCCGCAGGAGAGAAAGCGGTCATTGACGCCGTTGAGAAGCTGAACGTCGTGCAGCTGAATAACGTCGTGAAGTACATGGAGCAAGTCTACGGTATTTCCGCAGCCGCCCCCGTGGCTGTCGCCGCAGCAGGCGGAGCCGCCGCAGGCGAGCCCGCAGAGGAGAAGACCTCCTTCAACGTGGAACTCACGAGTGCCGGCGCCCAGAAAATCGCCGTGATCAAAGTGGTCCGCGAGATCACCGGACTCGGTCTGGGTGAGGCCAAGGCCGCTGTCGATGCCGCCCCAAAGGTCCTCAAGGAAGGCGTGGCCAAGGCCGAAGCGGATGAAATGAAGAAGAAGATCGAAGCCGCAGGCGGAAAGGTCACGTTGAAGTAGCCGGGTAATTGAGCAACACGATGTAGGGTCACGGCATGCCGTGACCCTACTTTGTTCTGTCATCTTATTGAGCTATCATCTCCCCGATGTCCTTCCAAATTCGCCGCGTCACCGCGACGCGCAAAAAGCGCCGTTTTCCGTGGGAGAAAATTCCTCTTGCGCTCTCCATCACCCGCCCTCTGATTCAGTGGTACGCTTCGTGGAGAAAGCGGCGACAGGAGGAAGAGAAACGTGCCATGCGCATGACGATCCTCAAGCGCACGCTGCTCATCCTTTTTGCAGTCCTCTGCGCGTTTATCCTGCTTGCGGGAACCGTGAAAGCACTCGTGAGTCTCCGGATCATCTCGGTGAAATCCATCATCGCCGTCTCCGGATCGGAGCTGCCGAAGGACGAGCACGGATTCACGAATATCCTCCTGCTCGGACAGGGCGACATTGATCATGACGGCAAGGACCTCACGGATACGATGATCGTCGTCAGTATGGATCCCACGCAAACGAAGAGCGCCGTGATGCTTTCGCTTCCGCGCGATCTCTACCTCCTGAAGACCGAGAAGATGGGTAAGGGACGCATCAACAGTCTCTACCGCGATTATAAGATCGCGCTGAAACGCAAAGGCATGAAGGAGGCCGAAGCATCGCAGGAGGCGATAAAGGAACTCGCCAAAGAAATCGGAGACTCTCTGAATCTCCCCATTCACCACGTGATCAAAGCGGACTTCACGGGGTTCGTGAAAGCCGTTGATGCCGTCGGAGGCGTGGATGTGAATGTCCCCTATGACATCAACGACACCGAGTATCCCGATGAAAACTACGGCTTCCGGACGTTTTCCATCAAAGCCGGACCCGCCCATCTGGACGGGGAAACGGCCCTGAAATACGTCCGCAGCCGTCACACCACGAGCGACTTCGACCGCTCCGCCCGCCAGCAACAATTCATCGTTGCATTGGGAGAGAAAGTGAAAGCGCAGAAGCTCTACCGCAATACGGGAACGATCGCGGAGATGATGCGCATTTTCTCGGAACACGTGGAAATGACGATGACTAT
>Ga0172380_10008128_pt1 | contig 11597 bp, 10 predicted proteins | sample Leawe162metaG_FD_119747 | JGI IMG/M metagenome (GOLD analysis project Ga0172380, IMG submission 119747) | Leachate microbial communities from a municipal landfill in Southern Ontario, Canada - Leachate well 162 metaG | ecosystem: Engineered > Solid waste > Landfill > Unclassified | place... | reverse complement strand
TTCTGGGCCGCGCAATAACGGGGGACGCCATGCGAAGGTACGAAGCCATACGTGAAATCATGAAGGCCGTCACGGACCAGCCCGTGGTGTGCAACATCGGCCATCCGAGCCAGGAACTGTTCCAGTTGGCCGACCGGCCGCAGAACTTCTACATGCTGGGCTCCATGGGCCTGGCCTCCAGCATCGCCCACGGCCTGGCCCTGTCGCAGCCGCGCAAGGTGATCGTCATCGACGGCGATGCCGCCGTGACCATGAACCTGGGCGGCTTCGCCACCATAGGCCACACACGCCCGCGCAACCTGGTGCAGATCGTCATCGACAACTCCGCCAACGGCTCGACCGGCTTCCAGCCTTCCTTCACGGCGGACCGCCTGCGCATCGACGACATCGGGCGGGCTGCCGGCATCGATCACGTCGCGCTCGTCACCGGCGAATCGGAGATCGCCCCTGCCGTCGCGGCCGCCCTGGCCAGCCGGGAAGGCCCCCATCTCATCGTCATCCGCACGGAAACGGGAATGCCCGATGGCGTGCGTGTCATCCCGCTCGGCCCCATCGAGATCAAGGAGCGCTTCATGCGGAACATCGGCCAATGAAATTCTGGGCGCTCGGACAATGGCAGGATGGCGAACGCGTCATCGAGGTGCGCAATCCCTACGACGGCGCGCTGATCGACACGGTGCCGAAGGCGTCCGCCGATCAGGTAAAGGAGGCCATCGCCTTCGCCCACGGCTACGACTTCAGCCTGACCGCCTGGGAACGCTTCGAGATATTGCGCAAGGTCTACGACGGCATCCAGCGGCGCGCCGATGAACTGGCGCGGACCATCAGCCTGGAGTCGGGCAAGACGCTGCGGGATGCGCACATCGAGATCCGCCGCTCGCTGCAGACCTTCCTCTTCTCGGCCGAGGAGGCCAAGCGCATCACCGGTGAAACCGTCGCGGTGGATGCCTCCGCCGGCATGCCGTCCAGCCTCGGCATCGTCATCCGCGAACCCCTCGGCGTGGTCGTCGCCATTGGACCCTTCAACTACCCGCTCAACCTGCTGGCGCACAAGGTCGGCCCGGCCATCGCCGCCAACAATGCGGTCGTCGTCAAGCCGGCCAGCAGCACGCCGCTGACCGCCCTGAAGATGGCCGAGCTGTTCATCGATGCCGGCATCCCGCCGCGCATGCTGCAGGTGATCACCGGCGATGCCCGCGAGATTTCCGACGCGCTCATCACCGATCCGCGCGTGCGCAAGATCACCTTCACCGGCAGCATCCCGGTCGGCAAGGCCATCTGCGCCAAGGCCGGCCTGCAATCCGTCTGCATGGAGCTGGGCGGCAACGACCCGCTGATCGTGCTGAACGACGCGGATCTCGACAAGTGCATCCCCGTCGCGGTGGACGGCGCCTTCGGCAACAACGGCGAGCGCTGCACCTCGATCAAGCGCATCATCATCGAGGAAGGCATCGCCGACCGCTTCCTCGAGCGCTTCGCGGCGGAAGCGGCGAAGCTCAAGGTCGGCGACCAGATGGACCCGGCCACCGACGTCGGCCCCCTCATCGACGCAGCAACCGCCGCCGAAATCGAGGACAGAGTCAGTCGCTCCGTTACGGCGGGCGCCCGGCTCGTGCTCGGCAACCGGCGCGAGGGCGCGCTCTACTGGCCAACCATATTGGACAACGTAACGCCCGACATGCCGGTGGTTGCCGACGAAACCTTCGGGCCGGTCGCACCGCTGATCCGGGTGGCCGATTTCGAGGAGGCCATCCGCGTCGCCAACGACACGCCCTTCGGCCTGCAGTCGGGAATTTTCACCAACGATCTTGCCAAGGCCATGGCGGCCGCCCGCCGCCTCAAGGCCGGCGCGGTGAAGATCAACAAGGGGCCGGGGTTTCGCGCGGAACACCTGCCGTTCGGCGGCGTCAAGGACTCGGGCATCGGGCGGGAAGGCGTCAAGTATGCCGTCGAGTCGATGACCACCCTCAAGACCATCGTCATCTAAGGCAGCATGGCCGGGCTTTTGCGCGAACTGGCCGGCATCCTGACGTCAAAGGAACGCTGGAAGGCCGTATTCATCGGCGCACTGGCTCTGGCGGGTGCACTTGCGGAGACCGTCGGCGTCGGCGCCGTCTTCCCCCTCATGGCTCTGCTGATGGATGCCTCGCTGGCAAATTCCGACGCGCGGCTGGCCATGCTCTTCAGGCTGTCCGGCGCCGACAGCGTCGAGCGTTTCGTTCTCTTCGGCGCCATCGGACTGCTGGCCTTCTACGCCGCCAAGAACCTGCTCCTCGCCTGGCTGTACCGCCTGCAGACGCGCTTCTCCGCGGGCACCGAGGCACGCATCGGGGCCGACCTGCTCGCCTCCTTCCTCGCCCTGCCCTTCTCGGAACGGCTGGCTGAAAACTCGGCCGAGCGGCTGCGCATCATCACCGTGGAAACCGGGCGCGCGACGGCGGGCTTTCTTGCCTCGCTGATGCAACTCGTCACGGAAGGCTGCGTCATTTTCTGCCTCGTCTTGCTGCTGTTCGTCGTCAATCCGCTCGCCACGGGAATTGCCCTCCTGATCGTTGCCGGCGCCGGCCTGGCCTTCGAGTCAGGCATGCGCAGGCGCATGGCATTGCACCGCGAGGAGCGCATCCGCTCGAGTTCGGCCATGTACAAGTCCGCCAGCCAGTCACTGGGGGCCTTCAAGGAAATCAAGGTACTCGGCCGCGAAGCCCATTTCGTCGGTGGCTTCACCACATCCAGCCGGCGCTACGCCGGTGCAACGGCAGCCTTCTCCTGGGCCGGCCTGCTGCCGCGGCTGCTGGTCGAGACTATTGCCGTGTCTGCACTGCTCGGCGCGGTGATCTTCGGCCTCGCCAGCGACCAGCCGATGCGCGACATCGTGCCGGCGCTGACGCTGTTCGGCCTGGCGCTCTTCCGCATCATGCCCTCGGCCACGCGCGTGTTGTCGGCGCTCAACAGCCTGCGCTTCAACGCCCCCTCTGTGCGCATCGTTGCCGCCGGACTCAGGAGCGGTGCGGCGGCCACTCCCCACTCCACGCCTGACGCTCCAGCCGACGCGCAGGGCGGGCAAATCCGGCAAATCGACCTCGACAGTGTCTCGTATCGTTATCCCGGCGCGGAAGGCTGGGCGTTGCGCGGCATCACCCTTTCCATCCGTCACGGCGAATTGATCGGGCTGGTGGGGCGCTCAGGATCCGGCAAGACGACGCTGACGGACATCCTGCTCGGCCTGCTGGACCCGCAGGAAGGCGCCGTCACAGTTGACGGTGCGGATTCCAATGCCGACGGCGCCTGCTGGCGCGGCTTCGCCGGCCTGGTCTCCCAACAGTTCTTCCTGCTCGACGACTCGGTGCGACGCAACGTGGCCTTTGGTATCGGAGATACGGCGATCGACGACGAGCGTGTGTGGCGCGCCCTGCGCGATGCTCGCCTGGAGGCACGCATCCGAGCCCTGCCGGGAGGACTCGATGCGCCGGTGGGCGAGCACGGCGCCATGCTCTCGGGCGGCGAGCGCCAGCGGCTGGCAATCGCGCGGGCGCTCTACGACGACCCGGAAATCCTGGTTTTCGACGAGGCCACTTCCGCGCTCGATAGCACAACCGAGGCCGAAGTGCTGGAAACCGTGCGCGGCCTGGCGGGAGCGAAAACCATCCTCATGATCAGCCACCGGCCAGCTTCTCTCGCCATCTGCGACCGGGTATTCGTTATCCGCGATGGCGCGATCGCAGCAGTCGGAAGCTATTCCGAACTACTGGGAAAAACGGTGGAACTGCTGGATATCCCCTCGGAGGCGCGCCCCTGATGGCGCCCTCATCTGGTGCGCCGGAGGTAACCTTCTGGCGCCACCGTGATCTGCAGCTTGCGCTCGATTTGCCTGTCTACTTCGAACTCCGGGTGTGATCTGAGATATTCGCGCACGGCTGTCTTCGGATTGTTGCCGGGCCCCCAGGGGCGATCGGAGGACAACTCCCCAGGCAGGTCCTCCACGATAGTGTCGAAGACGACGCAGCAGCTTCCCACGGACACCAGCGGCGCGTAAGCCTCCAGTTCGGCCAGTGCATGGTCGTGGGTGTGATTGCTGTCCAGACACACCAGGATTCGCCGCCTTCCCGCGGCACGCGCCCTGACCTGGTCGACGACATCGGAGGCAACGCTCGAACCCTGGATCATCTCGATGCGCCGGGAAAGCGGATGCGCCTCGATGGCCTGTCGGTTGTGCGGGCGTATGTCGATATCCACGCCCAGCACCAGCGCATCTCCCGGCCCGCCACAGATGGCATTCAGCTCCAGCATCGATGCCGAGAAAATCAGCGAACCGCCGTGGGCGATGCCCGTCTCGATGATCAGGTCAGGCTGTATCGACCAGATCAGTTCCTGCATGGCAACCATGTCCTGGGGGTACTGGATGATGGGCCGCCCCAGCCATGAGAAATTGTAGGAATATCGGCCCGCGATCGACGCCCGCATGAACGCCGCCGCGTCCGACTTCAGTGATTCGTCGTTCTCGTAGGAGGCGATCCGCTCCTTCACTTCCTGTTGAAAATCACTCATGGTCCACCGTCATGTAATTGAATTTGTCCTGCGTCATCCGCCGGATTTCGGCCAGGTAGTTGCCGTTCATCACGTAGATGTCCGCTCCCGCCGCGAACTGCGCCAGCATTTCCTCGGGTGAGGAGACGCGCAGCCCGGTCGCCGGCAGATAGCGGCCCTGTTTGGCGGGATTGATGTCGACGACGCAATCGATCCCCGCCCCTGCGCGCTGCATGAAGAGGGAGAAGATCACCCCTTTCGAGGCGCCGCCCCACACCACGGCTGCAGCGTCGCGCGTCCTGATCCGGTCTGCAAAGCGCCCGATGGAGGCGGCAAAGTCCGCCGGAAAGTCGAATCGCTCCGTCTGCGCATGCGCCGTGTCCCGCAGCGAAGCAAGATCCGCCACCACGTAGAGGTACTGTCCGCCGAACACGTGTCCCGATTCGCGAATGCGCCCGAAGAGGCGACGGAAGTCGTCGAGCCGGAAATAGTTCACGTGCTCGTAGAAAATGTCGAACCAGGCGCGGTGCGAGCATATCCAGTCGAGGCAGGGCACTTCGATGAAGATCGTGCCGTCGCCTCCATTCGCCTCGCGCAGCTCGGCCAGGAAGTCTGCCGGCTGCTGGATGTGCTCCAGCACATGGCGCAGGATGAGCCCTTCCGCCTGCAGCCCTGCCTCGCGGCTGAAACTGGCCTTGACCACCTTCGGGTTGTCGCCCTCGTAGGCCGGATCGATGCCGGTGATCTCGAAGCCCAGCCCCTGCAGATGCTCGAGGAAATAGGCCTTGCCGCAGCCGACTTCGATCAGGCCGCGGCCGCGGAAATGCCGCTCGACGATCAACGTGATTTCGTCCAGGTGCGTGCGAAACACCGAGCTGACGGCCTGTTCGTTCTGGTATTCAGCGTCGTACTGGATCAATTCGGACTGGAACGCGCTGTTGAATATCAGCCCTGTCCGCGGATCCTGCACGAGCACGACATCGCCCCGGGCGCAAGCCGTCGCTTCCTGCGTCGTGCGGAACATGCGGTTCTGGAACACCGGCAGCTGCTCGGCGCGATAGAGTTCCCTGTTCATTGTCCGCCCAGGATGCTGTCCAGCTTGAGCCGCTCGCCCCAGAAGGCCATCGGCTCGTAATCCGGATAGGGAAAGTGGCCGAGGTTGAGGTCGATTGTCCAGCCATTGTCGCGTATCCAGCCTTCGACGAGTCGGCGCACGGAGACCGGGCGGCCCGAGCAGACGTTGACCGCGCCCGCATCGCAGCCGGCTGCGGCCAGCGAGACGAGTAGGCGGGCAGCCTCCTCCACCGCCAGGTAATCGCGCAACTGTTCGCCGCCGGACATGTTGAATGCTTTCTCCCCCCGCGCCACGGCCTGGCGCAGTTGCGGCAGGAGCGAAGCCCCGGCCTGGCCCTCACCGTAAAGATAGAAGAGGCGCGCCCAGGTCAAGGCAAACGGCCGCGAAGCCTTGAGGAATTCCAGCTCGCGGCGCAGGGCGTCCTTGGCGAAGCCGTAGGGATTCTCCGGTCGCATTGGCAGGTCCTCGCCGAGCGGGCCGGATTGCATGCCGTACTCGAAGCAGGTGCCGGCGACGACCAGCGACTGCAGCCCCGCTTCGACCAGGCTGCTGAGGAAACGATATTGGGCCGGCAGCTCAGAATCGACGTGGTGCAGCGAACGGTAGTTGGGCAGCCCGCTCCAGGCGAGGTGAATGACCGTGTCTGGCCGGCCGAGCCGCTCGTATGCATCGGCCGGCGCCTCGTGAAGGTCCAGTGCGACGATCCGGTGGCCGGCACCCGGGTGCGCATCGTTGCCGGAGCGCGAGGACGCCACCGCGGCTATGCCGCGCCGCGACAGCTCGGCCAGCACGGCGCGGCCGATGAAGCCCGAGGCGCCGGTGACGGCGATCTTCATTGGCCCTCCCTCGGCGACCGGGCCCATCCCGCGATATCAGTCGAGAACGGCATAGGAGACGTAGGAGTCGAAGGGGAAGCGCTCGATCCGCAAGTTGCGTAGTCCAATCTGCTCCATCACGGCGATGGTTTCACCCGGGAATATCTTGGCATTGAGTTCGTCGAAGGCGATCACCGCGCCCTTGGGCATCCTCGGCAGGAACACCTCGAGGGCCTTCCGGGTAGGCTCATACAGATCGAGGTCGAGATACAACAGGGACACCACCAGATGGGGATTGCTCTCCAGGTAGGCGGGTGCCGTCTTGCACAGATCGCCCTGAACCAGTTCTATCTTCGGGATGTGGCTGATCGGCCGGTTCAGGTCGTACACCCTGACCGCTTCCAGGACGTTGTCGATATTGCTTCCCGTCAATCCGCCCGTTTTCAGGTCGTTGAACGTGCCGGTCTGGGTGTCCTTGCCCGCGACCGAAGGGAATCCGCCGAAGGTGTCGAATCCGATCACCTTTCGGACATGGTTGGCCGGCTCGAAAATGCTGCTCATTTTCGCCCATGCCAGCAAGCCCGCGCCGTGCAATACGCCGCACTCGACGATTGACCCGTTCACGGTGAGGATTCGCTTGAATATCTCGTACTTGGTCAGGAATTTCGCGATCGCCTGGCGCGAGGCGAATTTCGGAAACGCCTCGATCTTCTCGATCAGGTCGGCTGGGTCGTTGCTGAACAGCGCCTCGGCTGAGTCGAATTGGGAAAGATCGTTGCTGCTTTGGCTTTTCTGGTCGCGTGATTTCATGTTGGCTGGCTTTCAAACGGGTATGACATGGCCCATGGATGGATCGGTGGGAGCGGAAAGCGCCGAGTAGCGCGCCTGGATCGACAGGCGTGCGGTCGGCGACATGTTGAGGCTGGAGGAATGGAGCAGGAGCGCGTGGAACAGGAGCAAGTCGTCCCGCTGCATTTCCACGTAGCGCACCTCGCGCCCGAAAACCCCTGATGGAAAGTGGCGCTTGCCCAGCACCTCCGCGTCGTGTTCGAGAACTCCCATCTCATGGGAGCCGGGCATCACCATCAGGCAGCCGCGTACGTAGGGGGTGTCCTGCAGGGGGACCCACGCAGTAACGACTTCCTCGTTGCCCATGACGTAGCGGTAGTCCTGGTGCCAGACCGCCAGCTCCCGCGTCACGCCGGGCAGATCGATCCTGAACGGTATCTTGCCCATCAAACCCGCCGGTTCTCCCAGCAATTCGGCCACCGGTTCCGCAATCTCCCGGCTTTTGCCGAATTCGACCAGCCAGGGGAAGTCGCGTATGTCGTCATACAGCTTGCGTTCCAGTTCCCTGTTCCCGAGGAGGAACCGGGCCAGATCCTCGGACTGCGCGCTGTCGAAGCGGCGTCCGCCCCAGGCCTCGACGAACCCAAGGAACTCCTCTTCCACGCGGTCGAGGGCGGCGGACGGCAACGCGCCGCGGATCAGGAGAAATCCGTCCCGGCGGTATTGCTGCCTTTGCGATTCGGTCAATCGCACGAACCGGCCCCTTCCTCCAACATCCTGCAGCGGGGCGAGTCGGGAGCCGACTTGACCTTGTCGGCCTCGAGCAGGCTCGATAGCCGCTGACCTCCGGAATGCACCAGCACGCCGGCAGCCTGGAGTCGCTCCGACACCAGCTTCAGCCTGCTCTTCTTCTCGGCCTGGGGAATTTCCCATTCGGTGGGCACATCGGCGATCGGTGTCCCTTCCTTGCGTTCGTAGGTATAGATCGCGGCTTCGTTGAACAATGCGGCAACGACCCGGACCGTCTCTTCCACCTCGGCGAGCGTCTCGGTCGGAAATCCGAGCATCACATCGGTGCGCAGGAATATGCTTGGATTGGCCATGCGCAGGCGTTCGACGAAATCGCAGACCGCGGCAATGCCGTAATCCCGCTTCATCAATCCCAGCAGCCGCTCGCTGGCGGTCTGGATGGGCAACTGGATATCCACCACCCTGGGGTCGGAACAGGCCCGCAACAAGGTCTCGAAATCATCACCCGCCCCCAGTCCTTCCGGGTTGAACTGGGCAATGTGGAACACCGCCTCATCCCCGACACCCGCCAGCACGGCAGCCAGGAGGCGGCCGAAATTCCCGCCGACCTCCCGGCCGTAGGAGGCCGTGTCGAGTCCGGTCAGGTGGATGATGCGGGCACCCTCGGCGATCGCAGTCCTGACATCGGCGACGACCACGTCCACTGGCCTGCTGCTGACGCCACCCGCCCCGACCTTGTGCGGGCAATACGAGCATTCGAAACCGCATCCGGTCGTCACGCCGACAAACCGACGCGCCGGGTCGAAAATCCGGTAGTCCTCCTTGGAGCGAAACAGGGAAGGCAGCGGGGCATCGTCGTATCCCGGATCGTCTACGCCGGTCAGGTCGCGGGCAAGCTTGGCGAACTCCCATGTCCTGTAGCTGTGGTCGGTGACCAGGCTTTCCGGATTGACGCCGACGAGACAGCCGATCGTGTAATGCGGAACATGCCGTTTGGCGTTTCTCTGCATGATGCTGATGGCCCTTGCCTCGTCGGCATCGAAGGCCGCGCATACCCCGGAGACCACCACGTCCGCGTCTTTCAGGTCCTCGACCGGCTTCAGACCCTTCTCCTCCAGGAACCGCTGGAGCTGATGGAACTTCAGCTTGTAGATGGTGCAGAAGTTGTCCTTCATGTAGACGTTCATTGTCGAATCTCCAGTTGAGGGACCGCCGTGACGAACTGCGCACCCCAGTCCTTCGCATAGCCAAGCTGCGCCATCACTTCCTCGCGCAGGTTCCACGGCAGGATCACGATGCGGTCCGGCCGCGTCTTCTTCATACACTCTTCACCGACGACGGGGATGCGGCTGCCCGGCAGGTACTTGCCCTGCTTGGCAGGATTGCGATCGACGACGAAGGGGATCAGGTCGGGCCGCACGCCGGCATAGTTGAGCAGGGTGTTGCCCTTCGCCGCCGCACCGTAGGCGGCGACGCGCATGCCTTCCCGTTTCATCTGCAACAGAAAAGCGAGGAAATCATTTTTCACCCGGTCCGCCCGCACCTGGAAACCGGCATAGGTGGCGGCGGCGAACAGTCCGGCATCCGCTTCCCGCTGCAGCAGCGCATCGACGCGACTGCTTCGCGGCTGCCGCCCGCCGTCGGCGCGCTGCGCGAACACGCGCAGGCTGCCGCCGTGGGTCGGCAGTTCCTCGACATCAAAGACGGCGAGGCCGGCGGCGGCGAAGATGCGATTGACGCTGCCCAGCGAAAGGTAGGAGAAGTGCTCATGGTAGATGGTGTCGAACTGGTTTTCCGCGACCAGCCGCATCAGGTGGGGAAACTCGAAGGTCGCCACCCCCTGCGGCTTGAGCAGGATGGCGAAGCCGGTGGCGAAGTCGTTGATGTCCGGCACGTGGGCGAGCACGTTATTGGCCGTCATCAGGTCGGCCTGTCTGCCCTCGGCCGCCAAGCCCTGCGCCAGCCGCGCGCCGAAGAAGTCCTCGACGACCGGGATACCCTTGGCGCGCGCCGCAGCGGCGGTGCTGGCGGTGGGCTCGATGCCGGTGCAGGGAATGCCGCGCGCCTTGACGTACTGCAGCAGGTAGCCGTCGTTGGCGGCAACCTCGACGACGTGGCTGCCGGAATCGAGGGCGAAGCGCGCGGCCATGTCGGCGACGTAGCGCTCGCAATGCGCCAGCCAAGTGCTGGAGAAGCCGCTGAAGTAAGCGTACTCGGCGTCGAACAGTTCGTTCGCCCGGGCGAAGTCCTCGGTCTGCGCCAGCCAGCATTGCTCGCACACCAGCACGCGCAGGGGAAACCACTTCTCCGGAGCATGCAGGGTCTGTTCGGTAAGGTAGGCGTTGGACGGCGGAGCACTGCCAAGGTCCAGCAAAGTCAGTCCCAGCGGAGCGGCGCAGTGGCGGCACTTCATGGCGTCACCCCGGCATAATTCGCGTCCAGCAGCGGATGCGCGGCATCGCGCGGCGAGAGCCCGGCGACGGGCAGCGGCCAACGGATCGCAAGCCGCGGGTCTTCAGCGTTGAGGCCGCCCTCGGCCTCCCGGCTATAGGCGGCGGTGTGGAAATAGAGCATCTCGCAATCGTCGGTCAGCGCCTGAAAGCCGTGGGCGAAACCCTCGGGAATGACGAATGTCCTGTGGTTGTCGGCGCCGAGCACCTCGGCATGCCAGTGGAGGAAGGTGGGCGAACCGCGGCGCAGGTCGACGGCGACGTCGAAGACCTCGCCGCGCAGGCAATGCACGAACTTCATCTCGGCGTGAGGCGGATGCTGGAAGTGCAGGCCGCGCACCGTCCCGCGGCCGGCGGTGAGGGTGTGATTGACCTGCACGATGTATCGTCCCGGAATCAGCGCTTGCAACTCGTCCGCACAGAACAGCCGCTCGAGGTAGCCGCGGCTGTCGCCGATCGGCTTGCGCTGCAGGGCATGCAGGCCGGTGATCGGCGTGGCGAGGATTTCAAAGCGATCGCTCACGCCTCACCTTCCGTCTTTGCGTATTCGCGGATCTGGCGCAGGCTGAAGTCGGCCATGTTCGCGCCCGTTTTCCAGGCCTGGTGCCAGTCCAGTGCCGACTCCAGCGCCCGCTGCAGATTCCAGCGCGGATGCCAGCCGAGGCGGCCATGCGCCTTGGCGCTGTCCAGCCGGAGCGTGTACGCCTCGTGGGGCTGCGGGGCGGCGTCGCGCTGCCAGGACGCGCCCGTCACTCGGCCGCACAGGGTTTCGACGATCCATTGCACAGGACGGGCATCGGCCTCATCCGGGCCGAAGTTCCAGGCTTCGGCGAAATCCCCGCCGTCCGCGCACAGCCGTTCGGCCAGCATGAGGTAGCCCGAAAGGGGTTCGAGCACGTGCTGCCACGGGCGCGTCGCCAGCGGCGAACGGACAAGGAGCGGCTGCCCGGCGTCCAGCGCCCGCAGAAAATCCGGCACTAGGCGGTCGGCAGCCCAATCACCGCCGCCGATGACGTTGCCGGCGCGGGCGCTGGCTACATGCACGCCATTGGCACCGAGGAAGGAGCGGCGCCAGGCGGCAGTGACCAGTTCGGAACAGGCCTTGCTGCTCGAATAGGGATCGTGGCCGCCGAGCGCCTCGTTCTCGCGGTAGGGCCAGACCCATTCGCGGTTTTCGTAGCACTTGTCGGTGGT
>Ga0172380_10008127_pt1 | contig 11597 bp, 13 predicted proteins | sample Leawe162metaG_FD_119747 | JGI IMG/M metagenome (GOLD analysis project Ga0172380, IMG submission 119747) | Leachate microbial communities from a municipal landfill in Southern Ontario, Canada - Leachate well 162 metaG | ecosystem: Engineered > Solid waste > Landfill > Unclassified | place... | reverse complement strand
CTCGTCGGTCATGCGGAACATGCCGACCGCGCGGCAGCGGATGACCACGCCCGGGAAGGTGGGCTCCTGGGTCATGACGAGCGCATCCAGCGGATCGCCATCCTGGCCGAGGGTGTTCTCGATGAACCCATAGTCGTGCGGGTAGCGGGTCGAGGTGAACAGCATGCGGTCCAGCCGGATCCGGCCGGTCTCGTGGTCGACCTCGTACTTGTTTCTGCTGCCTGCGGGGATTTCAATCGTGACGTCGAATATCAAGGGTTCCATGGTCGCCTAGTGTTCCCTATCGACATGAGTGATGCCGACCGCCGAGGAGGTGAGAGGTGACACACCGCATGCGCCTTTACCTGCTTCTGTCAGTCCTCGCACTCCTCGCCGGAATGCAGGGCGCTGCTCGCGCAGACGGCTCGTCGCCGGTGCTGCCGGTCATCGCCGTGCAGGGAAGCACCGCCCCCGTGCCCACCGCAGTCGGTCTCAATGACGCGCTGGGGACGCTGATGAACCGGCCAGCACTCGGCGACTCCGCACTGTGGATCGGGGATCCCGCGACGAGCGCGACCCTCCTGGCCTCCAATGCGACCACCGCGCTCTCGCCGGCATCGACCTTGAAGCTGCTCACCGCGGCGACGGCGCTTCGCCAGCTCGGCTCCGCCACCCGGCTGGCCACGCGCGTCGTGGTCGACGAGTCGACCGTCACGATCATCGGCGGGGGCGATGCCACCCTGCCGTCCAGGGGCGCAGGCGCATCGCTGGCCACGCTTGCGAGCAAGGCCAGCGCGCACCTGCCTGCCGGACCGATCAAGGTGGTGTACGACATCTCGCTGTTCGGAGGCCGGACGCTGGGCGCCGGATGGTCCCGTTCCTTCCCGGCCTCGGGAGTGGTCGCCCCGGTGCAGGCGCTCATGGTGGATCAGGGGCGCACCAGTCCCCGCGGCAGCGCGCGGGTGAGCAACCCCGCGCAGCACGCGGCGCAGGCCTTCGCCGATCTCCTGCGCGCCGAGGGCGCGCAGGTCGCCTCGGTAGCCAAGGGCGTGGCATCCAGCAGCGCCCAGGAGATCGCCCGGGTGGAGTCCGCGCCGATGCAGGCCCTGGTGCACCACATGCTCACCGACTCCGACAACGACCTGGCCGAGGCCCTTGCGCACCTGGCCGGCGCGAAGGCCAGCGGCGTGGGCAGCTTCGCGACCGGGGCCAAGGCCATGGCGCAGACGGCAGCCGAGCTCTCGCTCCCCACGGAGGGCATCGCGCTGTTCGACGGCAGCGGACTGTCGAGCCGTGACCGGGTCGCGGCGCAGACCCTCGGCGGGATCCTCATGCTCGTCGCCCAGGGCTCCTTCTCCGGCATCGCCCCGGCCCTGGCCATCGCCGGCTTCACCGGGACGCTGGCGGATCGGTTCACCTCGGCACGGCAGTCGTCGGCGGCCGGCTTCGTCCGCGCGAAGACCGGCACCCTGAGCGATGTCGTGACCCTGGCCGGCATCGTGCCCGACATCGATGGGCGCGTGCTCGTGTTCGCGGTCATGGCCAACGACGTGCCGTCGGTGGCGCGAGCTCGTGCGGTCGTGGACCAGATGGCCACGCGCCTGCGCGGCTGCGGCTGCGCTGGTGCCGGCCTGTGAGCAAGGAGCGCAGCTGGGCCTCGGCCGCCACTCTCGAGGTGCGCAGGACGGTGCAGTCGTCGCTGAGCGTCCTGGTGTCCGGGCAGACCGTGCTCGTGGCCTGCTCCGGCGGCGCCGACTCGCTCGCCCTTGCCGCGGCGTCGGCCTTCGCCGGAAGGGCCGCGGGGCTCACCGTGGGCGCGGTGATCGTGGACCACCAGCTGCAGAAGGGCTCGGCCAAGGTCGCCCGCAGGGCCCAGGAGGCCTGCTTGGCCCTCGGGCTGGACCCGGTGGTCATCGCCCGAGTCGAGGTGGGCAGCGCGGGAGGGCCGGAGGCAGCGGCCCGCACGGCCCGCTACGAGGCGCTCACGGCGCTTGCCGCGCGCTTCGACGCTTCGGCGATCCTGCTCGGCCACACCCGCGAGGACCAGGCCGAGACGGTGCTGCTGCGCCTGGCCCGCGGATCTGGCACCCGGTCGATCGCGGCGATGCGTCCACGGGCCGGACTCCTGCGCCGGCCCATGCTCACGCTGTCGCGGGAGCTGGTCCACACGAGTGCTGCCGACATCTGCCGGGAGATCGGCCACACGCCCTGGCAGGACCCGCACAACGACGAGCCCAGGTATGCCCGGGTGCGGGTGCGGCGCGCGCTCGCGCAGCTGGGGGATGCGCTCGGCCCGGGACTGACGGCCGGTCTTGCGCGCAGCGCCGACCTGGCAGCGGAGGACGCGCAGGCACTGGACGACTGGGCCGACGCGGCCTTCGCTGCGCTCGTGGAGTTCGACGGACCGCGGCTGCGCGGCCAGGCCGATGCCCTCGCTGCGCTCCCGACCGCGGTCCGGCTGCGCGTGATCCGGCGCATGTGCACCGACCTCGGGGCGGCGCCGGACGAGCTCTCGCGCAGCCATGTGCAGTCGGTGGACGCGCTCGTGAGCGCCTGGCACGGACAGGGCCCGGTGAGTCTGCCAGCGCGGGTCAGGGCCCATCGGGAGTATGGGAGGCTGGTGGTCACCACTGTCCTCGATGCAGGAGACCCAGTTGCTACCTGAAGACCTCGGAGCCGATCTCGCGCACGTGCTGGTGAGCGAGGAGCAGATCCACACCCGGATCGCGGAGCTGGCCGAGCAGATCGAGGCGGACTACCAGGAGCGCGACCTGCTGCTCGTCGGCGTGCTCAAGGGCGCCGTGATGATCATGGCCGATCTGGCCCGGGCCCTGCACCGCAGCTCGGACATGGACTGGATGGCGATCTCCTCCTATGGCTCCGGCACCAAGTCCAGCGGGGTCGTGCGCATCCTGAAGGACCTCGACGCCGACATCGCCGGCCGGAACGTGCTGATCGTGGAGGACATCCTGGACTCCGGGCTCACGCTCTCCTGGCTCATCAAGAACCTCGGCTCGCGGGGTGCGGCCTCGGTCGAGGTCTTCTCGCTCCTGCGCAAGCCCGACGCCCTCAAGGTGCAGGTGCTGCCGAAGTACGTCGGCTTCGACATCCCCAATGAGTTCGTCGTGGGATACGGCCTGGACTACGGCCAGAAGTACCGGAATCTGCGCTGCGTGGGCACCCTCGCCCCGCATGTGTACGGAACGTGATCGCTGAGCGCGTAAGCCCCAGTCCGCTGGTGGGTGGCCCCGCCGTCGCGTAGTACCGTCATGTGATGGACTTCAAGCGGATTCTGCGCGGCCCCATCTTCTGGGTCGCCATCGCTGTGGTCTTCGTGCTCGTCGGCTCCAGCCTGATCTCGAGCTGGGGCAGTCCCGGCTCGGTCGACACCAGTGTCGCCATCTCGGACATCACGGCGAATCAGGTCGACACCGCCACCCTGACCGACCGCGACCAGGTGCTCGACCTCACCTTGAAGGACGGCTCGAAGGTCCGCGCCTCGTACATCGCCGGCCAGGGGGTCAAGCTCCAGGAGCTGCTGCAGAGCAAGGTCGACGCGGGCCAGATCCCCGGCGGCTACAACGTCGTCGTCCCCGGTGAGAACCTGCTCATCGGCGTGCTCTTCTCGCTGCTGCCGATCGCGATCGTGGTCTTCCTGCTGTTCTTCTTCATGGGCCAGATGCAAGGCGGCGGCAACCGCGTCATGAACTTCGGCAAGTCCAAGGCGAAGGTCATCAGCAAGGACATGCCGCAGACGACCTTCGCCGACGTGGCCGGCGCCGACGAGGCGGTGGAGGAGCTCCAGGAGATCAAGGACTTCCTCGCCGACCCCACGAAGTTCCACGCCGTCGGCGCGAAGATCCCCAAGGGCGTGCTGCTCTACGGCCCACCCGGCACCGGAAAGACCCTGCTCGCGCGTGCCGTCGCAGGCGAGGCGGGCGTGCCCTTCTTCGCGATCTCCGGCTCGGACTTCGTCGAGATGTTCGTCGGCGTCGGGGCCAGTCGCGTCCGCGACCTCTTCGAGCAGGCCAAGGCCAATGCGCCCTCGATCATCTTCATCGACGAGATCGACGCCGTGGGCCGCCATCGCGGCGCCGGACTGGGCGGCGGTCACGACGAGCGCGAGCAGACGCTCAACCAGATGCTCGTGGAGATGGACGGATTCGACGTCACCGGCGGCGTCATCCTCATCGCGGCGACCAACCGCCCCGACATCCTCGACCCGGCGCTGCTGCGTCCCGGGCGCTTCGACCGCCAGATCGCCGTCGACCGGCCCGACCTGCTCGGGCGCTTCGCGATCCTGCAGGTGCACGCCAAGGGCAAGCCGATGGCCGACGAGGTCGACCTCATGGCGGTGGCCCGGCGCTCGCCCGGCTTCACCGGTGCCGATCTGGCCAATGTGCTCAACGAGGCCGCGCTGCTCACCGCGCGGCTGGGCAAGACTCGCATCGACGACTTCGCCCTCGACGAGGCGATCGACCGCGTGATCGCCGGACCGCAGAAGCGCACGCGGGTGATGGACGACCACGAGAAGAGCATCACGGCGTACCACGAGGCCGGTCACGCGCTCGTCGCTGCGGCATTGCCGGGCAACGATCCGGTGCACAAGATCACGATCCTGCCGCGTGGGCGTGCCCTGGGCTACACGATGGTGCTGCCCGAGCAGGACAAGTACTCCACGACTCGCAGCGAGATGCAGAACCAGCTCGCCTACATGCTCGGTGGCCGTGCCGCCGAGGAGCTCATCTTCCACGACCCGACCACTGGCGCCTCCAATGACATCGAGCGCGCCACGGCGGTGGCTCGGGCGATGGTCACGCAGTACGGCATGACCGAGCGACTCGGGGCCATCCGCTACGGCCAGCAGAACCAGGAGGTCTTCCTGGGTCGCGACATGGGCCACATCCGCGACTACTCGGAGGAGATCGCCAGCGCGATCGACGAGGAGGTGCGCACCTTCATCGAGATGGCGCACCAGGAGGCATATGACATCCTCGTCGCCAATCGCGATGTGCTCGATGCCCTCGTGAGCGAGCTTCTCGACAAGGAGACCTTGGACCGCGCGCAGATCGACGAGGTCTTCGAGGCCCTGCAGCTGCGCGAGCCGCGTCCGGCCTGGACCGGCTCGGCCCGGCGCCAGCCCGACACGCGTGGGCCGATCCAGCGGGTCTCGCCGTCGAGCAACGGACACGCCAATGCGGAGAGCAATGGGCACAACCCCACAGAAGAGGTGCAATGAGCATCAACCCCGTGAGCATTGACCCGAGCAGCGCGGTCAGTGCCTTCGATGCTGCTGCGGTCGAGCGCGCGATTCGCGATCTGCTCGTGGCCGTCGGCGAGGACCCGGAGCGTGACGGCCTGAAGGACACGCCGGCGCGCGTGGCCCGTGCCTACCAGGAGATCTTCGAAGGCCTGCACATGCAGGCCGAGGATGTGCTCACCACGATGTTCGACATCGGGCATGACGAGATGGTGATCGTGCGCGACATCGAGATGTACAGCACCTGCGAGCATCACCTCGTGCCCTTCCACGGACGTGCGCACATCGGCTACATCCCCAGTGAGAACGGCCGCATCACCGGCCTGTCGAAGCTCGCCCGGCTGGTCGACGTATACGCCCGGCGCCCACAGGTCCAGGAGCGGCTCACCACGCAGATCGCCGATGCGCTCATGCGCATCCTGGAGCCGCGCGGAGCCATCGTCGTGATCGAGGCCGAGCACCTGTGCATGTCGATGCGCGGCGTGCGCAAGCCAGGCTCCAAGACGCTCACGAGTGCGGTGCGCGGGTCGCTGCGTGACTCGACCTCACGCGCTGAGGCAATGGCGCTGATCCAAGGCCGATGAGGATCAGGCGCCCGGCAGGGCTGCCTGCAGCGCTGTGCGCAGCCGAGCGGACGCTCGTCGTCGGCGTCCTGAACGTCACGCCTGACTCCTTCTCCGACGGCGGTCGCTTCCGCAATGCCCAGGCGGCAGTTGAGCACGGCATCGCCTTGCATGCCGCGGGAGCCGACCTCGTCGACGTGGGCGGGGAGTCCACGCGTCCTGGCGCGCAGCGGATCACCGCATCGCAGGAGGAGCACCGGGTCCTTCCCGTGCTCAGCGGCCTGCGCCAGGCAGGCGTGCCCACCAGCATCGACACCATGCGCGCGACCACGGCCGTGGCTGCCGTGGCAGAGGGCGCGGTGCTCGTCAACGACGTCAGCGGCGGCCTCGCCGACCCGGACATGTACGGGGCGGTGGCCGCCCTGGGCGTGCCGTACGTCGTCATGCACTGGCGGGGGCACAGCACGAGCATGCAGTCGCTGGCGCAGTACGCCGATGTCGTGAGCGACGTCATCGCCGAGCTCGCCGATCGGGTGGCGGCGGCTCGTGCCGCGGGAATCCAAGCCGATGCCCTCGTGATCGACCCCGGGCTCGGCTTCGCCAAGGAGGCCGAGCACAACTGGGCACTGCTCCACGCCCTTCCACAGCTCATTGCGCTCGGGCATCCGGTGCTCATCGGCGCCTCGCGCAAGCGCTTCCTGGGCAGCCTGTTGAGCGACGCGCAGGGCGTGCCGCGTCCCGTCGAGCACCGGGACCTCGCAAGCGATGCCATCTCGGCGCTTGCCGCCGCTGCTGGGGTCTGGGCGGTGAGGGTCCACGATGTGCCCGGAAGCCTCGACGCGGTCCGGGTGGGCCAGGCCTGGAGAATGGGGAGCCCATGAGCGCCGATCAGATCGTCATCACCGGCATTCGCGGCACCGGCTACCACGGGGTCTTCGAGCATGAGCGCCGCGACGGGCAGGAGTTCTCAGTCGACGTCACCTTGCACCTGGCAGCCAGCAGCGCATCGTCCAGCGACGACCTGGCGGACACCGTCGACTACGGCGTGGTGTCGCAGCAGGTGCACGACCGCATCGTCGGCGAGCCCGTCTCGCTGCTGGAGACCCTGGCCGAGCTCATCGCCCAGGATGTGCTCGGCAACCGCGGCGTCGCGCAGGTCGAGGTCACGGTGCACAAGCCGCAGGCGCCGATCCCGGTTCCCTTCGACAATGTCGCGCTGCGGATCGTGCGCCCATGAGCACAGCCGTCCTGGCCCTGGGGGCCAATCTCGGCGATGCGCGTGCTGCGCTGCAGGGCGCGGTCGACGCGCTGGCCGCAGGTCCGCAGATCCAGGTGCTTGCCGCTTCGCCCGTGTTCGAGACCGACCCGGTGGGCGGGCCCGAGCAGCCGGTCTACGTCAATGCCGTCGTCCTTGTCTCCACCAGCCTCGAGCCGATGCGGCTGTTGGAGCGTGCGCACGAGATCGAGGCGGCCTGGCACCGCACCCGCGAGGTGCGCTGGGGACCGCGGACTCTCGACATCGACATCATCGCCTTCGACGACGTGGTGAGCGATGACGAGCGCCTCACCCTCCCGCATCCGCGTGCCGCAGTCAGGGGCTTCGTTCTGGTGCCGTGGCTCGCCGTCGATCCGCAGGCAGCGCTGCAGGGAGTGCCGGTGCGCCAGCTGCTCGCTCAGGTCGACGTCTCGGGAGTGCGTGCGCTCCAGCCGCCCGTCCTCCTGCAGGTGCCATCGTGACGCCCACGCGCATCCGGCTGCTGCTCGTGCTCGCCGTGCTGGCCGCAGCCATCGGCTGGGCCACTGCGATCCTCATCGACGGCCGGTCCGGACGCGTGCTGCCGGTGCCGTGGCTGGCCGCCGCCACCTTGTGGCTCCTGGCGGCTGCGGTGCTCGTGTGGGCACTGCTCGCGCGTCCGCGGCTGCGCCGCAAGCCCGGTCATCGTCCGATGGCACCTCTGGTCGCTGCACGCACGGCGGCCCTGGCGATGGCGGCCTCGCGCACCGGCTCCTTGGTCGCGGGCTTCTATGCCGGGCTCGCCCTTGGCACGCTCTCGTCGATCGACACCCAGGCAGGCAGTCACACCTTCTGGACGGCCGTCGTCTCAGCACTCGGCGCTGTCGCGCTTGCGGCCGCGGCCCTGTGGCTGGAGCACCTGTGCCGTTTGCCCTCCGACGGTGATGACGATGACCCGAGGCTGGGTAGGGTCGGCGCATGAGCACCGAACCTGCGCTTGAGGACCTGCCCTTCGACGAGCTGCGGCATCAGGCATTCCATCTCGCCGAGAAGCACCTCGACCTGGGCTTCTTCACCGATCTGTTCAGCCACATGCCGAGCATGGCGGCGATCGAAGGCGAGGGTGGCGATCTGGGCGCCGTCGGCGGGACCTTCATCGAGACGGTGCGCGCAGTGCGCGAGATGTTCGGCGACAAGTCGCTGGACCCCACCACCGAGGAGCTTCTGCGCGCGCGCTTTGCCACGTACATCCGCGAGCACGGCAAGGCCTAGCTCCGCAGTCTTCGACCGGAGCCGCTCGGGAGGACTGCATGACCGCTCGCACCTGCCTCACTGGAGCGCAGGCGCGCGAGCTGCGGATGTCCAGCCTGCTGCTCGCGAGCGCTTCCGGCGAGCCGACGACGGCCGCCGGCATCGTCGAGTGGTTCGGCGCGATGCAGGCCCAGGACGAGGGCAGCGTGCTGTGGTCCTTGGGCCTGCGCCTACCGGGCTCCTCACTGGCGAGCCTGCAAGGGCAGTTCGACGAGCATGCGGTGCTGCGCACTTGGCCGATGCGGGGCACGATCCATCTGGTGCCGGCACGGGATGCGCACTGGATGCTCGATCTCATGGCCGGCCGGGTGCTCGCCGGCTCCAAGACACGACGACTGCAGCTGGAGCTTTCCGATGAGATGGCTGAGCGCGGGGTCCAGGTGCTCGCCGCCGCCCTGTCCGGTGGCGGCTGCCTCACCCGTGCCCAGTGCCTGGCCACGCTGGTCGAGTCCGGGATCCCGGTCGACGGGCAGCGCGGCTACCACCTGCTGGCCTACGCGAGCCAGCGTGGCGTGATCGCGATGAGGCCCAGAGCCGAGGGCATGCAGGCCTTCGTGCTGTTGGACGAATGGGTGCCCGAGCCGGTGCGACTGGACCGGCAGGAGGCGCTGGCGACCATGGCCAGGCGCTACTTCCGAAGTCACGGCCCCGCCTCGCTCAAGGACTTCGTCGGCTGGACAGGTCTCACCACGACCGACGCCCGGCAGGGCATCGCCGAGGCAGGCCAGGCGCTGGCCGGGGTGGAGGTCGACGGACAGCGGATGTGGGTCGCTGCTGACGCCTGGGACCGTGCCCGTCCGACTGCTCCCGGGGACGATCACGTGCTCGCGCTTCCGGGCTTCGACGAGTACCTCCTGGGCTTCAAGGGCCGCGAGCTCATGATCGAGCCCGGGCACCTGCAGGCGATCGTCCCCGGATCGAACGGGGTCTTCCGGCCCACCTTCGTGCGCGGCGGGCAGGTGATCGGCACCTGGACGCGCAGGCTGGGCAAGGCCAAGGCAGTCATCGACGCCCGGCCGCTGCTGCGGATGGGGAGGTCGGACCGGCGAGCCGTCGAGCAGTCCCTGGAGCCCTTCGGCGCCTTCCACGGGCTGCCGGTGGAGGTCCGCTGGCCCGACTGACGCCTCAGCGGTCGGCGTCGCCGATCATGAAGGCACAGGACTGCACCATCGGCACGAGCTGCTCCACCGGCAGTCCGATCAGCGTCGACTGCAGCGACTGGACGGTGGCGAACGCCGGCGTCCGCAGCTTGAGCCGCCAGGGGCTCCGCTCGCCGATGCTGTCGAGCAGCACGCCGGTGCTGCCGAGCGAGCCCTCGATCGCGCCGTAGCTCGTGAGCTCCGGCGCCCGCACGACCTTCGGCAATGGCACGTCGAAGGCTCCCGGCCCGGCCTGCAGCAGCCAGTGCGTCGCTGCGTCCATGATGCGCAGGCTCAGGCGCGCCTGAGCGGCCAGCATTGCGAAGCGGGCGGGGATGTCGCCCTCGATGCCCACTGGCACGTCTGCGGCGGTCATCACCTCGGCGTAGGCCAGATAGGGCTGCAGGACGCGAAGGTCCAATGGCAGCCCGCTTGCCTGGGCCAGGGCTCCGGAGAGCCCGTAGTCGCGCACCTGCTCGGCGGTGATGACGCCGATGCCGGCCAGATGGTCGAATGCGCGCCGGGCTCGCTGCGGGAGATCCGCGAGCCGCACCTGGTCCTCGGCGATCAGGGCGGCCACCTCGTCCAGCCACGGCTCGTCCGCGGCGCAGGCGATGCCCCCGATGCGGTTGAACATCGGATGGATGCGGGATCCGGTCAGCTGCTCCAGCAGGGCCAGATAGCGCTCGCGCCCGCGCAGCAGATCCACGCTGTCCGGAGCTGATGTGCCCAGCATGAGCAGCACGGCGGTGAGGCGGTTCATCTCGGCGAGCAGCATGCGCGACCACGTCGCCCGCTCGGGCGGGATGATCCCCATCGCCTCCTCGAGCACCAGTGCGATCGCGAGCTCGGAGCTGAAGGCGCTCACCCAGTCATGCCGGTTCGCGAGCATCATGAGCTGGCGGTAGTCGCGTGCCTCGAAGAGTCGCTCCGCACTGCGATGGACGAAGCCGATCCGCGGATCGGCGGCGACGATGCGGCCGTCCGCCACGGTCAGGGAGATCTGCATGCCGCCCTGCTGGGTCGGATGGAGCTCGCCCAGGTCAAGGTGCAGGTCAGCGGGCAGATGACGGGCCGCGCCGATGGCCACCAGCAGCTGCGTCACCGTCGAATCCTGTCAGTTGGCCATGGGAGTCCTCCCCATGCTTGGACCAGGCGCCAGAAGTCGCCGGTCGGCCCGGTTCGGAGCAGCTGGCTGCGCGGGCCGCCCGCCGCCGCTGCGGCGATCGCGTCCATCGCCACGTGCGCAGTGAGGTTCATCGGCGGTGTGATGCGCGGAGCGACCATGCGCCCGTGGAGGTACCCGGCCAGGGTGCCGCCGTCCCACAGCCCGGCCTGGCGATCGGCTCGCAGATGTCCGTAGTCGAAGGCGATGGCATAGCCGGCGGTCAGCCAGCGGGTGAGGCTGTGCCAGAGCCGGTCGCGCGGCAGGCCGACCTCGGCCCGCATGAGCGCTCGCGATGCGGGCCACCACTGGGCGAGCCACGCCTGCTCATGGACTCGTGCATCCGGCCCGAGCTCGGGACCCAGGAGCGGCTCGCCCTGGTCGTGCATGAGCAGGTGGAGCCGTCCCTGCTCGTCCACCTCGACGACCTCGCAGGGGATGTCGTCGAGCAGCTCGTGGGCCACGAGCAGCCCGGGCCCGGCGGGCAGCTGACGTGAGGTCCGGCGGACATCCCCCTGCCACCACTCGATCGCAGGGGCGAGCCCCTGGGGCCGGGGGCGCAGGTCCATCGCGATGAGCCTGACCCTGGTGCGCTCCTGGGCCGGCATCGCCTCGAGCAGCTCGGCCAGGAGCTGCCCGCTGCCGGCTCCCGCGTCGACCACTGTGGCCGTGGCTTCGTGCCGGAGCAGGATCTCCAGCCAGGGCTGGACCTGCGCGCAGATACGCGACTGCTGCACCGAGGTGGTGAAGTGCGCGTAGGGCTCCTGGCGCAGATAGAAGCCGGTGCTGCCGTAGGCGGACTCCTCCCATGCCTCACGCCAGGATTTCGCATCCGCCACGAGGCCAGACGCTAGTGAGCCTCTACGCTCGGTCACGTGACGGCACCTCCCCGACTGCGCGTCGGCGTGATCGGCACCGGCCGGGCAGGTGCAGTGATCGCAGCCGT
>Ga0172380_10008126_pt1 | contig 11598 bp, 8 predicted proteins | sample Leawe162metaG_FD_119747 | JGI IMG/M metagenome (GOLD analysis project Ga0172380, IMG submission 119747) | Leachate microbial communities from a municipal landfill in Southern Ontario, Canada - Leachate well 162 metaG | ecosystem: Engineered > Solid waste > Landfill > Unclassified | place... | reverse complement strand
GTTTTGAAGTTTGGCCCATTTTGGTTCGAGGTGTTTAAAAGCCTGGAATTATTCAATGTCTATGCTTCTGTCTGGTTTCTGACTATTTTAGGCTTTTTAGTATTGTCGACCAGTGTTTGCGTCTACCGCAACCTGCCTAAAATCATGCGTGATGTGAGTGACTACCGGGAAAATAGTCAGCGGTATTCCTTGCAGAAATTAGCGCATAGGCAGGAATATCAGAGTAGGCAAACTTTGCAAGCGACTCTATCTATCCTGTTGGGGGTTCTTAAAGACCATCGATATAGTTTCAGGCAGCGACAGGATAATGCTGGATTGATCATTGCTGCTAAAAAAGGCAGCGGAGGTCGATTGGGTTACATCTTCAGTCATGTTGCCATTATCGTGATTTGTATTGGCGGTTTGATCGATGGCAATTTGCCACTGAAAGTCGCTGAATGGCGAGGTAAGATTGCGGTAGAAACCCGGCGCATTCCTGCTAATAAAATTTCTGCAATCAGCACTTTATCAGCGGATAACGCTTCATTCCGGGCTAATGTCGATATTCCTGAAGGCGACCAAGCCGATTTTGCATTTATAGATTACAAAGACGGCTATCTGCTGCAAAAACTGCCTTTTACGATTAAAGTTGAGGATTTTCGTATCGAGCATTATGCCAGCGGGCAGCCAAAATCTTTTGAAAGCGATCTGGAAATTAACGATACAGAATTGGCACAAGCTGTTAAGCAGACTATTTCTGTTAATCATCCTTTAAGCTATAAAGGTTTCACTATCTACCAAAATAGTTTTGGCGATGGAGGTTCAAAGTTAAATTTAAAAGCCTGGCCGCTACTGAGTGCGATGGACAGTTCTAAGCAGCTGCAAGCCAAGGTGAAACAATTCACGGAAGTCAGCGGCATGCAGCTGGAGATTTCTGATTTCAGACCATTTAATGTCAAGCCTGACCCTAGTGGCGAAAAGAAATTCATCAATGATGGTCCCAGCTTTCAGTACAAATTGCGTCGCCCTGATGGTACTGCCAACGAATATCTGACGTATATGCAGCCAATTCAGCAAGAAGGTCGCTGGTTTTTTCTGAGTGGGATGCGCAGCATGGTCTCTGAAGAATTCAATTACTGGTTTATGCCGGCGGATAGCGAAAAACGCCTGACACGGTTTATGGCGTTTTATCAAAGTCTACGTGATCCTGAAATACTGGCAGCTATTGCGCTGCAGACAGCCAGTTCCACCGATGGGGCAAAACAATCAGCGGCTAAAGATAAGCAAGCCGTCGCCAAATTCATGCTAGTTCTGACGCAACAATTTGTGGAAGGCGGTTACGACAAAATCACGGCCAACATCGAGCAGACGGTAGCAGAAAATCAGCGGCAGGAAGTCTTGCAGGTTTATGCTAATGTTTTACAGCGTTTGTTAAAAAATGTTTATCTAAGCGTGTTGCAGGATGAAGGCTTGGACCCGAAACAAGCACTGACAGCGTTTGATGCTCAATTTTTCGTAGACGCTGTGGAAGCGGTCAATTTAGCGCATGAGTATGCTGCGCCTGTGTTTTTGGAATTAGAAGGATTTCAGCATATTGAAGCCACTGGCTTGCAAATTACCCGCTCACCAGGCAAATGGCTGGTTTTTCCAGGCTGTCTGTTGTTGGTGTTGGGTGTGTTTTGTATGTTTTATTTGCCGCAACGTCGCTTATGGCTATTGCTCGAGGCTGGCGATGCCGGCACGACTATTTTATTGGTGGGCAGCGCCTTACGTAATCAGTATGATTTCGATAAGGAGTTTGAACTTATCAAACAGCAACTGGCCCAAAATTTCAGCACTGTTCAGTGAAATGACTATGGATAACACCCTACAACCCCCTTACCAGCAAACCTCCTATTTCCAGTTAAGAACCGGTTTCGATTGGCTGTGGTCTATGTTAGTTTTAGCTGGCGCTACGTATGTATTTGCCCAGTATCATGCGCTGATGGACGGTTATGAAGTGGCAATTTTGTTGGCTAGTGCAACTTTGTTGATTTGGTTGGGCTGGAGTTGGTCGACATTAAAAAGCTTCAGTCTGTCGGTTGCCGCATTCAGTCTATTAGCCATTTCCATTTATGGCAGCGATTTGGCTGCGGCTGAATCAAAGTTTTTGTTGAAATATCTATTCGCTAGCCAGTCGGCCATTATGTGGATGAGCGCACTCTATGTGATGGCAACGTTGACTTATTTTGCGCATTTGCTTTCCGGAGGCGATTTTATCGGCAAAGTAGCGTCGAGTTTAACCTGGTGCGCAACGGCCATGGGGTTGGTCGGTCTAATGGTTAGGTGGCGTGAGTCCTATTTAATGGGTTCTGATATTGGTCATATTCCAGTTAGCAATCTGTACGAAGTATTCATTCTGTTTTCCATCATTACCGCTTTACTGTATCTGCATTACGAACAGCACTATAAAACCCGCAGCTTGGGCGCGTTTGTGCTGCTGGTGATAAGTGCCGCAGTGGGTTTTTTATTGTGGTATACCTTTGATCGACATGCCGACGGCATTCAACCGCTGGTGCCGGCTTTAAACAGTTATTGGATGAAAATACATGTGCCGGCTAACTTTGTTGGTTACGGTGCTTTTTCACTGGCAGCCATGACAGGTTTGGTCTTTGTTTTAAAAAGCCAAGCCCATGCTGCCAATCCTGATGGCTTGTTACAGTCCCGCTTACCCGATTTGGCTTTGCTGGATGATTTGATCTACAAAGCTATTGCCTTGGGATTTGCCTTTTTTACCCTGGCGACTATTCTGGGCGCCTTGTGGGCAGCGGAAGCTTGGGGGGGCTACTGGTCTTGGGACCCTAAAGAAACTTGGGCATTAATTGTCTGGCTTAATTATGCTGCCTGGCTGCATATGCGTCTCACCAAAGGCTGGAGTGGCAAGCCCATGGCCTGGTGGGCGATTATCGGCTTTTTTGTCACCTTGTTTGCGTTTCTGGGCGTGAATATGTTTTTATCTGGTTTACATTCTTACGGAGAACTTTGATGTTGAAAAAAATCGCATTTCTGGCGCTGTTTTGCTTGTCTGGCTTAGCCTACGCGGATGGCGGCTACGAAACCGTATCGCCTGCCCAACCGGTACAAAATCCGGACAAAATCGAAGTTATCGAGTTTTTCTGGTATGGCTGTCCGCATTGCTATAGCCTGGAACCCTCCATTGTTGCCTGGTTGAAAACTAAACCGGCCAATGTCGAATTCATCCGACAACCGGCCGTATTCAGTGATTTATGGGGTAAGCACGCCAAGGCCTTTTTTACCGCCGAAGCCCTGGGTGTCGGCGAGAAAGTCCATGCTGACCTTTTTGACGCCATCCAAAATAAAAGACAGAAACTGACCGATGAAGATGAATTAGCTAAATTCTTTGTCGATCATGGCGTGAAAGATGCCGACTTCCGTGCAGCTTACAATTCATTTATGGTCGACGCTAAAATGCGCCAAGCTGAAACCATGGCCGCTCGCTATGGCATTACCGGTGTGCCGGCACTGATTGTGAATGGTAAATACAGAATCACCGCCACCACCGCCAAATCGCAAGAAAATATGATTAACATCACCAACCAACTGATTCAGCAAGAGTCTCAAGCCAAATAGTTTTGAATTTTTTGCCGGTAATTATTTTTACCAATGTGTTGCCGGCAAATGATGGGCTTTGGACTATAATTTGCCCTTCTTAAAAATGATTTTTGCTTGAGGTCTCAATACTTTAATGAGTTTTTTCAAAAAAAAAGATGATAATCCGGATATTTGGAAGGATAAATATTTCAAATTACTGGATACTCAGGACCAATTTGAAAAAGATCAGAAAGCAAACGAAGTCTTGCTTTGCAAAACCATTGTGCGTTTTGCGCTGGCGGTCAAAGGCTTTAATCAGGCGCTTGATCCCCATCTGGAGCGTATCCGCGATTTATTAAAAACCGGACTTCAGCGTCAAGAGCTAAAAAAGGAACTGGATATTTTTTCCAAAGCTTTGATGGTGATGGAAGATGAAGCAGGATGTAATCAGCTTGATGCGTCCTTGTTATTTGATTTTTTGGAAAAGCAATACCCCAGTCATTTAGCTGAACTGGAGGCGGTGCATCAGCAGTATGCAAACCGTGAGATTAATAATCATCAGCGTTTATTTTTGACGTTGGCAGAGATTCTTGAAGAAAAGCATCAAGGTCAACATGATTTTTCCGCTGAATTGGCACTGTCCGATAGTAAACTTATCGGTCAGCAATTGATCCGGCTGCTAGAGAATGCCGATCTGCCGGATGTATTTACCGAAGAAGGTAAACAGCTTAAAGATCGCCTGCAAGGCGGACAGTCGCTGGTGCCGGTGTTTGAAGATGCAGTGACCTTGTTATTGTCAATTAAAAAACACATGCTGATTGAGCAGCAGGAAATGGCAGATTTTTTGGCCTCATTGACTGATGATTTGGCTAATTTAGGCTTGAAAGCATCAGGCGTAAACATGGCCAACGAAGATGCGCAGAATAAACGCACTAGTTTGGATAATGATCTGACTGCACAAATGGCCGATTTACAAAGAAAGTCCGCAACCGCTACGCAAGTTGAGCCTTTAAAGCAACTTATCGGTATCCGTCTGCATAAAATTACCTTACAAATTCAATCGCATAATTTAAAAGAACAATTCGAAAGAGAAAAAAGTCAGCGTGAATTGCGGGAGTTGGTGCAACAAATCAGGGATATGGAATCGGAAACCTTAGAGTTGCAATCTCGGCTGGATTTGGCGCAGCAGCGGGCTACTCGAGACCCTTTAACCAATCTGCCGAATCGTCTGGCTTTTGATGATCGATTGACAGATGAATTAGCCCGTGCCCGACGTTATGGCTCATTCCTGACGCTTGCAGTATGGGATATTGATTTTTTCAAATACATCAATGACACATATGGGCATAAGTCAGGTGACAAAGCCTTGGTGATAATCTCAAAACTGTTATCGGAACAATGCCGGGTAGCAGATTTTGTAGCTAGATTTGGTGGCGAAGAGTTTGTCATGTTGCTACCGGAAACTGACGGTAAGGCAGCGCAGAATGTAGTGGACAAATTACGCGAAGTGATTGAGAGTAGTGGTTTTGTTGCCAATGGCAAGCGACTAACGATTACGATGTCCTGTGGTTTGACTCAATATCTGGATGGCGATACCAGTGAAACGCTATTTGTGCGTGCAGATGGCGCCCTTTATCAGGCTAAGCAGGCCGGCCGCAACCAATGTATCTTGGTTTAATAGATAAGCTGAGTTATGAATAAACCATTATCTACACAGCCTGAGCAGGAAAAACTGCTTTACAAGCTGATTATCCAGTTTTTGATTTTTTGCCAAGGCAGTAACGCATTATTGGAGCCGCATTTGCTACAAGTCGGCAAGCGTCTGAAAGCAGGTGCTAGCATGAATGAGCTAAGCTCCGAGCTGCAAGCGATGTCGAAAACTTTGCTACATATATCCAAGCAAGCGGCGCAAAATCCTAGCCAAACAAACTCAGCTCTGAATTATGACCACATGCTGCAATGCATAGATGGGTTATTGGAAAAAGCCGATGTGCCCAGAAGCTTCCAGCAAAAAAAAGCAGCTTTGCAGCAAAAAATCAAAACCAATACTGACGAACAATCTTTTAATATGGTGATTGATACTGCGGTGACGCTGCTCTTGGATATCAGGGACCAAGCGATTTGTGAGCAAAATAGTATTGATGAGTTTTTGCTGGATATGTCCAGTCAATTGGGTCAGATCGAACAGCATGTAGAGCACGTGGGTGAGTCGACGCGGTTGTCAATAGGTCATCGGCAACAGCTGAATGCAGAAATCAATCTGCAGGTGGATAGTATCAAAGACAGCACTCATCAGGTCCAGGAACTGGCAATCTTAAAAACTTTGACTAGCGATCATCTGGATCGGCTGATGCAGCACCTGATTGAGCATAAAACATCGGAAGATGAGCGGCAAAAGCAGGCCGAACAGCAAATTGCCTTAATGACAGAAAAGCTGCAAGCACTGGAAACCGAAACCGAATCTTTGCGTAACAAGCTAAAAATTGAAAATGACCGCGCACTACGTGATGTTTTGACGGGTTTACCCAATCGTTTGGCCTACAAGGACAGAATGGAATTGGAAGCCAAACGGTGGAATCGTTATCGTAAACCTCTTACATTGGTAATTTGGGATATTGATCACTTTAAACGCATCAATGATAAATACGGCCATAAAGCAGGCGACAAAACACTGGCCTTGGTTGGACAGTTATTGCAGAAAAATATCAGGGAGACGGATTTCGTCGCGCGCTACGGCGGAGAGGAGTTTGTGATGCTGATGCCAAATACCCAAGCATCGCAGGCGTTAAAGATGGCAGACAACATCAGAGCTTTAATCGAACATTCGGGTTTTAATTATAATGCTATCGCTATTAACCTGACCTTGAGTTGCGGTATCTGTGAGTTTGCTGGAGATGATCTGCACGATGATGTATTTGTTCGTGCCGATAGTGCGCTGTATCAGGCCAAACAGTCCGGTCGCAATCGCTGTGGAATTTATAAACCGGGCTGAATGTAAACGCATTCAGCCCGAGTAATTTTAGTGTAGTTCTGAAAATGCAGGTTTTCCCGGCCAACGTGGTTGGTTAGTTGACAAACAGCGATCGAAAATAGTGATTGCCTCGTCGCAACTGATGGTTTCTTGCTGGCTATCCAGAATGAAATGAGCCAGATTCAGGATACAAGCCCAGTTTTTATGATTACTGACAAACTGATAAGCTTGGGTGAGTAATTCCACTAACTTGTTATCTCGATGGAGTTTTGATGTGATAAAAAATTCGAGATATTGTTGCGCCTTTTCCAGGTCGCTATGACCGCCGTAGTGACGTAAAGCATTCAAATTGATCAATTCCAGATTGAATACTTCTCCATCTCGAATGGATACGTATTTGGCTTCTGCCAATGGCCCGACTAACAGATTGACAACATCGGCTTCATAAGCGCGTTGGCTGCTGTGTTGGCATTCATCCGATAGTAGGGATATGCTCTCAATTACAGCGATGGGCAAATTTTGAATTAGATTGCCATCAATCACCTTCGCAAAAAAATCTTGCTCTTTAGGCGTCGGTCGTTTTACCTGAATTTCAAAAAATACCGGCGGAAGCTGTTTTTGTTGATTTCGAATGTGTATAGCCGCAGCATGACCTGCTTCATGAAAAGCAGTTCGCCAATGTAGTTCGTGCGGATGCACGTAAGCAGGAGCAGTTATTTGATAGTTTCTTTCCATAATCGACCTCTGTCCAAAAAAGATGCGGCATAAAGCCGCATTGAGGAAGGATATTAGAACTCTAGCCCTTTTAGGAGAGGGAGCGCATACAAGAGTTGCACATAGTCTAATAAAGTAATTGGGTTTTGAAAATGTGACAAATTGCCGCGCAGCAAGCTGTTAGAGTAAACGTGTGGCAACGGCTAACGCCTAGACAGCTTATTAGGATGATACTCATGCGTTTGTTTGGGAGGTGGAATTATTCCAAAAAGGTAGGGATAAGATCATTAAGCATAAAAGCCAAAGCAAAAGCTGTTGATTGAATAAGGTATAAGTTAAGGCAAAGGGCAGGCCTTGAGATATTCCCGGGTGGGCAAGGATAAAATCGCCGCCATCTAAAAAGGCTTTGGTTTCACCCAGAATCATGGCAATGACGGCAAAACTAAGAAAATAAGCAATCAAGCGATCGCGTCGACTGTGCAAGTTAAAGCCAATGAGTTGATCGAAGCTAAATAGTTGACTGTTGACCTTAGCTTGGGAAATCCATTGGCAGATAACCAAGCCGATAATGCCAATTGCAGGCAGAGTAAATTGTTCAATGGGAAAACTCAGATATCGGCCATTCATGGCTAGGCCATAGGTTTTATAAAGCGCCAAACCGATAAAGAATAAATAGCCAAGTCTAAGTTGTCTGGCTAATCGAGCCTGCCCTGGTTGCTCACCCAGAATCTCGCTATAGCGCTTGACTAGCAAGAACCCTAGCATTGTATTGGATGTGACTATAAAAGCCGTGTAGCTGCGCTGTAGGCCGCTATAGCTGGTATACCAAAGGAAGTCAGCCAAGTTGATCAGGCAAACACTAAAAATCTGCGTCAGCGCCATAAACACCAGTAGCCTGGTTATGGAGAAAAGCTGTAGTTTTTTGAAATAGACGCCCAAAATCAGCAGCCACAATCCGCTTGCCAGCATAAAATGCAGCTTCCAGTCTTGATTTTCGCTGACGGGTCCGGTCAATGGAAACACCGGCTTTCTGTCTGCTGATAGTAGTCCCCAATTGGCACCGACTACGCCTTCCAAATTACTCTTCCAGGGCTGATTAAAGGCTTCTACTATGTTGTAGTCAAAGCCATGTCGATTTGCGATCTGTATCATGCCGCGTATGAATTTGGCTTCGTTGACAATGCTTGGAACTGCCATGCCGCGTTGACGCCCAGCGCTTGGCCAGCCGGATTCGCCAATCAGGATGGGTTTGCCGGGGGCAATGCCACGAGCTTCGTCTTCCACCTGTTTGACGATTTTTTCTAAGTGTTCTGGGGCATTTTCAACTGAAATGGGCTCATCTTCCCAGTAGGGTAAAATGTGTATGGTGATAAAGTCCACTTCATTGATTAATTTGGGGTTTTTCATATACATCGACCAGACATCGGCATATGATACCGGCTGTTTCACGGCGCGTTTAACTTCTCGGATATAGCCAATTAGGCGATCGACATCCATATCGCCACGTAGTAATACCTCATTACCAACAATCACGCGCTTCACTACATCCGGGTTGGCATTCGCGGATTTAATCAAAGCTGCCATTTCTTTTTTATTGTCCATGTACCCATAACCCAGCCAACCGCCTTGTATCATGCTCAAACCGTATTTTCGGGCAAGCTCGGGCGTGGGTTCCATGCCGCCTAAACTGGCATAAGTGCGTATGCTATGGGTTTTATCCGCCAATAAACGTAAATCTTCGTCTATATGTTCCTTTAGAGGGAATACTTCCTCTAAAGGACTAAAGCCCTCGCGGAATGGTGCAAAGGATAAGCTCATTAATTTACCAGAAGGGACATCGATTCCGGCATCTTGCGGCCGATTAAGAATCCAAGCAAAACTACCGTGAACTAAAAGGATTAATAAGGAACAAAGTAATAATCGAGCTAATGGCATAAATTCGTTGTTAGATTGTTTGACAAGTGTTGCTGGATTTAAGCATGGTTTGGTGATTATAACGATATTCCGTAGAGTCAGTCCTTAACCGGGTAAATCAGTTTTAATTAAGGTGGCATTCGAAATATTTTCTGTACTTTAGCGGTGGATTCTAGGTACAGTATCTGGATTTCCTGATATTGGGTCTGTGTTTTTCATATCCGATAGAGTCGTCGTCAATTTTTATGAGGCTTTCTATGCATAAAAAAGTTCTTCCCATACTTTGTGGGGTCATGCTTCTTCCTATATCAACTTTGGCTACAGCTGTTGCCAAATTGCCTGCTTCCCAAGATGTCAAAATGGGTGCAGCAGAGGAAGTTTGCTCTGACTTTGTAGACCCTAAATGGCGCGATGCACAAGTTATTGACGGTGTGGAGATTCAGGAATCAAGGATGTGTAACCCTGACAATCCTGCCGACATTGCTGCATTCGTCAAAGGCACTAACAATATATCCATGGATACGCTGATGAAGACTCAGCTGGCTGCGGATGCGATTACCGTTGGTAATGACATGGACGGTGACGGTGATCCCGACCATTACATTATCAAGTTAGAAATTGCCGAATTAAACGGCCACTCGCCAGATTCGCAATTACCCACCACGACCTTCGATATTGCACCCGGCATACAGCCGACTTTCTGGGTCTATGCCCCGAAAACGCGTGATATGTCGACATTAAGCTTGTATGAACCTGTCGCTAACTCTTTGCTTCGCGCACCATCACCTGTGATTCGAGTGGAGCAAGACGATATCATTTGGTTGGTGCTGGAAAACAGCCACTATTTGCCGCACTCCATCCATTTGCATGGCCTTGATCATCCTTATATGGATCACAGCGGCGAAGGGAATGACGGCGTCGGCCAAACCGGCCAGATGGATGTCATGCCCGGTAGCAGTAAAACCTATGTAATCAAACCACGCCAACCTGGCACCATGTATTATCACTGCCATGTTCAACCGCACGTGCATATCCCTATGGGTCTGCAAGGCATTATCGTGGTTGAGGAAAATCGCCCCAACAACTGGGTGCAGGTGTTTAATGTCGGCGCAGGTCAGGTCAGACACCCTTCGGAGGCAGTGAAAGAAAAATATGCTTACGAGTATGACATGCACTATCAGTCTGTCGACAAAGAACTGCATGAAATGGCGCGCTCGGCAAATGATCCTCGTATTATCAGCAGACGCTTGAATGTTGAATATGACATTACCGATTCCCCTGCGGATTATTTCTTATTGAATGGCCGATCTTTTCCCTACACCTTGAGGGAGTCTTTGATCATTATGGAAGAAAACAAAAAAGCCAAGGTGCGTATCCTGAATGGTCACGAAGAAGCTTTTGGTATGCATATTCATGGTCATAAGCCCATGATTACCCATTACGATGGCGTGGATAACGGACCGTCTTCCTATATCAAACGCGATGTTCACAGTATGGTGCCGGCACAGCGTATCGACCTGGAGTTAAACGGTACCGATGATGGCTTGAACAGTTTTGGTCAGGGTATCTGGATGTTTCACGATCACGTAGAAAAGTCGTTTACTACCAACGGTATCGGTGAAGGTGGTGACATCAGTTTGCTGGTCTACAAAGATTATCTGGATGAAAAAGGCATACCTAAAGTGCATGGCATGAGTTTAGCGCCTTACTTCACTAAAGAATTTTGGCAAGGCAAATATCCTGCTTGGCAAGATTATGACGCCTGGAAAAGCTTAGGATTGCCGGAAATTAATGCCACTAAACAAGAAGCCTTTGTACCGGCACCTACAGTAGTTAATCCTGCTACGGGTGATGCAAGTCAAGTCGCCACCAAGCCTTCTTTTATCGGCCAGCTGTTTTACGGTTTAAGCTTGGGACTACTCGGCTATTTAGCGTTTGTTAAGCGAAAAAATATATTGGCCTTGTTTGGCAAATAGTAAAACGTCGAATTTATCACGTAAAAAACCCGCGCTGACTGCAAGGTTAGCGCGGGTTTTTGTTTTTATGCCGGGCAGGATATTAAAGATTGGTTAATCCTGAATCACCAGTGGCAAATCGAATTTGCCGGAGGATAAATCCAGTTTTTGTTCATCAGTTTCAGTGACAGTGATCAAACTAGCTAAGCCTGCCATATTTACTCCCCACCTTTATGGCACTAAGCCGCTTTAATGATTGTTCGAACATGCGCTTATTTTAGAAGTCATTCAATCCTGAGATAGTTAATATAGGCAGTTGAGCAAGGAAATGCCAGACAGTCAAATGGCGGCTTTGAGTGATAGAATGACGTAATATTATCGTTGGGCTTATGGCCTTGGTGGAGTTATGCCAGGCTGCCAAAAATTCTAAATTTAAGAGGAAATCATGCGTAAACGTAAACTGTTACCGGCATT
>Ga0172380_10008125_pt1 | contig 11598 bp, 10 predicted proteins | sample Leawe162metaG_FD_119747 | JGI IMG/M metagenome (GOLD analysis project Ga0172380, IMG submission 119747) | Leachate microbial communities from a municipal landfill in Southern Ontario, Canada - Leachate well 162 metaG | ecosystem: Engineered > Solid waste > Landfill > Unclassified | place... | reverse complement strand
CCCAATGCCAACTTTCTGCCGCGGCGGTCCTCCAGCTTATACATTACCTCTCCGAGATCCTTATCACGGCCGGTCCTCTGCCAGAGCTCAAGCGGATGCAGGGCCGGCAGGAGTAACTCGCTGGCACCGATCGCGTTCATCTCCTGGCGGATGATCCGCTGGATCTTTTCCAAAACCCTTAATCCCATCGGCAGGTAAGTATAAGCCCCCGCCATCAGCATGCGCGCGAAGCCGGCGCGCAGCAAAAGCTGGTGGCTTAACGATTCCGCCTCTTTGGGTGTTTCCTTTAAAGTGGGAATAAAAACCCTGCTCCAAAACATCGTGTTCTCCAGGTTACTGAAAAATTTTAGTTGGCGGACCTAATCCTTGTTAAAAATCTCTTCGGCCAAAGCTATCCCCCTCTTGATAAAAATCTGGTAGAATGCCGGCAATATCCCGGTAGCCCTGAAACGCCCCCGAATCTTACCATCCGGATTTAAACCCTCGATATCATAGTAAAAAATATCTTCCAGGTTGGCCCAGCCGTCTTTTAAACCGTTAACCTGGGAGATGCGGGTAATCTTACGGCCGCCGTCGGCAAGCTGATCCTGCTGAATAATAAGGTGCAGGCTGGAAGCGATCTGCCGGTGTATCGCCTCCAAAGTAATCGGTATCCCGGACATCAGGATCATCGTCTCCAGGCGGTGCAAAACATCGCGCGGCGTATCGGCATGAATAACCGAAAGCGCCCCGCTGTGGCCCGAACACATTGCCTGCAGCATATCCAGCGCCTCGGCGCCGCGGATCTCTCCCAGGATAATCCTCTGCGGACGCATCCTCAATGTATTACGGAAAAGATCCCTGATGGTAATCTCCCCCTTGCCTTCGATATTCGGCATCTTGGTCTCCAGCCTTACCACATGGTCCTGCGTAAGGTGAAGCTCGGCGGTATCTTCAATGGTAATCACCCTCTCGTCATTATTGATATATCCGGAAAGCACTCCGACGGTGGTGGTTTTACCGCTTCCGGTAGCGCCGGCGAAAATAATATTAGCCTTGGCCTTAATGCAGGCGACCAGGAAATCCGCCATCCTCTTGTCCAGCGTGCCCAAATCTATAAGATCCTCGGCTCTGGCGATACTCCGCAGAAATTTACGGATAGTGATCGTCGGACCGTCCAACGCCAGAGGCGGAATAATAATATTCACACGTGAACCATCCTGCAGAGAAATATCGGTATAAGGGACAGATTCGTCGACCCTTCTGCGGGTAGGGGAAAGTATCTTCTGGATCACATACATCAACTGCTGATCGCTGTCGAATTTTATCCCGGTAAGCTGTTTTTTACCGAATTTCTCCACATAAACATTATGCGTTCCGTTGATCATGACCTCCGTGACATCCGGGTCCATCATCAACTTTTCCACCGGCCCCAGACCCGCGAACTCATCCACCAGTTCGTCGATGATCAAAGCCCTCTCTTTGTCTTTAAGCGGATTACGCGGCTGGCTCAGGATCCTCTCTAAAATATTCCTGACCACCCCGGAGATCTCTTCTTTACTGCCGGCGCCCCGGAATAGAACGCTGCTGTATTTGGAGAGAAAATCCTCGCGCACTCTGTTCTTTAATGTCGATTGGGCCATAGCTTATCTCCTTAGGTCGATCTCCCGCAACAATACCCTTATACAATCCTTCTCCGGGACTTTCTTAACCATCTTCCCGCGCGAAAAAAGGATTCCCGCGCCCCGTCCGAACGCTATCCCGAGGTCAGCCTCTTTAGCCTCCCCGGGCCCGTTAACCACACATCCCATCACCGCCACTTTTAAAGGAAAAACCAAATTCCTGTATCTAACGGAAGATAACTTACCCTCCAGTTTTTTCACGATATCGATAAGATCCAGCTCGCACCTGCCGCAAGTCGGACAGCTGATAAGCTGGACTCCTTGCGGACGGCATAGCTCCAAAGATTCCAGAATCGCTCTGGCCGCTTTTACTTCCTCCAAAGGACTATCGGTAAGCGAAACCCTCAGCGTATCTCCAATACCTTCCAGCAGCAATGACCCCAGCGCTACACTGGATTTGATTATTCCCTGGTAAGGAGACCCGGTAGCGGTAACGCCAAGATGCAAAGGATAATCGCATGCCCCGGCAACCTTGCGGTAAGCCTCAACCGTATCCAGGACATTATTAGCTTTAAGCGAAATCACGATATCCCGAAATTTCTGCTTCTCGATTATTCTAACATAATTCATGCAGGCGGCTAACAATTTATCCGCCATCGGAACATTCCTTCCGCCGGCGCCTTTGACCGAACCGCTGTTTAAACCGATGCGCAGGGGGATCCCCGCCGCCCTAAGCGCGGCAATAACCTCTTTGATCTGCCGCGGGTTGTCAATATTACCCGGGTTCAACCTGACTTTATCGGCGCCGTTTTCAGCCGCTTCAATCGCCAGGCGATGCGAAAAATGGATATCCGCGACCAACGGCAGCTTTACCCGGGGTTTAATCTTCTTTAAAGCCGCCGCGTCAAACGAATCCTTGATCGCCAGCCGCACAATCGCGCAGCCCGCTTTCTCCAGCCGGTTGATCTGGCCGACGGTATTATCGATATCGGCGGTACGGGTCTTGGTCATCGACTGGATCGCGACGGGATTCTTCCCGCCGATAAGGCAGCCGCCGATCTTGATTACCCTGGAAACCCTTCTTTTGATATGCATTATTTAACCACCATCCTGCCGATCTTATCCCCGTAAAGCCTTAAGATATCATTATAAGTAACAAACAAAGCCAGCATAATCATCAGGGAAAACCCCAGGTTATTAACAACTTCTTCCGCTTTGACGCCTAGCGCCCTTTTCCTGATCTTTTCCAAGCCCAGGAGAAAAAGATGCCCTCCGTCAAGGATCGGCAGCGGCAGGAGATTAAAAATCGCCAGGCTGATGCTTAACACCGCCATAAGGTGCAATACCGCGATAATTCCCAGTTTCGCCGCCTTGGAAGTAATAAAAAATATCCCCAGCGGGCCGGTCATCGAATCACGCATCGACATTCTTCCGCTGACCAGCCTCCATAATCCCGTATAGGTCAACGCGGTAAGGTCAACCGTTTTTTTCATCCCCAGCCAGGCGGATTTTAAAAATCCGTGCCGGATCTCGATTACCTCATCAAAAGGGGAAATACCGATAACCCCCATGAAATGTTTTTCCCCAAGCTGGTCTTTAAGGGATTTACCCCTTACCGGGACATTAAATTCCATCTCCCGGTTACCGCGCAGGACTTTCAAATTCACCGCGGCAGGATCCTTTCTCTCCCGGATCGCCTGCTGCAGTTCTTCCCAGGCGTTAACCCTGGAGCCGTCCACTTCCAGGATTTTATCGGCTACCTCCAGACCCGCCTCTTTGGCTCCGTAACCCTCGACAAGCCCCCCGACCTTGGTAGTAAGAGTCGGATACCCCATAAAAAATATCATCCAGAAGAACAAAAAACCCAGAACATAGTTCAAAAAAGGACCACAAAAGATAATCTGAAACCGCCGGCCCGGCGCCTTGGAAAAATATTCATCGCCCCCGCCATGGTAATCCGACTGGCTATCCCCGGCCATTTTAACATATCCGCCCAGAGGAATCAAACTCAAGCTGTATTCGGTATCCCCCACCTTCTTTTTAAAGATCGACGGCCCGAACCCTAAAGAAAACTGCTCGACACGCACCCCGTTCCTGCGGGCGGCGATAAAATGCCCGAATTCATGCGCTACGATCAACAAACTCAAGATTAAAATAAAAATAACTATCGCGATCATCTTATGATTTATATCCTCCCGGCTGCCGCAAGCGCCTCTTCCCTTGCCCATGCGTCGGCACATATCGCAGAAGAAAGCCCCGCAGGCCTGACATTTTTATGGCGCCGCATCACTTTTTCCACGATTTCAGGTATCTCTAAAAATTCTATTTTTTTATTCAAGAACAAATCTACGCAAATCTCATTAGCGGCATTCATCACCGCCGGCAGCGTTCCCAGTTCACGCGCCGCATAATACGCCAGCCTTAAACTGGGAAACTTATCCAGGTCGGGTTCCAAAAAATGCATCTTCCCCGGATTGCAGAAATTGATCCCCGCCAGTTTATTCGGAAAACGCTCCGGATAAGACAAAGCGTACTGGATCGGAATACGCATGTCGGCGACCGAAAGCTGCGCCATGACCACCCCGTCGGAAAATTCCACCATCGAATGTATCAAGGCCTCCGGATGAACCAGCACTTTAATCTCATCCGGCTTCAACCCGAACAGGAACATCGCTTCCAGAAGTTCCAGCCCTTTATTCATAAGGGTCGCCGAATCCACGGTAATCTTGCGCCCCATTTTCCAGCGGGGATGACGCAGAACCTTTTCCAGGGTAACATCCTTGAACCGGCTGCGCGGAACCTCCCGTAACGGCCCTCCGGAAGCGGTAAGATATACCCTCCGCAGCGCGGAGCGCGACTGGGAACCAAGGCTCTGCCAGATCGCCGACTGCTCGCTGTCGACCGGACGGATCTGGGCCCGGTATTTCTTTGCCAGGCGCATCAAAAGATCCCCGGCCATTACCAAAGCTTCTTTATTGGCCAGGGCGATCTCCTTAGAACTTTTAATCGCGCCGAGCAGCGGATCCAGGGCGGCCGAACCGGTAATCGCCATTACCACCAGCCGGCTGCCTCCGTCTCCGGCGATCTCCATCAAGCCCTCTTTACCGCATAATACTCTGGTTTTAGAGCCCAGCTCGTTTTTCAGCTTGAATGCGGCCCGGGGATCCGCCACGCAGACCTTCCCGGGACGAAACTCCTTAATCTGCTTTTTCAAGGCGGAGATGTCGGAGTTAACGCTTAAAGCTGCAACCCTGAACTTACCCGGGAACGCCCGGACTACCTCAAGGGCGCTCCGGCCGATCGAACCGCTGGAACCTAAAATCGCGATATTTTTCACTTCTTGCCTTTTATAATTTATTCGGGGCTATTCCGGTCTATAACCTTGCCAGAATAAAATAAAATACCGGGGCGGTAAATAATAAGCTGTCGATCTCATCCAGCACTCCGCCCATACCGGGAAAGATGCTGCCGGAATCCTTAACCTGGCAATCCCTTTTAAGCAGCGACTCCGAAAGGTCACCTAATTGCCCGAGAACTCCCAATCCCACCGAGATAAATAATAACTGCCCGTATCCGAAGGGCAGAAAAGGTTTACAGGCAAATCCGCCCAGAACGCTGAAAACCAAACCTCCCAGTGAGCCTTCCACGGTTTTCTTCGGGCTGATGTGCGGAAGCAAAAGTTTTTTCCCCCAGCGGCTTCCCACCAGATAAGCCCCGATATCCCCCAGCTTGGTAATCAACAAAAGCGCAGTCAGAAAACCCAACCCTCCCTCAAGATACCGGATCTTGATCAAAAAGCTGAAGAACCAGGAAACATAAAGTATCCCGAAAATGGTGGTAGAGATATCCACGATCACTCCGGAATTTTCCCGGCGTTTAAACTGCATCAGGATAAGGGAAAAAAGCGCGATCACGATAAAAAGCAATTCCCAGCTCTTGGTTGGCTCAAACTTCAGCATAATCGAAGCCGGAATAATAATCCCCATGCCGATACCAAAATACTTGTAGTTATGAATATCCTTTTTTTCGAGCATCAGGAAATACTCATGCAAACCGGCGATAATAAAAAGGATGATTACCAGGCTGCAAAGCCAGTCAAAGAAGATCACCATCGAAATAACACTGATCAATATTATCGAACTAAGAATTCTTTTGGCCAGCATCAAGACCTCCGAACCTTCTGTTCCTTTTCTGATATTCCCCAACCGCCTCTTTTAAATCTTCCAGGCCGAAATCCGGCCAGTATTTGGGCGAAAAATAAAACTCGGCATAAGAAAGCTGCCAAAGCAGGAAATTGCTTACCCGCATTTCATTGCTGGTGCGGATTAAAAGATCCGGATCGGGAATATCGGGGGCATAAAGATACCTGCCAAATTCCCGTTCATCTAAATCTCCCGGGTCAGCTTTTTTTTCCGCGACCAAACGAGCAAACTTTTTAGCGGCATCCGCGATTTCCTGGCGGGCGCCGTAGTTTACGGCCAGAACCACCCTCAAACCGGTATTACCCGCGGTTTTCTCCTGCGCCCCGGAAATCCTTTCCTGAAGATACTTGGGGACAGGATCACCCCTTCCGATAACCGTAAAACGCATATTATTCTTATGCAGCACCTTGATCTCCTTTTTCAGGAAATGATCCAGGTAACGCATAAGGGCCCTGATTTCTTCTTTCGGACGGTTCCAATTCTCCGTGGAAAAAGCGAAAAATGTAACCGCTTTTATCCCCAGCGCGGATGCACCCCGAATGATCTCTCTGACACGTTCCACCCCTTTACGATGCCCCGAGGTGCGGCTCAAACCTTTCTCCTGCGCCCAGCGTCCGTTGCCGTCCATAATAAAAGCTACATGCTTGGGGGGAACTTTAAGACTTCCTTGCATATTACTGGTGAACCTGGTAATCGATATTCGGAAAGAGGTTGTCCTTGTATTCGATATCCGCCAACCAGTTTCCATCGATAGCGTTGGAATTAAGCTCGTCGTAAAGCCGGTTGAACCTTAAAAGGTGTTCTTTGGTACGGCGCACCGCGTAACTGGTATGCGTCCCGGTGCCCAGGATAAATGCCCAATCCGAGCTCTGCGCCAGAAGAAGCTCGCGCAAAGCCTGGTTTAAAGCCCTTAGGCGCAGGCCCTGCGCTCCGGGATTTTTCCGGGCCAGCTCGCTCATGCGGACCGAAGCGGCGTGCAGATGGCGGTAGATCCAGTCATTCGACCCTTGCAGCCACATCTCCGAATATCCTTTATAACCCCAGCTGGAAAAAGACGGGGTAACCACCTGGTTACGGGGATTAAGCTCCAGGTATTCCGAAGGAGTAATCATGCCGATCTCATTCTGGTCGCAAGCAATCTTGCGGAACAGAAAATCCAGCCACATCGGCCCTTCATACCACCAGTGCCCGAAAAGCTCGGCGTCGTAAGGAGAAACGATTACCGGAGGTTTCCCCATCAGGTCATTTAAATAAGAGGCCTGCTTCTGGCGGTTGAACATAAAGTTTCCGGCATGTTCAGCCGCACGCTCCCTGGCCCACTGCTCGACATAAGGCTCTTTATGGTTGGTGCTGCCGGTAATCCGGTAATATTTAATCCCGGTATTGATACGCACCCCGTCCGGATGGATGTAGGGTTTAATATAATCAAACTCCAGGTCAAACCCCACGTCCCGGTAAAACTCGCGGTAATTATAATCTCCCGGATAACCTTCGATCGACGACCAGACCTGCTTGGAGGATTCCAGGTCGCGGCCGAAAGCCGCCACCCCCGTTCCTTTACAATAAACCGGCGCGAATACCCCGTATTTGGGGCGCGGGGTACCATGCAGCACGCCGTGAGAGTCGGTAAAGAAAAAACGTATCCCCGCCTCACGCAGGATTTCATCATGCCCCGGGCAGTAACCGCACTCCGGCAGCCAGATCCCGCGGGGCCTCCTGCCGAAAACACTCTCGTAATGGTTGGCGGCGACCTTCACCTGGGCGCGCACCGAATCGCGGCAGACATCCATTAAAGGAAAAAAACCGTGTGTCGCTCCGCAGGTGATAATTTCCAATTTGCCTAAATCCTGAAATTTCTTAAATGCCGAAACCAGGTTTAAATTATATTTCTGGAATATATCGCGCGCATGCGAGAACCTGTCGAAATACATCTGGGCCAGGCTCTTGAACTCCGGCTGCCATTTAGTCCTTTCGATCTCTTTCTGCGCCAGTTCGATCGATTTATTGATATGCTTCAGATAACGCCCCTGCAAGAGAGGGTCGGCAAGCATCGAAACAAGCGTGGGGCTTAAGGTCATCGTAATCCTGAAATCTATCCCGTCGTTGACCAGCCCCTGGAAAACCGAAAGCAGAGGCACATAAGTTTCCGTGATCGCCTCGTAAAGCCAGTCCTCTTCCAGAAAATTCTCATGCTCCGGATGGCGCACGAAAGGAAGATGTCCATGCAAGACCAAACAAAGATATCCTTTAGGCATATTTTATCGTCCCCTTACCGCTCAAACGCGCGGAAAATCATTCCTGTTTTTAGGTAATTATTTTCCTGCGGAGATTACAAGCGGTCAAACTGCGGTTATTATTTGGTTTCCCTGGTGACGATCGGGGTAATCACCCTTTCGTCCACATTATCGGCGGATTTGGCCTTAACCGGGATTACCTGCCTGCCGTCCGGAAGGTAATAACGCAAGGTAAAAGTCCCGTCCGGCCGGAGTTTAATCGGCATCCCCTGCACCGTCACCTGAGCGTCCGGCTCGGTTGCCCCGTAAACAATCAGTTCGCAGTCGACCTTCAGCCAGAAGCTTCTTTCTTTTACCGCTTTCTTCACCGGGCTGCTTGAAAGCCCCGAACTGAACAAACCCTGTTTGACGCGTTCCTGCCAGGCGCCGCCTACGGGTGAACTCTTCCCTAAACCGAACCCCATACCGTAAAGCCGGGCGAATATTTCGTCGGGAACCATCCATTCCTCATCCGTGATCCAGGAAGGGCTGTCAAGCGGGGTCTGCACCACATTCGAACGCAGGATCGTGATAAAACGTCCGTCGGGAAGCATTAACCCCAGGTCCACGCACCAGGCGCGCCCCGGACCGGCGGTATCCACATACCAGCTGTTGGCGAAATCATTGATCTGGATATCGAAAAACCGGTTGGCGTTGGAACCGTTAAATATAATATTAGTCACGTCATAAACCCGCAGCACCCTTTTAGCGCGGAAGAAATCATCACCCAGCCTGCTTTTAAAACCCTGGAAGGTCTCTTCTTTCACCTCCCAGTAAGTATGCAGCCAGCGGGGATCACGGACCTGCAGGACCATCCTGTCCAGGTTATAAGAAGAAGGCAATTCCTGCGGGCGCGCGGGAGCCTGATAAACTTCCTGCGAATGCGAAAATTTAGTGTTGACGATCGCGGTCTCGTAAGTCCCGGAGGCTTCTTTAGCCTGCTGGCGTTTCTTCGCCGCTTTTACCGGGGGGGTCTTGGCCTTCTTCGGCTTAAGTTTTAATTTGGACTTTGCCTTGGAAATAGTTTTTATCAGCGCCGCCTTGGTTTTTTTCAGTATCCTCATCACCCTGCCCTCCCTCCAATAAAAAAGGGGATTGTCTCCCCTTCATGGTAAAACTATCTTAACGCTTTTCTTAAAATCCCCCCTTATTTCATCTTTTAGCTTTCTTTCCATTAGCTGAAACCTGTTTTTGAGGATCCTTGGATTTCGCCGTCTTCTGCAATTCTTCTTTCAACCCCTGGCTCACCAGCTGTTCCTGGGCTAAAGACTGCTTGACGGTTTCCAGCTCAGAGTTCAAATCCTGGATTTCTTTATCCCTGGCTTTAACCTTTTCCTCCAGGGAAGCCCTTTCCTGCATATATTTACTGCTTCTCTCCTCAAGGGAAAGACGGGCCGCCATTTCCTTATCGCGGGCGGCCTTCTGCCTCGACGCGTTATTGCAGGAACTTAACATGCCGAAAAAGAAAATAACCGTCAATACCGCCAAAACGACAACGATCCGATTTTTTAAAGATTCCGGTATCATAAAGACCAAACTTATTTAAGATTCTCCGAAGGTTCTTCCAGCTTGTAAGCCCCGGAAGAAGACTCATCCTTGTAAGCTCCCGAAGAAGAATCATTCTTAATTTTAGTGACATTGGGCAAGATAACGATCTCCACCCGGCGGTTCTGTTTGCGCCCTTCCTTGGTCTCGTTAGAAGCCACCGGGCGGTATTCGCCGTAACCGATCGCCGAAAGGCGTTCCGGAGAGATCCCCTGATCTTTTTCCAGATAATGCAGAACGCTTAAGGCGCGCGCGGTAGAAAGCTCCCAATTCGATTTCCAATTGCTGTGCTTAATCGGGATATTGTCGGTATGCCCTTCGATGCCGATATTAAACTGCGCCATGTTATCCTTCAACACCGCCGAAACTTTATCCAGAAGAGGCAAGGCCTCGCTCCGGATCTTCGCCTTGCCGGAATCGAATATAAGATCCCCTACTACCGTGATCACCAGGCCTTTTTCCATCATCTGCAGCTTGACCTGTTTATCGTCGATTTCCTGGCCCAATTTTTGTTCCAGCAGGCCTTTGGACCGGGCAAGTTCATCCAGCTGGGCGCTTAATTCCTGTATTTTCTGGGCGTCGCTGCGTTTACCGGCCTGAAAGATAAAAGTGCACCCCGCCAGACCAACAGCCAAAAATAAAGCCAAAATGTATTTTAAAAAATTATTTTTCATCTTTCTCTCCTTTTGCTATTGAAAATTAAATATAACATAAGCGTTTTTAATAGTCAAGTGTTTTATCCCCAACTACTTAGATAAAAATAGTCTCTTCCCGCGCGCTGCCTACGGAAACCATCGTAATCTCGGCTTTTAAAAGCTCCCGGAGCTCCGAAAGGTAAGCGCGGGCGCGGGGATGCAGTTTCTTAAAAGAATCGGTCTTGCCTTCATGCTTCGGCCATCCGGGCATCTCTTTATAAACCGCGGTAGCTTTGCTCAATACCTCAAGATCCGAAGGGAACTCCTTAAAAATCCTGCCTTTATATTTATAGGCGGTGCAGATTTTGACCTTCTCCAGCCCATCCAGAACGTCCATTTTCATAATCGCCAAGTCGCTGATCCCGTTGAGCATCACCGATTCACGCGCGATTACCGCGTCGAACCATCCGCAGCGGCGGGGCCGCCCGGTAGTCGCGCCGAACTCGTTGCCTTTATCCCGCATTATTTTCCCGAAACTTCCGGCAAATTCTGTGGGGAACGGTCCTTCGCCGACCCGGGTGGTATAAGCTTTACAGACCCCTACCACCTTGTCGATTTTATCCGGTGAAATCCCGGTCCCGGAACAGGCGCCTCCGGAGATCGTCGACGAAGAGGTCACAAAAGGATATGTCCCGAAATCGATATCCAGAAAAGTCCCCTGCGCCCCCTCAAGTAAAATATCCTTCTTCTTCCCGATCGCCTCATTTAACAATAATGCGGTATTGCAAATATACGGGGCAAACAACTTTCCGAACCCCAGATAGTCGGAATAAATTTTGGCGAAGCTGAACCCCGGATGACGATAAACTTTTTTGAAGATTTCGTTTTTTTCTTTAAGGTTGTCCTTGAGCTTTTCCTTGAGCAGCGCGGGATTCATAAGGTCCGTCATGCGTATGCCGCAACGGTTGATCTTGTCGGAATAACAGGGGCCGATCCCCCTGCCGGTGGTGCCGATCTTATTCTTTCTTTTCGTCTCGCGCAGCTGGTCGAGATTCTTATGATACGGCATAATAAGGTGCGCCAGGGAAGAAATTTTAAAACGCGTTTTAAAATCGATGCCGTTCTTGCGCAAATCGTCCAATTCCCGCAGGAGGACCTCCGGGTCGACCACCACTCCGTTACCGATACAGCAAACCTTCCCGGGATGCAATATCCCCGAAGGAATAAGATGGAATACGTAATGTTTATTTCCCACCACCACGGTGTGGCCGGCGTTATTGCCGCCCTGATAACGCACAATATAATCCACTTTACGGGAAAGGATATCGATCACTTTCCCCTT
>Ga0172380_10008123_pt1 | contig 11600 bp, 18 predicted proteins | sample Leawe162metaG_FD_119747 | JGI IMG/M metagenome (GOLD analysis project Ga0172380, IMG submission 119747) | Leachate microbial communities from a municipal landfill in Southern Ontario, Canada - Leachate well 162 metaG | ecosystem: Engineered > Solid waste > Landfill > Unclassified | place... | reverse complement strand
ACACAAACTTTAAATACTAAAAGTGACGATAGATTTATATGTTAGTAGATAAAATTAAAACTGACTTCGAAGTGAGCAATAGTCTCAATGCCGAATCTTCTCCAAAAACCACCTATACATTTTTGTTATTTGGGTTAGAAAGAGAGTTCTTTGGTCAGATAATCAGCGGTGCATCAACAGATATACAAATATCAGATGGGTTTGCTTGTATAGTTGCCTTTTGTCCAGATAAGCCTATTAGAGAAAAGATATGGGCAGATTTTACAGGCATGAAAAAGGGGGGAACACCCACAAGGGAGGCTGCTATCCTTTCACTTGGTTCACTTACTGATTACCTAGCAGAATGCTTAGACCTTACAGAGAGCTCTATGGGAGGGTTCTTGTGAGGATAGACAAAGCTGAATATAACTTCCTTCCACTCGGGCCGGCCAATGGTAGTGCTGTAAAGCGATTTGCCATAGAAGTTCAAAACTACATTGAGAGTGAGAAACCAATACCCCCGAGCGCACTTGGTAGATATATTGCAGAAAGAATTACTGATGAGAAAGACAGGCAGGATTTTATCGGCGCGGTAGCTGGTGATAGAGGTTCGGGTAAGAGCTACACTTGCTTGTGGATACTCTGGCGCACATCAGTAGAAATATCAAAACTCCTTGGTGGCGACCCATTAGATTACTTTGACCCACGTGAGAATGTTCTTTCATTAGATGATGCCCAATCAGTATCAGAACTACTTGCAAGGAAGTCAAAGAATAAATTCCAATGCCTGCTTATAGATGATAACACAGCACTTGGCGCACATGATTGGAATACAAAAACCAGTAAGAATGCAGTAAAGATATTTACAACTATGAGAACAATGCGCAATTGTATTTTTCTAAACGCGCCGCAAATTAAAGGAATCGATAATTCTATTCGTGATTATGTTCAAATATCTTTTTGGGTTACAAAATCATGCCATGCAGCAGGATTTAATATCATACGTGGTAACTCCAAACAAATGAGTGCGAGCGGGAAATCTTATCTTCACAGATTAAATTTCAACAATAATGTTCTTGACTTGTGGGCATCATTTAAACCCCCGGAACATATTCTCGAATATTATGATCAGGCTCGGGAAGAATCTGCAAAACGCCTCGCAGAGTTAATTTCTGAAACCGGAGAAAGTGTGAGAAAGAGGGATTATACAGACGGAAAATCTCTTGTAGAAAGACGCACGGAAAAACTTATAGAAGAAAAAGGAAGAGATATTCAAGAAATTATAGATAGGAATCCCAAAATATCACAACGCGAATTTGCTTCGGAACTTTGTATTCATCCGGATATTTTAGGACGGATTCTAGGAAAAATGAATATACGACGCATTGAAGGTAAATATGAGGTGGTAGAAAATGTCAGGTGAAAAAATTGATAAGGAATCAGAATTATTAAAATATAGTGAAAAATTGGTAGAAATCCAAAAGGACGGAGAAGAACATTCATATAAAGAATTTTTTGAAATTCTGGATAAAATCAAAAAATTGATAGATCCAAATTTTACGGCAATACCACCGGATTTGAAAAAAAGTATAGGTATGGCTACTGTTACAGCAGTTGCAGCACCGGATCCAGAGCAAAGGGTTGATATATGCCGGGCAGGATTGACACTTTTAAGAACAGCGGTTATTTTAGCAGGGGGGCCACAAAAGAAGGAATACTTGGATAAAATATTGGATCACGAAAAAGCAATTTCTGCTGAATTAAAAAGAATTTCCCCGGATCCGGAGTCAGAGCACGTTACACTTTTTGACGTTGTGTGGCGCGCAACTTCGTTCTTGGTGTTGATGTCCTTTACTGGATATGGTGAGATAAATTCTGCTGGGTTTTCATGGGATGGGGGGAAGTGATACAACATGACTATGCGCGACCTGTTTAAAGATGATGACGAAATACAAGATGACTATAATGCAGACCCGGAACAACCACAGATAACGGATGGTGGTGAGGAAGAGCAACCACAAGATAATGGTATGTATGACGATGGCACGGGCACCATTCCAAACAACGATATATCCATGATATCCAAGGATTTTAAATATATTGATAGATTCGTGACTGTAAAGGGAATGCCCGGACCAGCCCGTAATACTAATGAAGAAAGCAATTTTATCTTAAATGACTCGTTTGCCGAACAATTGGTGATAAATTTTTTATCAGATGCAGACCAGCGAAAGATCTGGAGGAACCTATGCGATATAATCGATGAGAGCGAGGGAAGTGGTAATGCTAAAGTTGCACAATCCGATGCGAAACTATTGGCTTCGCGTATATTAATGAAACGCAGTTCTACAGAAAACGCATTGTCACTCAATGAAAGAGCCGCGCATATTACACAGGTAAATAAATCTAATATAACTACTAAAACGAATCAAATTCGGCCTGCTAGTAGTGGCGGGTGGCTCTCGCGGTTATTTGGTCATTAAAATTTTTGCAAATATTTATAAACTATAAACACCAATACATATATAGAAAGCGTATATAAAAATGCCTAAAGTTACTCGTATTTGTTTGATTTGCGGAAAGGAATTTCAAATAACTAATAGTATCGCATCTAAAGGAGGGGGTAAATATTGTTCTCGCGAATGTAATGATAAATCAAAAATAAAAGAAAAAATTGAAAAGGTATGCCCTATATGTGGGAAAAAATTTGATGTTCGTGCAAGTGAAATATCTAGAGGTGGGGGCAAATATTGTTCTATAGACTGCTATAATAAATCACGAGCAATGAAACGAATTAAAAAAATATGCCCGATTTGTGGAAAAGAATTTGAAACGTTTCTTTCATATGTAGAAAATGATAAAGGCAAATATTGTTCATTAAAATGTAGTATCGAATCTAAAAAACAAAGAATAAAAAGAATATGCCCAACTTGTGGCAATGAATTTGAAACCACCGAATCTTCAATCTTAAATGGGAGGGGGAAATATTGTTCTCGGAAATGTGTAAATAATATACCAACTACAAAAGTGAATAAGATTTGTATTGTTTGTGGTAATAAATTTGAAGTGTATCCTTATAGATCCGAATCGGCACTTTATTGTTCGTATGATTGTTATCACAAAGATTCATCAATACGTTTTATCGGAGAAAACAATCCAAATTGGACGGGTGGAACCAAAGAATATTGTGAAAAATTTAACAATCCTTTTAAAAGAAGGGTCTTGGCATTCTGGTATGAAAATAATCAAAATATATGTCCCGTATGCGAAGAACCAATAATAGAGGAAACTCCGCATTGCCATCACTCATATTATGATAAAAAATCGTGTTGTTTGACGACTTCCGATGGAAAATATTTTTGCAATCTTGGGATAAAAAATAATGAAAAAACATTTGAAATAATTGGAGATCCAAACAAATTTGTCCCTCTTCATTGTAGTTGTCATGGTAAAACAAACAACAAAAAAGAACGTAAATATTATGCGCGCAAATTTGAAACGATTATAAATGAAAAATTTGGGGGAAAATCTTATTTTACAGAAGAAGAATATAAAGAATTTTTAATCTATCATCCAGAATGGAAAATACCATATAAACATAATAAAAAAATTATTTCACCGGCGTGTGCGCCAGTATTTTCATCACAAACATGAGTGCACTTATACCTATACACGCTACAAAAACAATAATTCCAGCCCACGTCATGTTTAGTCCTCCCGATGCCGCTCTAGCCGCTAGGGTTTCAGCCAACTGGCGTAAAAAACCTCCCCATGCAGCCGGATTGCGTGAACTAGAATAAGAATTGTCAATTCGCACCCACGGAACATCGACGTAAAGTTTTACATTGACTGGCGTAGGTATCTTTCCTTCGTCCATATACTTCCACGCTTTCGCCAACGAGTGAATTTGATCATCGGGAGACAAATCGTTATGTATATCACATTCCTTCGCTATAGCAGCCCTTTCCGGTGATACGTCTTTCGTCCAACCGTTAGCATCCAACAAAATGGACGAAGGAACAGACCCGATATTAACAACGGGCTTTGTTTCCCACGATCCCTGCAAAAATTTAGCAAAATCCGTAGATTGATCTACCGGTTTCAATTTTTTACTTATACCAGTCAAAAATTTGTATTTATGTTCAACAAGAGCATTATAACGGTCTTTTTCAAAAACAAGACATGCACCAGCCTCGGATTTCAAAATAAAATTTAAATTTAAATCCGTCTTAAATATCACATCGCTGTGACTTGTCATAGCAACATATAATCCGTGGAAAGGAGCCATCATATCCCATCGAAGATGCGCCCAATACGCCCACGCAACAAAATACATTAAGAGAGCAACCGGAATAAAAAATACATATAATGGCGTACCCCAAAATGCTGTATTAAATATTCCACCAAAAAATGGCTGATCTACTAATGACCATTTCATTAATGAAATTATTCCGAAAATTACAAGTATACCAATTACTCCGACTATCAGAATAATCTTTTCCGGCGTCAAAAATTTCTCAACCGGTTTTTCTTTTTCGGAAATTTGATCTGTATCTTCAGTCATTCATATCACCTACTCGCCAAATACGATGCACCCAAAATGATCAGCCCACCCAATACCAAAATCATCGCCACACCATTTCTATCCCAGAACGACAAATCCGGTATGTTATCTGCTGCCAAATCCCGTGCCTTTTTCAAAAGCAACCCACCGAATAATGAGGGGGAACGATTTTTTGGCATAAACTTATCAGAATCATATGGATCATAGAAACAATAACATGGTATTTTTATTCCATCTGGCCATATTCTTTCTAATATAGGACGGAGTTTAACATAATCGTCAAAATCCCGTATTGTATCTGGTATCAACCCTTCGCGCGCTGCCGTAATGAAATCACATTCGCTGCCATCGGGTCTATTAAATGTAAGCAGTTTCGTTTCCTGCGACGCGCGTTTCATATTCTGCTGATCGCCAAATCGTCCATGAATAAAGTCGTCACAGACTTTGCATAGTGCAATATCGGAAACGGGATCTACAACTTCGTCGATAGAATCTTTTGTAATCGCTGCTGGCAAACCCCCCAATTTACCCACTGCTGAAGATGAGCCCATGTGCCACATATCGGTTCTTAACAAATCATTGAAATATAATATCCCTTCTGAATGATAAGTAAGTAAACGAATAAACCATTTCCGTGACTTGGTAAACACAATTGTCTGTTGAACATTAGACCCGGAAGCCATCAAAGCGTCTTTATATCCATAACAAGGTGCAAGCGCACCGCATTTCCTCCACCACCCGAGATTATACCAAACCCAATATGCGCCAATAATAAACGCCAATATTGCCCACAGTGGAATGGTATTTAACCAAAATAACTGTATGCTGTGAAACGGCGCAATATCAAGCACCGGATTTAACACCGGGGCCACCGTGGGTATAGGTGTCGCTGTTGCAACAGGTGTAACAACTACAACTTGGGGTGCCTGTGTGATGTTTGTAACAATTATATTAGTAAGAGGACCAGTTGCCACGCTCATTGATTGCCTCCTTTCGAAGTAATATCATAAATTATCTTTTGACCATCCAACAAGACTTTCGCTTCCTGTTGTGGTTTAATATTTAATCTTTTTACAATTCTGTGAGGAATAGACACCATAAAACTAGAATCTTTTTGGTGTTGAATCGAAATAGTGCTTATAAACTCTTCCATTATGTATTTGTAGATATTTAAAAGTATTTATATCTTTGTGTTAGTTTCCGAAAAGTTTATAAACAATGAGAGAATATATTTGAATATAAGAGGTGTTAAAAATGTATAAACATTCACACGAAGCGATTAAAGAAGAGTATAATGAACTTAATAAGTGCGCAAAAGCCCGCTCTGGTATTTACACAATAAAGGGTAAGGAATTGCTTAAAGAAGACCCGCATATTGTGCGTATCGACGGGATTAAAGCAAAAGAAACTACTACAATTATGGGACTGGAGATATAAAATATGAAATCTGTATGTTACAAAGAAACAAAAGAAGAAGTGAATAAGATTTTTGCTGGTATAAACGAACATGCAAAAAAACATACTGGAAGAAAACTCTTTAAATCAATTAATGAAGCAGCAGAAGACGCAAAAGGAATTAATAAAATCGAGGATTAATTTTTAATTATCTTTTTTTTTTCTCTTTTAATAGAAACCTTTATTAACAATGACTTATAACACCTATATAATAATATGGTGACTAAAATATGGTAAAAGCACGTATAAGCGCGGAAGAGTGGGATAAAATTAAGAAGGATACTGGCATCGTTGAAAGTGATGGAGAAGCACATCATGTGCATGATGAAGAACCGGAACCCGTTGCCACTCCAACAAAACAATATTCACAAGTGGGGCAGATGCAAGCAGCAAAGGGCGGGAAACCGGCTGGTGCAGTGACAGAATGGAAGTCACACGAAGGTTATGACGCACAAGCAGAATCTTTTGCTGGAAAACACCCAACGCTTGCAAAGGCCGTGGATATTGGGAAGAAAGTCGCCGGTAAAGTGGGTGAATTTGTTGAAGAAGAAATGATTCATCACGGTGCCGCAGAACGAAAAAAACCAACTAAAGAAGAACAGGAAGAAAAGAAAAAGAAAAAACAAAAAGAATTATCATCCATTGAAAAGAAATTACAAGAAGGATTAACGGGAGATGGTGAAGAGGATAAAGACAAGGATGAAGAATCAGATAAAAAATCAAAAAAATCTAAAGTATTAGCAGGAAGTTACAAATCTGCATATGAAAGCCAAAGTGGTATCTTTGGTTCTCGTGGTTATGAACCGGCGTTTAAATCTCAATTGAGAATGGGTTCATATCAACCCGCATATAAAGCACAAATGCGAAAACCTTCTGAAGAAGCAGAATCGGAAATTACACAACTACCTACTACTAAAAAGCGCACAAAATCCGCTGTAGAAGAATTAATGCCAAATGCACCCGCAGTTCCTTCACAACCTCAACGCTCGCCGGAACCAGAACCAGATCGATTTAACACACAAAACTGGCAATCTCTCGGTTTCCCCAACACACTTCCACAAAGCGCGCGCGGTTCTTTATTCCGACCGGCACAACAGCAACCTGTAGTGCCTATGGTACGGCAACCGTATCAGCCGCACCCGACCGTTCAAACACTAATACCACAGAAACGCGCGCCAATGTCCGGCCCGATGCCAAGAATTGGTTTAAATATAAATGCCACGCCACAAATAATGAAACCAAAGACAACGATTACACCTCCGCGCGCGCCATCGCGTGTCGTACAGAAAACAGCACCGTCACCCGCTCCAATGACATTTATGGGTGTTACATTGGGTGAGAAAAAGAAACAAGAACCCAATAAACCAATCACCAGAATGGGAGAAGGTTATAAACACGTCCCGTTGGTTGTCATGAATGGTATTTACCCGGCTGCGAGTTATAATCCCAATAAAGATTCTATAACAAAGAAATCTGTCATTCCAAAAATCCGCGCTACGGTTTCACCGAATGATTTTACGATGTTTGGAATGCGCGTTAAAAATAAGAAGAATTAATATTTTTTTAAAGTTCTGGGTAAACCATCCGAACTTTGTTCATTTTATCCGTATACTCACGGAAGATGCTGGATGTCTTCTTTGCGTGGTTATTCAGAGTTCCATACACATCATTCATTGATTCGGTTGCTTTCTTGTACATCTTTTTCACTTTCCTTGAGGCGTCTTGCCTCTACATACTACAATGCTTCGATAGTATTTATAACTTTTCTATACGCGTATTATTATAGAAAGATTTGTAAGTAATAAACCAATAGTTATAAATAGGAGAATAATAATGAGAATTTTGAAGACGTATACAGGAATGGTGATTCCAGATACTATAAGCAAAAAAATTGATTCTAAAAAGGCGCGCCCTTTAATACAAGACGGTGGCACTACACAAGGAACCACAAAATCCGGGACAACCATATTCGTAGAAGGAGAAAACGAAGCAAGGAGAAGGCGCGCACTACAATACTTTTTGAAAGTTTATAATAATGATTTTTCAACAAATGAACAGAAGAAGAATGGGAATTTGGTATATAGATTGACAAGTAAAATTGTGAAGAGAGGGTTCGCTTCTGCATCTTATGCTATTCCGAATCAAAAAGAAATAAAAAAATATCATATCGTCGGAAGAAAGATTTTTATTTTGAGTTTTACGGATCAAAGTTCTAAAATGGAATCTGTGATTACTCACGAATTAGTGCATACACGAAAATATGCAAACAACAAATTTGGTAATATTAGTCATAACGAACGAAAAATTGACTTCGAAACAGTGGGAAGAATTTCTAAAGAAGGATTAAAGCAAGATATAAATACTAAAACTCCGTGGACTGGTACATATTATAATGTAAACAATGCTACTCATAAGAAAACACATTACGGAAATCCAAGTTTGGTAAAATTAAAATTACCATTTGAACAGAAAGTTAAAATAGCAGCCGAAGGAAAAATACGTGACCGTAAACTTCTAACGGGTTCAATCAATACAAATATTGTTGGTAAAGTAGCATCAACGCGCGCAGAGAAGTTATTTCCAAAATCATTCTTTAATATCAAATATGTGCTTGATAAAAAGAAGAAATAATTATTTTTTAATCTCCTTATCAACTTCATCGTTTCCAATTATGAAATATTCGATAATTACTGAAATACAAATACAGACTCCAACAAAAAGTATTGGCACCCATGTTATGCATTCACAGAGATAGTAAAATGAAATCACATTAGATACTAACATTCCTATAAGAACAAATATAAAATTGGTTGTTATTTTCATTGCAATCAACTCCTATAATATTTTGAATCAATTCTGTAGTCAATCTTTGTGGATCATTTTTCAATTTTTCATGATGGTTGTGTATAATAGAACATGTCAAACCAGTTTTATTATATTTCCGATTGTGTCTACTATATCTGTTTTGTGATATATAATCAGTCAAACGCATTCTTTTATTCATCCTCCATTATCAGAATCTTCATTAGATTATTGAGATCCATATATATTATAGACTCGTAACTATAAATACTTTTCTATACTCGTATTATAGTAGAAAGATTTAAATACTTTCAACATTTAAGATCGTATTATATTTATTAGGTGAATATATGTCTACAGAAAACGGCGTTTGGTTCTCAAGGGAAAAAATACTTATGATGTTTCGTACAGCTGAAAAAGAAAAAGGTCTGAATGTAAATAACAGATCTGTTGTTTTTAAGAAAATTGACGGTAAGATATTTGTATGGGTTGGAAGCCCGACAAAACAGAGCCAAGTAAAAAGTGGGATAATGTCTTTAAAAAAGATGGGATTTAAATATATTAGACTTATTAATGGAGACTTCTTTGTATCCAATTAACTTTTTTACACCCTCTCAAAACTAGGCATCTTTGGAACAACCATAGAATCAAACATTTTGTTTTTTATTAATAGTTTCAAAATATCTGAATACCATATCGTTTCTTCTTTTAAAAGTTCTTTCGCCAATAGTTGTATCTGGTCGCGGTTATTATTTACAATCTCTTTTGATGTATCTAAAACCGATATATACAATTTTCTTTTACAGGAAGTTTCTTTAAGCACATTATGAATCCAGTTTAATTCCACACACGCATTATTAAAATCTGCTCCACCACCACAATTTAAATAATAATCATCCCCACAAAACATTATATCTTGATTCAGTATCTTTGATTGTGCAAGTGGGCCAGTAAGATAAACAATAGCGCGCGCAAGTGGAGAACCATGTTTATAACCTTCCAATCTACCCCACGAATGTTTGCGCTGTTTTATAGTTACGCCACGAAAATCCTGTTGTAATATTAATGCGGCTATAGTGTGTCCCGATTCGTGGTATGCGGCGCTTCGGGTTTCGTAGAGGGTGCGTTTGATCATGGGGTAATATAGGTATTGATTACATATAAATTATTAACCAAAACCTTTATATCCTACTATTCTCTATTATTAATTATGGGCCTATTAGACAGAATTTCATACACAATGAGCGAAGTTAAAAAACAACGCGAAAAACAAGAACTAAAGCGCGCGCTTGAACTCAAAGCACTGCGCGAAAAAGCAATTCCAATGTTCCAGCGTTTACTTAATAAATATCACGGTGCACAAGTTAAATATCTTGACACAGATGCGTATGTATTTGTTGTAGAAGATGGAAGAGAGCGCGGAACATATATTCCTTATACCACAGATGAAATTCATTTAGATCTTGAACTTGACACCTTTGTTCACAATTACACAAGTGCTAGTAAACATAAGATGCGCGCAAAGCTAGAACAGGGGTTGGATAGTGTGGATAATAAAAAATCGGGCGGATTTTGGAGTGCGGATATTGATATTAAGAATTTCGATACGAGTTTAAATAGGAGACATTGAAATGACCAATTACGGCCAAACATCAAAAGAATTAGAAGAAGAATATGAAAAGGAAGAAGAACCATTTGAACAAGAATATATCAGGACATTTCCTAAAAAGCATAGTAGTTCATTGCCGCGCGCACGATTGTGTGTAAAAATTCCGAATAGTATGGATTATATGGGAGGGTTTGATTCTATAAGAATGACAATACCAAAATCGGATATTTTTAATAAGGAATGGAGGAATTTTAATACACGGTTGTTTGGGAAGAAAAAGAGGGAAGATTAATATTTTTATTAAATGTCGATTAAAGAATATTTCATCTTTACATCTGCAAATGGCAATATTCCTACTTTTTCCCCATAACCATGTGAAGACTTATTACGACAAATTGATATATCTTTAATCTGTACTTTTGTTTCTGGTCTTGGGTGTTTTTTTTCTATATCAGAAAATCCACACCAACTCGTCTGACCCGGTATGCGAAAAATCAGCTTTGATGAATACATTAATATACCATTCTCCTTTCTAGTTTATAAACCTTTCGGTTATTCTCACTTCTTTCCTTTTTTCTTCTGTGGCAACGACGAAGACAATGACATTGATTTTAAAGTGTTTGTAGATTTAGGCGCGTTAATTTTTGGCATTGTGAACTGGGATTTTTGTGCGGGTAGATTAAACTTCGGAGCAACCACACTTGGGGCGGGCGATTTCTTTTGTGTGGGCATATTTATTTTAGGTGTTGCTACTCGTGATGGTGCCTTAACTATATTTTGTGATGTTGGTTTCTGTGCAAATATAGATGTCGGCAATGATGATTTGGGGCCGCGTGTTACATTGGAACCAACTGCTAAAGCCTTTGCAGTAATGCGTGCGGCTTTCCACGGATCGAAATTATATTCGAATAGTTGCACGTGGGGTTTAAATTTCCTCTTATGTCCTCCGCCACCGGAACCCGGTGGTAAGTTGCTACCACCCGGTGGGAATAATATTGGACTTGGTAATTTTGGACTACTTGGGGAAGGAACTGGGCCAGATGGGGGAACGCTTGTTGGTATCGAAGGTGCAGATGGCGGTGAAATTTTCGTAGATGGTATCGATGGTGTGCTCCCACTTGGAGGACTTTCGATTTTGGGAGATGGTAGAGAAAACGTAGAAATTGATGGTTCCACTGGAGAAATCGATTT
>Ga0172380_10008122_pt1 | contig 11601 bp, 9 predicted proteins | sample Leawe162metaG_FD_119747 | JGI IMG/M metagenome (GOLD analysis project Ga0172380, IMG submission 119747) | Leachate microbial communities from a municipal landfill in Southern Ontario, Canada - Leachate well 162 metaG | ecosystem: Engineered > Solid waste > Landfill > Unclassified | place... | reverse complement strand
TTCAACTCTGTTCCATACCCTGATATTCCGTAACGGCATCCTCTCGGAAGTTCGTACCGGTGGTTTTGTACAATAAACAATAAATGAACCACCGTTGAGGAGCGGCTCACTTAGCTGCGGAGAGAACGAGCCTGAAACCAATGTCATCATTCCGGTCGTCTGGAGCGCCTCGATCACGATCGGCCGCCAAAATACCGGAGCTGGCTTGCCACCCACCGCCACGATGGATGCGAGCGGAACCGGTAGCAGGCCCTTGAGGATTGTCACGACCGCTCTTCTCATACCAGGTTTCGCCATACTGGTCTTGACACCATTCCCCGACATTTCCACTCATATCGTAGAGGCCAAGACCATTTGGTTTTTTCAGACCAACAGCATGAGTCTTTGCGTTGCTGTTGTCATGATACCAGGCATACTCGCCCACTTGGTTTGAATCGCTGGTTCCAGCCCATTTTTCTTTCTTCCCCCCACTCCTGGCTGCATACTCCCATTCTGCCTCGGTGGGGAGCCGATAATGCATGCCGGACTGAGCGTTCAGCTTTCGAATAAACTCCTGAGCATCGCTCCAGCTTACATTTTCAACTGGCAGGTCGTCTCCTTTGAATTTACTCGGGTTTTCTCCCATTACCTGAACCCATTGAGCCTGGGTTACTTCATAAGTGCCAATCCGGAAATTTTTAATGCAGACCTCGTGGACTGGTTTTTCATCACTGTTGCCGACTCCAAAAAGGTCCCCCATCATGAAACAGCCACCATCTATCATTACCATTGAAATGACAGGAGGGGCTGCGTGAGCTCCGGTAACCGTCAATACAAACAGACAAGCGAGAGCCAGTGCAGTCACACATATCTTTTTCATGTCCGTTCCTCCTTTTTACATTTATTTACATTTTATCATAGAAACTCAATCTCGAAAGACAAAGTATTGTGTTAGAATCATTGACTGCGAAACAATTCTGTACGCCGCAAATTAAGAGACGAGGAGTAAGTCACCTGGAAATCAATTAACCGCCACGAAGTATGGTATATTGAAATCAACTATCCTGAAAAACGAGGAGTTCTCATTAATGATATGCCCTTACTGCAAAGAAACCATACTTGACGGGGCGATCAAGTGTAAGCATTGCGGTTCCATGCTCAATCTTGATCCAACCAACAGTATCAACATTGACAGTATTACCACAGACGAGATCCGCGCCTTTGTCGGCCAGAATTCCTACTATTACATCCAGAATTTCTCCAAATTCACCATCATGGGAAGAGAGAAATTCAGCATTACCTGGAACTGGTCATGCTTCGGTTTCACATTCCTCTGGTTCCTCTATCGAAAAATGTATGCGCTCGCGGTTATCTCGTTTGTTATTTTCTGCTTACCGGGCATAAACCTTTTCATGCACATTATTGTGGGGGCAGTGGGAAACTATCTGTATTACCGCCATGTAAAATCAAAGATAATTGAGGTCAGGTCCACACAATCAGCCCTGAATTATTTTCCAGTACTGGAAGAACTTGGCGGTATCAACACGTGGGTCACTACGTTCGGGGTTATCGTTTGTATCATCATGGCAATATTATTCGCGCTCTTCTTCTCTACAATGATCGCCTCGATGGGGCATATTACAGGTATTACGATATGATATCGATTTATCAGATAGTTACTCATTGATGCTTCGGTCGTTTCTGGACATTGACTCGAATAAGAAGTACGGTATCAACAAAAAAGAGAGTTTCCCATGAACCATACGGCTTTTTCCGCACTCCACCTGAAGACACCCATGCTCAAGAACCTCGCTTCGCTCGGCTATGCCGGGATGACGCCCATCCAGTCCCACACCCTGCCGCTCATTCTCGCCGGCAAAGATGTCATCGCCAAGGCGAAGACCGGCAGCGGCAAGACCGCCGCCTTCGGAATCGGGCTGTTGACAGGCCTGGAGGTTTCCTCCTTGCGTATCCAGGGACTGGTGCTCTGCCCTACCCGTGAACTGGCCGACCAGGTCGGCAAAGAACTAAGGCGCCTGGCCCGTTTTACCGAAAACATCAAGATCCTGACACTCTGCGGCGGCGTGCCGTTCTCCCCGCAGCTCGTCTCGCTGGAACATGGCGCCCATGTGGTGGTCGGCACCCCCGGACGCCTCCTCGACCATCTGCGCCGGGGGAGCCTCGATCTTGGCTCACTGCAGACGCTTGTCCTTGACGAAGCCGACCGTATGCTCGACATGGGTTTTCTGGAAGATATCAGCACTCTCATCGCCGCCACCCCGGACAAGAAGCAGACCCTGCTTTTCTCCGCCACCTACCCTGCGGCAATTTCAGCACTGAGCGCAACGCTCCAGCACGAACCGGTCGAAGTAAGCGTCGATGAGACCCATGACGAAAACGCCATCGAACAGGTTCTCTACGAGGTTGCCCCGGATGAACGGACGGCTGCGGTGGCACTTCTGCTCGGGCACTATCGGCCGGAATCTGCCCTGGTCTTCTGCAATACCAAACTGGAGTGCCAGGAGGTGGCCGCCGTCCTGACCAGGAAGGGCTTCGCGGCGCTGGCCATCCATGGCGACCTGGAGCAACGGGAGCGCGATCAGGTGTTAGTCCGCTTTGCCAACAAGAGCATATCGGTGCTGGTAGCCACCGACGTGGCCGCCCGCGGTCTCGACATCAAGGAACTGGCGGCGGTCATCAACTACGAACTGCCCCGCAACCCGGAAATTCATACCCACCGCATCGGACGTACCGGGCGAGCGGGTGAGCAGGGACTGGCGTTAAGCCTTGCGACATCCCACGAGACCAGGCGGATACAGGCGATCGAAAGCAGCCTCGGCATCAGCATCAGCCGGGGGGAACTGGCAGCGCTGACGGCAAGTGGCGGCAGGCCCCCTGCCCCACCCATGGTGACCATCTGCATTGATGGCGGCCGCAAGAACAAGCTGCGCCCCGGCGATATTCTCGGCGCCCTGACCGGCGAGGGAGGGGTGACGGGGAGCGAGGTCGGCAAGATCGATGTATTCGACAGCCACACCTTTGTGGCAATTGTCCGTTCGAGCGTAGAGCAGGCGCTCTCCTGCCTGGGAAGAGACAAGATCAAGGGGCGTTTTTTCAAGGTCAGGAGAGTAGAGAATTGAGAATGGTTGGGTGAAGCCGGAAAACAGGATGGATGAAACATCGGCCCGCCCGGAAGCGGAATGCCGTCACTCCGACATTTTGTAGCGGAAGATCAATACCGCGGCGACAAACGTGAGCAGCGCCGACAGTGAAACCTGCAGCACCGGCAGCAGTTGCATCTCTCCTGCAACCAGGGCACGGCGGGCACCTTCAAAAAGAGCGGTGGTCGGCAGGGCACGCACCCAGGTAACGACTGACGGCGGATAGGACGAGAGCGGAAAGAACAGGCCGGACATGAAGATCAGCGGCATGACCAGCACCGCCTCAACTTTGCCGATGGTTTCCGGCTTGTCCATGACCGTGCCGCAGATGATTCCGGCACAGGAGAAGAACGCCGAACCGGGGATCAGAAACAGCAGGTACTGGAATAAATTCTCCACCGGGAATCGAAATGGCGTAATCGCAAAAATAACCAGGCCGACGGCACACCCCTTGATGAGGCCGTGGGTGAATCCGCTCAGAATCTTGGCAATGACGATCTCGGATACCGATATCGGGGTCACCCGGTACGATTCGATGGTAAACTGAACCCGGCGATGAAACCAGAGGCTCCAGACACTTTCGTTATAGGCGGCATTGACCGCTGTCATCGTAATCAGGCCCGGCGCGATAAAGAGGCTGTAGGGAGCCCCGTCCACCAGGCCGATGTATCCCTGCATGCCGATGCCGAAAGCCAGATAGATGGTGAGCGGATAGGCAATGACCGCCACCATTTCCGAAAAAATACTGCGCCGGAGAACCTGCATATCGCGCTGCCATATCGCCATCGAACCTCGTAACATTATTCCCTCACCTTCTCGCCGGTTAAAGAAATAAAGACATCTTCAAGGGTTCTCTCCTGGAGTGAGATACGCCGAACCGGCGCTCCGTTCAGGGCGGTGACAATTTCGGAAAGGCACTCCCAGCATTCAAGTGTGACCAGCAATTTACTATCCACCTGCTCGATGTTCAGGACACATGGCATTGAGCCGAGCAGTGCGGCATAGCGATCCGCCCCCTGCCCGGTAAAATCGATTTCATAGACAGTCGCCCCGCTCAAACGGTCCTTCAGCTCCTGGGTGCTCCCGATGGCAATCAAACGGCCGTGATCCATGATGGCAATCCGGTCGCAGAGTTGCTCGGCTTCTTCCAGGTAGTGCGTGGTCAGAAAGATTGTCATGCTGCCCGCCAGGGAGCGGATATAGTCCCAGACCGCCCGGCGCGATTGCGGATCAAGTCCGGTGGTCGGTTCATCGAGAAACAAAACCCGCGGCTGATGCACAAGAGCGCGGGCAACCACCAGGCGCCGCTGCATCCCCCCTGAAAATGTGTCGGGGAAATCCTTCTGACGTCCTGCCAGCCCCATAAGTTCAAGCAGATCATCTATCCGGCTTTTGTACAACCGCTTTGCCATGCCATGCAGGCGGGCATGCAGTTCCAGGTTCTCACGGGCGGTAAGGTAGCGGTCGAGGCTGTTCTCCTGGGAAACCACCCCGATCATGGCACGGATGTCGCGCCCCTCACCCTGCGTATCCAACCCTTCGATTAACGCTTCTCCCCGGCTCTGGCGCATAAGCGTTGTCAGGATGCGGATCAGCGTGGTTTTCCCGGCACCGTTAGGACCAAGCAGGCCGAAAATTGAGCCCTGCTCAACCTCAAGATCGAACGAGTCGAGTGCGGTAAGTTCCCCATAGGACTTGGTAAGTGAGCGGGTGATTATTGAAGCCGGCATATCAGAATATTCCATGCAGGGGGGCGCCGGGGGCGGCAAGCGCTTCGATTTTGCGTTCCACCGCCGGATCATCCACAAGCGGCGGAGCATGGAACGGCTTGATCCGGGCATCGATTACCAGCGGACCGCTGCACCCCCAGTGTCTGCCGCGTGTTTCGGGGCGGATGCCGTAAATATCGGTCGCCGGATTGGAGCGGGTAAAGGTCACCCAGAGAAAGTTGTTCAGGGTTGCTGCAGTGAAACTGTTGTCGTCGCAGATCACTATCAACGGAAAGCCGTCAAAAGCGTTCCGGTCGCGATAGAAACGGCAGAACTCTTCAAGGAGCGGGTCTCCCTCTCCCCTCTCCTGCGTCGATGAAGGCCCCTGGATCGCCAGTATGCCCGGCAGACAGACAGCGGCAGGCCCGAATCCGGATGGCAGTTCAAGACCGGCGGGTTGCTCCGATGCCAGACGATGTCGCACCGGACCTGCAGCAGCGATGACGACTTTTGAGCCTTCGTTAAGCCCGGAGCCGCTATAGTCAAGGGTGTCGATTGTGGTTGCGGTCTGGAAATGGAGCGACGTGCGCCAGTCCGCCCGCTCCAGGATGTGTCCCAGAAACGCCGCGATATCATGGGTATGCAGCGAAGGTGCATCTTCCTGGGCCGCAATCAGCAGGTATTTGGCAAGCGACAGCTGTCCCTGGCCGAGAATGGCGTTGGCAACGGTCAACAGTTCCTGCGGCTGGCGGACGGGGGAATATGGCACATAGCGTTCATCGGCGATCGCCAGAAGCAAGGGATGGACACCGGCTGCATCAACGGCGTGAACCTCTTTCACTCCGGCCACAACGGTAGGAATCAGCGGACCGGTCAATTCATGGATGAAGGCGCCGAAACTGGTATCTTCCTGCGGGGGGCGGCCGACGGTCGTAAACGGGAAAATAGCATCCCTGCGGTGATAGACCGCATCAACCTCGATATACGGAAACTCATGGGCCAGGCTGTAATAGCCGAGATGATCGCCAAAGGGGCCTTCCGGCAGGGTTTTGGCTGGATGGACGACGCCGCTGATACAGAAATCTGCTTCGGAGGAAACCGGCAGATGCCCCGGAACCCTGGTCATCGGGATGCGATGGCCGGCCAGCAGACCGGCAAAAGACAATTCAGGCATCCCTTCCGGCAGCGGCATCACCGCCGCGACGGTCATTGCAGGGGCACCTCCCAGGAAAATGTTGACCCTGAGCTGGTCGCCCCGCGCAATCGCCTCGGCATGGTGAGCGCCGATGCCGCGGTGGATCTGATAGTGCAGGCCGGCCTGTCTGTCAGGAAGATAGCTGTTGCCGGAAAGCTGAATCCGGTACATGCCGAGATTCGACCTGGCAAAACCCGGCTGAGACGGGCTCTCGCTGTATATCTGCGGCAAGGTCAAAAAAGCGCCGCCATCCCGAGGCCATGAAACGAGTTGCGGCAAGCCGGAGAGGGTCGTGGAACATTCAAGCACGGGGGCGTTCGAGGTGACAACCGGGAGGAGATGCCAGGCCGCTCCGGGGGCCTTGACCATATCAAGCGGTTTTTTGAGCAGTGAAAAGGGATTGATCTTTAACTCGACAAGTCGGCGGATGTCATCAAGCGTATCGCGGAAGATGAAGCGGGTCCGCTCCAGCGTCCCGAACAGGTTGCCCAGCAGGGGAAAACGGCAGCCGACGGCATTGGTAAAGAACAGCGCCGGTCCTCCAGCCTGATACACGCGCCGCTGAAGCGCTCCGATTTCCAGATGAGGATCAAGCGGCGCATCAACATTCAGCAGCATGCCTCGTTGACGAAGATCGGCCACACATTCCTGCAGATTTTTGTACCCCACGTCAGGCACCCACCTTGCGAATCCTGGCAAGAATTGTTTCCGTCTGCCGCAATTTATCCCGGGCTTCAGATAGCTCTTGCCGCCTGGGCTCATCCTTGAACAAATCCAGACCTCGCTTCAGAATGGCATCCGCTTCGGAATATTTTCCGGCTTTGTGAACCCAACGGGCCAGGACCACAAGATAATACGCCGTGCCAGGATCAAGCTTGATCGCCTTGCGCAACGAGCGTTCCGCTTCGACCGTGCGACCCGTTTTCTGCTCTTTTTTTGCTTTCTGATATGCAACGAGCGCTATCGCTTCGCGGACATCCTTACGGTCAGGTTCACTGTCCAGTTTCTGTTCGGTCTCTTCCAAAAACACAATCGCCTCATCATGCTGCCCACTTCGAACCAGTGCCGACATGGTTGCAGCTATGGCGTCCCTGTTTTTGTAATCGATCTTGAGCGCCTGCCTGAATTTTTCGAGCGCCACCTGGTATTCTTCACGCCCCAGAGCGGCACGTCCAACCTGAAGCAATGAACGTATCTGGTGGTTGCTGAATATCAGCCGTACCGCATCGTCATGAAGAGTGCCCATGCGCGAACTGTACAGTGTGTTGAAATCCTGATATCTGCCGGTGCGCATATAACTGTTTGCCAGTGAGGTCAGATACGGGAGGAGCCGGGGAGAATCCTGCGGGTAGATTTGTTCCGCCAGAGCAAGCGCTTTTTCGAAGAGTTCGACAGACTCGGCATGTGCTCCGGTACGGGTAATCGAAAGTGCTGTTGCCCTGGTCAACTGGGCTTCATACTGACGCGACATGCGCTGATAGGCCGCAAGAGCAGCTTCTTCGCTGTCGATCTGCTGCAGTTTGAGGCGTGCCAGATCAAAATTGCAGTCGTCAACAGCTGCGTCCAGGTGAATGTCGTGCAACTCTCCACGCAGAGCCGTACCGCTGAATTCAACCTGCACGATGTGCCCTTCGGCTCGTTCGGCATCAGGATAGGGGTAGCGTAAAGCCAGTGTGCCGGGAGAAATACCGCGCAACTGTCCGACGGAAACGGTCTCCCCGCCGATATAACCGGAAACGGGATCCTGCGCATCGTCTCCTCCGATCACAAGGGAAACCTGATGGTTTCCTTTGCGCCCGGCGCAGGCCTTGCCTGACGATGTCACGACTTCAAGGCTGCCGGTAAAAAGACGCACTCCTGCACGGGCTGCGGATGGCAGAATCAGGGCTAAACCCACTACTGTTGCAATCAGGAAATTAAACCGCATGAAACCAGCCTTGAAATGATATCTTGACCCTGTACAGGGTATCATTGTAATCAATGAAATACAATCAGGATTGCACTCTTATGGAGCCGGAATGCCGCGCCTTACACTCTTTAAAAAGATTCTCGTCATCACTCTGCTCCTGTCATTGCTCCCCTTGATAACATCATCGCTGATCCTGTTTTTCAACCTTGAATCAACCAGCGCCCGCCTTACGACTGAAATCGGTGATACCGCGGATATCCAGGCGTCGGAATCGCTTCAGATGCGGGCATCTCAAGTGGCCGAGAACGTGGCGGACTTCCTGCGGCAATGCGAAAACGACCTGATTTTCCTGTCCCGGACGCAACTGGATCAGACGACGCTGCTCAATTTTTATGCCAGCAGGCGGGGTGAAATATGGTACCGGACCGGGAACGCTGCGGCCCCGTTTGAAACCCATGAGCAGGTGCCGCTCTACCGCAGCATTGCCCTGATCGACAAAAACGGCCGTGAACAGCTGGTGATCCGGGATGGCGTTGCCGTCCCGGAGGCGGAACTAAAAAACGTTGCGGATCCCTCCCGGACGGAATTTCTGACAGAGGATTATTTCACCAGGGTTCGCACGCAGCCGGGCAAGATTTATGTTTCTCATCTCACCGGCTCCCATATCTCGAAGCAGGATCAATTGAACGGCGCCGACGAACCGGAGCATGCCCTCGATGGCAAGACATATCAAGGCGTGGTCCGCTTTGCCGCTGCCCTGTTCGATGCCCGGGGGGTTTTCAACGGAGTGGTGGTCATCTCGCTCGACCATCGCCATCTGATGGAGTTTACCCAGCATATCGATCCCGGGCGCAACTTTTCCACCGTGTTCCCTTCCTATAAAAGCGGCAATTATGCCTTCATGTTCGATGACGAGGGGTGGATCATCACGCACCCGAAATACTGGGATATCAGAGGCCTTGATGCGAGGGGACAACTGGTGCCGCCGTACTCTTCGGCATCAAGCAAATCCGACATTGATAGCGGAAGGATACCATTCAATCTTGACCACGCGGGCTTTATTCACCCCAATTATCCACTGGTTGCCGATCAGGTCAGAAAGCTGAAGGGAGGTTTTGTTGACACGACCAATGTCGGCGGCGCAAAAAAGATCATGGCATACGCGCCGATCGTCTACAAAAGCGGCGACTACTCACGTCATGGAGTGTTCGGGGGGATTACCATCGGATTCCAGCTCAACCAGTTTCAGGATGCCGCCCGCAAAGGAAGCCGTCTGATCAACCAGCAGCTTGGCGAACACCGGACACGAAGCGGCGTGATTCTTCTGATAACTTCAATACTGGCCTGCATATCGGCGTGGGGACTGTCTCGCGGCATCACCAGTCCACTGCTGCAATTGACTGAGGGTGCGCGCAAACTTGCTGAAGGTGACATCAGCAGCCGGGTAGCGATAACCTCGACGGATGAGATCGGCGAACTTGCCCGGACATTCAACGTCATGGCCGATGAACTGGAGGCCCGCAAAAACAACCTGCTCGCCACTCTTGATGAGTTGCAACGGTCCCGGATCGATATCCTTGATGAACGCAATTTCAAGACCAGCGTTCTGGAAAGTATATCGAGCGCAATTATCACGATTTCCCCTGACGGTGCCCTGACTTCGATCAATGGCGTCGGGCAGAAACTCCTTTCCGATTCTGTCTCCCTTGGCGTGGAGTATCATACGGTATTTACCGCATGGCCTGACGTCTGTACCCGGATTGAGGCGGTATTGCAGACAAAACTAGGGTACGGGCGGGAACCGTTGAGCCGGCAGATTGATGGTGAAATTACGTATTACGATTTTGGCCTGTTTCCAATCGGCACCGACGCTGAAATGGGATTGACCGTAACGCTGCGCAATGAAACGGAGCGGGAACGCCTGCGCGAAGAGACCGTTCGTCTCGACCGTCTTGCATCACTCGGCAAACTTTCTGCCGGTATAGCCCACGAAGTGCGCAACCCGCTGACCGGCATTTCCCTGCTGCTTGACGATCTGCACGACAAGCCGGGCTTCAGTACGGATGACAAGGAGATGCTTTCCAAGGCGCTGGCGGAGATCGAGCGGGTCGAGCGGCTTATCAGCGCCCTGCTCAATTATTCTTCACCGGTACGCACTGATTTCAGGGAGGGGGATCTGACGCCGATTGTGAAGGACATTCTGCTGTTGATGCGCAGGCAGGCCGAAAAGCAGGGCGTTACGCTGAACGTCTCATACGCCCCGCTCCCCGCGTTCAGATTTGACCCGGAAAAGATTCGCCAGGCGCTGATCAATATCCTTAAAAATGCGCTTGAGGTACTTGAGTCCGGGGGAATTATTACGATTACAACCGAATGCCTTGATACGGTTGTCACCATTGCCATCCATGACAATGGCCCAGGAATACGTGAGCAGGACCTGCCGCTGATCTTCGAACCTTTTTTCACCCGCAAGGGGGCAGGCACCGGACTCGGCCTGTCGATCACGCAACGGATCATCGAAGAGCATCACGGCACCCTGACCGTCGAAAGCGATGATACCACCGGCACCATGTTCCGTATTGCACTTCCGCTCGACAACCGGCCGGATTGAATTAAAACACCGCCACCGCCGCATACCCGACAACCTGGTCATTGTCGCCGGTCACGTCACCGCTGGTACCGTACGCCACCACTTCCGCCTGTGTTGCCCCCAGGGTGAGGGCGGCATCGATCATGACGGTCGCCGGAACGACTCCGCACATGGTTATCCCCTTACTGTGGCAGACTTCCAGCAGTCCCTTGCCATCCAGCGCCAGCACCCGATCCAATGCCTGCTGATCTTTCCGGCGGGCCGAATCGGCCGTTTCATAATGGGTCATGTCGGAACTGGCCACGATCAGGACCTCTTTACCATACTCCCTGATAGCAGCGGCAATTCCATGGCCAATGTCACGCAGGGGTGAATAGTCGCCATGGCCGATACAGAGGGCTGAAATGGTAACGTCAGGGCGCAGGTACTGCAGAAAAGGGAGCTGGACTTCGAGGGAATGCTCCAACTGATGAGCGATCCTGTCTGGTTGGACATAAGAAGTATGCTGAAGTAAAAGCGAATTCAGACGGGAATTGATTGTTGTCGTCCCGAGCGGAGTCAGCCATTCGCCTTCCGGGTAGAGAGCAGCGGCCGCTCCGGAGCCGTGATGATTGGGACCGATGATCAGAACGGTATCGGGGATCGTAACCTGCGAAAATACCCGCCCGGCAATGGCACCGGAATAGACATAACCGGCGTGAGGTGAAATAATACCTGTTACCTTTTTTGGGGATGGGTTCTCAGGGATCAGCCGGGACAAAGCGGTACGAAGGGCGTGTTCGTTACCTGGGTAGAATTGACCTGCTACGGCGGGCTGGCGCTGCATGGGTAACCTCCCGGTTGGCTGTCACTCTCCGCCCGGGACCGGGCAGGAGTTGACAGTGATGGAATCCGATACATCCGGTTAGCAGTAAACCTGCAAACACCTTTCAATTGTATCAGCTCTCCCTGGATTATCAACAAGCAGGATATGTCGTAAAGGGGAGAGGTTCCCTATTCAAACGGTAAATCACTCTCCACCGGAACCGCCTTATCCGGCTCAAGCTGCAACTCTTCCT
>Ga0172380_10008121_pt1 | contig 11607 bp, 10 predicted proteins | sample Leawe162metaG_FD_119747 | JGI IMG/M metagenome (GOLD analysis project Ga0172380, IMG submission 119747) | Leachate microbial communities from a municipal landfill in Southern Ontario, Canada - Leachate well 162 metaG | ecosystem: Engineered > Solid waste > Landfill > Unclassified | place... | reverse complement strand
GCAAGCACAGTTTCAAAACTGATGTAGGAATTTTTTTTCAAATTTCCCGCTAATTCAAAATTATTTATCTCTGTATTCGTGATTGCATACAAACCTCTTTGAATCGTATCTAATAGTCCAGCACTTTTCATTCTTGAAATATTTACATACAAAACTTCTTTATTTTCAATACTAAAATAAGCCGCTAATTCACTGGTGGAAAAAACGGTCTTGCCAGTCTTATGTAAAATATCAATTTTATTTGCTAGATTTGACATATTGTGTAACTAAATTGTTATACTATATGATAATTTTATCATTAAATTATTAAATTGTCAATACATGAAATCCTTCGAAATCCAAAATTTATCCCTTGTGCATAATAATCCGCGCTGGCAGACTCCGCAAACGCAAAACAATCAAAAAATATCAGAGTAAAAAAGAATAGCTGAATTGTTTTTGTTTTAGTGATCATTTTATACTATTACAAATGTAAGGAAAAATTTAATTTTATTCGAATACACTATCTACAAATACTTTTTTATGATCTCTTGATAGTTGTTGCAAAAATCATCAATAAAATTCTGATCAATAAAGAAATTCTTCAAATCATAAGACAATTTTTGAGAAGTAATGTTTTTCTTTATTTTCAAATCCAATTTCTTTTTTAATTCCGCCATATTTTTGATATTCTCAAATTTAGCCAATTCTTTCCAAGCCGGTGTGATGCCTTTTTGCAGATACCAAAACAAATCATAAAAATCCCGTCCTTTGATATTGATTTCATTTTCCGCTCCCTTGAACCATGTTCGGTTCAAAAGCGCGCGAATTTTTCCGGTCATCAGATAAGAGAGAGAATAGTTTTTGACGATAAAATTAAAACCGAATTTTGAAATCGGATTTATTTCAACCTCAGGCTTGCTATAATCGGTTTTGGATAGCTCAATTTTAACATACAAAAAATCGCTTTCAGAAACATTCTTCGCCAAGCCCAGCTCCCTTAAAACAGGAAACTTCAAATATAATCTTTTATCTGATTGTATTTTTGCTTTCACATCAATCAAATAGTTTGCCTTAAAAAAAATCGTCAAAGCGCTAGACATTGCCGCCAAGTCCGAATCTTTGAAATCTTTCGGAAATAAATCAAAATCAAGATCTTCGGACAATCTCGGCAAATCATAGCAAATACGCAAGCACGATCCGCCGGTAAAAATATAATTCTTGTATTTTTTGTTGCCATAAATAAACTGCAAAACCGGATATTGCAAATATTCCTTCAAATAATTGACAATCACAAAATTCGGCACATTCGCCTTTTGTTTTTCATTAACTATTTCTTTTAAGATACTAATCAGCATAATACATTTTTTCAATCAAAACGATGACATTATTTATTCTCACGCTTCTTGTCAACTTTGCGAAAGAAGCAAGCTCATTAAATTCTTTTTGGCTTAAATTTTCCCAATTAATCCTAAGCTCCTCTATTTCTTTTTCATTGACAGCCGAATTCTTGAAAAATCTCAAATATAAAAAGTCAAAAACCGCCTTGGCCTTTGAAGCGATCGCAATCGGCGCGCCATTGATAAACGTGATTTTGTAACCGCAAAATAATTTAGGAGTTACCGTATAATATCTGAAAGTGCCTAATTTATTATTATAAATTCTGGTCGTCTTGGTCGTAACAGAGGTGATAGCGTTGACCGATTCAGTTAATAGCTGGTATTTCGCCATGACAAATTCCAAAGCAAGATAAGACGGGCTGAGCAACTGACCGGCAATGTATTCCAAAATGCCGTCCTTGTCTTTTTCCTTTTCATAGCGTTCGGAAAAAATATACAATCCTTTTTTAAGCGCAATCAAATCGCCGCCGGCAAGCCAATATTTAATATTAGCATCCAAAGCATCTGCATTCGATTCAAATCCGCGCAAGACGCTCTTGCTAAGTAGAACCAGCTTCCCTGTTTTTTGCTGTATTTCCGCTAATTTCATAATGGTTTAATAATTAGTATAATAATTATACTATATCCAAAACAATTGTCAATACCCGAAATTCGGCACGCTCACATAATCATCCGTCCCGTCAAACTCCATAGCTTTGCCGTTTTTTCCAGAAAGCGACCACATTTGCGTCGTGCTGGTATTTGTTCCGCCGGCACCCGGTGTTAATGTTCCGTTCAGGCTTGCCCCGCCGATGCCTTTGTTGTGTGCGGTTGCCCCAAAGCCTTCGTCAAAATCCAGGTCTAGAACCGACCCTCCTAATCCTCCTTGGCGCGACGAAGCTTCCCCGGCGTAGTCGGCCAGAATCTGCTTCTGCGTGCGAGCGTAATCGTAAATACGAACATCATCAATTTGACCTGTAAACACATAAAATTGCGTACCAACCGAAGCTCCTAGTGCGATATCGTTTGCCGCATCATCAACAAGATTGCCCGTACCTGCTGTTTGCGTGCTATATACAACTTCTTGTCCGTTCTTATAAATCCTAATTTTCCGGTCTCCACTATCTTCATAGGTTGCTGTCCAATGTTCCCATTGTCCAACTGTGTATGTACCGCCTACACTCCGAGATTCCGCATCAGTTGCATCGGTATCCACCAAAAACGCTATCATTCCTAAACTACCACCGGATGATTCATTTATAGTCATAGATCTTTGCTTTGAACTTCCAAGCCCCTTTTCAATTATTGGATTTTGCGAGTTACTATCTTCTTCCGCCTTCACCCATACGCTATAAGTAAAGCTCGTCAAATTATTCAAAGAAGACGACTGGGTTATTCCCACATAATCATCCACCCCATCAAACTCGCACGCTGATCCATATTTTCCGGTAACCGCGCAATCCATCCCCGTATTATTCGCGCCGTCAACTGTTGTTCCATTATTCCCATTTCCGGAAATGTCATTCAAGGTTTTGGCGTCGCCGGAAACTTTTTCATCCATCTTAAGGTGAAGCACCGGACCGGGCGCGTATTCATAGAGCTTTATAACTTCATCTTGCGACAATGCGCGATTGTAAACGCGAACTTCATCGATTTGACCAGTCCAATGTTGAAGATTAACAATATTTCCTATGCTTAAATTATAATCCGTAGCGCTTGTGGTAATTGCGCCGGAATATGCAGTTCTATTTTCTTCAACTCCATCCACAAAAATCCGAATATATTCTCCATCATAATTCCCAACCACATGATGCCAGACACCATCATCAATAGCCGTAATACTGCTACCGGAATTATGCCAAGTATTGCCAATATTTAAGTCTAAAAATATCTCATGTCCGGTGTCATCAGATCTAAAAGAAATAGCCTTTTCTTTTCCTAAAATATTTGCCCTACCGGTAAGTTGATCTGCGACTCCACTCCACTTAATCCACGCACTTACCGAAAGTGCATTGACACCCTCAATAGTTTCAAAGGTGCCACAATCAACGTAGTCGTCTGTTCCATCAAACCCACCTCCCTTTCCAAATTTCCCCGCGGTAGTTGAAGCACCCCCAACGTAAGTGCCGTTATTTCCATTTCCACTCGCATCAATCGCCCCGCTGGTCGTCGCTGTTTCATCCATTTTCCAATGCCCGACTAAACCATCACTCATCCATTTGTCTGATTGACTGCCGAAAGATGCGGATGTTCCTGATTTACTGGAAACTCCGGCTAGACCGGCGTTGTAGTCTTGTTTAACTTGGTCAGCAGTGCGAGCGTAGGGATAAATTTTGACTTCATCAAGGTAGCCCTTGAAAAATTCAGTTAATGTCCCAGCCCCGTTCATTGTCGTTGCGCCAAAATAATATTTATCATCACTATTGGGATTAATCCCGGCGCCACTACCAGCAGCCCCTCTATTTAAACCATTTACATAAAAAATAACATCATTATTTTCATTCATAATAAAAGACACATAATACCAAGTATTTGGAAGCAGTGAAAAACCAGATAAATCATAATCATTAACATCCCACGAAGTAAATCTTAACCCCGCCGAATTCAATCCCAACCCAAAACCGTTGTTAGTATTCTCACGAGCAGACGAAAAAATTCTTTGCACATCAGACAACCTGTCGGTCTTAAGCCAAGCTAAAACTGTAATATTTTTAGACATAGTATTAATCTCATTAATCATTCCTAAGTCAACATTATCGTCGCTACCATCAAACCACAAACACTTCCCCGCAATACACTCACTCTCATCCTTCCAAACCGCACCCGTAATCGTTCCGTCGTTTCCGCCGCTGGATTCATCATGAGCCGTTGCGCCGTAGCCTTCGTTAAAACTCCAATATCCGACCGGCCCGCCGCCGACTTCTTCACTTCCCACCGTGCCGATGGTGTAATTACTTGCCTCGGTGGAAAAATCGCTTGTCGCAAAACCATTGTCCGCTGTCGGGTTGCCGTAGTAATAAAAAATTGTCTGAGTTCCGGTTTCAAAAGTTTCAAAATTAATATGAACCGTCGTTGTCGCCGTGCCGCATCCGGAAACGATATAGTACGGCAATTCAACGCCCGTATATTTCGTAAACCGCAAATCTCCGCAATCGGTTTGGAATTTTGTCGTGTCGGAAGTGTCAATCGTTGTTGAGGCATAAACATTCGTTTCCGCGCTTGCGTTGTTGGTAATCTGGATTGATTTGCGGTAATGCCAAGAGTCGTTCCACCAGCCGGCGGAGGCGGTTTGGATGTTTTTATTGAAAAAGATAAAATAACCGGTTGCAACCAGCGCAACCAGAATGACGGAACTTATCAGTTTATTGAATTTTAGTAAATATTTTTTCATTTTTAACTATATTTCCCATGGATAAAAACAAGATTCATTTTTCTTTTCTCCTTCTAAACTTACAACTTTATAATCGCTAATCCTGTATCGTTTTAAAAAATAATCCATTGATGCCATCCGAAAATTTCTGAAATTCATTTTCACTTCAATTGGTAGCGGGTTTTTTTCGGTTTGAAGGATAAAATCAATTTCATTCTGATTCCTATTGCGCCAATAGCCTACTGCATCTTTCCCATATTTTTTGACCAATTCCGAAAAAATGCTCGTTTCAAAAATATTGCCGACAAAGTTTTGAGGAAATTTTTTCAGCCACAGCATCTGGCTTATGCCGGTATCATAAAAAAATATTTTAGGCGCTTTGACTACCTCAACTTTGGCGCTAGAACTGAAAGGTGCGACTAATTTGATAATATAGGTGTTTTCCAAAATAAAAAGATAATTCTCCGCAGTCTGTTTGGCAATTCCGCAAATTTCCGCCAGCTTGGAAACATTCAGAAGCTGTCCGCTTTGAGTTGCCAGCACTTTTAACATATTATTAAACTTCTTTATGTCTTTAATTTTTGCCAAATCCCGAATATCTTTTTTGATATAAGTGTCGATTATTTGGTTGAGATATTTTTCTTTTTTTTCTATGGAATTTTCCATAACAATCTTCGGATAACAGCCAAAAAATACATACTCTTTGTATAAATCCATTATTTTCTCCAAATGATATTGGTCAAGCTTTTCTTTTATATTGTAATTGATATTCTTAAAACGCAAGAATTCCGAAAATGAAAGATTAAATATTTCAAAATCAACCGTTCTTCCGACAAGAGTGTCCGAAAACTTTGATTTGATATTAAAACTGGATGAACCGGAAACAATAAGCTGGATATATTTATGATGATCTGCTAAAAGTTTCATAAGAGGAGAAGGATTTTCTAAGTACTGAATTTCATCAATAAAAACAAAAAGTTTTTCTTTGTTGTTTTTTATTTTCTCCAAATCAAAACCTTCGTTTTTTAGAAATAAAAGCATTGCATCTGCTCCATTATTCAAAACTTCCACTAGCCTTGTATCTTCCAAATCGAAAAAAAATGTCTGCTTGGATTGATCTTTGAGATAATTTTTCAAATAAAACAATATATGGCTTTTTCCTACTTGTCTGGCGCCATGAAGCACGATAATATTGTTAGAATCAACATATTTAACAATTTCATCAAAAATGTCTCTTTTTACTATGTTTTCTTGCATATTATCAGTTTATATTATAGTTATACTTGTATTTTATACTATTACAAAAGTAAAGTCAAGTTACGTATTATGTATTTAGCCTATCCATTGTTGATTTATTAAAATTTAGTTTCGACTTAATTATGTTACAAATATTTTAAGTTTCAACTAAAATTACTATTCCCGTTTCAGAAAATTAAACAGAAAAGTTTTAATTGCTTCTTGGTTCATGAATATATCCGGTTTTTTAAAAAATAAAAATATTTATGATAATTTTTTGTATAGTTTTATATATTCTTTGGCCGATGCGTTCCAAGAAAAATCTTTTTTCATGGCGGAAGTTTGCATTTTTTTCCATTTTTCCGGATTCGCGGCGTAAAGCTCGACGGCTGATTGGAGTGAGTAGTAAAAAGCTTCGCTGGTAAAATCGTTGAATTTGAAGCCGACTTTCGTGTTTATCGTGTCATCAAGCCCTCCGGTGGCGCGGGCGACGGGTAGCGCGCCATAGCGCATGGCGATCATCTGCCCCAGGCCGCAAGGCTCGAAACGAGAAGGCATTAAAAACATATCAGAGGCAGCATAAATTTGTTGCGCAAGAGCGATGTCGAACGTGATTTGGGCGCTGAATTTTTTCGGATATTTTTTGGCTAGTTTTTTAAGATGGTTTTCATAGCTTGGGTGGCCGGTTCCCAAGAAGACGAATTGGCAGTTTAATCCGGCAAATTTATCCGTAATCAAATCTACGCCTTTTTGCCAGACCAATCTTCCCACTAAGCCGGCCATCGGGATGCTTTTATCGACTTTTAGACCTATTTTTTTTTGCAAAAATAATTTATTCTTTTCTTTTTTAGCTAAAGCGGCGGCGGAGTATTTTTGATTTATGAATTTATCCGTGGCGGGGTTGAAGAATTTTACATCAATCCCGTTGACTATACCATAAAGATCTTTTTTTCTTTTGCGAAGCAGATTGTCTAGGTTTTTGCCGTAAAAAGAAGTTGTAATTTCTTCGGCGTAAGTTTTGCTGACAGTATTTATGATGTCGGCGTTCAGAATAGCCTGGGCCATGAAATTGATATCGCCGTCACGGGCGTCAATCGATAATGATTTGAGAGACTCTTTTGAGAGGTTTGCGGTTGAGAGGACCTCGATGTCTGATTTGCCTTGATAGTTCAGATTATGGATTGTGTAGAGAGTTTTTGCGTATTTGAAAAACGGGTCTTTGCTTGCCTCGAGCAGGTCGATGATCATGGCGGCGTGATAATCGTGGCAGTGGATTATGTCAGGCTGGAAACTTAGAATCGGTAAAACTTTTAATGAAGCAAGAGAGAAAAATAAAAACCTTTCGGAATTATTGCCATAGTATATTTCATTTTTGCCGAAATACTTTTTGTTTTCGATAAAATAAACAACTACGCTTGTGCCGGGAAGTTTCGATTGCCAAACATTAACACGAGTTTTATGGCCGTCTGATAAAATTTCAATATCGGTTTTGATTTTTTTCAGGCCGAATTTCTTTTCATTGATTGAGCCGTATTTCGGCATTATTATCCGCACGTCTAAACCTTCTTTTTTTAAGGCCGGCGGTAAGCTACCGACTACGTCGGCCAAGCCGCCTGCTTTAGCAAAGGGGGCGACTTCGGCGGCGGTCATCAAAACTTTTATTTTTTTTCGCATAAATTATCAAGTAAATTATGTTTATATTATAACAAAAAAATACAACAAAAAACAGCCCCTTGGGCCGTGTTTTGCGCAGAATCAAAATGTTTTAATCGTTAAACATTTTGTCGTATTCGGCGATAATTTGTTTTGTCATTTTTTGGTAGTGAGGCCAATTTTTAAAACCGTTATTTTTAAGCTCGGTGTACATTTTGGCGGCCCAAATCAGGTCAGTTAGCTTGCTTATTCTCATCCGTTCTTTGATTTTATTTTGTAGTTCTTTAGGATTTTGATTAGTTTTTTTAGCGTAAAGCTCCGTTATTTTTTGTTGTTTTATTGAGGAGGAATGGCGGCAGCGAATAAAAATATGCCCCAGCCAGAAGTCGCTGTGATAGACGAATTTGGCTTGCTCCCAATCTATGAAGCATATTTTTTCCCCATCCAAAATAATATTGGCCCCGCCCAAGTCGCAATGATTGAAAATTAAATTATTTTTGCCGCATTTTTGATTTTTGGCGGATTTTTTTGCTTCTTCCAATTTTGGGGCGATCCAGTTTATCAATTTTTTATCCTCGCAATTTTTTAAAACGTAGTCAAAGCGTGATATTCCTTTGATTTGTAAATTTTCCAGCGGCGTTTCCGGTTTTTTTGCCTCTATTTTATTATTTCGACAGAATTTTAAATAATCATTGTATTTTAAGGAGTGTAATTTAACAAGTTGCTCGACAAACTTTTCCAGTTTTTTGCCATTAAGTTTTGTAATATCAATTTCTTTGCCCGGCGCAAAAGTTAACAAGGCTATTTTGTTCTTTTTATCCAAATAAATCGGCTTTTGGGCAAAGTCTATTTTGGAGTATGCCAGAAATTGTAATATTTCAAATTCGTTTTGCAGCCTGTTTTCCGTGATGACATCGGTTCGGCTAGCCCTCAAGGTGTATTTTTGATTGCTTTCTTCAACCAAGAATACATCGTAGTTGTTTCCGCGGCCAAGTTTTGATATTTTCGGTTTTTGGAAAAGTTTTTTAGAAATCAAGTATTGTTTTGCTTCCGTTACGTTCATTTATTTATTTATTTATTTATTTATTGTGTTATAAGCTAAAATATACATGGCGGCGTTCCATGATTGGCCCTTTTTGCCCATAGCGCGGCCGGTTTGGCCGTGAAACCATTCGTTGAAACCGCTTTTTAAATTCAGTTTTGCTAATTTTTCCAGTTCATTTTGAGCTATTTTTTTAAAACCGGCATCATGCAAGGCTATCACCCAAAATGCGCTGATAAAAGGCCAAACTCCGCCATTGTGATATTTATACGGATAGTTTTGATGATGATCTGCCATGTATTTTTCCCATTGTTTTGAATTCGGTTTGATCGGTCTTAAAACGGTTTTGACAGAAATCGGTTCGTTGGCAGAGTTAGCTATAAAATATTTAAAAATTTGTTTGGCTCTTTTTTCCGTTATGGCGCCGGATAAAAAAGCAAGGCAATTGGCGAAAACATCAACTTCGTTGCCGCTTTCGTATCTTTTGACAAAGCTGACTAAGGCGTTGATGTTTTTGTCTCTTTCGGCAGATTCAACAAAATGCGCAAAACGGATATTCTCTTTTTTGATTTTGTTCGGAATTTTGGTTTTAGCATCGAAAAGGTAGCTAAAATATTCATGGCTTTTTTCTTTGCCGGGCAAATTGTAAATTTCTTTCACTTTGCACCATAGCGCGTTATTATTTAAAACATAACCGCTCCGTGGCATCAGATCGGCCCAGTCGCTGGCCTCGAGCTGGACGAGAAGGCTGAATGTCGGATGTTCCCAGGCGCGTAAAAAAATAAGCGCCTTATCGATATTTTTAGCGAATTTTTTTACGAAAGCCGTTTCGTTGTTTTTCTTGAGATTGTCCATGGCAATCAGCCACCAAAGCGTGGAATCGGTCGTGCCCATTCGCCAGAAATCGACCCGTTTTTCCTCCGGTTTTACGAAAGTTGGAATTTGCCCGTTAGCAGCTTGATTATCGGCAAGTGTTTTTAGGCTATTTTTGGCAATATGCATTAGTTTTTTATCAGCGCTGGAAATCATGCCCAAAGCGCATATCGAAGCGTCGCGCCCGAAGATGCTTAAGTAGTTCCTTTCTTTTGCGCGCACGGAAGGCGAAGAAGCTAAAATGCCGAATTCTGTGGAATTTTTTTTAAGCAATTCAATTGATTTTTGGTAGCAAAGAAGCGTATCGTTTGTCATAAATTATATAGTTAGGAATACTAGATTAATTAAAGTATAGCAAAAAAACAATGACAAAACAAAAAAGATGTTCGGGTGGGAACATCTTTTGTAGTATTTTATTTTTCTCCGATCCATTTTAGAATTTTATCTATCTGGGCGTAATCCGGCAATTGATCCGTTTCTATAGTTATATGAGGGATTATGGTATTTTCAAGCTCTTTTTGATATTCTCGCTGTTGTCCTATATACCATTTAGGGTCATGCAATATTCTTTCGTAGTGAGGATAAAGATTAAGCCGGTCTTTTATGCGCCGTTTTAAAAGTTCTTCGTCTTCCGGAAAAGTGACTAAAATTATTTTAAATCCCAGCTCGCGCAAGACCTGCTCTTCTTCAAAGTAATCGATTTCTGTTTTGCGGTGCAAACGGTTATAAACGATATCTGATAAATGCAGTTTTTCCACTAAAATATTCCTGCTTCGCAATACTTTAAAAATATTGATATAATGGTTTATTACCGGCAGGCCTTGTTCGCTTCCATAAACGCCGACATCGCAGTTAAACCAATGGCAGCCGTTTAAGAGCAGACCGTTTTGATTGTATTTTGGTTCGAGGTAGTCGTAAACTTGCCCCATCAGCCAGCTTTTTCCGGCAAGCTCGGGACCTTCGAAAATTATTTTGTGCATATTTGAAAAATTAAAAATAAAATTTTCCGGAATGACAAAAGAGTATTTGCGCGTATGGTGGATTATTTTATTATTTTTTTAATACTGCGGAGATTTTTTGAATCGATACAGAAATAATCCGCGTAACTTTGGAGCAAGCCTTTTCCGCCTTCAAAACGGTGGAAATCCGAACCTCCCGTTTCGATGAAATCGAATCGCCTGGCAAGTTGCTGTATATACATTATAGCACCGATCGAATGATGGGGTGAGAGCGTTTCGATGCCGTCAAAGCCGATAGTTTTCAGTTTTTCCAAAAACGACTCTTTGATGTGTCCGTATTTTCCGGGATGATTCAAAATGAGTTGGCCTCCGATTTTTTCCCTGACTTTAAGTATTCTGTCTATGCGGATGTAGCTTTCTTTTAAAACTCCATATTCGCGGTTTTGGAATATTTCATTGATAACATCGTGTTCGCGGGGTTCTTTTGATTTGATTTGCCTGTAGATTATGGCGCGATCTTTCGGGTTTTTCAAAATGTCGTCAACCAAGTGGTTTATCGGGACGTAGTGGTTGTAGCGGTCTATGGTGTTATCGACATTCAGATGGAGGCCGAGCTTGGTTTTTATTTTATTAAGAATGGTTCGCGCTCTTCGCCTGCGCCTGATTTGCGATTCGACTAAAAGGGAGTGAAGGTCCGGGTCGTTGTGGTTGAAATTAAACCAAAGAAGGTTGAATTTTTCACCATTCAGCTTGGCGTAAAGTTCCAGTCCGATTATAGGTTTGATTTTGTTTTTATGGCAGGCCATCTGGAATTCGTTTACGCCGCTGATCGTGTTGTGGTCGGTAAGAGCGGCGACTTTGATACCTTGCTTGGCGATAAATTTTACCAGTTCGCTAGGTGCCAGATAACCATCGGAATATGTTGAATGAAGTTGAAGATCGATCCGCATAACGCATGACTCGCAACGCATAGCTCATAGCTCATAACATTTTTCATGAAGTGAGCCGGGAATTATATGTTACATAATTAAATACTGTTTGACTTTATTAATTAACGCTTCCGCTCTGTCCGGTTCTTTCGAGTGCCTCAGCAGGAAGAATGAAGCCGTCCTGATT
>Ga0172380_10008120_pt1 | contig 11607 bp, 11 predicted proteins | sample Leawe162metaG_FD_119747 | JGI IMG/M metagenome (GOLD analysis project Ga0172380, IMG submission 119747) | Leachate microbial communities from a municipal landfill in Southern Ontario, Canada - Leachate well 162 metaG | ecosystem: Engineered > Solid waste > Landfill > Unclassified | place... | reverse complement strand
CCCGACCCCGGCATCCCGTACTCCGGGAACCAGCCCACGGCATACTGGCCGTCGTCCGGCGCCTCCATCTCGTTGTTCACCACACCGACCACCTCGATGTAGTGGTTCACCCCGAGCGCCGGGGCGCTGAGACGCGCGATCCCGCGGGTGGACGCCGGCTCAGCCACGGGGTTGGGCGGCGGCGCGGAGAAGCTCCCCGCGTTGTCGCTGCCGGGGGCGAAGCCGACCGGCGACGGGGTCACGGAGGCGGCGGGCGCCGGCGAGGCCGCGGGGGTGCCGACGGTGCTCGGGTCGACCGTCCGGATCGTCAGCCCCTGCGAGGAGGTGGCGGCGGCCCCACCGCCCGAGCAGGCCACGACGGTCGCGCCGAGCAGTGCTGCCGCCCACAAAGAGATTCGTTGAGTCACGTGTGCACCTGCGCCGAACGCCTGCCTCGACTGTTCCCCAAGAGGATACGGGTGAGAGCCTGCGCAATCCACGGGCCCGGCGGTGTGCCCCGCTGGAAGCAGGCAGTACCGCCACACTGTTATGTCATCTTGTAATGTGTCCCGCGCGACCCGCGCGCCGATTGTGGACGGCCAGAGGATAAGGCGGCCCGCCGGGCGATTTCGCTGCCGCCGGAAAGCCATAGAATCCACAGCGATGCCTGCCGAGATCCACCCCGACTTCGCCGGCCGCCCCACCCGGGGCGGCGCCGCCGTGCCTGTGCCGCCCGGGGCGCTCGGGCGCGACCTCCTCCGGGCCTTCGAGGCTTACTTCGCCGCCGAGCAGGCGAACCTGGAGAGCCTCGGACGGGCGTCGGAACGCGAGCCGGAGTTCGGCGGATTCTACCGGGACATGCTGACCGAGCAGCGGCGCAGCCTCTCGGCGCTCGCCTTCCAGATCGCCTCCATGCTCCCCGACCACCCGGCGTCGCGCTCGCATGCGATCGCCTCCATCGTCACGCAGAACCGCGCGCAACGCGCGAGGGCGCTCGCCGCCTCGATGGGCGCGCGGCCACGCACGAGCGGCCTGCTGGTCGCGGGTGCCGCAGCAGGGATCGCGGCCTTCGCGCTGCTCGGGCTGCGCGGGCCGGAGATCACGGCCACGTCCCCGATCGCGCCGAGGGTCGCCGTCGCCGCACCGATCGTCTTCACCTCGACGCCCACGCCCGCGCCCGTGCCGCAGCCGGGCGTCCTGGAGGGCTCGCGTGTAGTCGCGATCTACGGGCACCCGTACGAGCCGATCACCGGCATTCTGGGCAAGTACGCGCCGGATCAGGCCGCGCGCGAGGTGCTCCGCCTGGCGCGCGAGGCGGAGGCGGCCGACGGCCGCCCCACCGTGGGCGCGCTCCACCTCACGGTCAACGTCGCGCAGGCGCAGCAGACGGTGGACGGCACGTACCTGGAACGCCTCGGCGACCGCGGGCTGGAGCCGTGGGTGGAGGCCGCGCGCGCAAACGGGCTGCTGCTGATCCTGGACACGCAGATCGGCTGGTCCGACGCGCTCACTGAGACGAAGCTGCTGGAGCCGCTGCTGCGGCTGCCCTTCGTCCACCTCGCCCTCGACCCGGAGTTCGCGACGAAGAGCCAGCACCTGGCCCCCGGCAAGACCATCGGCACGCTGGACGCGGCATCGGTGAACGAGGTGCAGGAGTACCTGGGCGGCATCGTCCGGCGCGACGGCTTGCCGCGAAAGATGCTGATCGTGCACCAGTTCCGCGGGGACATGATCACGAACGCGGACCGCTTCGCGAGCGATCCCGACATCGAGATCGTCGTCGATATGGACGGCTTCGGGTCGCCGGGCGTGAAGCTCGACGCCTACGACCAGTTCGCGCTGGCGCCGTACTCGGAGCGCGCGGCCATCAAGCTCTTCTTCGAGTGGGACACGCCGATGATGACGCCCCACGAGCTCGCGGCGCTTCCGAAGCCGCCGGCGATCGTGATTTACCAGTAGCCTTGATCGCACCGCAAGGCACGATCCAACAGCGCGCGGGGACCGGCAGCGCGCACCCGGGGAGGACGACGTGACGGCGAGGCAGGCGCTCATAGCTGCGATGCTCCTGTCGTCGCTCCTCGTGGCGTGCGGCGCACGCGCGGACACGCCCGCCACGGGCTCGACGGGCGCGGCCCCGGCGGGGACCGGCGGGCCGGTGGTCGCGCACCTGACGGAGTGGCTCGTCGTCGCCACGCCGTCCGCCGCGAAGCCGGGGACCATCGCGTTCCGCGTGCGGAACGAGGGTGCGCTGCCGCATGACTTCGTCGTAATCCGGAGCGACCTCGCCGCGAACCGCCTGCCGACAGCCGGCGGGATCGTGGACGAGCAGCAGGTGACAGTCGTGAAGAAGGGCCGCCCCCTGACGCCCGGCGACAGCGAGGAGATCTCGGTGGACCTGCCGAAGGGCAGGTACGTCCTGATCTGCAACGTCATCGGCCACTACAACTCGGGCCAGTTCGCAGCATTCAGCGTCGAGTAATCTGAGCTCCGGACCACCGGATAGCAGGGATGCACCAATGACCGACAGGGGACTGCCCACGCGGACGCTGGGCCGCACGGGCCTTGAGGTGACACGACTGGGCTACGGCGCGATGTCGCTGGACAACGGCCGGCTCACGCCGGTCACCCCCGAGCAGGCCGAGGCCACGCTGCTGGCGGTGCTGGACTCCGGCATCAACTTCATCGACACCTCGCCCGACTACGGGGAGAGCGAGGAGTGCATCGGCCGGTACATCTCGCACCGCCGGAACGAGTTCTACATCGCCTCCAAGTGCGGGTGCCCGGTGGATGTCCCGGCCGGCACCACCGGCCACGTCTACACGCGGCAGAACATCATCGCGGGCGTGGAGCAGAGCCTCCGGCGGATGCGCACCGACTACCTCGACCTCGTGCAGTTCCACGGCAGCCCCTCGCGAGAGGTGCTGGAGGAGAGCGGGGCGATCGAGACGCTCCACGACCTGCAGCGGCAGGGCAAGGTGCGCTTCATCGGCGTCTCGGGCGTGCTCCCGGACCTCCCGGATCACATCGCGATGGGCGTGTTCGACGAGTTCCAGATCCCCTACTCGGCGCTTCAGCGCGAGCACGAGGAGCTGATCACGCAGGCGCGCCGCGCCGGAGCGGGCACCGTGATCCGCGGCGGCGCGGTGCGGGGCGCCCCCGCGCAGGACAAGGCGTGGAGCGTCCGCCGCCTGCCCGAGGTGGCCGAGGAGCGCCCGCGCGCGATCTGGGAGCGGGCTCGCCTGGACGACTTGCTGGACGGGGCCCCCGCAATGGAGTTCACGCTCCGCTTCACCTTCTCGCACCCCCACCTGGACACCACCATCGTCGGAACCGCGAACCCTGCCCACCTGCGGGCAAACCTCGACGCGCTCGCGAAGGGGCCGCTGCCGCCGGACGTGTACACGGAGGCCGTGCGTCGGCTGGACGAGGCCGCGAAGGACTAGCCCCTCCCGAGGCAGCACGGGCGCACGGCCGTGCTGCCTCGCGCGCCGGTCGCTCACCGGTCTGGCGCGAACTCCGCTCACCCGGTACCTTCGATGGGCACCCTCACGTTTACGGTAACTGCCGACTGGACCGCTCGTGGCCTCGATCCGCACCTTCGACTCCCTGCGCATTCGGGACTACCGCCTGCTCTGGCTGGGCCAGGTGTCCACGAGCATGGGCCAGTGGATGGACCAGTTCACGCGCGCGTGGCTCATCTACGAGATCACCGGCTCGCCGTTCCAGCTGGGCGCGGTCACGGCCGCCCGAGGGCTCCCGCTGCTGCTCTTCGGCATCCTCGCCGGGGCGTTTGCCGACCGATCCGGCCGGAAGATGCAGCTCATCGTCGCGCAGGTGACCAACGGCGGGCTCAACTTCATCCTCGCGGTGCTCGTGATCACCGGGCACGTCCAGGAGTGGCACGTGTACGTCACGGCGTTCCTCGCGGGGAGCGTGCAGGCGTTCCAGCAGCCCGCGCGGCAGACGCTGATCAGCGATCTTGTCCCGGAGAACAGGCTGCTCAACGCGCTGGCCCTGAACTCCGCCGCGCTGAACAGTTCGAGGACCATCGGCCCGGCGGTCGCGGGCCTCGTGATCGCCGGGGTGGGCACCGGCGGGTCGTACATGCTGCAGGCGATCATGTACCTCTTCGCCACGCTGTGGACCTTCCAGATCGTCATCCCCGCCCGCGTCGGGGCGCGCGACGAGGACGGGCAGCTTCGCGAGCGCCTCCCCTTCGTGCGCAGCGTCGCGGAGGGACTGGCGTTCGCCGCGAGGGAGCCAAACATCCGCGCGCAGCTGCTGCTCGGGCTGGGCCCGCTGACGTTCGCGATGTCCTACACGGCGTTGATGCCGCTGATCGCTATCAACGTGCTGCACGGGAGCGCCACGCTCGGCGGCACCCTGCTGTCATCGATCGGCATCGGGTCGCTGATCGGCGCACTCGTCGTCGCGTCGATGCAACGGCGCACGGGCTACGGGCTGTCGGTGGTGCTCGGCGCCATCGCCTTCGCGGTCAGCCTCTTCGCCTTCGCCTCGTCGAACGTCGTGTGGCTGAGCCTGGCGCTCGGCACCGTGCTCGGGCTCTTCAACGTGACGTACACCACGCAGAACCAGTCGCTGCTGCAGATCATGACCCCCCGGCCGCTGCGAGGCCGGGTGATGAGCATCTACCTGCTCAATCGCGGGCTGGCGCCCGTGGGAGCGCTCGTCGCGGGGTTCCTTGCGGAGCACTTCGGCGGGCAGGACGCCATGCGCGGGCTCTCGATCATCGCGCTCGTGATCGTGGCTGTGGTCGTCGCCACCCACACGCACATCCTGCGCCTGGAGGTGCCGCTGGGCGATCGGCACGAGGACCGGGGGGCAGAGCGGGGCGCGCCCGGCGGGCGGGTCGGGCTGACGGAACGCGCCGGGCGCGATCCCACCACGGTCGCCGACGAGGACCTGGCCAGCCTCGAACGCCGGGCCCGAGCGTAAGGCGGACACGCGCCCGGCACGCTTACCATTCACACCACGACCTATTCACACGACGACACATTGGACGCGGGCCCTCGCCCGCGTGGGATTGGGGATCGCTTGTTCCGCCTGAGGCGCCTTCCGTTCTACCACGGCTGGGTGATGGTGGGCACCGCGCTCGCGATCAACGCCGTCTCCTCGACGCTCAACCCTGTGGTCTTCTCCTTCATGATCGGCCCGATGTCCGAGGAGCTCGGCGTGCCGAAGAGCGCGCTGGCGTGGTCCTTCACGCTGCGCCTCTTCGCGGGCGGGCTCGTTGGGCCGCTGCTCGGCGTGCTGCTGGACCGGCACGGGGCCCGGTGGATGGGTGTCGTGAGCGGCACGCTCGTCGGGAGCATGCTGATCGCCCTGGCGTTCGTGCACGACCTCTGGCTGATGTACCTCGTCTTCGCGATCTCGGGGCTGGCGGGGCTCGGCGGCCCCGCCGGGCAGCTGCTGACGCAGGTCCCGCTGGCGAGGTGGTTCGTGGTGAAGCGCGGACGCGCGCTGGCGATCGCCACCATGGGCATGGCCGGCGGCACGGTGGGGGCCGTGCCCCTCACCGGGTGGCTGCTGGGCCAGCTCGGCTGGCGCGGGACGACCTTCGTCTTCGGGGTGGTAGTGGCGGCGGTGGTGATCCCCGTCAGCGCGCTGCTGGTCCGCCGCTCGCCCGAGGACCTGGGCCTGCACCCGGACGGCGCGCCGAGCGCCGCCGCCAGCGCCAGACCCGACGCCCACGCACGCCACGCGCAGCTCGCGACGGCACACGACTGGACCGTGCGCGAGGCGATGCGCACGCGGGCGATGTGGCAGATCCTCGGGGCGCTGGTGCTCGCGGGCACTGTGCTCACGGGGACGCTGGTCTACCGCGTCGCGTACTTCACCAGCCTCGGGATCTCGCCGGAATTCGTGGCATTCGGGACCACGCTGGACCCGTTCTCGGTGGTGTTCTCGTCGTTCGCCTTCGGCATGATCGCGGACCGCGTCCCGGTGCGGTACCTGGGCGCGATCGGCCTGGCCGGGCTCGCCGCGTCCACGCTGCCGATGATCCTCTCGCACGGCGAGCCGTTCACGGTGGCGCTGCACGGCGTGACCTGGGGCGTCGCGGCGGGCGGCTACATCGCCCTGAACAATCTCGTCTGGCCCAACTACTTCGGGCGCCTGCACCTCGGGGCGATCCGTGGCGTGGTGCTCCCCGCCTCGATCGCCGCGTCCGGGCTCGGCGCGCCGCTCTTCGGCTACCTGCTCGACTCCGGCATGGCGCCCGCGCGCGTCTGGTTGATCTCCGCGATCGCATTCGCGCTGGCCGCGGTCGCCGTGCTGTTCGCGCGGCCGCCCCGCTACCCGGGCCCCGCCGCGGGCAGCGCGCGCGAGCACGCGGCCGACGCGGCGGCGGAGCTGGCCGCCGGGCCCGTGCGATGACGCAGCCCCGGCCCGGCGCGAGCGGCGAGCCGGCCCGGCCGTCCGTCCCCGACTCGGTGCGCCGCGAGCTGGAGGCGTTCCCGGACGAGCTCGAGCGCCGGCACGACCACATCGGCACGCTGTACGCGTTTCGCTACCGGAACTACCGCCTGCTGTGGACGGGCGACGTCTTCACCGCAGCGGCGCAGTGGATCCAGCAGACCGTGATCGGCTGGCTGGTGTACGACCTCACGGGGTCGGGGAGCATCCTCGGCGCCGTCAACATGATGCGGAGCGTGCCGATCCTGCTGCTCTCCCCCGCCGCGGGCACGGCCACGGATCGCATGAGCCGCAACCGCATCATCGCCGTGAGCCAGGTCACGATGTTCGTCCTGACGCTCCTCGTGGGGTTCGATATCCTCGCCGGCACGCTGCAGGTGTGGCACCTCTTCGTGTTCACGTTGCTGGTCTCGTCGGCGAACACGTTCAACATGCCTGCTCGCCAGACCTTCGTCTTCGACCTCGTGCCGAGGCGGGTGATCCCGAACGCGGTCGCGCTCTCCTGGCTCGCGTTCAGCCTGGCGCGCTCCATCGGACCGGCGATCGGCGGAGCGCTGATCGTGTTGTTCGGCCCGGCGAACAACTTCTTCCTGCAAAGCGCCGCCTACCTGAGCGTGATGACCACCGTGCTGATGATCCGCGGGCAGAAGGCGCCCGAGGAGCGGCCGCGCAAGTCCTTCTTCGACAGCATGAAGGAGGGATACGGCTTCGCCCTGAGCGACCCGCAGGCGCGCATCTCCCTGGTCATCAGCCTGATCTCGCCGATGTTCCTGATCCCCCTGCACGCCGCACTGCTCCCGATCTTCGCCGCGCGGGTCTTCCACTCCGACGCGGGTGGCCTGGGCATCCTCGTCGGATCGATCGGGTTCGGCGGGCTGTTCGGCGGTGCGCTCACCGCGTCGCTCAACCGCGTGGAGCGGCGAGGGCTGCTCCAGTTGGTGGCGCTGCTGGTGATGGCGGGCGGCGAGCTGGTGTTCTGCGTGGTCGCCGCGATCACCGGCGACCTCTGGCTCGCCGCACCGTTCCTCGTCCTCGCGGGTGCCGCCGAGTCGCTCTACACCACGACGAACACGACGATCCTCCAGCTGGTCGCGCCGGAGCACCTCCGCGGGAGCATGGCGGCGGTCCTGCAGCTCTCGTTCCTGGTCATGCCGCTGGGCGGACTGCTGGCGGGGACGGCCGCGGACTACGCCGGGGCGCCGAGGGTGGGCGTGGCGCTCACGACCACCGCGTTCTGCTGCGGACTCGCTATCCTGCTGCTCTCGCCGCGCATGCGGCAGCTGCGACTCAGCCACCTCACGCGCGAGCCCGGCCACCCCGGATAGCACGCGCACTGCGAAGGAGCCACGGGATGCGCGTTGCCGTGCTGGACGACTACCAGGACGTGGCCCTTGCCTCGGCGGACTGGTCCGTGCTCCCCGCGGGCACCGAGGTGGTGGCGTTCCGCGATCACCTCGCGGACGAGACGGCGGTCGCCGAGCGGCTGCGCGACTTCGAGGTGATCGTCGGGATGCGCGAGCGCACGCCCTTCCCGCGCTCGCTCCTCGAGCGCCTCCCGAACCTGCGGCTGCTGGTCACCACCGGTGGTGGCAACGCCTCGTTCGACATCGCCGCCGCGCACGAGCGGGGCGTGGTGGTGTGCGGCACGGGAGGCGTCGGCACGCCGACCGCGGAGCTGACGTGGGGACTCCTGCTGTCGCTCGCGCGCAGCATCCCGGCCGAGGACCGCGCGGTGCGCGAGGGGCGCTGGCAGACCTCGATCGGCGCGGGGATGGCCGGGCGAACGCTCGGCATCGTGGGCCTTGGGAACCTCGGCACGCAGGTGGCGAACGCCGGGTGCGCGTGATCCAGCCCCGCGCCTGACACGCGCCGGACCGCACCCCCGGATCACGCAGGGGCGCCCGCGGGCGCCCCTGGATGTCCACGCAGAGCCGGCCTCCGCGCTGGCCGAGCCCGGCGCTACCGCAGCTGCTGGCCGCCGTCGACGACTGCCGCGCCGGCCTTCGCGATCTGCTCGTCCTCCTCCGCAGTGGCGCCGGAGACGCCCACCGCGCCCACCACCTCGCCGTCGCGGCGAAGTACCACGGCGCCCTGCACCGGCGCGAAGCGCCCCGCGAGGCGCTGCGACACGAGCGCGACCATCGCCGGGTTGTTCTCCGCCATCGTGCGGTTGAGCACGGAGTCGCGCCCGGTGAAGGCACTCCCGGCGGCCTTGGCGTCGGCGACCATGGTCGTCATCGGCGTGGCGCCGTCCATGCGCTCGAGCACCATCGGCGCACCGGCGGCGTCGACAACGGTGATGGTGACGGCCTTCTGCATCTTCGTCGCCTCGGCGCGGGCGGCGTCCAGGATGCGTCGCGCGTCTTCGTTCTTCATCGGGGTTCCTTCCACGGAGCGTCAGTGGTCATCGAGCGGCGGACAGCGTACCTCCTCGCCGGGCGCGCCGTCGCGCGCCGGGGCCGCGGAGCAGCGGGCTACCCGTCGCCCGTGCCGCGCTGCAGCGCGGGCAGGCCGAAGGGGCGCGCCAGGGCGGGGTACGAGACGCCGAAGATCGCGGCGCCGGCCAGCGCCCCGGCCAGCGCGGCCAGCGCGTACACCTTGCCCTCGCCGATGTTCACCAGGATCGGCCCCGGGCACATCCCGGTGATCGACCACCCGATGCCGAAGAGCACTCCGCCGTAGATGTTCCCCCGGTGCAGCGGCTTCAGCTCGATGGCGATGGGCCTGCCGGTGATGGTGTGGCCGTATCGCTTCAGCAGGTACAGCCCCGGCGCGGTGATCACCACGGCCGAGCCAATGATCCCGTACAGCTGGAAGTTGGTGAGCAGGAACATGCCCTGGATGAAGTTGTAGTCCGCGGCCCCGGAGCGGCTCAGGATGAGCCCGAACAGCGTGCCAAGGACGACGTAGATGAGCAGCATCGAGCCCCCCTAGGCCGCGAAAATCACGCGGTAGACAAGGTTGGTGGTCACCAGCCCGGCGGCCATGAAGCTCACCGTGCTGATCAGGCTCGGCACCTCCAGGTTCGACAGGCCGAAGATGCCGTGCCCACTGGTGCACCCGCCCGCGAGACGCGTCCCGAAGCCGATGAACGCGCCGCCGACGAACATCCACACGATCTTTCCCGGTGGCCCCCAGCCGATCACCTGGTCGAACATCCCCAGGTCCCACGTCGGCGCCCACCCGCCACCGATCAGCGCCGAGACGACGCCCCCGAGCACGAGCCCGCCGAGGAACGGCAGCCGCCAGCCTCGACCGGACAGGACGGCGGAGCGGCGGAAGTACGGCGCCTCCAGGACCAGCGAGCAGACGTCCTCCAGCCCGGTGGAGATGCCAAGCCGCCGGTTGGTCACGAACAGGAGCAGCAGCGTAATTACGGCGATGCCAGCTCCCGCAACCGCCCAGTGGATCGCGGTCGCCTGGTGCAGGATCAGCGGTGTCATCAGGGTTCCTCCCTCTGCGAGCAACCGGACAGAGGCGTCAGAATAGCCCTACCAGGCCCTCGTATCACCTGACGATACGCTGCCGGTGCCAGGCGCTCGTCAACTTCCTGACGGACGTGCCGAAGATCCGCGTGGGCGGATGAGCGATGGAGGGACACTGTGGCCGTACCCCGGATCGCACCCACGCACGTCGAGCGGCCGTTCGATGTCGCGGAGCTCTTCTTCTCCACCACCGACCGCAAGGGTGTGATCGTCAGCGGGAACGATGTCTTCGCCCGGGTCAGCGGATGGTCGGAGCCCGAGCTGACGGGAGAGCCGCACAACATCATCCGGCACCCCGACATGCCGCGAGCGGTGTTCAGGCTCCTCTGGGAGTACCTGGAGTCCGGCCGCCCGATCGCCGCGTACGTGAAGAACATGGCAAAGGACGGCGCGTTCTACTGGGTGCTGGCGACGGTGGCTCCGCTGGCTGAGGGGTACCTGTCCATCCGCCTGAAGCCCACCAGCGAGCTCCTGCCGGCGGTGGAGGCCCTGTACGCCGAGCTCGTCGGCATCGAGCACGAGATCGAGCGCGGCGGTGGTAAGCCCGCCGAGGCGATGGCCGCCTCCGGCGAGCGCCTCGGGGAGCGCCTGGCACAGCTCGGCTTCGCCAAGTACGACGACTTCATGCACGTCGCGGTCGCGACGGAGATGCGCGCCCGCCGGGCGGCGATGGGCGTGCGAGCGTCGAGCGGCGCCGTGCACACGGTCGCCCGGCAGGTGGACGTCCGCGAGGCCGCGGCCGCCCTCAGCCGCTACCGCTACCGCCAGTTCGAGATCCTGGAGCAGTACGAGCACCTGCACGAGGTCTTCCGCGGCAAGACCGACTCCGTGCTGCAGCTGGCGGACAACGTCCGGCTCTTCTCGCTGAACTCGCAGATCGGCGCGGCGCGCCTCGGCGACGCGGGGGCGGCGCTCGGCGTGATCGCGGACATCATGCGCATGCGATCGGACGCCACGGCCAACCTGGTGCGCGACATGAGCAACGGCATCGCCGGCATCGTGGACGAGCTGGGCGCGCTGTCGTTCAACCTCTCGATCGCGACCCTCCAGAGCGACATGACCGCCCAGTTCATCCAGGAACTCGGCACGCATGAGGCCGGCACGGGGCACGCCCTGCTGACGGCGAACATCGACGCGCTGTCGGAGGGACTGCGGAACGGCGTTGGGCCATCGCTCGCCAGCCTGGGCGCGCTCGCCAGGCACCTCGACGGGATCATCGCGACGCTGGAGCTGCTGCGCTCGGAGCTGCGTCAGCTGGACGCGCTGCAGGTCGCCGGGCGCGTGGAGAGCGCGCGGCTCGCCGAGGCGGGCGCCTTCCGCGTGCTGTTCGAGGAGATCCGCGCGCAGATCACCAGCGCGCGCGAGGAGATGGAGGGCCTGCACTTGGTGGAGGCCATCCGCGACGCGACACTGGACGCGACCGCCGACGTGGGCATCACGCACGCGCTGGACCGACTGGACGCCTGGGCCTCCAGCGTCACCGGGACGGGCAGCCCCGCCGCGAGCGCTGCCTGATGGGACTCCGCACGCGATCCGGTCGTCCGCCCTCGCACTGATCCCCGAAGTCCGCCCCGCCTCGCGGCCCAGCCTCGCAGCCCAGCCTCGCAGCCTAGCCTCGCAGCCTAGCCTCGCAGCCTAGCCTCGCAGCCTAGCCTCGCACGATCGTGATCAGCGCCGTCAGCGTCAGCATCGACAGCAACGTCGAGGT
>Ga0172380_10008119_pt1 | contig 11608 bp, 20 predicted proteins | sample Leawe162metaG_FD_119747 | JGI IMG/M metagenome (GOLD analysis project Ga0172380, IMG submission 119747) | Leachate microbial communities from a municipal landfill in Southern Ontario, Canada - Leachate well 162 metaG | ecosystem: Engineered > Solid waste > Landfill > Unclassified | place... | reverse complement strand
TCTCGGCTGCGTCTTTCGTTTTCGTGGTTTCTTTGCCATCACCAGTCCCATCGGCCGATGCGCACACATCACTTGAGCCACGGATTACAGTTGACACCTGACGCTCTCGGTGGTACTGCGTGGGCGCAGAGAAATCTCAAATGTGCTACCTACTCGCCTATCCGGCATACGCCGGACCCTGGCTCGTAGGACTGACGGCGGAATACAGGACATATCTTATACAGATTATCCTGTGCAATTTTCCTCAAAAGATTTCTCGCTCGTAACCCCTGTATGTATACATGTTTACGATTCGCAGCAAAATAATCCTGGAGAAACCCCTTGACAAATCCGATATACATGTTAACATGTAAGCAGCGTGATAGATGAGTCAAAAATGTCACACGGGTTGAAAGGGTTAGAAAATGGCAACCAAACGCTATCCAATGACAAAAGCGGAGTGCGAACAACGGATCAGCAAAGCCGAAGAGCATTGGGGTCCCAATAGGGCCACCCCTGGTCAGCTCGGCTATCGCAACGGAGCTGCGCGTGAGTGTGACGGACTGGTGGCATTTTCGTTTGTCGCCTCCCCGAGATCTGTTGACGCCTACCGCGAGATACCCTATTGCTAAGGCCCTGTCCCTGGTCGGGCGCGGACCGTGTGCCGCGCCCATCCAGCGATGCATAACCATTTCCCACCCGCGATGGGCGGTGACAGGAGAACTGACAATGGCAAAGACAATGAAAACGTATATTATCTACATGCCTGCTGGCGGATACGGGAGCCCCCCATACATTGACCACTGTCTGGGTGTCGCCACAGACAAAGAGCCCTCCGCCGACGGCAGAATTACAATGACCGCCGAGGAATACGACGCAGGTACTCGCGTGGGTTTGCGGGCGCATCGTTGCGATGCTGTGTATGCTGTCGAAACACACGGCAACACGGTGATTTTGACGCCCAAGTAGCCTTATGTCGCGCCCTCACGGGCGCATACCAGCCGCCGAATGCTCACCGGCTTCAGAACCGGCGGCGGCTATGATCCGAAACCGAAACCCTTATCAGGAGTCAGACAATGGCAAAGACACTGACACTAGGCAAACGATACAACACTGGCGCGCTAACCTGTATTGGTTGGACTGGCGGGGATGGCTCTGGTCACGACGGGTATGATTGCTGGGCGTATTTCGCCGACGGCGTGTATTTGGGCCCCGACGAATACGGCATCGAGCCCCTTTTTGATTTTGTAACATCCGAGCAGGTTGGAGACCAGAATGAGCACTGAACGCACAACCGCGAAGCCCCAACTCTACCGAGTCCCTCGCGACCTCCACGCCCGCGCCGCCGCCGAGGCCAAGCGGCAATGCAAATCCACCGGCCAGCCGGTCACGTGGCAGGACGTGATCCGCCGCGCGCTGGAGACCTATCTGCCCGAGAAGTGAGTTTGGCCCCAGAACTCACTGAGGGCCCGTAGGGGCTCGATCACCCACCCTACCCCTACGGATGTTCAGAATTGGGCCGTTCAAGCCGCTTGGGCCACGCCAGGGCCCTCCGTTGCCTATGCTGGCGTCTCCGTCAATCACCTCACATCCCCTTCCGATGCCTACGTGCCCGGCGATTGCCAATCCTCTGCGCCGTCACCGCTTCCTCCTCGTCCACGATGCCACACATGCGCCGAAAAGCGATCACCATGCACTCGTAGCTCCTGCGCATGGTCTCACACGTCAGACGCGGGTTGACATCGAGCTGGCCGGCGATGAACATGAATTTGGCGATGGAGCGCACGTTGACGCCGTGCCTCCTCTGGATCAAGTCGAGCACCTTCTGCATCGCCCTGTCGCGGTCCTCGATGCGTGCGATCTGCTGTGGGCTGAGGCCGTAGTCGCCCAGGCTCTGGTAGTAGGTGCTGACCACATAGGCCCGTTTCGATGGCTTTTGCTGTCGTTGGCGAGTCATGGTGTCAGCCCTCCTCTCCCGGCTCCCGTTCGGCTGTGGCTATCCGCTCGGGCTCCGCAGGCATTGGCCTGACCACGGCGGCATCAGCTGCGTGCGTGAGTAAGTCCCCGTACATATCGCGCGCCTTGCGGGCAGCCTGCGGGTCTCTCTCGTGCATCTTCGGCAATGGCTTGGGCGTGCGGATTTCGAGGCGCCATTCTCCGCGGTAGGTGTTGCGCCAATTTCGCAGGGTCTGCTGTAGGGCGTCGATCAGGAGGTCCATCGTCCAGGGCACCTCCCGACTCGTTCCGTCCACGTATAACCTGTGGGTGGGAAAGTGCAGGTGTGATTGCACTGGTGATTGGCCGCTCCTGATGATCCATGCCTCGAATTCAGAATGTTCGCCGTACGCGAACCGAAAACGAGTACACGCCTGACCTGTGTTCGATTCAACTTTGAGTTTGCTCACGTTCGCACCTCCGCCGGCTGAAGGGCCTCTTCGTACCGTGCTTGGTTGCAGAATGTCTGGAAGTGCGGCCAGAAGCCTGGGGAGTACGCCTGGCGGTCGATGAGAGTCTGGACGCAGCACTTGAGCCCGTTGTCGTCGAGTAGTTCCCGCCAGTCCTTGTGGTGCTTGCAGAAGTTCTGGAACTCGACTCGGAATCCACGCTTCTTTCCTGGGTACAGCTTTCGGGCGAGTTCTAAGTTTTGCTCTTCAAGGGTCACAGGTTCATCATGCGTGTCGCCCCCCTGTTGGGGGGCTATAGGGGGATGAACTGATCTGGACTGATCTGATTTGGGATTTCGCGGGATTCCGGGAATTTCCGGGGATTCCCGGGGATTCCGGGAATCAACATCGTCTACCTCGATCCAACCTATTGTCAGTAATACACTTATAGCAAATTCAATGTCGCGTTTATCGAGGCCAAGAATGAAAGATAATGGACATTCTGTGTCGTCTTGGATAATCCCCCTATATTGTAGGGGTGTATCGCCTGCGACCTCCAACAGCTTCGCGAAGATGCCGAACACGGCCGGGGCACGTCGTTTGCCGGCGACCTGAATGAGTCTGCGCCACCCGGTGCCCTGGCTCTTACCGTGGACCTTGTGGCGGATATAGGTCAAGGGTCCAGCCCGCTTGGCGTCACCCGGCGTCCAGATTCCGCCGTGGTCATCCACCTCGTACCGCTTGTCCCACTCCACAATTCTGTACTTCGCCATCCTTGCCCCTTCTATGTCCCAATCCCTTGCCTACCCATCGGGAATACGCGAATCAGTCTGGTCTGCACGCTACCTCTCCTTACCGGCAGGATCCTCCGGTTTTTGCTCCGGCTGGCCGAGCAGGGCCTTGTCAAAGGCGATGGCATCACAGAGTTTGTGCAATGCCATACCGCTCGAACGTGGATCGGTCTCCGGGTTCAGAAGGTCTTCCGCATACTCTGCCGCCGCCCGGTACTTGGCGAGGACGGCCTCCAACTCCGCAACCTTGCTCTGCCACTTCTCGATGATGGCGCCGGAGCCCGGCGCGTCGGGGGCGTAGAACTCCGATTCTGTGTCAGTGAGCTGGTCCGCAATCAATAGGCGGTCGTGTTCCATTACCTTGCTGGCAAGTGCCACGTCAGCCTTAAGCCGCTCGATCTCGGTGGCCTGGGCGGCACCACCGTACCCACCAGCCGCATAGCCTCCACCAACGCCTCTCTGTTAATCTGTATCTTCATCCTGAACTCCTTTCTCAATCCGTATCACGCTGTCAGTAGCTTGTACTCGTTGTATACTTCTGCTCAGGGGTGAATGAGAACACACTTGCAGCGGCTTTTGTGCTGCATAGGAGCGACTGACTTACTGCCACGGCTCAAGCCAGGGCAAACGGGGCACCCTTCGCCAGCGGCAGAGACGTTCTACAGCCTTGTGCGGCACATTCTTCTTCTTCGTCCACGCGCTAAGCACCCACTCTCGCCCTGACTCGGGTTCCGCGGGAAGCAAGTCAAACGACTCCGGTGACAGGTACAGGGCGTAGGGATTGTCTGTGCCGTCATCAAAGAGCAGCTCTACCGCCTCGACAAGGCCCCTCTCGGGCCAGGGCCCGCGTGACAAAACGACCTGCGGTGCGGCCCGCATATTCTCTATGGCCAGCCTCTGACTCTGGGGCACCAGCAGGCGGATCGCCCCAGCGTTGATAGAGCAGTAGAATTTCCCGGCCGCCGCGTACTCGCTCTCCCAGTAGTTCGTCGCAAGGATCAATGGCCCGTGATTGTGGATTTCCAGTATCATTCCGCAGCCTCCCATGCTTCCGAGAATTCCTCATTGGCGAACATTTCAGCAAGACCACTGATTTGCTTGAGTCGCAGGACCTCATCGGGCTCCATACCCAATTCGCGGCCGATCTTCTGGTCGGACCAGTTCCGCCTCGCCAGTTCCTGGACGATCTCGCTCATCGCGCCCACTTGGTGCTTTCCGCGTGCCCGGTTGTGGCGGATCGTGGCGGCAATGCGATCCTCCTTGCCCGTGCGGTCCTGATTGATGACGACGACGGGCAGGTGAGTCAAGCCCAGCTTGTCTTTGCCGATGATGTAGCGGTGGAAGCCATCGACCACCTCGTATCCATCCTCCGTCTGCCAGACCACAATCGGCTGCGTAAATCCATCCGCCTCGATGCTCAGTTGCAGCAGCCGCATCTCCGGCGGCGCGACCACGTTCGGATTATAGTCGTTGGCGTGCACTTGCTCGGCAGGAACCCACCGCACCTGTGACACCGGGTGCCTTTCCGTCCAACTCATATCAAGCCCCATCGGCTTCTCCTTTTCTTCATCAGCTTCACGTACTTTTCATAGGCTTGTGACTTGTGCTGCGAAAAACTCAGGCCCTTGCACCAGTAATCATTTCGCAGCAGGGCCTTGCAGATCCGCTTCCAACTCGGCTGATCCTTGGTCATCTCTCCATCGTCCGGGATGCCTGCCGAGTAGCCCCGATCCTGATACCAATGGAGGAACACGGCAATCTTGTCCTTGTAGTGTTCCTGTGTTCTGGCCGGCATACTGTCGAGCAAGAGCATTGCGAACGTCTGCCACGTATGGCCGGGCGGCTTGCTGATCTTCAGGTTGCCGAGAATGTCCCCGGACTCCTGGGCGTACATGGCTCCCTGATTTGCCCCGTTGACCCTCGCCACAATCCGGCTCCAGGTCTGCGGCTCGATGATGTGGAAAAGCCACAGCCCCTTGCGCTGGTCGTCACCGTAGGGCTGGCAGATCCGCATTTGGTGGATCGTCAGGCCCGCCTGATACATCCTGTCATAGAGCTTATTGTAGGGTTTGCCGCTCTTGCCTTGATAAATCCAGATGTCGCGCGTCCGCCAGTCGTAGATCGGGTAAATGTTGTAGAGAGCCTGTCCGACCCAGGTGGTCCACTTCTTGCCGTCCATCGACTTCTTTCGGCCAGCACAGATCGTCCGCCAGCGATTGAGGCTCTCGTCGGACCGGATGCCAACAAAGCACGCCGTCAGCTTGCCCCCACCGTACCAGTGACCGAACTCAGGGACGAATTCCTCGAACTCCATCCGCTGGCGGAAGAAGGGAAAGTAGGACTCATCCGTGATGGCGATATCTGGCGGCTGGCGGACCCACTCTGCCTTGGCGGCCGGGTCCCAGCACATCCACTGGGGCTGATACATGCTGACGGCATTGCGAAGATTGAGAGGCAGCGCCACCCAGTAGGGCTCAATGATGTCACGATAGAGGGCAAAGTATTCCTCAATGTGCGTGATCGTCAAGGCATATTGCCCCTCCAGGTCCACAAAGAGCGCGCCGAACTTGCGCCCCCGCCGCATGGCCTCTTCCGCCACTAAGTGCAGCATGACGGTACTGTCCTTGCCGCCGCTGAAGCTCACGTAGATGCGAGGGAAGTTGTCGAACACCCAGGCGATCCGCTGCCGTGAGGCCGTAAGTACGTCTATGCCGATGGGCTTTTTGGAGTCGCAAGCCATTCCAAGACCTCCTCTCGGCTGATTTCCTCAATGTCCCCAGCCTCAGTGACACGACAGAAATACTGCGCCGTGCGACCCCAGGTTGGTGTGTGCTGGACGTGATAGACCTGCCCTGACTCCAGGATAAAGTACAGCATCACGCCTCGCGTGCCTACCGAATTCGCGTTTGTGTAATCGACGCTCGCCTGTAGATATTCATAGTGCCAGCCGCGCCGGGAGCTTGCCCCTGTGATCCGTGCCACCCACCAGGGCCGTGACACTCCGTCGCCCGGCGCCGGCCGTTGAAAGCACCGCCGCATCTGTGATAGTGTGCGGGCTAACTCTGCCGGATTGGCCCGACCATTTGCGATAGCGCCCCGCAGACTCCTGGCCTGTTGGTAGGTTTCGTAGCCGATAGCCTCAATGCCGAGAGATGCTTTCATATGTGGACCTGGCTGTCCGCCAATCGCCCCAGATACCGCATGTGGGCTTGGCACCATGCGTGCGCGGACAGGTCAAGGATTTCTTCACCCTTGGATTCCCGGACAAGGACGCTCGCCCCTTCGTCGCGCACGTCCGTAAGGATAAACTCCTGCCCATCAATCAGGCCCGGAGCCCCGACGATCAGTGAGGCGATGCCCGCTATTTTCTCGGCCTGTTCCAGGAAGGACTTCGCCAGTTCGGTGATCTTCCTGGCCTCTTCGATCTGGCATTCGGCCTCTCTCTTCTGTTCATTGGCTTCTGTCGCTCGCTGTGCTACAGCCCGCGCGTCTGCTGCCGTATCGACACTGGCCTGCATCCGGGCCTTGAGCCAGTCGATCAGACCATTCCGTGCCCACTGACAAACAAGCCAGTTGTCGATGGCGTCCCGGTTGCCGTAGTCGCCCAGGGTTGGCCGTTCTTCTTCAACGGGCAGGGCCGTCAAGTTTGCGATGTGCAGTATTGTCTGCTCCATCGTATCGCCCAGGTAGTGCACATTCTTGCGGCCCTTCAGGATAGTCACCGCAGCTTTGACTTCGGGACACCCTGGAGCCCATTCCTGATTCCAGGTCTTCGGGAGCGCGAGTCGTGCCCAGTCAATCGGCTCCCGATCTCGCTTGTCAATCCAGTACTTCGCCTTCAAAACCAATTCTGGGTTTCGGTCCATAACGATCTTGACCGCCCAGCCAACAGGCCCATCCATCAACTTCGCTCGGATGTCCTTGGCCCAGGCAATCTGCTTTTCTGTGCCAGTCAGTGCCAGCATAATGATCCCGTTGTCCTGCAATCGGCCAGCGGCTTCTTGTGCCACCAGTTTATCCTGCTCAATCTTCGCCTTGTGCTGGCGGTCCTTCTCAATCGCATAGCAGGCTGGACAGATGCCGTGCAGGGATGCCCACTCAACGTAACTGTCCCGCTCGCTGGTGGGACCATATAGTTGCTTGTCGCTGGTGTGTCCACAACTCCACGTGATTGTGTAAGATGCCATGATAGTCCCCTCCCTCTTAAAGTTGTGCTGCCTGCCGCCGGTAATCGGCCGCTTTGGCCATGAACTCATCGTGACGCTGTCGTTGATACTCAGGCGAAAAAGAACCGTCGCAATCATAGGTCAGGGCACCGACCGCCAACTCTTCCTCATGATCCGCCCTGGCCAGCAGGTCCCGACGTAGCTCCTCTTTGGCTGCATCAGGATACTTCTCTTGCCATGCCGCCAACCGACGATCTGCCTCGGCCTGTAACCTGTACCCACGCTCCACATTGTTGTCGTCTGTGTCGCGATTCAGGGCCTTGTAGCTCCGGCGGTACAGATCGTCTATTGCTGCTCGCTCTTCACGGGCCGCACGGACCTCGGCGGGTAGGGCATCGTATTCAGCCTTGGCCTTGACACGCTCTTCGGCCTGGACCTCATCGAGCCAACGCACAACCAAGCCGTTGCCATTGTCGCCGATGTGCATTCCCATCGCTTCGATTTCCGGCGTGATCTTGCCAGCCTTGATCGCCGCCGCCACCGCCGCCTTGGTCGTCGTGGCCGGGATCAGGTCCGCGTTGATGAGGATCGCATCGTGGTGTCTGAGGATGCCATTGCGGACTTCTGCAGGGACTGTCAACTTGATTTCGCCGTTGCGGGTGACTTGTACGAGTCTCATGACTTACTCCTTCGTTCCCCGGTTCGCCAGGGTTGCGCCGCCATGACGGGCGGTCCAATCCGCCTGTATTCTACCAGACCACCAAGCCAGACACAACAGCTCAGTGATCTAATTCATTGTCCGTGACACAGATTGGTCTCCATCATGGCTTTCGCCATCGCAGGATTCGGGGCCTGAAAAGCCTTTCGATTCGATACCGTAGGCCATCCGTGGCGATTCTATACTCGCTCATTTGCTTGTCTCCAACTTGACCGTCGTGAAAAACGTCCACGGATTCGACGCCCAGGGGTGCTTGGGGTGGCGGCGGTCCCAGAGATAGTGCGCGGCGATCAGCGTCACGGCGTCGTACAATTCGGCGTCATGGTGCTCGCTTGTCGGGTCCAGCATCGAGTGATTGGCCTCATCACTGTCGAGTGCGTGCCACATGCAGTACGCATCATGATTGCACTCAATCGGATATTGTGCGAAGTGCTCCACTTCTTCTTCGACGCCGTACTCCGTCAGGAAACATTCCAGATCAACTCCACAACCCTGACAACTCTCATTGCCATCTTCGTCCCCACCCCAGCCGCCATCCACGCACACTTCGTCCGGGTCAGCCCCGGCGGCAATGAGACGCTTTACCTCTTTAGATGCACACTTGTTGCACCAGCATCCTGGATCATCAACTCCATGTATCCAGTAAAGGTCTTCCCGGCGCACCTTGTCAGCCAGCGGCCCCAGGGCGTCTCGTAGTGCATTCGGCGTGAATCCGAGATTTCGGAACTCCAATGGAGTGATGCTCTGCACCTGCCGGGCCTCGCAGGACTTGACGAGCAGGCGGGGACCATCACCAATGATACTTGAGCCAGGGACACGAACAACGATCACGTCACCAGGGGCGTAAGGGGCGTACTTAAGTGGGTCGTAGTATACCGGACTGCCCTCGCGAAGAATGTAGGGCTCAGGCTTGTCGCATCCGCTGAATCGGGCCGCTCCATCGGGCTGGGGATTGCACAGGATCACCAGTAGCGTGATCCTCCCGTCGTGCAGGCCGGCGGCCTCGGCGTAGGTGCGGGCAATGTAGGTCTTCATTCGCTGGCCTCCTCGTTGAAGAAGGACTCGCGTACATGTCCTTCTGTGCAGTAGCGTTTCCACCCGGCCACAGTGCCCGCTTCATCAATATCGAATTCTACGTAATCTCCATAGCTACCTGGGATGCAGGATGGTACGTATCCATCCTTTGACTCAACGACTCGGCCAGCGACGATGTTCTTGATGGCTCGTTTCTTGCTCATGTCTCTCCAATTTGCGGGGCGGCCCGGCATGACAGCCGCCCCGCGTGCGATGAAACGGACTACTTCGCGCCACTGGGTTCTGGACCGAGAAACCGTTTGACGTCAGGAACTTGTGACTCAACATATCTGCGCCTCTGTGCGTCCGTTCCCACGGACGAAAGCATCATAAATCGCAACTGGTCACGCGCCCCATCTGTCTGACGTTTCTTCGCGAGAACAGATACCGTGTCCTTTGCCAGTTTGGCCTCGTCGTTGTACTCGTCGGCCTCCAAGGCTTCCTTGATGCGCTTCCAGGCCAATAGCTCAACGTCTAATTGCACTTCTTCGATTTGTTCCTGCTTGTTCTTTGCGGCCATGTCGATTCTCCGTGTACGTAGTGATTATTTTAGTGCATAAACTCTGGCACCGATCAGTAGGTCGGTGACGCAAAAAATGGCGACAGATCAGAATGAACCGTAGAGGAAGACGACTTGTTTCCTCTACGAATTTGTCGATGAACTGTAGTTCTTGATACGGGTCTCTCAGGTATTGCGCCCCCATAGCGATGGAATGGCATCGTGAGGAGCAGAATACTGACAGGTGGCGGGCGAACACGCTCTTGCTTCGCTCAACTAATGTACCGCATATGACACAGTTTAGGCTGGTCCTGCTCGCTCGCCTTGGGAAGTCAAAATTACATCTCTGAGAACAAAAGTGATGCTTGCAATTACGCTGTTGCCATCCTGTCAATATAATAGGCGATCCACATTGTTCGCATTGAGTATGAAGTTGCCTTCTTCGACGATAAGCCAGACGGCACGCATCTGAGCAGTACTTGTCTAATCGCACACCGTCATCGCTTTCCCTTCGCCCGACAGTGAATCGCTTCCCGCACCACTTGCATAGGCGTGTGGCACTTTCAACGCGATTCGCAGTTCCATGACACCGCTGAGAACAATATTTGGGATTCCTCCGTTTCAGGTCGTTTGGATGAAACGTAAATGATTTTCCGCATGTCAAGCACGTACGTCTCAAAGTAGGTATACTCCGATCTGTGCCCCCGGTGTCTGTCCTGGGTCACAGTAAACCTTGCTCACGTTCTGTATGACTACCTGCGAGTCGTCGCCCCATACGATTCCGGTGCAGGCATCTTCGGTGGACCTCACGAGCTTGGTCAGGTCCGGCTTCTTCGTACAGAAGTGCGGCGCGTTGGGCTTCAATTCCCCTTCGTGCTGGCCCGTTCGGAAATGGTTCTGCGGGCGGGGCATCCTGAACTCGATCCAGAGCAGAACGGCTCCCGTCAAAACAGTCCCCTTGCCCTTTTGAACCGCCTCCATCGCAAACGCCGAGACCTGCGCCATCCACGGCTTGGTCTTCTTGCTGGCCGGCGTCATCAGCACGCGATTGAGCTTGGGGTTGAAGAATCCCTTCTTGCTGCCGCCCGGGGCCGGTACGCCTGGGACGAAGAACGAGACGTGCAGCGGAAGTTGTGGTGTGACGTTTTCCATCCTTGACTCCAATCCTAAAGGTCACTCGCGCCAATTCTCGTACACACGATCCGTCCGGCACGCAGGTCGGCCAGAATGGCAACTGCCGTCTTCATCTCCGGCGACAAGTTCAGGCGTGCAGCACATTCCACCGGGTCTTCACATTCCCCGCCCGGCGAATTGCAGCACACGTCCGGAATAGGCTCTCCGTTCACGAAGGCTTCCATGACCTTGCGGCACAGTTGGTCCTTGACCAGCCATTCAACCATATTTCGGATTGACGGGGTTACATCGGTCATTCATGTTCCTTGACGCACTGCTGGCTTCTATCGCCGTGCCCGCCGCGAAACTCGACACCGTCGGTATCATGCGGGAATAGGCCCTGAGTAGTGACGTTGACCAAATGTCCGCAACGGGGGCAGACCGCTTTCTTGTTTGCCAAGACCGGCTTGGCCTTGCCCGCCGCGATCTCCTTCCTTGCCGCATTCGGGTGACAACCATAGACCCCGTCAGCCTTCACGGTCTTACCCATCTGTTTGCATATGCCGTTCATGCGAACGCCGACGAGAGTCCCGTAGGAAGGGCACGTGCAGCATCTCGGCTCGACCTGCTTGTCTTCCGGGGTCTCCGGCGTTTCCACTTTCGCGACCTTGTGTGTCGTACGTGGCGGCTCAATCGGCTGCGGAGCGGGCGTCCCCGTTGCGCCCTTTTTGGCAATGGCGCCGGCGGGCAACTTCCCGACGATCCGGCCGTTCTCGACCCATCCGGGGAAAATGACTTTGGTTTTCACCTGTATGCCACACCACGCCAGGGCGTTATGGCAATGAATCCGGCAGCACTTACTGCTGGCTTTGCGAGGCACCGCC
>Ga0172380_10008118_pt1 | contig 11608 bp, 11 predicted proteins | sample Leawe162metaG_FD_119747 | JGI IMG/M metagenome (GOLD analysis project Ga0172380, IMG submission 119747) | Leachate microbial communities from a municipal landfill in Southern Ontario, Canada - Leachate well 162 metaG | ecosystem: Engineered > Solid waste > Landfill > Unclassified | place... | reverse complement strand
CGTCCCTGACGCGGCTGAGCATCCCCAGCCGGTCCCGTTCCTTGAGATTCATTCGAAGTGTCTCCATATGGGGACACTTCTACCTGAGTCCGATGGGGACATTTCTATCTGAGTTCCTACACAAACATCCATTAATCCGTCGGGTCGTAAAGGCCGATGTATAATGAACCATTTTCGGGATTGGATGATTATGCACCCAAATCACACCCTCTGGATCATGGCGTTTGTGTGTTGGTTCGCCTCGGCGGTCGTCGCGCAGATGACGCCGGAGGAGGCGCAGGAGAAACTGCATTCACAGGAAAAGCTGCATTCACAGGAAAAGGTCAACGGGCCTGTGACTTCGGGGCCTGATGCGTTCAATACGGAGGTGACGCGGTGGAACCAGACGGCGATCCGCGCCGGGTCGTATTTCTGCAAGGTGGGGGATCGGTATTACGCGAATGTGAACTACGATCCGCGCGTGACACGGGACCGCCAGCCCATGCCGGTGGGCAATGTGCGGGAAAACGCCCGTTCGTTCAAGGTGCTGGTCGGATACATCAACATTCCGCAGGTTTCCGACCCCCCGATTCGCAAGCCCGTCACGTTCGAGATCGAACACAAGCTGCCGGTCGATGAAATGTTCGCGCGTCGCAAGGCGATCGGCCTGCCGGTGATCGACGAGTTCGGCTATGTCAGCCAGGCGGTGGTCAAACAGATCATCGACGATCAGACCGTGTTGCTGGACAAGGTGGTGTTGCTGTCGCAGCACGACTACGCCAAGGAATACGAGGAGGACAAAGACAGGTCGTACATGAAGGACTCGCGATACGATTTGAAGGGGATGATCCGTCAGCGTGTGCATGTCACCCGGCCGTCGTGGTTTGAGCAGACGCTGCCGTCCGCGTTGGAACTGACGACCGAGCGGGCGAAGTTGATCGACTGGGAATATGAAGGCCGAATGTCGGTGATCCAGACGCAGCAACACTGGGATACGGTCCAACTGAAAATCACGGGGATATCGACCTCGGCGATGACGGTCGGGCGGGCATGGGACGGTCGCAACACGCAACTGGCCCTGGTCGAACGCGAGGGGAACACGGTGACCGCCGTGCCGACGGTGCTGCTGGCGCGCCCGATGCCGCGGGATCAGGTGATCGAACTATTGCAAAGCCACGGCTACGATCCGCAGAAAACAGCGGAGATGGTGCGGTTGTTCAATACGCACAAAGTGCCCGGTCAATCGACCGAACGGCGCATCGCGATGCTGTTGGCCGGCCGGCCGCTGGAAAAAGACCCGGAGATTCTGGCCAACCCCGGCGCGATCGCCGATGTGAGCGAGCCGGGCCTGTTACCGGGCGGTGCCCCGACTCCCGCACCCGCTCCGGCCCCAGAGGCCGGCAATAACCCGCCGCCGCCCGCACCCGCGCCGGCCCCGGACCCGTCGGTGCAGGCCAAGTCGATTGACCAGACGTTGTCGGTGATGTTGGAGCGATTTCCCGCCGTGGCGCAGCGACCGGTGCGAGACAGCGCCGCGGACGCCGGCGGTCAGTGGTGGCGTCAGCAGTTCGCCGGGAAGGACATGGTGTTCGCCGGCAAGTTCGTCGGCGCCGGTCGGATCGCCGAGGGGACGCCGCTGACCGAGGCGCTGAAAGTGCCGTCCGACGCGACGATAGCGAATTTTCGGATGGAGCCGGTGCTGGTCGGCGAATCCGGTCGCCCGCTGCGCGTTCGCGCGCTGTTCGGCGCGGGGATGCTGATGAAGCTGATGGACCTGCCGATGGCGATGGACGATGGCGAGGCCGTGCAGCCGGTTTCGGTTCGCGGGAAACTGGCGGACGTGCATGTCAACGCCGACGGCTCGATGGACGTGTATCTCACCGAATGCCTGCTGGAACAGTGAAGCGGCGGCGATGACGGCACGTAAGTATTCTATCCTCGTCGAAATTGACCTATCGAGACGGCGGCTTTGCACGGACATGTCAGATAGGGCGCGATCCTGTCAACAGGGGTTTCCGCATGGATAAGCGGGCATATCGGATCGGCTTTTCGTTGGCGGCAATCGCATGCGTGACGTGCAACGTCGCGGCTATGAAGAGAAAGAGCGATGATCGTTTGAATAGCCGCGCGGTGGAAACCCGCGGGGGAGGGCGGCGTGCGTGCGGTAAAAACAAACCGACGCGCGGGGCGTCGGTTGGCGGGGGGATGCGAATTTTGCGATTTGTCGCGGACCAAGGCGAAAGACCCGCGATACCATCGCGGGCTTTACAGAGATGTTACGCCTTGGCGGTTTCGGTGACGGCGGCTTCAGTGCCGGGTTGTTCGAGGCCGCGGCGGCGGTCTTTGAGGCGGCGGCTCTTGCCGATGCGGTCGCGGAGGTAATAGAGTTTGGCGCGGCGGACGTGGCCGTGGCGGGTCACTTCGATCCGCGAGACCTTGGGGCTGTTGAGGGGGAAGGTGCGTTCGACGCCTTCGTTGGCGACGATGCGGCGGACGGTGATGTTCCGTGTGAGGCCCGAACCGGCCATCATGATGATGACGCCGGAGAAGACCTGGACGCGTTCCTTTTCGCCTTCAATGATTCGGCAGTGAACGTCCACGGTGTCGCCGATGGAGAGTTGGGGGAGATCGGTTTTGACCTGGGCTTTTTCGATGGCGTCGATGAAGGCGTTTCGCATGGGGATGTTCCTTGAAGAGGGGCACTTCGTGCCACCCGCTAAACATTTTATTTCAGCAAATCGGGGCGGCGAGCGCGGGTGCGGTCCATCGCCTGTTGTTTTCGCCAGAGTTCGATGGCGCGGTGGTCGCCGCTCATCAGGACATCGGGCGTTGGCAAGCCGTCCCACACGCGGGGGCGGGTGTAGTGCGGATGATCGAGCAGGCGTTGGGAGCCGGGGCTGAATGACTCGTGAAGAGCCGATTCATCGTGGCCCAATACGCCGGGGATCAGCCGGACTACGGCGTCGATCAGCACGAGGGCGGGCAGTTCGCCGCCCGAGAGGACATAGTCCCCGATGCTGATTTCGAGGGGTGCGAGGCGTTGGATGACGCGCTCGTCGATGCCCTCGTAATGACCGGCGATCAACAGCAGCCGGTCTTTGGCGGCCAGTGTCTCGCAGATTTTTTGCGAGAGGGGCCGGCCTTGCGGCGACAGCAGGATGCGGGTCGCCGTCCGCGGGTCTTCGTTTTCAACGGCCCGCACCGCGTCGAACAGCGGCTGACAGGCCATGACCATCCCTGGTCCTCCGCCGAACGGCCGGTCATCGACCTTGCCATGTTTGTCGGCGGTGTATGTGCGAATGTCGGTCAGCCGATATTCGACTATTTTTCCTTCGGCGGCCCGTTTGAGAATGCTCGACCCGAGTACGGCGGGGAACATTTCGGGAAACAGGGTCAGGACGTCGATGCGCATTTTTTTTCTCCCTCTCCCCCTGGGAGAGGGCCGGGGAGAGGGGACGTTCGTTCACGGCGATGTCTGTTCGCGACGGTATGCCGTGTCCGGGCGTCCCCCCACCCAACCCTCTCCCAGAGGGAGAGGGCTTTTCGCTACGCTTGCGCTTTCAGCGCATCCTGTGATTCAACGGTTGTTCCGCTGGCGGGGTTCATGCCCTTGCGCTTGATCAGGTGGGCGACGGTCTGCGAGGGCTGCGCGCCGACGCTGAGCCAGTACGCCACGCGATCCAGTTTCAGTTCCAGTTGGCGATCGACGTTGAGGTCCACGGGGTTGTAGGTTCCCAGTTCCTCGATGACGCGGCCGTCCCGCTTGCGACGCTCGTCCACCGAAATGATGCGGTAGAAGGGTCGATGCGTGCTGCCCATTCGTTTCATTCTCAGCTTCACGGCCATTGGCTGGGCCTCCGTCGGTTAACAGTTCATAACGCTCCGCCTAGCGGAGAATCGCCTAATATACCTGAGCGGGGGAGCGGTGGCAAGGGCTGGAAATGTGCTGGAAATGTGCGATGTTCAATGTAAGAGGGGGCGTTTTACATCGCACATTAATGGATTCCCTTTTCGCCCAGCCAGCGTTCGGCGTCGATGGCGGCGCGGCAGCCCATCCCGGCGGCGGTGATCGCCTGGCGATAGATCGAATCGGACACGTCGCCGGCGGCGAAGACGCCTTCGATGTGCGTGAACGAGCGGAAGCCGTCGGTCAATTTCAGATAACCGGCGGAGTCGAACTGGAGGCCGGTGTTCCGAAGGAATTGCGTGGCGGGGGTGTGGCCGATGGCGACGAACAGGCCGCGGACATCGAGGGTGGACGGCTCGCCGGTTTTCGTGTCCTTCAATTGCAGGCCGGTGATGTGTTCGTCGCCGAGGACATCGGTGACGACCTTGTTCCACAGCACTTGGCATTTGGGGTTGGCCAGGACGCGGTCCTGCATGGTTATGCTGGCGCGGAGTTGATCGCGGCGATGGATGATGTAAACGGTGGAGGCGAACTTGGACAGGTAGGTGGCTTCTTCCATCGCGGTGTCGCCGCCGCCGACCACGGCCAGGGGTTGATTGCGGAACGCCGGCAGCGCGCCATCGCACACGGCGCACGCGCTGACGCCCCCGCCCTTGGTCGCCAGACGCTGTTCGTTGGGCAGGCCGATCCAGTTGGCCATCGCGCCGGTGGCGATGATGACGGCATGGGTTTTCAGTTGCGATTCGTTGCCGGAGGAATCTTTCGTGGTGAGTATGAACGGCCTCTGCTGGAAATCGCATGTCACGACATCTTTTGATGCGACGCGCGTGCCGAAGCGTTCGGCCTGTTTGCGGAAGTCGGTCATCATCTGCGGCCCCATGACGCCGTTGGGATAGCCGGGATAATTTTCGACTTCCGTGGTGAGCATCAATTGCCCGCCCGGCAGCACCAGCGACGGATTCTGCTTGGGCAGACCTTCGAGAACCAGGGGATGGAGATCGGCGCGGGCGGCATAGATGGCGGCGGTCCACCCCGCCGGGCCGGAACCGATGATGACGATTTTTTCGACATTGCTGGATGGGGCTTGATTCATGGTAGGGCAATGATAGCAGGGGAAAACGCGAGAGTCTTGTTCTTGTTCCCTCTCCCCAGCCCTCCCCCAGAGGGGGAGGGAGTTCTGATTCCCTCTCCCGGACCCGAAACGGAGGGGGAGGGAGTAAGATGCGCCGTTGTCTGATAGATTGTTCGCAACATGAGCCACAAGCCGTCGCCGCTGAATCCGCGCATGCGCGACACGGCCCGCAAACCGCGTCACGACATGACCGGGCCGGAGCGGGCGTTGTGGCATCTGTTGCGGGCGCGGCGTCTGGATGGGTTGAAGTTTCGTCGGCAGCATCCGGTCGGGCCGTTCGTTGCGGATTTTTGCTGCGAAGAAATGAAATTGATCGTCGCACTTGATGGGCGAACGCACATCGGAACCGGCGAATCGGATGACCAGCGAACAGACATTCTGGGGAAGTTGGGGTATCGTGTTGTAAGATTCACCAACGATGATGTCATCGAGTCGCCGGAGGCGGTGGCACGGACGATTTTGCGGGAGTGCGGGCGTCTGAAGTAACGTAACGCCCCCTCACCCTAACCCTCTCCCCGGCCCTCCCCCCACCCCCGGAAGTGAAGGGGGAGGGAGTAGGAAAAGCCATGACCAGTTTCAACAGTTCGTCATATGAAATCGAGAGGCCCAGCGGGTTGTGCGCGATCACGGGGCGTGCGCTCCAGCCCGGCGAGGCATACTATGCCGTGCTGGTTGAGGACGGCGATCTGCTCAAACGACTGGACATCTGCGAGCAGGCGTGGGAGTCGGACCAGCGACCGGCATCGTGTTTCAGCTATTGGAAAACGACCGTGTCGGAGCATCATCAGAAAAAGAAAGTGTTCGTCGATGATGAAGTGTTGATGAACCTGTTGCGACGATTGGCCGACGCCGATCAGCCGCAACGCGTGGCGTTCCGGTTTGTGCTGATGCTGATATTGATGCGGAAGAAGTTGTTGCGCTACGACCGGACAGAAAAGAAAGAGCTTCCGGGGGCGCAGGAATGGTGGGTGATGACGCCGAAGCTGGACCTGAGCAAGGGGCCGCTGGGCAAGTGGAACGATCAGGAACGGTTCGCCGTGCTGGACCCGCATCTGGACGAAGAGGCGATGAGGCAAGTCACCGAACAGCTCGGCGAGATTCTGAACGCGGAACTGTAAGAAGGAATTTCTGATTTAGGATTTCTGATTTCTGATTTTTCATGGAGTCATCCCGGCATGCGCATCACCCAATCGGAAATCCGAAATCGGAAATCGGAAATCGCTCTGTGCCTCTGCGCCTCTGTGGTTATTTTTCTGATCGGTTGTCAGCCGGTGAAAACCGAACCGGCGCAACCGCAAGCGCCCATGATACCTTACGCCCAACTGGCCGAGCGCTACAACCAACGCATCGCGCTGATCGATCAAATCTCCGCGCAGACCAGCACCACCATCCGCTGGATCGACGACAAGGGCGACACCCATTTTGAACAAGGCGATGGCGTCCTGCGATGGCGCAAACCGGCCGATCTGTCCTTCACCATCGGCGCGCTCGGCGATACCAAGTTCCAACTCGGCTGCAACCCCCGGAAGTGGTGGATGTTCAATTTGAGCGGCGACACGCACATCGCTTATCGGGGCGACATGGATGTGCCGCTCGATTCGCGGGACCGCCGCGTGTTGCCCATTCCCGTCAGGCCCGATCAACTGATTCGTTTGCTCGGCGTCACGCCCCTTGATCCCGCCGCTCATGCCGCCGTCGAATCCGATGCCGGGCAATATCGCGTCACCTTCCCGCCCGAACCGGCACTGGGCAACCCGCGCCATCGCTTGTGGATCGACGATCAATTTCGCGCTGTGCGCATCGCGTGGGTGAACGATCACGATCAAATCCTCGCCGAGGCGAAACTCGCCCGTTTCGAGCCGCTGAAATTGCAGGGCCACCCCCCCGGCGCGTTTCCGGCTGTCGCCACGGTCATCGAATTGTCGCTCACCGAATCGGCCGTCACGCTCTCGCTTCGCCTCAATGAACCGACCGATGGCAAACTTTACAACAAAATCAACGACGCGCAATTCGATTTCGACATCCTCGCCAAATACTACAAAATCGAACAACTCCGACTCGTCGCCCCCGGAACCGCCCCCGGAAGCACCGAACCCCCCGCTCCTTCCAAGCCGGGGCAAAGCGAGTTTTTTCCGGGGGCGAGCGCCGCCCCGGGTATCCCCGTCCCCGGAACTGAACCGCCCGCCGAACCAGGCCCCTGATGCAGCCATCCCGCCGGTGCGGTATCCTCCTGAACGTGACAAACCTCATGCGACCACTGTTCCTGATGCTCTGCCTGTGGATGACCCTCATCGGACAGGCGTTCGCCGCCCCCGGAGCCGGAACCGACCCCGCGCCCCCGGCACCCCCGATACTCGCCGCCGGCGATCGCGCTTCGCTCTGGGTCGTCATTCAACAACCCGACAAATCCCAACTGCTTTACCGCGCCCCCGATTCGCCGCCCGGCATGCTTTACATCACGCTCGAATCCAAGGGCAAAATCGTCGATCTGGCCGTGTCGCAATCCCTCGCCTATCTGCGATACGACACGGGCATCTTCCAGTCCGTCCGGTTCATCCGCGATGCCGACACAGGTCTGCCGGATCACCATGTCCAGCAACTTCCGCCCCTGCCCGCCGGTGTCAAAGTCATCGACATGAACGCCGATGCGTCGGGCCTGCTCGTCCTGGCTTTCTCACCCCCGGCCCCCGCCCCCGAAGCTCAATCACCCGCCGCGTCATCGCCGGCCAACGATCTCTACCAACTCTCCGATCCCGACCGCTGGTGGTTTGAATCCAAACCGACCCCCGCCCCCGGAACCGCCCCCGGAAGCACCGAAACCCCCGCTCCTTCCAAGCCGGGGCAAAGCGAGTCTTTTCCGGGGGCGAGCGCCGCCCCGGGTATCCCTATCCCCGCCCCCGGAAGTTCCCCCGCCCCGGCCCCTTCCGGCTTAGCACCACTAACCATCTTCCGTCTCATCGCCGGTCAATGGCAACCGCTGCCAGCGCCCCCGGAAATCAATGCCGCCGATCTCGATCCGAAAAACCACCCGCGCATCGCCTCGATCAATCATCAACCCGTCCTTCTCTCTTTCGCCGCCGGTTCGCTGACGCTTCATCAGTTCGACGGCTCCGCCTGGTCCGTACAGCACGACTCCATGCCGCTCGGCTCCGATTGGCGCGCCCTCACCATTGATCGGCATCTGGTCATCGTCGATCGTCAACCCAACGCCCGCAGCGACGGCTGGCAACTGGTCGCCCGTCTGCGATTCGACAACCACTGGCTCGACGCCGGCGTCATGCACCTGCCCACCGGCAAACGCCTCGACTTCCTGCCCACCGCCTACGACGATCAACTCACCGTCCTCCTCGCCTCACCCCCGCCCCCGCCCCCGGAAGTTATATCCCGCGAAGGGAAAGCGCCGGCCGCCGCGGCGCAGCCGGAGTTGTCCTGGCTCCAGCGCGATCTGCGAGGCAGGCCCGATGCGCCGGTCACATCCGTCTCGTTGAAAATCGCGCAGTGGCCCACCCCGCCGATCCACCGCGATCTGATGGTGTTCGGCCTGTTCGCCGTCGCCATGCTCATCATGGTGGCCGTCTGGCGCCGCGATGCGTCCGACAAATCCAACCACAAGGTCAAACTCCCCCCGAACCTGGTTCCCGCCGGCCTGTTCCGCCGGGGCATCGCGCTGCTGATCGACCTGTTCCCCGCATGGATCATCCTCTATGCCGTTCTCGGCGCGTCCAATGTCGAACGCATCCTCCAACACTGGCCCGCCTCCGTCGATGCGGCGCAGCTCTATCTCACCTTCATGACTCTGGCGATTCTCACCGCGCACGTCACGCTCAGCGAGATGCTCACCGGTCGGTCGCTGGGCAAGTGGATCATGGGTTGCCGCGTCGTCACCCTCACCGGCTCGCCGCCCAACGTCTGGCAGGTACTCATCCGCAACCTCATCCGCATCCTCGAACTGCTGCTCTGGCCGTTGCTGATCCTCGCGGTCCTCAGTCCCTTCCGTCAGCGCCTCGGCGACCTGGCCGCCCGCACCGTCGTCGTCCGCAACGCCAAGCCCGGCGAAACCCCCGCCCCCGGAACCCCCGGAACTCCCGGCGAAAAACCACCCGGCGGCGAATGAGTAATCGCGTTGCGTCAATACACTTCGTCGTGTGTTCCCACGGACAACAGCAGGACGGCCTCGGTCCCGTCGTATTGCACAAAATCGAAAATAACGCGAAGATCGTAACCGGCGCTGCACGCCCATGAACCGGCCAGTTCGCCCTTGAGTTTGTGTGTGCGAAGTCGCGGATCGAAAGCATCTTGCTCCAACAACGTCAATGTGTCACGAAAAGACGGCAATACCCCCGGCTGCTTTTTGACGAATCGTTTGGCGGCCCGGACGAAGGCGGGAGATTGAATCAATGTTCGCTTCAATCGCCGATCTCCCGCATCAGGTCATTGACCGAAGCGGGTTTCGCGGCCCCGGCCTGAAACTGCGAGCGCCCCTCACGCATATCCACCGCCACACGCTGACGCCCCTGTTCCGCCAGACGGCGCTGCAACACGGCGATCAAATCGGCCTGTTCGTCGGCGGATAAATGCTCCACCGCGTCCAGAAGCTCATCGAAAGATGTGTTGGGCGTCATTTGTCACCTCGACGACAAAGTATATCACCGGCATAACCGGAAGTGTAACGGTTTGTCATTCCGCCGCCCCCCCCCCCCCGGTATCGCATCGTCGGCGACGCGGTTTTTCCATGGTACCAACGGCGCTGGCCCACTTGACCAGTGTATTTTTCGCTCACGCCTTCTGAAGATAGTAGTCGCGTTCGAGGTTGCCGGGGGCAGAGGGCCTTTGTCGTCGCTTCGGCGCGGCGGCTCCAGCGGATGATCTTCTGGAACTGTGACGCGGCGAATCGCATGTGGGTGCCGTGGCCGTTGACCAGAATGTCCGGCTTCCATTTCAACACCAGCCGGGCGCTGGTTTCAAAGCCCTCGCGGAAGCGGCTGCCGTCGCAATGACAAACCGGGTCCGTGACGGAACCCGGTTTCTCAGTGCTTGCCGCGACGGCCCGATCACGCCCCATCCTGTCGGTCGATCAGTCGCACGACCCGCTCATCACTTGTGTGACGACCTGCGGGGTGGGCGCGAACATGATCGGGAACAAACTGCCGGCTCCAAGCCCCGGCACGACGGCGACCGAATGGCCCGTCGCGGGGTCCACCACCACGGCGCATCGCCGGCTCTGATCGTAAACCACCAGGTACGCGCCGACGAACGCCATGCCCGCGGGGGTGCCCAGCGCCGGGTCACCGACGTTGGTTTCGGTCTGGAGCGTGGTGTCGATCCTGTAAAGGTCGCCTTCGTGCATGGCGTGGAAGATGACGCCGTCGCTGGTGGCCAGCCCGGTGTAGGTGCGTGACAGCGGCATGATTTCCGTCACGGTGCCGGTCTTCTGATCGACCTGCGTGATGCGGTTGGGCGTGAGCACCTGCACCTGGTCGTTGATGGTGACGGTGCCGCTGACAATCGCGATCCACCAGTGGCCCATCGCCTTGCCGCCGGAGACCTTGTCGTTGTAAACGCGAATCTGCATGGAACCGGCGAAGTTGTAGGTGTTGCTGTTCTGAAGCGCGTAGGGTTGTCCGTCGATGGCCAGGCCGTTCTGATTGCCGTTGCCCTTGGGCTTGACGTGTACGAGCGTCGCATCGCCCCGGCAATACGTGCCGGAGGAATCGAGCGGCGGAGCATTGCTCGCCAGGTCATCGCGGCTGAACGTCGCGCCGTCGGACTTGGTGCAGGTGAATTCGTTGTGCGACGAGTTGCCCGGATTGATGTTGATCAACCCGCTGATGGTGGACGGCGGTTTGATCTTCGCGGCCTGCATGGCGAAGAAGGCGTAGGGATGGGTCGCGTTGTTCAACGCCGCGGCGCCGGTGAATCGTCCGCCCTCCACATCCTCCGCGATGACCGTCGCCTGCGCGTCGGCGACGTTGATGTGGATCAGCTTGTTCTTGTTGTCGGTCGGGCTGGTCCACAAGGCGTGGATGTTCTGGAAGGTCGGGAAATAGATCGCCGCCTGGATGCCGGTCATCGTGCTGGTGGAAGATTGCACGATGCCGATGTCGGTCAGGTTGTTGGCGTCGAAGTCGTATTTGACCAGGTCGCCGGTGGTTTGGTTGATGCCGAGTACGGACTGGCCCCTGACGGCGTCGTCGATGCTTTGGGCACGCACCATCGCCGCGCCGGTTCCGATCCCAATCGTCAGTCCGATCAGACATGGAGTGGTGGTGCGCATCGCTTTTCCTTTCATAATCGCGGCGGACGGAATGATCGTCCGTCACGATTCAAAGATACGATTCACGAGAGCCGCATGCGCGCCATACACGCGAAATGGCCGATATGATTCGCATATCCTGTTGCCCAGACGTCATAAACGGACCTTCGTGTCGGGCCGCGGGTGCATGACACCCTACGCGGCTTGTCGGAGTGGTGAGCCGCACAACCAGTAGTGGTTCCAGCGGTCGTCGTTGCTGAGCCACAGCGAGCGCGGGGCGAGGATCGGTTCGACGCCGGCGGTGTGCCGGAACTGTTCGGTGCCTTTGACACGTTTG